>ERZ773203.1697-NODE-1697-length-10853-cov-3.991109_pt1 | contig 10853 bp, 10 predicted proteins | sample MGYA00580529_ERZ773203 | MGnify/ENA primary metagenome ERZ773203 (study PRJEB29015, sample SAMEA2738176) | human oral metagenome | biome: human oral; feature: human-associated habitat; material: saliva | place: China | collected 2177 ...
CTCGACTTTGTTTTTCAGATGCAACAGGTCTTTGGCTAGTATATATAACTCCATCAACTGAGCGAACCCTGCCTTTTTCTTTTTGCAGCATCAGCACAGCCTCTGAATAGTCCTCGCCCGACGCATGAATCTTCATTCTATCACCCACTCACATAATCCCAGCATTTGCAAACTGCTTGTTGTAAACCTTTTTCGCAATAACTCCGACAATTATTGAGATAACTACGGTTGCGGCAATAGCAAGAACCATAAACCACGGAGAAGTCAAGGTTGATAATATCTTAGCATAATTTGCAGACATTTCTTCGGATGCCTCTGAAATGGCATAGTCAGAGAATACCCATACATACAACGGAGACCCGATATTGCTTAACGAAAGCAGGATATAACTCATCACGATACCTTTGTAATTCTTATATCCGGCCCATTTCCGAATGATTTCCGCTAAAATAGAACAAGCAATCAAGCTCCCAAGCAACAGATTCGCAAGCTCCCCAAAAGCCACGAAAGCGATTGCTACAAATAGGTTCATAATGAGAACCACGCCTGCTTTCGGCACTTTTGCCATAACATACATATATGGAATCCATGCCACGAGAGCAATTAAAGTTGTTACAAACAGATAGAGCAATGGGTGTATACCGCCCATAATCGTAGCTGCCAAAACCACAGCAAAGTAAATAACGGAAAATACGATTGTCAAACCTAAATCTTTTAACTTCCAGTGTTGTTCCATAAGATCTCCTTTCTATTTTCCTTGCTGTAATTCAACAAGGTGTGCATATAGACTGCCCTTTTTCATCAGTTCAGCAGGTGTACCCATCTCACTGACCTTGCCGTCGTCCAGAACCACAATCTTATCAGCATTTGCCACTGTCCTCATGCGATGGGCAATCACCATGACCGTCTTATCCTTCAGCAACACCGACAAGGCATCCTGCACCAGTGTTTCACTCTCGGCATCCATAGAGGCGGTGGCCTCATCAAGCAGAACAATGGGAGCATTTTTCAGCAGAGCGCGGGCAATCGAAATGCGCTGACGCTCGCCACCAGACAGGGTGCTGCCGTTTTCCCCGATATTCGTCTGATACCCTTGGGGCAGGCGCCGGATAAATTCCTCGCATTGGGCAGCTCTGGCCGCAGCCATAACTTCCTCATCGGTGGCATCGCCCCGTCCCAGCCGGATATTCTCCATGACAGTCTCATCAAAGAGCATGACATCCTGGAACACAATGGCATAGTTCTTGAACAGCGTTTCCGGTTCTACTGTTTTGACATCCACGCCGCCCAGGGTAATGGTCCCGGAGTCCGCATCCCAAAAACGGGCCGCCAGTTTAGAGGCAGTGGACTTGCCGCTGCCGGACGGACCTACCAGTGCCGTGACCTCACCCTGTTTTGCCACAAAGGACACGCCCTTCAAAACCGGCTCCTCATTGTAGGAGAACACTACATTCTTAAACGCAATGTCGTAGCCCTTGTTATTGCAGACATTGGTGCCGGTCTGCTCCGGGGGCGCATCGATCTGCTTCATCCGCTTGACGCTGACAAGGGCAGAGAACACTTCTGCCATCAGCATGAAGCAACTGGTGAAGGGGTCGTAAATGCGTCCGGCAAAAAGCAGGAACAGAATGAACATGGGGATGGACAACGAGCCGGCCGTCACCAGAATACCGCCCACCAGCATGACCGCCACAAGGCCAAACCGAAGGATAAATTGAGCTGTGGTCGTAGCAGCACCGGGAGCAATCTCGTTGCGGAAGGAACACTTCACCACATAATCCAACTTCTTTTCCAGCCCCTCCAGGTATTCTTCTTCACGGGAGCAGGATTTCAGCTCCCGGATGGTATCAAGGTATTCCTGCACGCCGTCATAGGCAGCTCTCTTGGCATCCATGTTGGCGCTCTCGGCATTGGACTGGGCTTTCTTTGCCGCAAAGACTACCAAGGCTGCCACAGGCACCGGCACTACGATGCAAAGCCCCATCCGCCAGTCAAGCACCAGCAGACCGATAGCCGTTATCATGAACATGAAAATCGTTCCAAAGAGCTGCGGGATCGCATTGGAAAATACGCGCTCCAGAGCCGTACAGTCCCCCATAATGGTGGTAGTCAGGTCAGAAAGATCGCGCCGGCCAAAGAAGGACAGCGGAAGTTTCCGCAGCTTCTCTGCCAGAACAATCCGGCGATTGGCGCTTTCCTCATACGCCACGGTATAAGTTTTATTGTACTGGAGCCACTGGGTCAAAAACACAATGATAAACATGGTTACTGTACCGCAAATAAATAAGGCTGCATGATCCCGCATACTGCTTTTCTGCCCGGAAATCACATTCAGCAGTTCCCATATCACCATGACCAGCAGGCTGACCGGAGCAATCAAGCACAGGTTGCTGAGGGTAGTGGCCGCAATTCCTTTGTTCAAATCTCTTGATCCCCGATCGCTCAGGGCAAACATTCGTTTCAGCATACTTTCACCTCATTTCCAATGTGCCATTTGGTCGTCTTTGTATAGTTGCTCCACATCTTGGCGTATTCGCTGCCCTGTTTCACCAGCGCGCCGTGGGTTCCGCTTTCCACCAATTCACCCTGCTTCATTACCAGAATGAGATCAGCGTCTTGAATGGTGGAGAGCCGGTGTGCGATCATAATGACCGTCTTGCCCTTGACCAGCCCCTCAAAGGCTTTCTGGATCTGCTGCTCGTTCTCCGGGTCAGCGTAGGCGGTGGCCTCATCTAACACCACAATGGGGGCGTCTTTCAAAATGGCGCGGGCAATCGCAATGCGCTGTGTTTCGCCGCCGGAAAGATAGACACCTTTACCGCCCACCACGGTATCGAGGCCATCCGGGAACTTCTCCAGAATATCATCACACTGGGCCAGATGCGCCGCCTGCAAGACCTCCTCCCGTGTGGCGGAAGGTCTGCCCGCCCGGATATTTTCTAGAAGGGTGTCCTTGAACAATTTGGGGTCCTGGAATACAAAGGCAACCATCTTCATCAAGTCAGCATGAGGAATTTCCCGAATGTCCACACCACCGATCTTGACTGTCCCCTGCTGCACATCGTAGAAACGGGGGATCAGGCTGGCCGTTGTGCTTTTGCCGGAGCCGGAATGCCCGACCAATGCGGTAGTTGTTCCGGCCTTAGCTGTAAAGCTCAAATGGGATACCGCCGGATGATCCGTATTTTCGTATGCGAAGGTCACATCCTCAAAGGAGACATCGTAAGTCTTTGGATGTTTTGGTATAGAAGTCTCCACCTGAGGTTCGGCACTCAAGATCATGTCGATGCGGCGCATGGACTCCTCAGCCTGCATCTTGTAGCTGGTCATATACATGATCTTGTTAAGCATAACTGCACAGGCAGGAGAGAAAATCACATAGAACAGAAAACTTTGCATAAAGCCAATCAGGTCGTTGGAAACGAACCCGATCATAAGCGCCGTAGGCACCAGCACCAGGAAGCTGGAATTGATGACTGCGTTAAACGCCACCATTCCCTTTTTGCAGGACATCGTATAAGCCAGAGCAAACTTCCGGTAGGATTTGATGGCGTCGTTAAACTTGGTGATAGATTGTACTGTCTGTCCGAACACCTTGACTACCGAAATGCCCCGGATGTATTCCACCGCCTCATGGTTCATCGTTTCCAAAGAGTCCTGGTAGGTCTGCATGAATTTCATGCTGTCCTTCCCCATGAGGGACCCCTGCAAGAAGAAACCGATGCCAAAGAGCAACAGGAGAGGGATACCTACACGCCAGTCAAAGACCAGCATCAGCACCAAACTCACGATCATCGTGACCTGCGCTCCCACCAAGTCGGGGAGCTGGTGAGCGATGAAAGTCTCAGTCTGAAAACTGTTGTCGTCAATAATCTTCCGAAGTTTTCCGCTGGGATTGGCGTCAAAGTACCCCATCGGCATCTTCGCCAAATGTTTCAACGCTGCCATCTTTAGGTTTTTCTCCGTGTGAAATGCCACTACATGAGAGCAGAGCAGCGCCGAAAAGTATAGGACCAGACCGATCAATTCCAGTCCCAGGGCAAGCAGGCCCCAGCGGACAAGGCTGTTCGTGTCTAAAGGTGTCCCGGCAAATACACCCACCAAGTCACGCGCCGCAAAGTAAACGCAGAGGAATGGGCCAAGGATAAAGACTGAACTGATACCGGATAGAATGCGGGAAACGGTGAGTAGACCGCGATACCTTCCTGTGAACTCCATCAACCGCTTAATCCCGCCGGATTTTTGTTTCATGGATACAAGACCTCCTTATCATTTTCGATTAGTTACAACTAGCCTTTTGATTTTAGTTTACTGCTTTAGGTTGCTTTCGCCTACGACCTATAAGGCATGTTATGCTCCAATCAGGTTAAGCAAAGGAGCAAACCGGCAGCCCCTCGCCCAGCAGGTTGAAGCCTGCACAGCAGACGATGAGGCAGATACCCGGATAAATCAGGAGCATCGCACCCCATTCCGGTGTTCCGACAATTAGCCCTACGCCCGGGAAAGCAAAGCCGGACACCGACATGACATGAATAAAACTGATGATGCGTTTGGTAATTCTTTTTGCGGTCCCTCCCGCAATCCGCATAGTACATCCCTCCAAACACTAGTTAGGTTATACTAATCTATGGTCAAAAAAAGCAGCCGCGGTTCAGCGGCTGCTCCACAGCGTACTCACCTTTGGCACATCAATAATGATAGCATACCAGGGTGGTACATTCTCTAACCGAACAGGTCGGATATTACTCCAATCAGATCAGCAGTATTTGTGTCGGTACGCCTGCGGCGTCACACCCATAACAGATTTGAAAGCGGCGGAAAACTTACTTTGATTTTCATATCCTGCCACACTTCCAATCTCTCCGATGCTCAAAGCCGACTCCGAAACCAACAGTTCGGCAGCGGCCTCCATGCGTTTCGTCTTGACAAAAGTGCCGATGGACGCCCCCGCGATAGACTTGAAACATCTTTTTAAGCTGGACTCTGCCAGTCCGAACATACAGGCCAAATCCTGAATGGTATCTTTGGTAAAGGGATTTTCTATGATGTACTGGTAAACCTCCTGTGTCCGTTTAGAGATGTCCGCAGAAAACTGCTGCGGCCGGCAAACTGCGCTGCCATCCAGGAGACTTAAAAACAGTAGCAATTCGATGACCTTGATCCAAAAGTATGGAACCTGGATACGCTTATCTACCGAGTACAGTTCGCTGAAAATATGGTCGATTTCGTGCTTAGATTTGATGATAAGGGAGCGACCATCCGTACACAATCGCTCTCTAATCTGTGCCAGACTGATGCGAGCTTGCTGAAAGCCCTGATCTAAAGTTTGCTGTGCTATTTCCATTTCCAGCAATACAGTGATGCCTCGATATTTCTTTAGAGGAATTCGGGAACCAAGGAACACCTGTTTATCTTTGGAGAGGTAATCCACGCAAAGGTCGCCTTCGCCTAAAAAGCTGACTGAACCACCTTCCAGTTCACACTCATAGCAACCTTCCAGGCAATGATTGATTTGCAAGAAGTCTTTTTCAAATCGGATAGGACGAAAACAGGAGTCCATTTTCAAATCGTTATAGGTAATTTGAATGCCGGGCGCTACCTCAAAACGCCGCATCGTTCCTTCGCCTGACTCATTTCCTTCATGCAACACCGTTTGAATATTCTCGACTTCATTTTTTGTTGTATATATGTTATGAAATGCAAAAGTACCGCTCATAAAAAAATCCTCTCTCGATTGTCCACTAAAAAAAGAGCAGCTTCCGGGCTGCTCTTTTCTGTGTTTACAAATCCTCTTCGCACTTGGCGACGGCGCTCTCCGCCTTCTCCTCGTTGAAGACAATGCCGGTAATCGCTCTGCCGTAGCGCTCAAACATCGCCGCCGGGCAGGAAATGCTGTTGTCAATGATGTCACGGTTCGGCACCATACCCGTGCTGTCCACATGTACCTTGAAGCGAATCTCGCCATCCCGCATGTCGAGCTCAAAGTTGCCGAGCTTCAGATTGTAGTTCGCACGGCAGGTAAACTCTGCCATCTCTTTCATCATGCGCGCATCATCCTTGTCGGCGCCGATCGGCGAAATCGCATAGCAGGTATAGGACTGCTGGCCGACCACAATCACATAGCGAATCTGCTGCAGTTTGCCGTCAATCGAAAGGCCGAAGCGAAACACGCCCGTGTCCTCATCAAACGAGATCTTCCAGTCGTTCTCAATCAGATAGTTGTCAATTGCCTCCGCGAGCTCGCGCGAATACTCTCTCTCTGCCATCTTTTCCCTCCGTCGTACTTGCTTTCTTCCTTAACTATTCTACCACGAATTGCGCCTTCACTCTAGCGGAATCACTGCTCTTCCAGTATCTTTGTCGCCGCCGCAGCGAGATCATCCGCGACAAGATCCGGTGTGACCGCATACTTTCCGTCCCGTCCGGCCTCTCCGGTTCTGACCAGCACCGTTCTGACGCCGGCATTTTTGCCGCACTGTATATCACCGGTCGTATCGCCGACCAGATAGCAGGCCGAGAGATCCAGATGATAGCGCTCCGCCGCGCGGCATAGCATACCGGTCTTCGGCTTCCGGCAGTCGCAGTCGATTTTCAATTCCTTCACCTCGCCCGGGAAGCCGCTGTCCGGGTGATGCGGGCAGTAAAAGACATCGTCCACAAAGGCGCCCTCGCGCCCGAGCAGCGTTTTCATCTTGTTAAAAATCGTCGCGAGTTCCGCTTCGCTCGTCTCGCCGCGCGCCACAACGGGCTGGTTGCTCACAACAATCGTGAGGTACACCGAGCTGTTTAAACGCTTTAAGCCCTCGGCCGCACAGGGCAGGAGTTCCAGTTCTTCCGGCGTTCTCACAAAACCGTTGTAGCGGTTGATGACGCCGTCCCGGTCGAGAAACACCGCGCGCTGCGGGAACTCCAGATTCCGCTTTGCCGGAAAGCCCGACTTCCACTCTTCCTCTGCGGCCCGAATGCGGTCCACCGTGCCGACATCCTTGACGTACTCCGGCGAGCGGTAGGCGTAAATCGCCTCGCCCGCGGCCGCCATGGGCGCAAGAATTTCCTTCTCAAAGTCCGTCTTTTTAACTTCGGGAACACGGCGCAGCATATCCCGCGACAGGATGTAAATGCCCGCATTCACAAGATTGTCCTGCCAGCCCGTCCGCACATTGTGTTTGGAGTCAAAGCCCGTGACGCGGTTCTCACGATCCGTCACAATGAGATCCGAGTCGTAGGGATGGGCATTTGGGTGCGCAAAGAGCAGGCACTCTGCCCGCTTCTCGAGGAAAAAGCGCTCCATCCGCGCAAGATCGATGTCAAAGCGGATGTCGCCGAAGAGGAGCAAAAAATGCTCGCTTTCGATTTTCGGCAACAGCAACGGAAATGCGCCCGCCGTGCCGAGCGGCGCTGTCTCTTCGACATAGTCGAGCTCCATGCCGAGCGCACTGCCGTCTCCGAAGTAGTCGATAATCTTCTCTTTCAGGTGTCCGACCACCAGGGTTACGCGCTGTATCCCGTAGCGCTTCAGCTGTTCGAGCTGCCATTCCAGCAGGGGCTTTCCGAGGAACGGGGCCATGGGCTTCGGAATTTCGTCTTTTGTGAGCGCCGCGAGGCGACTGCCCTTGCCGCCCGCCATGATTACTGCCTGCATCTTTGCTCCTCTCCGTTTTGTTTGCTGTTTTCTGGTCGATTATACCATAAAATGTCCTTTTTCCGGCGGAACATTCTATTTTTCATTTTCACGGCACACTGCTATACTAAATCCGAAAACAGCAATTGTTGCTATTATTGTTTCGTGTAAGGGGGTACTCATGAAGGGATTTATGAAAGAGTTCAAGGAGTTCGCGCTGAAGGGCAACGTCCTTGACATGGCGGTCGGTGTCATCATCGGCGGTGCGTTCAGCACCATCGTGAAGTCTCTGGTCGACGACATCATCATGCCGTTACTCGGTATGATTCTCGGCAAGATCAACATTGCGACGCTCGCGCTGACCATCCCGAACCCGCTCGGCGGCGAGGCTGTCTCGCTTGCTTACGGCGCATTCCTGCAGAACGTCCTGAACTTCTTCTTCATCGCACTCGCGGTCTTCTGCATCGTGAAGGCGGCAAACGCGGTCAACAAGAAGAAGGAAGAGGCTCCGGCGGAGGAGCCGAAGCCGAGCAAGGAAGAAATCCTGCTCACCGAGATTCGCGACGCGCTTCGCGAGAAGAAGTAATTGAAACCGCAAGACAAAAACAGCCGGGCCTATGCCCGGCTGTTTTTGCGTTATACGCTGCCGCGATTTTACTTTCCTTCCCCTGCCTCTCTCGCCTTATAGTAGAGGGCAATGTGCACCGCCTGCGCAAAGCTTCCGTCCTCCATCGCGCGGCGAAGTTCTTCCTCGCCGAGTCTCACATAGACCACACACTCACTCTCATCGAGCTCCTGTGCCGCGACCACGCGGCAGCCCTCCGCGAGAAAGCAGTGTGCCCGGCTCGTGCCCATGGTCGGATTCGCGAAAAAGCTCCCGAGCTCCGTCCAGTGCTCCGCGACCGCCCCGGTCTCCTCGAGGAGCTCACGCTTTGCGGCATCCGATGCGGATTCGCCGGGTTCAATGGCACCCGCCGGAAATTCCGTCGTGACCGCATCAATGCCAACCCGGTACTGCCGCACACAGATATATTTGTTCTCGGTATCCCTGGCCGCAATCACAACAAAATCGCGGCTGCTGTAGTGATAAAAGGGCGCGATCTCGGTGCCGTTCGGCAGGCGGTATGTTGCCTCCCGAAAATCGATCCAGCGGTCCTTTCGTATGATTTTATCTTCCAACTTCTCCCAGCGAAGATTCTCGTCCATTTCTTTCCTCCTCTCCGGCGCTCCCTGCGCCGCAGCGCAGTTCTTTGCACTTTCGCCGCACTGTTTCATCATGTTCGTGGCTTTCGGTCTTTTCGTGGTTTGCACTGCCATTTCCGCTTTTCGAAGCATCGTGGATTCCTTCCACAATTCCGTCCCCTTACCGTTTCTCTTATCCGTACCGTTCTCTTCTCTTAACCGGTTTCGCTCGCCTTCTTTTTTACTTTCCTCACCGTCCCGCGCTCTGCCATGCCCGAACCGGAGACTTTCGAGTCGATGCCCCGATTCGTTTGCGAAGCAATCGAAACCGCAAAACAAAGGCAGAACCACGCTTCAATGCTTTCCCGTCGCGTGCGGGCGCCGCACCGCAAGGCGTAGGCCCTCGCCGGACTTTAAAATCCACTCGAGCGCGCGGTTCAGAAGATAGCAGATAAAGAGCAGGAGCGTACCGTTGACCCGCTTCGGGAAAAAGAGTCCCAGCACGCAGTAGACATAGCTGCAGAGCGAGAACCAGACAAAAAACCAGATGCTGAGCCGAAACGCCGGGAGTCTCACAATCAGCCAGACCAGTGCCCCGCCGACCAGCAGTGCGAGCAGCGCAAGCGGCAGTAGCTTGAGCCAGCTGCCGCTCGTAAAGAGCGCCGCGACATTTTGAAGCGGGCGCGATAAGGTCTCTGCGAGCGCATCGCCCGAAACGGCATCCTGACTCTTCGAGGCAGCCCGGTTTAAAAGCCCGGACAACAGCGGCAATATCCAAATCTGAAACAACAAAAGATAGGCCGCATTGAGATTTGCCGCGTACTTCGAGTTCATCTTCACTTCCACGAGGGACAGCGCGCGATTCACCAAGAGAGACAGAAAATAGGAAATCGCAAGCGCCTGCACGACGCCGAGATTTTGCAGTTGATAGAGCTTTCCCTGATAGTTGTAAACACTGCTCCCAAAGAAGAGTTTCATCACATCGCGGAAGCCGGAGATGCGCCCCGTTACAACGGTCAAAATCCAGAACAACAGACAGCCCGCCGCGAGCAACAAGGTCTGTTCCCGGCTCACGGCAAGAGAGAACACAGGCTTCTTTTTCTTGGGCGGCTTCCGCCTGCCGAGCGTGCGTTCCTTTGTCAAGCAGACAAGAATCAATGCGGAACCCGCTGCCGCGAGGAGCCCGAGGAAAAGCTGTACCCAAGCGCCGAGCAGATAGCTGTGCCCCAAGAGCCAGGCCGCGGCCGGCAAGCAGGCGGCCAAGAGTACCGGAAAGAAGTTTCTGCGCCCCAAGGTGCTCGCACTCAAATAAAAGGGGTAGAGAAAAAAGAGAGCCGCCGCAATTCTCCAGCCCGCGCTGCGATCCCAACTCATCTTCATCCGAAACACGCCCGCGATCAAATTGGCAAGCGAATTCACGAGACTCTCCACAAAGCGCCCGGTCATAAACCAGGCAGTCGTGAAGTGGTTGTCAAGCAGCATATAGGGTCTTAAGCAGGCGATCAGATAGAGCGAAAAGCCGAGCAGGACAAAGCTGCCCAGCTTCTCGGCCTGCCGGGGCGTGTTGCGGCGCACCACCCAAGCGTTGTAGGCGATGATGCCCAGCAATATCGCGCCGCCCGCAAGGGCCAGCGAAAAAAGAAGCTGAAACAGCAGAATCAGCACAAGAAAGAGGAGCAGCATCGCATCTAACTCGCTCTCCGTCCGAAAACTGCGGCTCGCGATCGCCTTCGGCAATGCAAAGAGGGATCCCGCGGCCCGGAGCGTAATCCAAAGGAAGGAAAAGCTCAAAAAAAGAACGGCAGCGCGGTAGCACTGCCGTATGAGCCGCTCAGACATATTCCTCCTCGCTGCCCGCGCCTTCCGGCTTTCCCTCGCCCATAATGCGGTCAAAGTCCTTCTTCTCCGAAGAGTAGCTCGACATACAGCCCATACCGCAGCTGCCGCAGTTTCCGCTGCAACCGGTGCTGTGCTGATGGCTGCCGTGCTGCAAAATATAACGTGTTATGAGAACGATTCCGATCAGAATCGCAAGCGCCAACAAGGCGGT
>ERZ773203.1701-NODE-1701-length-10844-cov-10.378534_pt1 | contig 10844 bp, 8 predicted proteins | sample MGYA00580529_ERZ773203 | MGnify/ENA primary metagenome ERZ773203 (study PRJEB29015, sample SAMEA2738176) | human oral metagenome | biome: human oral; feature: human-associated habitat; material: saliva | place: China | collected 2177 ...
TTCTTTCTACTGGAATAACTCCAGATAAATTTATTTCTTTAATTATAACAGAAAAAGGACTATCTAGTCCTTTAATTGTTATAGAGTGTCTAGCAGGTTGTCATCGAGAGCACCCGCCAGTTGTTCTTGAGCTTCCAATCCGTAAGAATGAGCAATCTTACCCATTGCAGCACCACAGACAACACAAAGTGCGTCATCTAGGAACGTGTTGCAGTACTTTGAGTTCTTACCAACCTTATCAGTAAGGCCAATAACTCCAGGTTTTTCTTTGTCAAGATTGTAGGCATTTGCGATACCGATTGATCCAAACAATTGAGCGGAGTGAATCAGAACCTCATCTACCCCAAAAGTACCCTCATCTTTCCATACCATACTTTGCAGTGGTTCCAGCAACAATCCTTGTTCACAGAGAACGTCTAGATTAATTGCAGTAACGAGAATTTGTTGGATCTCACGTTTCTTGAGAACCTTTCGAATCGCATTCTCACATTCTTTCTTATCAAGGAAAGAATAGTATGTGTGTTGATGTTCGTAAACGATTCGTGTCAAATCAGACAAATCCATCCCGAGTTCATCAAACCGCCACTTAACCAAATCTAGTTGAGACCCGGTCTCGATAAGTTCCTTTTTATAGAAAATATTCTTTTCTAATTCTTTTAATTTTGCCATCAAGGCACCTTCTTTCTTTTATTTTTATTTTAATTATAATTAATAAAAATATAAATCCAGTAAAAACTGGTAGAAAGAAGGTTGTTATGGAAAACAACAAAAATAATAGCGATTGGCTATATTCATTTTTCGCATTTTTAACATTGCTTTTTCTTTTCTTTGGTTATCTCCATTTTTCTTCAGAATATCACAAGAAAAATAACGATCCTTTCGGGGTTAGAAGCTATGTTGAAAGAGAAACTTCAGAACCTTCATTGTGGCAACAAAAACGTGAAGTACTTGAGTTTGTAGCAAAGAATAAAAATAAATTTTCTGTATTATCAGTAAACAGTTTTGACTATATAAATAAGATTATTTACTATCAAAAAGATGGTTATATAAACCTAGTCCCAGAAGAACTATACGGAACTGATATAAAGGAAAAAGAAAAAGATGTCCTAAAATTCCTATCAGATAAGCAAGAAGACTTCGATCAGGAAAGTAATTCTGTTTTTGAAGAATTTCAGAATGGGGACGCAAAAGCAAAAGTAGATTTGTTGTCTACTGAGCGTGGAAAGGCGCACCTAATTTATCGTTACAACGGGAATCCGGGCTACGAGCGCTGGTTGAACGGGGATTACCTGGTTTTAAAAATTTACTACAATCCAAATTCAGAATCAGATATAAATAACCTAGCAACATCCTTGGATATCCTGAGAAAACAGGCAAAGGATAAGGGAAATATTCTTCGTTTGAATTTAATTGATGTCAACAAGGAAAATGCCGTTGTTTTGGAGGATATCAATTACTCTGGAGATGTTACAGCCGTGGCTTATCCTATACGTGTTACAGCCGAATATGGTATGTTTGAAAACAAAGAAAATCGACATCAAATTAGTTTAACGAAAAATCCAAATCACATCATTGATTTGGTTGATTATTTCAATAAATCTAATTTTGAAGAATTTATTCAAAACAATGTGATTCCGAAAAAGGAAGATTAGCCATTATAAAAAGAGTCCATTTGTTGGTGGGCTCTTTTACTTGCTATAATTTTTAAAATTTTAATAAAATATCGGGGAAAACTATGAATAATATTAAAAGAAAGAATTGGTTTTCATTAAACAATAAAAGAAGAAAGAACAATCTTAACAAGGAAAGTAGAAAAAAGAAGTTGTTTTTTATTTTTATATTATTGCACGTAATATTTATCCTATCAGTTGCATTCGTCTTCACTTTTATTATTCCAGAAAAGTTTAGTGAGTACGGTGTTGAAAATACTTCATTTTATGATAAGATAAAATACGTGTTCACAAGAGAATTGCCAAAAAGTAATGGTGAATCAAAGGAACACGAGGATAAGGAGAAAGAAATATACAGAACTTACAATGATTCCTCTTTGTTTGAAAAGAACTCTTATCAGAATGAAGTGGATATTCGAAATTTTGTTACAAAATATAAAAACAAATTACCAAACTTATCACTTCACAGCTTGGACTCCTCTAACGATATCATTTATTACAAAAAAGATGGAACTAAAGATGTGGTTCCGAAGAAATTGTACTTTGAAGATTTAGAGTTTAATGAGAGTGAGGTTGTAAACTATCTATTGAAACAACAGTCTGAATTTGATCAAGAAAGTAGATCTGTACTTCAAGAATTTCAGTCTGGAAGTAATAAAAAGAAGATTGATTTGATATCGAGCGATCGTGGTAAAACTCACTTAATATACATATATCACGGTGATCCGGGGTATGATAGTTGGTTTGATAATGATTATTTAATATTAAAGTTATATTATGATCCGAAGAAAGACGAGGATATTGTAGCTAAAGTTTTAGACTATGTGATTGAATACGCAAAAGATCGTGGAAACATCTTAACTTTTGATCTTATAGATATTAATAACGAGAATGCCGCAATTTTGAAAGATATTCAATACTCCGGGGATGTTGTTGCTGTTGCAGAAAAGGTTATGGTTACAAAGTCTTATGGGATATACAATGAGTATGGAAAAAGAAGTAAAGTGAATATCACTGACAATGCAGAAGATATCAATGATATAACTTATTATTTTAATAATTAAAAAACCCATTAACTTTGAATAAAAATTAATTGAATTGCTCGTTATCAAACGGGCATTTTTTGTTTCTTTATAATTTAGAAAAAATATAAACAGTAATAACTGTTAGAAGGAAGGATTTATTATGAATAAAAATAATGGAATAGGATCAGTTATTGGAGTTTTAGCCCCAATTTTAGTGCTCTTCTTTATGCTTTTTACATTGTTTGGCGATCGTACCCCAAACAATAGAGAAATAAGCACAAGTGAGGCAAATAGATCAGAGCTTGTATCCAAACAGAACAAATCTGATTCAAATGTAAGTCAAGAAGTTCAGCTTATTAATTTTCTAAAAAAATATAAGGATAAATACTCTACTTTGATTCCTTATAAACTTAACTCATTAAACAACGTATTCTATTACAATTCAGAGGGAAACACTACCTTATTGTTTGATGAGTCGTTATTAGATCTAACGCAAAACGAAAACTCATTCGTTAAAGTTTTAGATAATAGTCAGTCTGAATTTGATAAAGAAACAAAAAATGTTCTTGATCAATTTAAGAGCGGGGATCCTACTTCTAGAATATCATTATTATCCTCAAAATCTGGAAAAGCGCACTTAATTTACAAACATCAGAGTAAGAATTTGTCTGAAAATCTATCCGGTTTGTTTTTGGATATTACAATTTATTACAACCCAGGATCTGAAGAGGATAAGTTATCAGAATCTCTTGGCGTTCTTGTAGATTTTGCAGAAAAAAGTGGTCGTGTTTACAAAGTAAACATTGTAAATATCAACCAAGTGGATCCAGTCGAACAGGAGGATATTCGATACTCTGGTGACATTATCGCAGTTGCACATCCAGTTCAAATTTCAGGTGGTACGATTAATAGCTATCCAAAATTACGTAGCCGTGTTGATTTGAGCGACAATCCACAAAATATTCTAAAGCTAACTGAATATTATAATTAGAAAAAATATCTTTTTTGAAAGAAGGAAAAAATGAAAAATTTATTTTTTAACATAGTGTTTTCAGTTTTTGTAGGGGCGTTCGCCTTTATATTGACGCTATTTGTAATTGGAGTGAAACTTTATTACAAAAAAACACAAAAATAAAAGACCCGGGTTGGGTCTTTTTTTATTTTGAATCAATTTGAGATAATCTGAATATTGTGCTGTTGATAAGTTTATTTAAAACTTGCTTCGATCCTTCATCGAATTTATCTGAAGTTTCACTAAAAACATCCAAAGATAGATTTAGAAGTTCACGATAGTCTTTTGTTTTTCTCAAGGAACTTAAATCTTCATTTTCGTCTAGTGTTATAAACTCATCATTGTATGATAGTGTTACTATTTTGAAAAGATGTTCCGACTTGTGGTCAGTGATAATTTTTGTAGCAAAATCAAAGAAATTTAAAAAGTTTTTCAGATAAGGATTAAAAATATCAAACTCTTCATCATCAATTTTTTCTTGCTTGAAAACATTCAAGTCACACCCGCTATGAGTTGGAGCGTTGATAAATAAAGTTCTATCAGTATTGCTGTTTTCTTTTAGGTAATCAATTAACATACCAAACGCTTCTTGGAATCGTTCTTTAAAATCATTTAAACGAAAATCAAAAGCAGATTTTTTTTGAGCTACATCAAACATCTGTTGCCATTTTTGATGAAGTGTGTATTCTGAATGTTCATCTTTTTCAAAAAAAACAAACATCAATTCATCAAAAAGAATTTTCTTTTGTGATTCACTGAAATCTCCTTCCTTTAAAAATTTAAGAATAGATTTTGCGAAAACAAAATGAGATTTCAATTCACTATTACGCAGATGATCGCAGTCACAATCATTTAAATTATGCTGTTCGCTACTCAATAATTTTTGGATAGCACTCACAAATACATCTTTGCCGAAACATTTTACAATTGTATCAAAAAAAGTTTTACATCTCGAATTTGAAATACAGAAATAGTTTACGTTTTCATACGTATCTTCATCATCAGAAATATACTCAGAAATAGCATTCGCAACTCGATCAACCAAAACGTCTTCTGAAAAATAATTTTTCACATCTTCTAGTAAGAACTTACAAAGGTCAAGATCTCTATAAATACCTTCGTTAACATCTTTGTCATCAATGTAGTATTTGATCTCGTGAGAATCGTAATTGTTGTAACGAGAACCAATCTCCATTAATTTAACATAAATTAACAAAGCAAGTCCTGGCGTTAGATTATCAATTAAATTCAAAGTTTGATGGTTTGTGAAGTCATTATTTGAGTTTAAATCAGATAATTCATCTAGCAAAGTTTTGCCAATTACCTTTGATAGATTATGACCATAGAACTTACTATATCTAGTCTCTTCTCTGAGATATTTCTCGATATTCAAATCTTTAATAACAATCCCTGTAAAAATATTTTCAAAATTACAATAGTTTATGTTATTAAAATCTGCCCCCTCATCCCCGAAAATAATTAGCTGACCTCCATTGCCATTGATCGATAATGATAATCTATTTTTATTCATTGAGGTTTTTGATAAATTATCTATCAAATAAGATTCGTCAATTTTAATTTCGAAGCTATTCTCAACCATCCTTTTCGCAATATTATTCAACATACGCAAATATTTTGATTCAAAACTAACATTAGTTTGCTTTACCATTAAATTTTCCTTCTTTCCTTTCTGAAATTAATTCAGATATTTTATAAATTTCTTAAATTATAAAAGAAAAGAGAGACTGTCTTCAATAAAAACAGTCTCTGATTAATTACTTAAGCTTTTTCTTAGCAATATTCAATAAATCTAGAATTTGATTATTCCAGATACTATATTCCTCTAAGTTAGATTCGATTTTTTCGATTTGTTCCAAAGAGAAGAAATTTGCTACTGTGTGAGGGCTTCTGAGAAAATCCGATGTAATCTTACCTTGTAGAACGTAACGTTCACGTGATTTTCCGGTTAGCGAGCAAAGTAATTCTGCTGCAATTTCACCGCCAAAGAATTTTACGATGTTTGTTTTATAAAGGAAGTTAGTTGCACTTCCAAGATCTGAAGAATCCTTTTTGGAATTGGCTTCTGAGCGAAGTTCTTTGTAAATGTAGTTTTTAAAATCTTCTTCGTATCGTTGACCAAAGGTTGCGTTAAATTCGATATCCGAATAGGAGGCCCGAATGGATTTAAAAAGTTCGAACTCTTCGTCAATTGAAGATGTGATGATTGTTAAACTAAGCCAATTTTTCTTCACAAGCTCGATTCGCTGACCCATTTTAGGGTTATCGTGCAAAAGCGCTTCGATATGGTCGCAAGCCTTTTTGATGTAATCCTTATAAACATCAACCGGAATCTTTTCTTTAACATCTTGATCAAACAAGAATAAGTGGTTATAACCAACATTTTTATCAATTGATTTTTTTAGTTTTGTGTAAAGTTTCAAATCGCAAGTGTCAAAATAAACACTTGTTGGCCCTAATTGTGAGCGAGCCTCATCAATACTGATCGACCCATTGTCAATTCCATCCTGTAATCGTTTTAGGACTTGTTTCATAAAAAAATACCTCGATTCTTAATTAAAAGAAGGGATCGTTTGCACAATCCCCTCAGTGTGAATGCAAGAGACGTGCGACGATGGTTGAAGTCATCGCAGTATGTTGCTAGAAAGACAAAAACCCTTTTTGAATTTTTTGTAGCGAAGGGCGTTTTATCGCTACTATTATTATAGTTAAAAAAAATATTTTTGTCAACAATTAGATTTTAATTTTAAAAATTATTCAATATTCAAAGAATAAACTGAAGAGTTTGCACTGTCTAGTGATTGAGTTCTAACAATAAACTTAATCTTCTCAGGAGTGCTTACAGCGTGGTAAATTTTAACCATTGCTGTTGAATCGAAATAGACAACTCTTGAAGTTGTATTTGGATAGTTTTTTGAAAGTAATTCAGTAACCTCTTCTGGAACTGTTGATGTGAGATTTTGCCACTGTTTATTTTTATAAAACTTATCATCTTGAGCGATGATCTGATCCAAATAAGTCACGCTAAAATCATCTGGTAATTCCGAATATGCAAACTCATCTGTTGTTTCAGAAATCTTATCCGATAAGCTCCAAACACCATCTGCTTTAACAAGTTTATAACTAATATTCTGAATTGATGATGTATCATTAAAAACACTAAAGGTAACGATTGGATTCCAACCGTCCTTGTCTTGAACAAATCCTGTTACGTGAGATTCACCTACGAATTGATTCTCTACACCATAAATAGGCTCTAGAATTTTGTTTAACTCATCCTTTCCTGAATCTGTCAAAGGTGTAGAGCTGATGTCTGGTTTTGTTACAGTATCAGAATTGAATATTGATGTTAATCCATAGAGTTCCTTTTTAAGAGTCTCTGCTGAACGATTCCCTTCGTTTTTAACCGTCATTTCATTGATTGATTTGTTATTATCAGTCCTGAAAAATTCAAAAGGAACCGAAGTAGTGGATAATTTTTTCTCTAGCCAACCACTTTTATAAGAGTACCATCCCAGACCGGAAAAAACTCCAAGAATAACCACAACGAATAATAGTCGTTTTAAAAATTTTTTCATTAGAGAATATAAAACTGTTACATAAAATATACCAAAATGTATATTTTACGATCCTTTCTAAATTATTTTTAAAAATTCTTCTTGCTTCAACCTGTCTGATTTTGTCTTTATACTTTGAAATATAAAGTCTACTCTCATTTGATATAACAGTCCACAAGCTTAACTTCCCGTGTAACCCACGGTAGAGACGATATTTAAACTGCTGTCAACACAGTATATTGTTTGCATTTTATTAAATTGATAGATAGGCATTGCTAAGTAGTATATAACAATAGAGCTTGGTTTTCGCTCACGTATTACCTAAACAGTTAACTTTATCATTCAATTTAATTATAAATATAGTTTAACACATATTGGTGAATTTGTCAAGCATTTTTACTCCTATTGTTTTTATATTTTCTTAATTTATAAGAAAATATTATCACAATTACTCATCAAATACAAGTTTTATTTTATCATTAATAATTTTTAGTCGTCCAGGAAAATAAGTATTCTTCTTTGATAAGAAATCAGTGATATAAGTTTCTCTATTAATAGCCAAATCCTTCAAGTCATCGATTGTAATTTGATGTCCGTAAGTATTTCCGTTAACGAAGATATTTCCATCGATTTTGTAATATGGTAGGTTTTCTTTGCTCATAAACTTTTCAACCTTGTGACCATCACCCTCGAACACAACGGTTCCAATTTGTTCTTTTTTATCAAATATTGCCTTGATACGCTGTTCATCAGCGTCATAATACAATGTTCCTGATGTAGAATCTCCATTATTGAATACAAGGCGATCCTTGTGGATTTTTTGTCCTCGATAAAGTGCAGCAAACTCTTCTGGAGTGATTCTGTTTCCAAAAATATCACCCCAAACTCGGAATCCTGACCCTTGTTCCCCAACGTGATAGAAGGAGTATTTTTTCTCATCGTCTGTACCTTCGTTACTTACACCTCGAACATAATAAATCTTTTGCCCAGAAAGAGAAAATTCCGCAACTTCTTGTTTAGATCCAGAACTCTTAACAAATTGAAGTCTTAGGTTATTATCTAGTTTTAGTTTTGTTTTTGAGGTATTTTTACTTTCTAACCAAACAAACTCTTTTTCGATTTCTTCTAAATTTGTTAAAGCGATGATGTCTTTCTTAGTGAAATCCTTTTTCATTTTAAATTTATCGGTTACAAAACTCTTCTTGAGATAGAAACCTCTAAATTCAGGTGCTTGAACTCCATCCTTATCCGCTTCTTGCTTTTGAGAAATCCAACTCAAGAACGTCGTGTCATAAAATGCGTCTTTTCCTTCAAAAACTTCAGCTCCGGTACTCTTCACGATTGAAACCAATTCCGGTTGTGTCTTCTTAGAATATTCAGGGATTTCATTAAAGTTGAAGTTTCTGCTTTTCAGTTCTGAAACGAAATTTTCAGTAAATCGAACCACGTACTTGTAATAATCGTCAACAGACAACTTACCAAGCTCAACATCTTGAAGTTTTGTTTCCAATCTTGCGGAGAGTTCAGGTGAAAGGAGGTCGTTTCCTCTGAGCTTTTCAACTACTTCAATACCAAAGTTTGTAGCTCGATATTTTTCGTTTTTATTCATTATGATACGTTCGTGATTAATCAATTTTTCAATGATATCCGCACGAGTTGATGGTCTTCCAAGTCCCTCGGCTTTTTTAATAGCCAATTTCTTCTCATCATCAGTTAATAATCGATGGATATTTTCCAAGATGTTATTGAAATCTGCTACGCTATATTCTTTCGGAGGAGTAGTCCATCCTTCTAAAATAGAACCATCACTAAGAGAAACCGCACCTTCGAACAATTCTGGCAACATATTATCACGAAAGTTTTTCTCCGGTACGTAAGCAGACCATCCTGGATCTATAAGTCGTGAACCATTAGCACGAAATACAAAATCACCAACTTCAATTTTAATAACCGTCTTATCAATAAGAACATCACCAACGAATGGGAGGATTTGACTGCGACAGATTAAGTAGAAAATATTCTTCTCTTCATCTGTTAAAGATCCCATATTCACACTAATTTCAGGTAAAGGTTGGATAGCCTCGTGGGCTCCGACCTTTGCGTCATTAACGTAAGTTTTATTTTTCTTGAAGGCTGCCAACTGATCTTGTGAAATTGTGATAGCTCTAAATTCAGGATAAATGTATGCTGTGTTCAGAACACCGGGCATTTCATTAGCAAGTTTTTCCGTAATAACCGTTGTATCGACACGTGGATATGTTGTAATTTTCTTCAAATATAAAGATTCCAACAACTCATCCGTATATTTAGGTTTATATTTGTACAATTCAGAAGCTGCACCTTCAATGAGTGATGTCGAGTAGAAGGATGGGGCAGTTTCTTTTGCCCGTTTTACGTTAACTTCTGTAATTTTTGCAGATGATGATAGAGACTTAATTTGATCAAGGAACTGATTTGCTTCAGCTTCTGTAGCGAATCGTCTTGGTTTACCAGATTCGTCAATCAAGCTCGCTATAAATTCTGAGCCATTCTGAACGAATTTTTGTTGAATTGTGAAAAACTGTTCCGGTTTAAAATTTCGAATTTGTAACTCTCTTTGAACAATAAGGTTTTCTACTGGATCTAGAACCCTACCAATATTTACAGTGAATCCGGCTTTTGATGATACAGCCTGTGTACCATTCAAACCAATGAGCCAGTCTGTCTTTGCTCTAAGAAATGCAGCGTTGGACAAATCTTGAACTGTTCCAGTGTTGGGGCCTATTTTATCAGAATATGATAATAGATTTTGAAACCCTTTCTGGATTTCCTTGTCACTCATACCATTATTCCAGAATCTATACCTATCTTTTGCTTGTATATTCGGACTCATTGTACTCATAAAAGCGTCAAAGATTAAATTTCCTTCACGTTCAGGGTCGGTACCGCAAACGATAAAATCGTAATGATTCTTTTCCAAACTCTCTTTTGTTTGTGAATAAAATTTATTCACTTGACCTGTACGCTTACCAGTTTTAAAATCAACACCCTCTGTCGGGTAGTAATTCCAAGTATCCGGAATCATAGGTAGATGATCCATTGAAAATTCAGCCCATTCAGGATTTATCTGACCGGGACTAGCAAGTTCTACTACGTGACCGCTAAATCTACCAAAATCTAACGTGTAAGGAAGGGTGTGCTTAATTTTTTCATAGTTTTTTTGAAACTCACGCATTGCCTCGCCCTTTTCAGCGATAAAAAATCCGTGACCTTTTGGTAATTGTGCCAACAATATTACCTCCTCATTTATCTCGTTATCTCTAATTTTACCATTTTTAAAGAAAGAAATCAAACTTAAAAAGAGAGAGGTTCGACCTCTCCCTTTTGTTCTTTTATTTTAGATGATTATCTAAAAATATTTATTATTTACGTTTTTTCACAACGTAGACTGCGGCACCGATAGCACCTGCACCACCTGCAATTCCAAGAAGCGGTGCGAACGCAACAGAAGCGTTAGCCCCTGTCTTAACAGCGTCTTTCTTATCAGCTGTCTTCGCTTCACGAACAAAGATGTGTTTAACGT
>ERZ773203.1711-NODE-1711-length-10822-cov-3.459831_pt1 | contig 10822 bp, 8 predicted proteins | sample MGYA00580529_ERZ773203 | MGnify/ENA primary metagenome ERZ773203 (study PRJEB29015, sample SAMEA2738176) | human oral metagenome | biome: human oral; feature: human-associated habitat; material: saliva | place: China | collected 2177 ...
ATATGTTTCCTCATCATTCTCATTTTTTTCATTGTGCGTCCTCCTTATCGGTTTCGTTTGTGGTGCGGTGTGGGGCAAACATGTCTTTCATTTGTTTTTTGGTCGGCACGAGGAGTTGGAGAAACATGGCCGTCTCGTGAAACGATATACCCTCCTCTGCTCCGGCTGCGAGTGCGCTGTAGATTTCGGAAAGGAGCTGTGGGAGCATGGACGGTTCCCACCAGCCGTTTTCGTCAACGATGTGTAGGCGGTTGTGTTCGTCAAAATAGATCATCGTGCACCTCCTTCCTCGTTGAGATCGTCGTCGGCTCGGTCGATGGGGTTGCCGTCGTTGTCCAGCTGCGCGTCGATGGTCGAACAAGCGCGTCGCGAAATGAGGAGTCCGGCAAGGACGAAAGCGGCTGCCGTGAGGATCGATCCGGTGAAGAGCGCGGTGGCGAAAAAGGCCGCTCCGATGAGGAGCTCTGCGGTGAGTGTTCGCGAAAGGTTGGCGCCGGTGAGGTTGCGTGCGAACTGTGAGCGGCGCTGCATGTAGCTGCGGGTGGCGCCGGGCTGTTGGGTCTGTTTCATCGTGCGATGAGTTGTTTGAGTTTGCTTTGGGCGGTATACAAAAAAACGGCCGCCGTTTCCGTTGCAAACTCAAACAGTCTTGACCCGAGGGACAAAAAAGATGATCGGAAAGGCGACCGCAAAAAGAGATGTTATTGCTGTCGTAAAGTCGATAAGATCGGTCGGGGGGCTGTTGGCCTATGAAGGCGAAACATGCCCGCCGTGGGCGAGCATTTGACCGAATGCCCTACGGAGTCGCGATGACTGTTTAAGTTTGTACTGCAAAGGTGCGAACTCTTTTCGGAACGGCCAAACGTTTTCGTCTTTTATTTTGCCGCCGCTCGCATTTTGACAATGAGTGTCACAGCGAGTGTGCGTTTTTGGCCGCGTTTTGGACGTATTCCAACGGCTTGTCGCTCAACGTCTTGCGCGGCTCTCCGCGGCTTTCGCCGGCAAAACGGCTGCCGTTTTGGACGTGTTTTGGACGTATTCGACAAAAAGCCCCCTACTTTCGGTGGAAAGTGGGGGGCTTTTTGGGAAAAGTGGGCTACTTTGAAAACAAATAGTTCATCACCATCCAGAAGAGTCCGAGCACATTGGCCGAAAAGGTGCCTAAGAGTGCGAGTTGCACGCGATCAGACATGGACATGCAACCGAATCCTGCCAGCACAAGGAGAACGAATATGGCTATCAAATAGCCTACGATGAGCCAAAAGACGCGTGTTCCGAACTTCTTGCGCTCTTCTCTGTCTTGCTGTTTGCCTGCGAGCTGCTCTTTGAGCATCTCGTTGTCTATGCGTTCACGTTCGCATTTAGACTCTTCGGTGGCGTCTCTGTCAGTTCCTACTTCTTGCAGATTGATCTGTTCGAAATGAATGAGCTGATCTTCGTCGGTTGTGGTCTTGCTCTTCATGCGCGTTGTTGCTGCAGTCGTTGGATCTGTCTGAGTACGTTTTCTATCACCTTCTTGAAGTAGACTTTTGTCACGGAATCGGGTATGACGTTGTTTTGTCCCTCCTGATAGTAGAGATCCCAGGGCGCGTCTTTGATGTGCAGAAAGTCTACGAGCTCGCCGCCGGTGTGATTGGCGAAATTGCTAAAGGCGGCTTGACATGCTTTTTTCAGTTCTTCGTCGTGTAGCGTTGGCGTTTTCACTTCGAAGTCTTTGCCGTCGGGCGTGGGCTCGAGTATTGTGGTGAATTCTGTAATGGGATTGTGTCCGTAACATTTGAAGGAGTGGTACACGGATGGGATGACGGGGCCGTATTTCCACGCTTCGACGCGGTCGAAACGCGGGTTGAGCGCGCTGCGGTCGCACAATGCGAGCATGTATCCGTGGGCGATGTAGACGAGCTTCATGAGTTTGAGCGGCTGCAAGTCTATGCCTTTCTCTTTTGCGAGTTGGAGCAGATAGTTTGCCACTGCGAGTGCGTCGGGTTTCATGAGTTGTTTGTTGTTGTTGTTGTTATCCTGCCGCAAAGATAGTGATAAAAGGTACGCTGTGGTACAGAATGTTACAAAATAACACTATTCGGCCTCGTGAAAATAGCCCTTGATGAGTCGTTCCATGCCTTGCTCTGTGACGTTGAACTCGAGTTTGCGGCAAAAGTAGCGTCGTCCTTTGATGATGTAGATGTCTTCGGGATGGAAGTCGCCGCGGTCGATGAAGGAGACGACGCGCTGCACGTTGGTGTCGGGCGGTGTGTAGCCCGAAAGTGCGGTTTTGAGCATGCAGTCGTCGGGGTCTTCGGCGGGCGTTTCGTCGGGTTTGAGCCCGTTGAAGTTGAGGAGTAGTCTGTAGGTGGCGGCGGGGTGCTCTTTGATGTTCTCCTGCTCTACGTAAAAAGGATTGCCCACGGCGGTGGGGAACTCGGCCGCGCTGCCGTTCCACTCCATGCGCTGGTGCATGCCCTCTTTGTAGTAAGCCACCTCGATGACGTCTCGGGGTTTGGGCTCGTTTTTGTTGCTGTCTTGGACTTTGGGATACAGCTCGTCGCACACGCTCCACCACGCGGTCTGATCTTCGCCTTGGATGGCGTCGGCGGTTGCCATGATGGGGGCGGGTGTGGAATACTCAGCGCGAAAATCGTAGCGGTTGCTCTTGCTGCTGTTCATTTTCCAAAGCACGACGGCGCGAATGCCCTTGGCGGGGACGGCGGTCTGTACGGGGACGATGCGGAGTTCCACGTCGGGCTGTGGCTTTCGGTCTAAGGGATTCCACTTCGGAAAGCGTCCTCCCATGGGGTCAATGACTTCGAGCTGCCACTGCTCGGTGGCGTGAATGCGAAAGTAAGCGTGGCGAAAACCGGTCTTGGCGTTGGTGATGACGTACTCTCGTGCGAAAGTATAGAGATTGCCCCCGCTGCTGAAACCACTTCCGACGCTCGTGCCCTCCTTGATGGCCTGCAAGTTGGGTTCGGCGGTGCACTTGGCTTTCTCTTCAATGTCGGTTGTGAGCTGCATGCGCTTGTCGACTTCGGCAAACTTGTAGACGACATTGGCCGCCGCGGTGTCGCTCTTCTTCGTGCTGTCGTCGAGTGTGGCGGTGTACTCGTCGATGGGTTGGTCGATGAAGTGGGTGGTGCCCTCCTGCCCGTATGCTTTTCGCTTTCGGACGATGTGCGCGCGCCCGGCGTTGGCATAAATCACCACGCCAAAGAAGTGCTGCACCTCGCGAATGAACTCCTTGACCGTCCAGTGTGGGAGCATTTTGGCGATTTGCACGGTGGGTCTGCAGTTGGCGATGATGAGCCGCTCCTGCCACGTGCCGCGCACGGCGTTGTCTTCGGGGGCTACGGTGAAACCTAAGGCCTTGAGGACACGTTCGACGACAAAGATGAGAAAGGGTTGTGGGGCAAAGGGCGTGCGGCTGTTGAACTGCGTTTGTCCGCCGGCTTCCACATAGCTGTCGTCTGTGGGAAAGGGTGTGACTCGTGCGCCCACGGGGTCGAGTTCATATTCTTTCCCGTGTTGCGAGTGCGTGCTCAAATATCGTCCCTGCCGCCCCCAGCGCACCAGCGAGAGCTCGTTGGCCGTGGCCTTGTCGGCGGTGGAATAGATGGGGAGCACCACGGCGTTCTCGTCGCCGTCGCGCCCTTGGACGGTGATCTGCCCCTTGAGCCAAAGGTCGCGGGTGTGGGAATAGAGTTGCAGCACGGCGTCGGGGAATGCCTTGGCGTATGCCTTTTCAAAGACGTATCCGAGTCCGTCGAGTTCGTCCACATAAAGGTCTCTCCCCCACGGGTCGGTTGCGGCGTCGTTGAGCGCCGAACGGCCTGCGAGGAGTTGCACCTTGACGCTCTCGTGGTCGACGGTCGAAATGCGCGCTTTGCCCTCAATGTGCAGCGGTGGTGCGACGAGCACGAAGTCCCAGCGCTTTTCGACGAGCTCGCCTTTGAGCACGTCGGGTCGGTGTATGGCGCCGAATATGCGTTGATTTTCGGCGCAGCCGTCGAGCGGCAAATTCACTTCGAGCGTGTAGGTACCGGCGTCGGTGAAGAGTGGGTTTTCGGCGGTGATCTTGATGTTGGTGCCGGCTTCCAACACGGCTTGCCGGCCGTCGATATAGAGGTTTGTCACGTCGGTGGGGTTTATTTGTGGTTGGACAATCTACGGAATTTGTCGAGCTGATAAGCCACGCCGTCTTGCCCGTCGATGGAGACGGTGGAGCGAATGCCCTGCTCCAAGCGCGCATTGAGGCGGTCGATGGCTTCCTGCAGCCCCTGCGCCACGGTATCGGCCGGCACTGTGTCGGGCTGTGCCCGTCTCTGTGCCATGGCCGGCCTTGTGGCGCTTCTTTCGGCGGCGGGTGTTCGCCCTTGCGGCGGAACTCCCGGCGCCGCGATGGCACGACTTACGTCGGCTGCTGTGAGCGACGCGATGGTGTTGTTGCGCTGCGCGTGGTCGATGAGTCGGAGCACGGGCAAAACCGCGGGGTTGTTCACGGCCTTGTGGTTGGCTACGAACTCGCCTTCATGCACCACGCCCGCCGTTTGCCGATAGCGTCGGCCGGGGGTGAAACCACCCTCGTAGTATCCCGTCTGCTGCGCCTCGGCCTGTTTGCGAATGGTGGCGATCTGCGCGGCCGTGGTGGCTACTGCCAGCGCGGCGGCGATGGGCGCCAGCACATGCCCCACGACGGGGATGGCGGCTGCCGATGAGTAGGCGTTGATGGCTGCCATAGCACCGCCTGCCACGGCCTGCGCGATTTGCACGCCGGTGGCGCGGCGGTTGTACTCGTTCTTGATCTTTGCGACGGCTGCCTGCTTTTCGGCTTCGAGTTGTTTGGTGCGCTCGTTGTCGCCCTCTGCAGCCTTGATCTTGGCCTCGTACTCTCGTTCCGTGCGTGCCACTTGGGCGTCGGCCTCTGCGCGCTGCAAGTCGCTGAAAGTGGACACGACGGCGCCAAAGGTGGCATAAGCCGCCGCGGCCGCGTCGGTGATGCCCTGCAAGCGTTCGCGGTCGAGCTGCTTGAACGCGGCGGCGTATTCCAGCGCGTGCTCCTTGTCCTTGTCGCGCATGCGTTTGAGCGCGTCGTAGGTGGCGGCGTGAACACGCAACTTGAGGGCGCTCTTTGCGAGTTCGGAAACGCCGAAAGCATTGGTGCCGGCGGTATGGCTGCTCTCGTCCTTGTCGTCGCGCGGCGTTCCGAGTTCGCTGCTCGCGTTGTGGCGTGCCGTTGTGAGGAACTCGTCGACGCGCTTTTGGCGTTCCTCGGCGATGAGTCCGCCGCGGCCGTCGTCGCCTTGATACTTGAGCCGCAAAGCCGCTTGCAAGCGCAAATACTCCTCTTCGGAGATGAGTTTGCGGGTGTGGAGTTCGGAAAGCACCTTCATCTCCTCTTGGAAGAGTTCGCCGGCGCTCTTCTTGAGATACTCGTTTCGGAGCTGTTTCACCTTCTCTTGGTACTTCTTCTCTCGTGCGAGTCGCTGCTTGTTGTCCTCCTCCTGCAGTGCCGCGGCGGCCTTCTCGTAGTCGTCGACGCGCCCCCACTGCTTGTAATAGTCGGCTCGGGCTTTGAGGTGCTCGAGTGTGAGGCGGTCGCGCTGCTGCTCGTACTCCTCGGTGGTGATGAGCCCCTCGGCCTCTTTGTGTTCGAGCGCGTCGAGTTCGGCTTTGTGGCGCTTGTCGATTTCGGCAATCGACCAGTCCTCGGTGCGCTTCTTCTCCTTGTCGGCGTGCTTGTTGAGCTCGTCCTGCCACTTCTGCCGCTGATCGAGATTGCGGGTGTAGAAATCGCGCTTGCGCTTGAGGGCTTGTTCGTCGTTCTTCGCCACGGCGTTGTTGTACTCTTCGGTGGTGATGAGCCCTTGCGCGAACTGCACCTTGAGCTTGTCGTTGGCTTCGCGGTGCTGCTTGTCCACCTCGGCGATGAACTTCTTGCCGTCTTCGAGTTCCTTCTTCTTGAGTTTGTCTTCCTTCGAACCTTTCTTGTCGTCCTTTGTGCCGTGTGGCGTGTAGGTGCCGCTTCCGGTGTCGTCGGTGGAGAAGTCGGTGGCCTTCTGATTGATGAGTTTGCCGTAAAAGTTCTTGACCTCGTTGTTCCCTTGGACAAAGTTGTTGAGCTGATTGATTTGCTTGGTGGTTTCGTTCAACTCGGTTTGCGCGGAATTGAGCGCGTCGACTTGCTCTTGGCGCTCATCGAGTTTCTCTATACGCACTCTGTTTGTTTCATATCGCGCCCCGTTGGCGTCGGAATTGCCATAGCTTTTCCTTGATTCGTATTGCTTCTTTTGCAGCTCTCTATCAACGGCTCGGATGTTATACTTCTTTCGGTCGACAGTCATCTGCTGCTCAATTCGTGCCTTTTGTAGTTCCACCAGCTTATCGTAGGCTGCTTCAGCCAGGGCTTTGTTTTGCAATGATCGGATATAATCAGCAATCGCCTTGGTGTTGCGCTCGGTCAATTTCCCCTCTTTGGTCAATGAGGCGTGATAGCCCGGTACCATCTTCTGCAACTGCTCAATCGCCTTGCGTCGGGTGTCGTATGCTTCATTGCTGTTGCGAATGATTTGGTGGAGTCGTTTGACTACCTCAATTTCCTCTGCCGCCTTTTTCTTTCCTTCATTCTGTACGTCGTTGAGTGCCGAATGTTTCTTTGTCGCGTCCTCCATGCGTTGCGACAAGCCCCAAATGACGGAAATGAGTGCCACAATACCGGCAATAACCAGTCCTATGGGATTGGCTGCCATGGCTGCATTGAGTCGCCACTGTGCTATTGTTGCCGCGTTGAGTCGCCCGGTTGCGACAAGCACGATTGCCGACCATGCGGCCTTTGCGGTGGTTACGACAGAAGTCCACACGGCGCTCAACTTGTCGGCCGCGATGTTCTTAATTTTGGCGATCCAAAAACGATTCTCCCATGCGACTGAAATCATTAGTCCTACTCGATACGCGGCCAAAACGGCTGCGAGTGCAATAAGCGTTCGTTTGTGCTCTATGGCAAACCGAATCGAATAGAGCAGCGCCTTTGCCATGAGCCCTGTGGATGAAACCATGTGCTTGACCACGGGCTCCAAATGTCCACCCAGTTCGACGGCCAAATCTTTGTAGGCCTTCTGCGCCTTTTCGAGCTGTGCCTGCACGGTGGAGTTGGCCGCTTCGGCTTCCTTGGTGGCCGATGTGTGTTCCAAGAATGCGAGTGCGGCCTGCTGCTGCGTGGCTTTGAGGTTGTCGAGCCCGTTGGCCAAAGTTGCGAGCGTCTGCGTCACTCCCGATCCCGAAAGCTTCATTTCCTCGAGCATGGGCGCGATGTTCTCCAACGAGCGTGCGTCTTTGAGCGCGCCGATAAACTGCAAGAGTGCGGCGTTGGCGTCGGTCTTGACGAGTTCGGTGAATTTCTTCACGTCGAGTCCGGCGGCCTTTGCCATCTTGGCGGGGCGTCGATAAATTGCCGTCAATACGTTCTGCATGGCGGTGGCACCCTTCTCGACGCCTACCATGCCCTGATCCAAAACGGCTGCAATCGAAGTAATATCAGACTGTGCCATATTGGCCGTGTTCCCGATACTGGCCAAACGCGCGGTGAATTCCAAAAGATAGGGTTCTGCCGCCGATGAGGACTGTGCCAGTTCGTTGATGACAGACGCGGTTGCGAGCATACCGTTCTTGAGTCCCATGGCACGCCCCTCGCTGAAAAGCTGTGTGAGCTTACCGATATTCTTCACGCCGTCCTCGCCCAAATCTTCACCCAAAGCGAGATTGATTTGGTTGGCGGCGTCGACAAAGTCAAGAATGTCCTGTTTGCCGGTAATGCCCAAACGTCCGGCGTCGGCGGCTAAGTCGTTGAGTTTCTCTCGTGGCGTTCGGGTGTCGATCTTCTTGAAAGCCTCGTTGAGTTCGTCCACCTCCTCTGCTGCCAGCCCGGTGTATTTCGACACGCCACTCATGTGCTCCTTCATGTCGGCGTACATGTTGACGAAACTACTCACCCACTGTTTCGCGTTGTCTAAGATCTCCATGCCGCCAGCAATGGATGTGATCGTTCCCATCCACTTGCTGCCGAAATCGGCGATTTTATCTCCAACGCTCTTCTCTTCTTCTACTTCCTGCTGTGCGCGAATCTCCTGCAACTCTTTCTTGGCACTCTTGAGCGCCTCGGTGTAGGCGTCCCACTGTTCCGACCCGCGCTGCACGGCGCCCGAATTGAGTTCTGTATTGATTTGGCGAATCGTCTTTTGCAGCTCCTTCGGAGTCTGCTTGTCCATGCGGCGCAAACCTTCAGTGAGCGCCTGCACGCGGTTCTCGGAGCGCTCCAACTCTCGGGTGTTCTTTTTGAGTTCCGAGACGATTTCCTTGATTCTCTCCTTGGCGCGCTTACGTTGCGCGTCGGTGGTGCTACTGTCTTTGAGTTCTCGTTCGGCGGTCTTTCGCTGTTGGTTGAGCTCCTCCACCTTCTTTCGGAGTTGCTCAATGTTCTCCTTGGCGTCGTTGTCGTTGACGTGGAGCTCGATGATCTTGATGTCCTTTTCTACCATAACCAAAAAATAAATGCGGTATCTTGACTCTTTGCGTCAAAGATACCGCGATTCGTAGGTTGCGCAAATGACAAAAACGGGCGTGTCAGTGCGTACCTATTCCGTGGGTTTGCGGCTCAAGTTGTCGAACACACCGGCAAACGCCTTACCCACCTCGTTTGTTAGCTGTCTGTTGAGCACCTTTTTCGAGATCTCCCACGAAACGGAAAACCACGGTCGTTTCTGTCTCGGCTCCCCGAGCCCTCGTTGTGCGCGCACCACGGGGTCTAAGATTTTGAGGTCGCCGCCGTTGCCCCGGCTGTACCCGTTACCTGTACCGGCGTCGACGTAAATGCCATATTCCACAAAGCGGTAAGCCGCGTGCATGGAAAAGCCTTCGGCGTCGACATTAAGCCCTTGCGCGTGCACGCTGTGCTGCAATGTGCCGGTGCGGTGGATGTCCATGGTCTGAATACGATCTGTCCAGATCTTCACCATCATATCATGCCACTCGCGGGCAAAGGTGGTAAAATCTTTCTCTTCGGGTTGCTTCATCTCTACTCTTCTATCCACTCTTCGGGGTTGTAAACGATACTCACCGGTTCATCAACATAGAACATGAAGTAGAGCCCGGTGCAGTCTGTGAGGAAAATGCCGCCCATCTCTCGCGAACGGATGTTGTCCATCTGCACATACAAGCCTTCTTTGACGAAGAGCGGTGCGTCGTTGAGCAGTCCCGATTGGAACTGCCTAAGGAGTTCGCGGCAAATATCCATCTTGCGCTGTCGGTCTGTTTCGTCGTCGTGCTCGTAGCGCATGAGAAGAAAGACGGTGTAGGCCTTTCGTTTGAACCAGCCGCCGCTATCGCGAAAGGTGGCCTCGTCGCAAACGTCGTCGACGGCTACGAAATTGGCGTCCGTGTCGTAACGGTTGAGCACGCTGTCCAAATGATTGATTCCGGAACAGGAGACGGTGCAAAATTGGTGGTCGGCTGCCATGCGATTGCGTCGGCAAAGCGTGGCGAAATAGTCGTGGAAATTGATCATGGTGGCAAACTGTTAGTCGGGTGTGTTGGGTTATGCCCAGTTGGATGAGGGAATGATAAGAGCACCGCCCCGGGTGGGGAAACGCTCGCAGCCTATATATAAAGTGTCCCATGCGTCTGAACCGTCGGTGCGTGTTTCGAGTCGGTCTTCCTCTGTCTCTGCGAGTTTCTCGCCGCGCTTGTCTTTCTTGCCGTTGTAGACGCCTGCCGATTGGAGCGAAACGATGAGATCAGCACAATTCTCTTCGTTGATGTAGGGTGTGAGGTGTCCTTGTCCTTGGAAACCTCGGTTGATGAGTAGGTGCTTTTCGGCGTGATTCATGGGCTGCCCGATATAGACGCTCTGCACGCTGCGGCGGCGTTTTCTGAGGGTCTGTTCGATGACGCGGCGAAAGTCGATATCATTGACGGCGTAATTGGAGCCGATGGCGGTGCTGTCGTAATAGAACACGACTTCCTTATTGGGGCGGTTCTCGTAGTAGTCGCAAAAGTCGTTGACGAGTTCGACCAGTTTGCGCTCGTACTTGACGAAAAAACACTTGACGGTGTTCATGCGTCCCAGCTCTTCATCGACTTGTCCCACCACCAGCCAGTTGATATTGCGATTGAAGTCGAACGCTATACACAGCGGTGCGTCGGGTATCAGGTCGTCATCCACACGGCTGTCGACCTTTTCAAGTTCGGCGAATTGGTATTCCAGCGCGTCTAAATAGTTGAAGTTGGCCGCCGTGTACAAGTGCTCTTCTTTCATGGAGGAGTAGAAACCATCTTTGAGCAGACGAACGGGGCGGCAAAGCACGGACGTTTGAAAGACGAGCGGCGGTAAGTCGCGCTGCATTTGTCTGATGTATTGTTCTCCCAGCACTTCGATATTCTCCAGCGTCGAATAGGTGCGATAAAAAAGGGCGTGCTTTCGGAGTACCGAAAGTTGTTGTTCAATGCGTGCCACGCGTTTGGGCAAATAGTCCGGCACGCTATCGACCCCGAACTGCTTGATTCGATTGAGGTGTTTCCAACGCTCGTCTCGTAGTGCCACAATCGCGGCGATGAGTTCAGGATCCATCTTGTCCTCGTAGTTGAGAAACCACGAGCCTTCTTTGGTAATTGGCATATCGGACGTAACGAGCATGCCATGGTGGAACGGACAATGGCCAAATTCTCGTTGCTGTCCGCGGTTGGCTAAGAATGTTTCGTCCTTGAGTCGTTCGAACTTGATAAACTTGGCCTCGTCTATGAAAAGGAAGTCAAAGGATTTCGAGTTCGATGTGCCTTT
>ERZ773203.1723-NODE-1723-length-10764-cov-7.508264_pt1 | contig 10764 bp, 12 predicted proteins | sample MGYA00580529_ERZ773203 | MGnify/ENA primary metagenome ERZ773203 (study PRJEB29015, sample SAMEA2738176) | human oral metagenome | biome: human oral; feature: human-associated habitat; material: saliva | place: China | collected 2177 ...
GCAAAGTTTTTACTTCAAGCGCTTCATCGCCCAAGTTAGTATCGTCGTAGTTTAAGGCGCTTATGACAAATACCTCTTTTTTAAATTTATTAAAATATTTATCGAAAAGTTTTAGCGCAGTATCTACGCCAGAAGCCCAGCTTTCATCCTCTATCTCAAAAAAGCCTATCCAGTTTTTAGAGTGGCTAAAGGAGTTGAAATTTATATCGCTAAGCTTTAGAGCCTTATTTATCAAGCTTGATGATTTTTCCATTTTGTTTAATGCACTCTTGCAAGAGCTCTATAAACTAAGAGCCTCTCGCATAGAAATTTCTATCTTTTTCTCATCGAGGCTGCCATTATAAAATAAATTTAACGCTAAAACCGCTTGATACAAGAGCATATCGGCTCCGTCTTTGCATGCTAAATTTTGCCTTTTTGCCTCTTTTAAAAATGGCGTTTGCTTGCCGTAAATAACATCAAATGCAAATTTAGCACTTTTTAAAATGCCATCTAAAATCTCTTTTGGTGCTGGCAAAAGGTCATCTTTTAGCCCTGCTGAGGTCGAATTTACCACTAGATCAAATTTATGCTCTTTATAGTCATCCCAGCTAAAGCACTCATAGTGATCTTTAAATTTATCAAGTCTTGCCTTACTTCTATTTAGTATGCAAACATCTATGTTTTGCGATCTAAGTGCGTAGGCTAGGGCATTTGCGGTGCCTCCAGCTCCAAGGATGATGGCGCTTTTTGCCTCTTTGAAATTTGATATCGCTTTTAAAAAGCCAGGTGCGTCAGTGTTGTAGGCATAAATTTTCTCATTTTTTAGCACCAAAGTGTTTGCAGAGCCTATTTTACGTGCTGCTTCTGAGGCGTCATCGGCTAAATTTAGAGCAAATTCTTTATGCGGGAGTGTGACATTTGCGCCGTCTAGTTTTAGGGATCTAAATTTATTGATTAGCTCATTGCCATCTTTTAGCAAAACCCTAGTATATAGGGCATCAAGAGCTAGATCGGCAATGGCTTTGTTGTGTAGTCTTGGAGATACCGAGTGAGCTATCGGATCTCCAAAAACTGCGAAGGTTTTCATTTTGCTCTAAAGACAAAAGCGTCTTTATTGACATCTTTTCTTATGTCATTTACAGCTTTTTGTAGCCCTTTTTCATCAAACGGACCAACTAAAATTTTAGTTAGCTCGCCAGCTTTTATAGTTTTGTAGCTATAGCCTTTGGCTGCTATTTTTTTCATATAGTCGGCATTTGGGTTAAATTTACTAGTTGCAAATACTTGAACATAAGAGCCTTTTGCGACGCTCTCGGCTTTTGCTGGAGCTTCAGCTTTTTTCTCAGCTTTTTCTGCTTTTGCAGGAGCTTCAGCCTTTTTCTCTACCTTTGTTTCAGGTTTTTTCTCAGCTTTATTTTCAGTTTTCTTTTCAGCTTTTGCCTCAGTTTTGGCTGGCTTTGTTTCAGCTTTTTTCTCTACTTTAGCTTCGCTCTTAGTTTCAGTTTTTTTAGCTGGAGCTTCTACCTTTGCCTCAGCTTTTTTAGGTGCTTCAGCTGGATGTTCTACAGCTTTTACTACCTCTTTTGGCTCTTCAGTTTTAGGAGCTGATTTTGCACCTTCTTTATCTTTTAGCTTTTTGATCATATCTTCAAAATCATCTTGTTGCTTGTTTTCAGGTACGATAGGCACTTGCTCGAAAAGTTGTGTATCGCCTTTTTTAACATCTGAATTTGTATCTTGTGCAGGCACCTGCGTATCGACTGGCTGCTCTGCTGGCACTGGAGGCAGAACTAGTCTTGAGTCAGCTTCATTTTGTGCTTGTGTCGAGTCGCCTGAGTTTATAAGCTTCATGGCTACGATGATGATTAAAAAAAGTATGACAAGAGCTGCTATAAACATAAGAAGTTTCTTTAGTTTTGCGCCCTTTGCCTCATCATCTTTTTCTAAAAGTATATCTTTTAACTCTTCGTTTTCCATTATTTCTCCTTACATATATTTTGACCAACTTGCCCCACGCTCTTTTTGATAGAGGTTATATGGCAAAGTTAGGATGTTAAATTCTTTTGGCATATCTTGATTAGGAAACATTCTCCACTCTTTGGCTAGCTTTTGTGAGAGCTTTGCGCTTAGCATATTTGCAAGCGTGCAAGCTTCATTTAGTGTGGTATGGCCTTTATGCACATAAAGGTGCAAATGTCCCGGCGTCTTGGTCTCGTAGGCTGTGAAATTTATAAAGCCTTCTTCTCTTAAAAGAAGCTGCGCTCTATGCCAAAATCTATCTGGAGTTCTGCCGTTGTAGTCAAAGACTATATTTTCGACCTTATCACTTGTATTAATTAGCGAGTGGGCGATTATAGCTTTGCCCTCCTCATGCTCTTTCATGACACTATAAGTTAGTGGTTCGTTGATCTTTTCAAATTTATCAAAGAAAATTTTGCCCTTGTACTCTATCTTATTGACGATCGTGTCACGTTTGATGTAGTAGTGGGTCGTTATTATCTTTATAAGAGATGTATCAATACTTTGCATCAAAATGTCGCTTTATCATAGATTATAAATTTATGAGCAAGATCGACTAGTTCGGCTTTTATCTTCTCTTGTAAAGATGCGTTGTTGATGTCGCTTAACACGTCAGCTATCTTGTTTGCTATTAGCTCAAATTCAGCCTCTTTCATGCCACGAGCTGTTAGAGCTGGGCTACCTACACGTATGCCACTTGTGATAAACGGACTTCTTGTCTCGCCTGGAACTGTATTTTTATTTACAGTTATGCCAGCATTTCCTAGAGCGATATCTGCGTCTTTTCCGCTAAAATCGCGGTTTAAGAAGCTCATTAATATCAGGTGATTGTCAGTGCCGCCACTTACTAGATCAAAGCCTCTACTTATTAGCACTTCGCCAAGTTTTTTAGCGTTTGCTTTTACTTGTTTAGCGTAAATTTTCCACTCAGGGCTAAGGTTGTGTTTAAAGCCAACTGCCTTTGCAGCGATGACATGAACTAGTGGTCCGCCCTGTATGCCTGGGAAGATAGAAGAGTTTATCTTTTTAGCGTACTCTTCGTTGTTTGTCATGATGATACCACCTCTTGGGCCTCTTAGAGTTTTATGCGTAGTTGAGCTTACGACGTCGCAGTGTGGGAAAGGATTTTGATGCTCACCAGCTACGACTAGGCCAGCGATGTGCGCTACGTCTGCAAAGAGTATCGCGCCAACAGCATCAGCTATCTCTCTAAATTTCTTAAACTCGATCTCTCTTGTGTATGCGCTAGCGCCACAAACGATCATTTTTGGTTTTACTATCTTTGCGATATCCATAACTCTATCGTAGTTTATGCGACCATCAAGCTCGACGCCATAGAAAAAGCTCTCATACATCTTGCCAGAGCTACTTACCTTTGCGCCGTGAGTTAGGTGTCCGCCGTGGCTTAGATCCATGCCTAAAATTTTATCGCCTGGATTAAGCAAAGCACCATAAACGCCTTGGTTTGCCTGAGAGCCTGAGTTTGGTTGAACGTTTGCAAATTCGCATCCAAAGAGCTCTTTACATCTATCGATCGCGATTTGCTCGATCTCATCGACAAATTCACAGCCACCATAATATCTCTTACCAGGGTAGCCTTCAGCGTATTTGTTTGTTAGGATTGAGCCCATTACCTCCATAACATCTGGATATGTGAAATTTTCACTAGCGATCATCTCAAGGTGATCACACTGGCGTTTTAGCTCTAAATTTACTAGGTCAAAAATTTCTTTATCATAGCTTTGCAAACTCATTTTTCATTCTCCTTTGTCTCAGTTTTTAGTGGTCTCATCGCTGGGAAGAGAACAACGTCGCGGATTGATTTTTTATCTGTTAGAAGCATGACAAGTCTATCTATGCCTATGCCTTCTCCTGCAACTGGCGGCATGCCGTATCCTAGGGCTTTTACATAGTCCTCGTCCATCTCATGTGCCTCGTCATCGCCTGCGTTTTTAGCATCGATTTGCGCTTTAAAGCGGTTGTATTGATCGATCGGATCATTTAGCTCGTTAAAGCCATTTGCTAGCTCGCGACCAGCGATAAATAGCTCAAATCTCTCTGCCACGTTAGGATTTGTGTCACTTCTTCTTGAAAGTGGGCTAATAGAGATCGGATAGTCGATGACAAAAGTTGGGTGGATGAGCTTGCTCTCTACGTAGTTATCAAAGAGTTCAGCCTGCAAGTGGCCAAGGTCGAGCTTTTCGTTTGCTTCAAAGCCATCAGCTCTTAGTTTTGCTAAAATTTTTGCCTTATCGCTTACGATATCCTCAGCAAGTCCGCCTATCTCAACTAGGGCTTTTTTATAGCTTATGCGTTTAAATGGCTTACTAAAATCAATCTCCATGCCATCAAAATTTATCACTTTCTCCATGTCAAGTTTTTCTAAAATGACATTAAATAAATCCTCTGTGATGCCCATTAGATCGTGATAGTTGTGATATGCCCAGTAAAACTCGATACTTGTAAATTCAGGATTGTGGGTTAGATCCATACCCTCGTTTCTAAAGTTTCTGTTCATCTCATAAACAGCTTCAAAACCGCCAACTACAAGGCGTTTTAGATATAGCTCGGGAGCGATTCTTAGGTATCTCTCAACTCCAAGGGCGTTGTGAAATGTCACAAATGGTTTTGCATTTGCGCCGCCAGCTATTGGGTGAAGCATCGGAGTTTCGACCTCTAAAAAGCCTTTTTCTTCAAAAAATCTTCTAATCGTGCTAATGATCACTGAGCGCTTTTTAAAATCAGCCCTAACTTCAGGGTTCATTATCATATCAAGGTATCTTTGGCGGTATCTTGTCTCAACATCAACTAAGCCGTGATATTTCTCAGGAAGCGGACTAATTGATTTTGTAGCTAAGCTAAGCTCATTTACATGCATTGAAAATTCGCCAGTCTTTGTTATAAAAGCGTAGCCTCTAACATAGACGATGTCGCCTATTTCTACATATTTTTTAACGATTTTAAACCACTCTGGATCAAGCGTCTTGTTGCTAAAGTAAATTTGTAAATTTCCATTTTCGTCTTCAATATTTGCAAAGACTGCTTTACCAGCGTCACGGATCAGCTTTATCCTGCCTGCAAGGCCAACTAGCTGCCCCTCTGCTTTTTTCTCTTCTGTATCTTTTATATAGTTAAATTTAAGTCTAAATTTAGAGATATTCATATCTCTTCTAAGAAAATGTGGATATGGATTTATGCCTAAATTTCTAAGCTCATCTATGCTTTCTAATCTTTGAATTTCGTGTTGGTTGTCAAATATCACCTTACTTTCCCTTTATATTATTTTTTGAACATTTTTCGCAAATTCCATAAAGCTGCATCATGTGACCAGTTAGTTTAAAGCCATGCTCTTTTGCGATGCTTATTTGCCTTTTTTCTATCATAGGATCTTCAAACTCTATGATAAGGCCGCACTTTCTGCATATCATGTGGTCGTGGTGTGGCTTTGTGGCAAGCTCAAATTTCTTGCCTTGCGAACCAAAGCTGATTGATGTTACCATCTCTGATTCTTCTAGCAAATTTAGCGTTCTATAAACGGTTGCGATGCCGATATTTAGCTCCGGATAGGTCTCTTTTATAAAAAGATATAGCCTCTCTGGCGTAAAGTGTTCGTCGTTGTTATAAAGCGTTTTTAGCAAAATTTCACGCTGTTTTGTATATTTTAAACCGTTGTCGCGAAGAACTCTTTTAAATTTCTCAAGCAAGGCATCATATTCTAAATTTTCTATCATTTTTCTTCCCCTTTAGTGACGTTTGTGTCGGTGTTTGTGCTCGCATTTGCATCCATTGATATAAATGCATCACTCTTGTTTGTATCCTTTGGTCTTACTACCATCTCATCTAGCTCATTTTTGATGTTTTTCACATCAATATTTGTTATCCATCTACCAGTTTCAAGTAGGAGCGGATAGACCTTGCTGTTTGTAAAGTATGGCTCGATCATTTTATTTAGCGAAGTGCCTGACATTACGGCAACGACTGCTGAAAATGTGAGGAAAATTTTGCCACTTCCCATGACAAATCCACCAAGCCTATCTAAAAAGCCAAGGCCGCTTACTGAAACTATCTTTGATAAAAATTTGCCAACTAGCAGACAAACTAGCCAAAAGACTAGCCAAAGTCCGATAAATGCGACAAATTGTAAAAATGAAGGATTTTCAAATTTATAGATATTTTTGCTTATGAAGCTCTCAGCCACATCTGAAAATCTACTAGCGACAACTAGACCGCCGATAAGTCCGATAAGTCCAAAAGTCTCTTTTATAAGCCCGTTTATTATGCCTTTTACACCAAGTATCAGGACAAGGGCGATGACGATAATGTCAAACCAAGTTACTAAATCCATCATACAGTTCCTATTAAATTTTGAAGTTCTTGTTGGCTAGTTGAGTAAGCTAGCGCGTTTTCTTTTGTGATCATGCCCTCTTTTAGTGCTTTCATCAGTGCTTGAGTCTGCGTGCTCATGCCAGTTTGTTGCTGATTTAGCTGCATTTGAGAGTAAATTTGATGCACTTTGTTTTCGCGTATCAAGTTTGATATCGCCATGTTATTTATCAAAATTTCATGCACAGCGCACCTTCCGCCGCCTATTTTTGGGATCAGACTTTGTGAGATGACAGCAGTTAGCGAAACGCTAAGCATATTTCTTACTTGAAGCTGTTCACTTCCATCGAAGCTATCAACGATCCTATTTATAGTTTGTATGGCTGAGTTTGTGTGAAGAGTGCCAAAGACTAGGTGCCCAGTCTCAGCTGCTGTAATAGCCGTAGAGATCGTCTCTCTATCCCTCATCTCGCCCACAAGTATGATATCTGGGTCTTCGCGAAGTGCAAATTTTAGCGCCTTTGAGTAGGAGTGTGTGTCGGTGCCTATGTTTCTATGTGAAAATAGGGCTTTTTTGTTGTTATGTACAAACTCGACTGGGTCTTCAACGGTGATGATGTGCTTTCTATAATTTAAATTTATCTCATTAAGCATCGCAGCAAGCGTTGTTGATTTACCACTGCCTGTTGGTCCAGTAACCAGGATAAGGCCTTTTTCTCGTTTGATGATATATTTAAAAATTTGTGGTGCATTTAGATCATCAAGCGAAGGGATGTCGATAGGTATGATACGAAAAGCTGCGGCTAGATCGCCATTCATCGTGTAGTAGTAGTTACCACGAAAGCGACCGATATTTGGAAGTTCAATAGCAAAGTCAAGCTCTTTATTATTTTCAAGCTCGCTTTTTTGGGCGTCAGTGATCAGAGCGTAGCATAAATTTTCTATATCTTTGCCACTTAGAACGCCAAATTCAAGCGGCCTTAAAGTGCCATCTATCCTTATTTGAGGCTCAGACCTTGAGACTAGGTGGAGGTCACTGGCTTTATTAAAAACAACGGTTTTTAGAAGCGTTTGGATGTCACCAGAGAGATTGCTCTCTGATGCTTTGGCTTGAGCGTCCGAGCTTTGCGCTCTTAGTTGTTCGATTAGATCCATATTTTACTCTATGATCTTTGGCACGGCAAAAAAGTGTCCTTCGCGTGAAGGGCTTTGACCATGAGCAGATCCAGGTGGGAACATTTTATACATCATTTCGATGACTTTCGGATCAATTTTACCTTGGCATACGAATCCATCTACAAGGGACTCTTTATTTTGTAGTAATTCAGATGCTTTTTCAATACTTTCACGAGCATGATCAGAATCTGCATACATACCTAATGTAGCAAAGAATACGATGTTAGGATTCTTCAAAGTTTCAATCAACTTAGCTGCTTCTTTATTTGCTGTACCGCGGTCTACCCAGAAGCCTACGAATACTGTATCATAATCAGCTAAATTCTCTGGCGCTTCCTTTACAGGAACGCAAGGTGTACCTTCAGGCATTACGGAAGCCATTGCTTCCGCTACGCTTTTTGTATTTCCCGTGAGGGAAGAATATAAAATAATGGATTTCATAACTAGCTCCTTTAGTTCTTGGATGAATATATTACTAAAATAGATCTATTACATAGATACTTTTATTCTTCCTCATCATCAGAGGATTCGTGACCTCTAAACTCAACTGGTACGTTGACATCGATATCTTCGCCTGTTGGATTTCTATATGGTGTTGCGGCCACTACGGCAGACATTGCCGCATCATTGAATATTTCATTTGTAGAAGATACGATACTTTGTCCAATAAGACTACCATTTGTATCAAGTGTTACTTGTACAGTCACATCGCCTTGTAATTTTCTTTTTAAAGCCATGGAAGGCATTTGTGCATTATTTTGCACTCTTGCACGGAATCCCTCCGTATCAAAGGCAGCTTTCGCTGTACCATGGTTGTTACCATTGCCTGGTCCATTACCATTACCATTGCCTTGACCTTGACCATCCCCATCACCAGGGCCAACACCTGTGCCGTTACCACCGCCAGAGCCGCCACCATGTCCGGGGCCGGACCCCCCTGCGGAATTATCGCCAGAGGTATTACCTTTATGTTCGCCACCTTTTTTGGCTACATCTACTGCATCAGGAATATCTGTTGCAGGAGATGGATCTATATTCGCTACAACAGCCTTTGTTCTTGCCGCCACTTCATCAGCCGATAATGGTTTAGGGAATAGGTCAGATCTATTACCTCCTCCACCGCCGGCATGACCACTGCCGCCATCATCGAGCACACTTTGTGTGAGGTCGATTTCATAAGTTTCCATATCTTGAATGGCTGGAACGACTACGAAAAAGATGACTGCAATAAAGAGAGCAATGAGATGAACTACGGCGGATATAATGGCTGCTTTTTTCCATGATATGCCTAGTCCCATAATTATCCTTTCTGTTCGGCTGCAATCGCCAAGCGTTTAACGCCAGATTGTTTTAACATATCCATAATCGCTACTACTTGACCATGGGCAGCCCGCTTATCGGCTTGCAAGATAACACTGGCATTCGGATTTTCTTGAATACGTTGTTTAACCATTGCCTCAGCATCATCAATGCTCATAGGATTGTTATCAATTGTAATATGACCTTCTGCATCTAATGTGAGTACTACAGGCAATTGAGCTGGTGACGAGGCACTAGTCGCCTGTGGTAATTGTACAGACAAGGCTTTTTGAGCCACTGTTTGTAAGCTGTTCATCATGAAGAATACCAACAAGAAGAAGATGATATCAATCATTGGAATAATCATGAATTCCGGCTTACTTTTCATACGAAAGCTTTGTAAATTCATAATTATTTCCACCCTTCTCGTTTAGCAGTCACAAGGCTTACACACATATTTTCAATTTGGTTAATAATAGAATCTAAACGATGACTAAAGATTGTATACACAATAAATGCCATGATAGCTACGCACAAACCAGATGCTGTAGCGATGAGGGCCTCACCGACACCACCAGTGATAGCAGATGCGCCCGCACCAGAGTCGAGAATACTGAAAGAACCAATCATACCTGTTACTGTACCTAATAGGCCCAATAATGGGGAGATTGTAACGGTAGCACTGAGGTAGTCCATATATTTACGGAAGCCTACTGCGTCTACACCCATTTGGTCAGCAAAGGCTGTTTTCATAGCTTCCTCGCTAGAAGCATTATGTAAACCTGCTTCTGCAATACGGCTCGCAATAGATGGGTTTTCTTTGATTACTTTATCAATTTCTGTCCAATTTTGTAATTTTGCTAGTTCATTGACTGCATGCGTAACAACGAATGTTTTCCCAGCATATTTGTGATAGTAGAAAGCTCGTTCTGCAGCGATAGCGATAACCATGAAAGACAAGAGTAATAATGGATACATTACATACCCACCGCTATGAAACAAGTGAATGACATAATTTAAGTTTTCCATATTAGTAACCTTTCTGCCTGTTTACAGACTGAACATTAGAACCTGTAGGTCCCTTGAATTCTTGTATAATCGCCTAACTTAAAGCTTTCACTACCATATAAAGTATCTCGTTTATTAGTGCCCTTCGCATCGAATGTATAGAATGCCTCAAGGAGTAAGTCCTTACGAGGTACATAGCCGGCACCGAATGTAAAGCTGCGAATACCGTCGAGATAACGATCCGGTACTGCGCCAGTACCATTGCCACCAAAGAAGGAGCCATGTTCAAAGTATTTGTAATCGATGAACGCATTCCAAGATTTTGGAATATCTAGGTCAGCACGGCCAATATCGAGACGAGCCATCCAGAAGTGTGGTGTACCACCCATTTGATGACCTTTAAGCGCAAAGTCTGCTGTGCCTCGTTCATGTTCATAAACCGTATTACCGTTTAAGTAACGGCCAAGGTTGGAACGATTTTGGCCGTAATCAACGGTAACAGATGCATTCGCACCTAATTGATATTTAGCGCCGATGCCAAATACATGAGCTACATTGGAGAAGCTATATTCATCATTACCGTTGCCATTTGCATTGAGGTATGTATGCGTTTTACCGCCAAAGGAGCGTAAATACCACGCTTGTAAACCAAGACGAGAGCCTATTTGTTTCTTGTATTGAACAAAGGCTGCTTTATCGATAGCTGGTACAGTGTCTTTTTCAAGAACTACACCTTCTGTGCGAATCAAGTTGCCAATGATCTTACCAATCGCTTCACGTGGTAATTTGTTTTCAGACTCCGCATCATGTACAACTTTTTCAAGATTATACATATAGTTAAACATTGCATTTGGCATGCCCCAACCATAATAAGAGCTACCTTCACCCCAATCACTGGAGGACATTGTAAAGTTCTTTTTATAAATGGCATCTTTAGCGTCATAATCGCTAAATACA
>ERZ773203.1725-NODE-1725-length-10759-cov-3.864817_pt1 | contig 10759 bp, 5 predicted proteins | sample MGYA00580529_ERZ773203 | MGnify/ENA primary metagenome ERZ773203 (study PRJEB29015, sample SAMEA2738176) | human oral metagenome | biome: human oral; feature: human-associated habitat; material: saliva | place: China | collected 2177 ...
CGTACCTACTGCCGCCGCAAGGGGTCGATGGACGCCCCCGAGGAGGTGATCTTCGACGTCAATAAACTGGCGGCCGGTAAGCAAGCCTTCATCTTCCGCGGCTACATCATCAGTCCGGACAACAGCAAGGCGGCCTACTTCTACAACGAGACCGGATCGTATGCCGAGTTCACCATGAAGGTGCGCGACCTCGCCTCCGGACAGGACGTCGGCTTCACCGTCGAGGGCGCCGCATCCGTGGCTTGGGCCAACGACAACCGCACGCTCTTCTACAGCGCCATCGACCATACCCTCCGCTCATCGAAGATCTTCCGTCGTGAGCTTGACGCCGCCGAAGGGACACTCGTCTACGAAGAGAAGGACGCCAAGTTCAGCACCTACGTCTCGGCCACAAAGACGAAGCAATTCATCTTCATCACCTGCGGCAGCTCCACCACCTCGGACGAGCGCTACATCTCGGCCGATCGGCCCACGGACCCCTTCAAAGTCTTCCTGCCCCGCACGAAAGACGTCGAGTACAGCGTCTACGCCCACGCCGACCGCTTCTTCATCCGCTATAAAGACAAGGAGCACCTCAACGGACTCATCTACGAGGCGCCCCTCACGGGCTACGAAGACCGCAAAACGTGGAAGGAATTCCTGCCCTACGACAAGGACGTCCGCATCGAAGCCCTCGACGTGCTCAAGGATTACGTAGCCTTGGAGCTTCGCAAGAACGGCCTCAACGAGATTCGTATCAAGCCCATCAATGGCGGCGAAACGAAGACCATCGCCTTCCCCGAACCCGTCTACACCGTCTCCCTCGGCGGCAATCCGGAGTATGACGCCACCACGATCCGCTACACCTACACCTCCCTCAACCGCCCCTCGACGCTCTACGAATACGCCATCACCGACGGCAAGACCACCAAGCTGAAGGAGCAAGAAGTGCCCTCCGGCTTCAACCCCGACGACTACGTCGTGGAGCGCCTCTGGGCCACCGCCCCGGACGGCGTCCGAGTGCCCATGGCCGTGGTGTATAAGAAAGGCCTCAAACGCGACGGATCGGCGCCCGCCCTGCTCTACTCCTACGGATCGTACGGCAGCAGCTCCGACGTCTACTTCAGCCCCGCCTATTACAGCCTCATCGACCGCGGCTTCGTCTTCGCCATCGCCCAGATCCGCGGCGGAAGCGACCTCGGCGAACAGTGGTACGAAGACGGCAAGCTGCTCAAAAAGAAGAACACCTTCACTGACTTCATCGCCTGCAGCGAGCTACTCATCAACGAGCATTACACCTCCGCCTCACGCCTGGCAGCGATGGGCGGCAGCGCCGGCGGCCTGCTCATGGGCGCCGTGGCCAACATGCGCCCCGACCTCTACCAGACGATCGTAGCCCAGGTGCCCTTCGTGGACGTCATCAACACCATGCTCGACGAGTCGCTGCCCCTCACCACCGGCGAATACGAAGAGTGGGGCAACCCCAACGAGGAGGAGTATTACAACTACATGCTCTCCTATTCGCCTTACGATAATATCCGGGCGCAGAACTACCCCAACATGCTCGTCACCGGCGGCCTGAACGACTCCCAAGTGCTCTTCCACGAGCCCCTCAAGTACGTCGCCAAGCTCCGCTCCATGAAGACGGACGACAATATCCTCATCCTCCACATGGACATGGATTCAGGCCACGGCGGCGCCACCGGGCGCTACGATAGCATCAAGGACACCGCCTTCGAGTTCGCCTTCATCCTCAATCGCGTCGGCATAGCCAAGTAAGTGCCGGCCGGTGTGTCTGTCCACACACCTTTTGCGATGAAAGCCCCCTTTCTGCTTCAAGCGAGCAGTGAGGGGGCTTTCCTTTTTCTGGCAACACCTCATACACCAGCCTTTTATGCTCATGCCTCATCAAAATTCGATCACTCGAGAGCTTTAAAACCTCATGCGTCATCAAAATTTGATCACGTGAGAGGTAAAAAAGCTCGTGCGTCATCAAAATTCGATCACGCGAGAGGTAAAAAAGCTCGTGCGTCATCAAAATTTGATCACACACTAGCTTGTTGTTGCTCGCGCGTCATCAAATTTTGATCACACAACCTACTTTCCATCGAATGGATGAAGTCCACGTGCCTCTCGCACGATACTTTTTAGCTGTCGCGCCATGTTTTTTCACTCTCGTACCTTTGCGGCGCATTTGCAACACACGTAATGACGAAGAAATTCAAAGGTTTTTTGCTCTATGTCGGGTTGATCGTGCTCTTCGGCGCATCGATGTACCTCATCATCCGCGAAGGTCAGGCGCACCAACTCGTCTCCGACTCGGCCGACTCGGCCCACGCGCCGCAGAACCTCGTCGAGGGCTTCAGCGTCTTCCTCGCGCTCATGGCCGAGCACATCCACTCGTCCTTCGGCCTGCTCCTCTTGCAGATCATCATCATCCTCATCACCTGCCGCATCGTGGGGCTGCTCTTCAAGCGCATCGGGCAGCCGATGGTCGTGGGCGAAATCTTGGCCGGCATCCTGCTCGGGCCGTCCGTCCTGGGCCGGTTCGCGCCCGACTTCTCCCAGTTCCTCTTCCCCCGCGAATCGCTGGGCAACATCAACCTCCTGAGTCAGTTCGGACTCATCTTTTTCATGTACACCATCGGTATGGAGCTCGACGTCGACGCCATCCGTAAGAAGCTGCGCGAGACGGTGATGATCAGCTACACCTGCATGTTCTTCACCTTCTTCTGCGGGCTCCTGGCCGCCTACTTCATCTACGATCGCTATGGCCGCGAGGTGCCCTTCCTGCCCTTTGCGCTCTTCATCGCCATAACGATGAGCATCACCGCCTTCCCCGTCTTGGCCCGCATCATCCAGGAGCGCCGCCTGACACGCACACACCTCGGCACCGTGGCTCTGGCCGCGGCCGCCAACGGCGACGTCACGGCCTGGTGCCTCCTGGCCATCGTCGTGGCCATCTCGCAGGCCGGCACCATGCTCGGCGCCGTCTACAATATCTTATTCGCGGCCGTCTACCTGCTCATCATGTTCACCATCGTCAGGCCCCTGCTGCGCATGGTCGGCAACCTCTACCATAACCCCGAGGTGATCGGCAAACCCCTCGTCATGCTCATGTTCCTCCTGCTGCTCATCTCGTCTTACCTCACCGAGATAGCCGGCCTCCACGCCCTCTTCGGCGCCTTCGTGGCCGGGCTGGTCATGCCCGAAAACATGCGCTTCCGCAAGATCATGACCGAGAAGGTGGAGGACGTCTCGCTGATCATCTTCCTCCCGCTCTTCTTCGTCTCAACAGGCCTGCGCACGGAGATCGGGCTGATTGATTCGGCCGAAATGTGGCTCGTCTGCTTCGGGCTCATCCTCGTCTCCACGATCGGCAAGTTCAGCAGCGCCATCCTCTCCGCCCGGATCGAGAAAGAGAGTTGGAAGAACAGCTTCCTGCTCGGGGCGCTTATGAACACGCACGGCCTGATGGAGCTTATCGCCCTGACGATCGGTTACGAGATGCACATCCTGCCGCCTCCGGTGTTTGTCATGCTCGTACTCATGACACTGGCCTCGACCTTCATGACCACGCCCCTGCTCAGCCTCATCAACTTCAGCTTCCGCACCGGCGAGCGCCTGCGTCTACGGCGCACAGAGACGGTCGGCCAGGGGCCCTTCCGCGTACTCATCTCCTTCGGCCGCGCCGGCAGCGGACCCGTCCTGCTCGACGTTGCCTTCCGCATGTTCGGCCGTGGCGACACGAAGATGGACCTCACCGCCCTCCACCTCACCGTCGGTTCGGACATCAATCCGCTCCACACGGCCGGCTTCGAGCAAGTCAGCTTCGAGCCTTTCATCCGCGAAGCCAAACGCCTCAACCTACGCGTCTCCACCCGCTACGAAGTCTCAAACAACGCCGGCGATACGATCGTGAGTCTGGTCAACGACGAGCCGTTCGACTTCCTGCTCGTGGGCGCCGGCATCGCCATGAGTAACCTGCCGACCGACATTGAGGCACGCCGCATCCGTAAGTCGCTCTTCTCCCTCCTCGGTGGCGCCCGAGTGCAAGAACTCCTCTCGCCCGGATCGCTCATCCACGATAAGACGCGCTACTTCATCGAGCACAGCCGCTGCTCCGTGGGCGTCTTCGTCAACCGCGGCTTCACCCGCGCCGACCACCTGATCGTCGTCATCGATTCCGAGGCCGACCTCCCGCTTTTGCATTACGCCCGCGTCCTGCTACGCTCCACCCACGGCACCGCCGCCTTGCTCCATCGTCGACCGTCCGACGACGCCTCTCCCGCGCCGGACACCGTGGCCCATGAGCTGGAGTCCTTCATCGCCCACACCGAGAATGTCCACCTGCTTCCCGAGCGCGACCTCACCCGCGAATCGTTTGCCGAAGCAGACTTTATGCTTGTCGGTTACGCCACCTGGAACGTCATCTCCGACGTCTGCCGCGAACCCCTCCGACAAATGCCTTCCACGCTCATCATCCATCACCGCCAGCGGTAGGCCACTCTCCAACTTCACAAAACGAGCGGACACCTCATTCGCCCCAACAAAACGAATAGGCACATCGGTCCGTCCCTACATATAAATACGTATAACTATCCGGGCAAAGCCCGTAACTATCCCCATATGATACAACCCGATTACATTTTTGAATGCAGCTGGGAAGTCTGCAACAAAGTGGGCGGCATCTACACCGTCCTATCAACTAAAGCACGCACCCTACAACAACAGTTCCCCGACCACATCCTCTTCATCGGCCCCGACTTGGGGCATGCCGGCCAAGCCGCCGAGTTCGACGAAGACACCACGCTCTACGCCGACTGGCGACGCACCACCGCCGCGGCCGGACTCCCCGTGCGCATAGGCCGATGGCGCGTGCCCGGCGCTCCGCTCGTCATGCTCGTCGACTACCGCCAACTCTTCAGCCACAAAAACGAACTCTTCTACGAGATGTGGGAATCGTTCGGCGTCGACTCTTCGCAGGCCTATGGCGACTATGACGAGTCGTGCATCTTCGCTACCGCCACGGGGCGCGTCATCGAGAGCTTCTACCGATTCCACCACCTGGAGAGCCAACGCGTCGTGGCCCACTTCGACGAGTGGATGCTGGGCTTCGGCCTCCTCCATCTGCGCAAATACACGCCGCGCATCGCCACCCTTTTCACCACACACGCCACCACCATCGGTCGCTCCATCGCCGGCAACAACAAGCCGCTCTACGGCTACATGTCTGGCTACAACGGCGACGGTATGGCAGCCGAGCTGCACGTCGAGGCGAAGCATTCGGTGGAGAAAAAGGCGGCCCACTTTGCCGATTGCTTCACGACAGTGAGCGAGATCACGGCCGTAGAGTGTCGCCAGCTGCTCGACAAGGCGCCGGACGTAGTCACGCCGAACGGCTTCGAGCCCGACTTCGTCCCCACGCCCGACCGCTACCCCGCCCGACGCGCCGACGCCCGCCAGCGACTGCTCCGCGCCGCCTCAGCGCTCTACGGCCAGACGTTCGACTCGGACAACACGTTCCTCGTCTCCATCAGCGGCCGCTACGAGTATCGCAACAAGGGCATCGACGTCTTTATCGACGCCATGAACCGCCTGCGCACGTCGGCCGACCTGCCCCGCGCGGTCGTCGCCTTCGTGCTCATCCCGGCCTGGGTCTATGCCCCGCGTGCCGACCTGAAGGCTATCCTTGAGCACGGCGCTCCCACGACTGCACCGCTGCCCACCCCCTTCCTCACCCACTGGCTGCACCGCATGGACGACGACCGCGTCTCGAACTTCATCCTCCACGCCGGCTTCAACACCACCGACGGCGAACGCCTGAAGATCGTCTTCGTACCCTGCTACCTCGACGGCCGCGACGGGATCTTCGACACGCCTTACTACGACCTCCTCATCGGCATGGACGCCACGCTCTACCCCTCCTACTACGAGCCTTGGGGCTACACGCCGCTCGAGAGCGTGGCCTTCGGCATCCCCACGGTCACGACCGACTTGGCCGGCTTTGGGCGTTGGGCGCAGACCGTCGTCAGCGGACGCGACATCACCGAGGGCGTGGCCGTCGTCCATCGCACGGACGACAATTACGCCGCCGTAGTCGACGAGTCGGCCGACGCCCTGCTCACCCTCATGCGTCGCTCTGACGCCGAACGCCGCACGATCGCCGCGCGCTGTCAGTCCCTCGCCGCCCGCGCCGAGTGGGAACGCTTCATCACGTATTACTACACCGCCTTCGACCACGCCCTCACCGCTGCCGCCCGCCGGGCCGACGCATAGGGCGACTGGATCGCCAGAGGCGCCACTCGATGGGCGTATCACGCTGGCAGGCCGCCTGCCAACATCGCCGGAGAGTCCGGTGACTCTGGCAGGCCGCCTGACACCATCACCAAGGACTCCGATGGCCCTGGCAGGCGGCCTGCCACCCTTACCAAAGACTCCGGCAGCCCTGGCAGGCGGCCTGCCACCTTCACCAAAGACTCCGATAGTCCCGGCAGGCGGCCTGCCAGCCTCACCCAAGGGTCGGGTAGTTTTGGCAGGCGGCCTGCCAGACGTCGCCCAAGGGTGCGAGGCCATTTCTAAGGCCCCTACCTCGTCTTCCCCCTCCTCGTTTTCGTTTTTCACACTTCACTTTTCGTTTCAATGACACACTACTACCCCCTCCGCCTGGCCACCCTCACCGCGGCCTGCTTCCTTATTTACACATCGGCCAGCGCCACGCCCATCGTGACAGACGACAACACCGCCGTCCGCGACGAAACGGACTACACGCTGTCGCTCCGCCCGGCCGTCTCCGAACGTCTCTTCATCTCCAAAGCTATCGAGAAAGAAATCGTGCGCATCAAACGGATGATCACGAACGAGAAGCTGGCTTGGATGTTCGAAAACTGCTTCCCCAACACGCTCGACACCGCCGTCCACTTTAGCGCCATCGATGGCGACGACGACACCTTCGTCTACACCGGCGACATCCACGCCATGTGGCTCCGCGACTCCGCCTCTGAGGTCTGGCCCTACCTGGCTTTTGTCAGCAAAGACGACGAGCTGCGGCAGATGATCCGCGGCGTCATCCTCCGCCAGTTCAAGTGCATCCTCCTCGACCCCTACGCCAACGCCTTCAGCGACGGCGCCGAAAACAGCGAGGTCTACGAACGCCGTTGGGAGCTGGACTCCCTCTGCCACTGCCTGCGCTTAGCTTATGCCTACTGGAAGGAAACGGGCGACAAGAGCGTCTTCACCGACGGGAGATGGCAGAAAGTCATGCAGCTCGTCCTCCGCACCCTCCGCGAACAGCAGCGCAAGGACGGCCCGGATCCCTACGCCGCCGACTCGCTCATGGACCATCACAGCCTCCGCCCCGTGCGCCCCGTCGGACTGATCGCCTCCGCCTTCCGCCCCTCGGACGACCCGGTGACACTGCCCTTCATCGTCCCCTCGAATTTCTTCGCCGTCAGTTCGCTCCGTAAGGCAGCCGAGATCTTGAGCAAGGTGAATAAGGACGCGAAGACGGCCGACGCCTGCAAGGCCCTGGCCAACGAGGTGGAGGAGGCACTGCGCCGCTACGCCACCGTGGAGCACCCCGTCTACGGCCGCATCTACGCCTATGAGGTGGACGGCTTCGGCAATCGCCTAATGATGGACGACGCCGATGTGCCCAGCCTCCTGGCCATGACTTACCTCGGCGACGTGCCCGCCGACGATCCCGTCTACCTCAACACGCGGCGCTTCGTCTGGAGCGAAGACAACCCCTACTTCTTCCACGGCAATTCCGGCGAAGGCATCGGCAGCTCGCGCACCGGCAACGACATGATCCGCCCCATGTCCCTCCTCGTCCGCGCCCTCACCTCCACCGACGACAACGAGATCGCCGCCTGCCTCCGCATGCTGATCACCACCGATGCCGAGACCGGTTTCATCCACGAGTCCTTCTATAAAAACGACCCCAAGCGTTACACCCGCTCCTGGTTTGCCCGCCAGAACAGCCTCTTCGGCGAGCTAATCGTCAAACTCGTCCGCGACAAGAAGATCGAGCTGCTCAACGATTTGTAAGGGGGCGAAAGGACGAAAGGATGAAGTATGAGTAGCAAAAGAGCAACTACCCTGTCGGAACAAATCGCCTTATTGAGGCAGCGGGGAATGACAATAGATGATGATCGTAAGGCAAAAGAGGTCTTGCTCGACATTGGCTATTACCGACTGGGCTTCTACTGGTTCCCTTACGAAAAAGTACATCCTCAGAAAGGTCTGCGAACACACGAGTTTCGCGAGGAAGCCCGATTCGACCACGTAGTAAAGCTCTACTACTTCGACTTCAACCTGAGGAATATGTTGATGAAGTACCTCAACCGGATAGAAATCAACTTCAAGACTTTCCTGACGTACCACGTCTCAACCCTCCATCCTGACTCTCCCACATGGTTTGCAGACCCAGCAATCATAAGTAGCGAATACATTCAGGAGTTCGACAGGATCGTGTATACCGAGAAGTTCAAAAAGAGTCATCCCGTCATCAAGCGCCACCATCAGATCCATAAAAATGACAGGTATGCACCGGCATGGAAAACGATCGAATACATGACCTTTGGAGCTGTCATCCACCTCTTCCAAGCGCTCTTGGATCAATCAACTCGAATCACGATCTGTGGGCATTTCGGGATAAGACAGCAAAAGATCTTTGACAGCTATATGAAAGTCCTTCTGGATATCAGGAATCATTGCGCCCATGGAGGCGTCCTTTATGATCTTGCCCTACCTCGACCGATCAAGAAAGGACCCGCAGGGAAAAAAGACATGGAGCCAGCAGATTACCAAGGCCTCTATGGAGCCTTACGCGTTGTCCTTTATATGATTGGAAACGTATCCAAGAATAGGCAACAGGATTTGAAGAACGAACTAAGAGAGCTGTTCGGGCAAAATACTGACGTCCGTGAAATACTGACATTAACTACAGGAATAAGGGATATCGACACCTTTTTAGAAGACTGAAAAACTTCCTCCTGAATTTCATTTTTCAAGAATGGCTATACCTTTGTCGCGCACAAAAGAACAGTGCCGGTAAAGACTTTAGTCGCTTTGCTGACACTCTAAAAGGGCGAAAAAGGGGCTGCACACGTAGTCGGTGCAGTCCCGTTTTTTTGTCTACCCCCTCCCCCACTACGACAAAATGTCAGTCGTAAACACTCGTCACCCTACACCGCGCTTTGGCACGCCGTTTGGAGAATGGGACGGCGAATCGCCCGAAAGGGCATCCAACCAACCAGAATTTCAAATAGTAAAAACAGATATAGAACATGGGAAAGATTATTGGTATAGACTTAGGAACAACCAACTCGTGTGTCGCCGTATTGGAAGGCAACGAGCCGGTAGTGATTGCGAACAGTGAGGGTAAACGCACCACGCCTTCCGTGGTAGCTTTCGTAGAAGGTGGCGAACGGAAAGTGGGCGATCCGGCCAAACGACAGGCCATCACTAACCCGCAGAAAACGATTTTCTCGATCAAGCGTTTCATGGGCGAGACGTTCGATCAGGTACAAAAAGAAATTGCCCGCGTGCCGTATAAGGTAGTGCGTGGCGACAACAATACGCCGCGTGTCGACATCGACGGACGGCTCTACACGCCGCAGGAAATCTCGGCTATGATCCTGCAAAAGATGAAGAAGACGGCCGAGGATTACCTGGGTCAGGAAGTGTCGGAGGCCGTGATCACGGTGCCGGCTTACTTCAGCGACGCACAGCGTCAGGCTACCAAAGAGGCCGGTGAGATCGCTGGCTTGAAGGTGCGCCGAATCGTCAACGAGCCTACGGCCGCATCACTGGCTTACGGTCTCGACAAGGCAAATAAGGACATGAAGATTGCCGTCTTCGACCTCGGTGGCGGTACGTTCGATATCTCCATTCTGGAGCTTGGCGGCGGCGTCTTTGAGGTGAAGTCGACCAACGGCGATACGCACCTCGGCGGCGACGATTTCGACCACGTCATCATCGACTGGCTAGCCGAGGAGTTCCTCAAGGACGAAGGACTCGACCTGCGCAAAGATCCGATGGCGCTGCAACGTCTGAAGGAAGCTGCTGAGAAGGCCAAGATCGAGCTCTCCAGCTCGACGAGCACGGAGATCAACCTGCCCTACATCATGCCCGTGGACGGTGTGCCCAAACACCTCGTTCGCACGCTGACCCGCGCTAAGTTCGAGCAGCTGGCCGACACGTTGATCAACGCCTGTCTGGAGCCGTGCAAGCGCGCCCTGTCAGACGCTGGCATGTCGACGTCGGACATCGACGAGGTGATCCTCGTGGGCGGTTCGACACGTATCCCGGCCGTGCAGCAGCTGGTGGAGAAATTCTTCGGCAAAGCACCGTCGAAGGGCGTGAACCCGGACGAAGTCGTTGCCATCGGCGCAGCCATCCAGGGCGGTGTCCTCTCGGGCGACGTGAAGGATGTGGTGCTGCTCGACGTAACTCCGCTATCGCTCGGTATCGAAACGATGGGCGGCGTGATGACGAAGCTGATCGAGGCTAACACAACGATCCCCACGAAGAAGTCGGAAGTCTTCACTACGGCTGTCGACAATCAGCCCTCGGTTGAGATCCACGTCTTGCAGGGCGAGCGTTCGCTGGCCAAAGACAACAAGTCGATCGGCCGCTTCCACCTCGACGGTATCCCGGCCGCCATGCGCGGTGTGCCGCAGATCGAGGTGACGTTCGACATTGACGCCAACGGTATCCTCAACGTCTCGGCCAAGGACAAGGGTACGGGCAAGGTACAGAGCATCCGCATCGAGGC
>ERZ773203.1726-NODE-1726-length-10751-cov-5.791791_pt1 | contig 10751 bp, 8 predicted proteins | sample MGYA00580529_ERZ773203 | MGnify/ENA primary metagenome ERZ773203 (study PRJEB29015, sample SAMEA2738176) | human oral metagenome | biome: human oral; feature: human-associated habitat; material: saliva | place: China | collected 2177 ...
TTTTGCTATATCTGTTATACTTACGTGATTCATTCTATTTTTATAATAAGCAGAATAATACCCCATTCTTTCTCTAATATTAATATTAGCTAAAGATACTTGCTCTCTAATGCGTAAAGCATACCCTTTATAGTTACTAGCTATCAATTTATCGTTACTATCTGTTAAACCACCAGGCAAATACTCACAAATATAAACTATTTTATTAAACCATCTAATTTTATATCCTTGTGCCGCAATTCTAGTCCAAAGCACAATTTCTGACATAAATTTCTCACCTTCAATAACAGGAAATTTATTTTCCTTTAGTATCCGTGTAAAAAACACTTCAAACTTATCACCTAAAATATTATATTTTTTCCGTTCAATAGATGTGGCATCAAGATACTCTCCAGAAAATGTCTTACCGATTCATTCATTTTCTGAATATCCTTTATTAAAAGAAATACCAGCAAAATTTTTGCTAAGTTCTAAAGTATTAAATGCTGTTTTTATAGAATAAATTGCATCAGGTAACAAATAATCATCTGAATCAACGATACCAAAATAGTCACCTGAAGCTAAATCTATTCCCTTATTGACGGCCACATGCTTACCAGAATTATTTTGATACTCATAGATAACCTTTATTCTTTTATCCTCTATGAAAGAAGATACAATTTCCTTAGTAGAATCAGTAGAACCATCATCTACAATGATCCATTCAAAATTAATATCTGTCTGCTCTAAAAGAGAATTATATAACCGCGTTAACAAATAACCTCTATTATAAGTAGGTGTAAAAATAGTCACTAGCATAAAATTGACCTTTACAGAGAACTATATTTTCTTATAAGAAGATTTAAAATAACTAGGAAAATACCAAATATCCCTCCTATAATTAATCCACCTAGCAATATTGGTAGTTTTCTACCATTATCCTTAACCACTGGGTAATCAGGTACACTCAAATAATAATATCCGCTAACAGCGCCTTCTTTCTCTACTTTTTTCTCTAATGCATTTAATAAGTTAGCTTGTTTTTCAATATTATAATAATTCAGTGGATAGACTAAAGGTGCATTTTTCAAGGTATTGACCTGAGCTTGCAAGTACTTTTCTCCCAACATAAATAAATATGAGCCATCACGGAGTTTTGAATCACTAAATGGTACCTTCGCATCACCTAACAATACTTCTGGTACGTTTACGTTGCCACTTAAAGATTTTGAATAATCTTTAATCCCAGCTGATTTTGCGATATCTAATGCAGTTGTAAGGTTTTCTAACTGAATTTGACGCACAGTTTCCGTATCTCGTTCAATCTTTTTTTTCTGAACTTCTAATCCACTAAGCACCAAATTAATATTCGCTAGAAAGTCTTTTTTATTCTCAGCAAGCACCCATTGGTTTACAAATTGGATATAGTCCAACAATACATTCTGCGCATCTTTTGGAGTCTCAGCAGCAAAACTAACATTCACACCAATTGAATTTGGCTCTTTTTTAGGATCTGGTATGGTAATAATCAGATTTTTATCGACAAAATTAGATAACAGCTTCTGTTTAGCTTCTTCGGAATTAGCATTTTTGGCTGCATAAGTGTTAAACCAGGCAGATTGAGAAAAGAACGCCTCTTTCAAGCTACGTGAAAATAAAGCCGTTTTAAAGTCATGAAATACCTGTTCTGAAACTTTATCTTGAGAAAAATCTTTGATATCTAGAATAGATGCATATTCACTACGAAATGATAAATAATCGCCTAAATTGGCCGCTTTTGGCGCAATTACTACTGATTTAGATGTCCATTGCTCTTTAGCCGTAAAAGCATAGCCTGCCGCAATGGCGGTACAAACGAAAGCTGATAAAATAATCCATAGTTTTTTCTTCCACAGATTTTTAACTAATTCAACCAAATCAATCTCATCCGACTCATTTAGTTTTTGATAACGACTATCACTCATTATTAATCCTTTCTGGTCAATTGAACATACTATAAGTTTATTGCATTCTACCTGACTTCCCCTACTCTAACAAGGGAATTAAAATAATCTTAATGAAAAATAACTAATCGTAATAATAAAATAAGTTATTGATATAAATAAAAAAGGCATCACTTTACAAGCAATACCTTTCGCGCATTAAAATCAATTAATTACATGTTAATTAAGCATAATACATCTCAAACTCAACCGGATGTGGTGTCATATTTAAACGTTCCACGTCTTTACGTTTAACGCTAATAAATGCTTCAATAAAGTCTTTAGCAAATACGCCACCTTGCGTTAAGAACTCATAGTCTTTTTCTAATGAATTCAACGCTTCTTCTAATGAGCTTGCTACCGCTGGAATATCTTTTAATTCTTCAGGTGGAAGATCATAAAGATTTTTATCCATTGCATCGCCTGGGTGGATTTTGTTTACTACACCATCAAGGCCTGCCATTAATAATGCGGCGAATGCAAGATATGGGTTTGCCAGTGGATCTGGGAAGCGCGCTTCAATACGGATCGCTTTCGGGTTGGTTACTGCTGGGATACGGATTGAAGCAGAACGGTTGCTTGCAGAGTAAGCTAATAATACTGGCGCTTCAAAACCTGGCACTAAACGTTTGTATGAGTTAGTGCTTGGGTTGGTGAATGCATTTAATGCTTTGGCATGCTTAATGATACCGCCGATGTAATAAAGTGCGGTTTCAGAAAGCCCCGCATATTTATCACCTTGGAAAATGTTTTTACCGTCTTTGCTTAATGACATATTACAGTGCATACCCGAACCATTATCACCTGTGATTGGTTTTGGCATAAAGCAAGCGGTTTTGCCGTGTTCTAATGCAACGTTTTGCACCACATATTTATAGATTTGTGTTTCATCAGCTTTCAAGGTTAAGCTATTGAATTTCGTTGCAATTTCGTTTTGACCTGCTGTTGCCACTTCATGGTGGTGAGCTTCGATAACTAAGCCCATTTCTTCTAAAATCAAACACATTTCAGAGCGAATATCGTGTGCCGTATCAATTGGAGCAACCGCACAGTAACCGCCTTTTTTCAATGGACGATAAGCGTTGTTACCACCTTCGTATTTTTTGTTGGTGTTCCAAGCCGCTTCAATGTCATCAACGGCAAAAGAAGCACGGTTCATTGATACATCAAAACGTACATCATCAAATAAGAAGAACTCTGGTTCAGGACCAAAGAATGCTTGATCCGCAATACCGATTGAACGCATATAGTTTTCGGCACGAATAGCAATTGAACGCGGATCACGATCATAGCTTTGCATGGTCGTTGGTTCATAAATACTACAACGAATAGAGAGAGTTGGGATCTGCGCAAATGGATCGACTACCGCAGTCTCTGCGATTGGCATTAAAAGCATATCGGCTTTGTTAATGGTTTTCCAACCTTCAACAGAAGAGCCATCGAACATTTTGCCATCTTCAAACATATCTTCATCGACAAGGCTAACTGGGATAGAAACACCGTGTTCTTTACCTTTAATGTCGGTGAAACGAAGTAGTGCGAACTTAATATCGTTCTCTTCGATCAGTTTGAATACGTTGGCAATTGCATTTGCATTTGGCATAAGGAGTCCTCTATTTTGCTATGTATATAATCTTTATAAAAATTAAAAGAGCATTATAACGCAACCGCTTGCTTTTTTCATGGGATTTATTTTAAACACCGGCATAGCAGAGTAACGAAATATCGTGTATAATTTTTGCCCTTTCGAGATTCTCGTAGGGTGAGTTTTACTCACCAATTTAAACTACTTGGACTATTCGGTGGCATAAAAATTCCACCCTACAAAACTTAAACTTTAAGAACGTAATAAATGAAAAACGACATTGATATTAATAAATTGCGCAATATCGCAATTATCGCTCACGTTGACCATGGTAAAACCACCCTCGTTGACAAACTTCTTCAACAATCCGGTACATTTGAATCAACTCGTGGTGATGTTGATGAGCGCGTAATGGACTCAAACGATCTTGAGAAAGAACGTGGCATTACCATCCTGGCAAAAAATACCGCAATTAATTGGAATGGTTATCGCATTAACATCGTAGATACCCCAGGACACGCCGACTTCGGTGGTGAAGTAGAACGTGTACTTTCTATGGTGGATTCTGTACTTTTAGTCGTGGATGCCTTTGACGGCCCAATGCCGCAAACACGTTTCGTAACCCAAAAAGCCTTTGCTCACGGTTTAAAACCAATTGTTGTTATCAACAAAGTTGACCGTCCAGGCGCACGTCCTGATTGGGTGGTGGATCAAGTATTCGATTTATTCGTTAACCTTGGTGCAACCGATGAGCAATTAGACTTCCCTATTATCTATGCATCTGCATTAAATGGTGTCGCAGGTCTTGAGCACGAAGATTTAGCGGAAGATATGACCCCATTATTTGAAGCGATCGTTCAACACGTTGAACCGCCAAAAGTAGAACTTGATGCCCCATTCCAAATGCAAATCTCACAATTAGACTATAACAGCTATGTGGGTGTTATCGGTATCGGTCGTATCAAACGTGGTTCTATAAAACCAAACCAACCTGTAACGATTATTGATGGTGAAGGCAAAACTCGCCAAGGTCGTGTTGGTCAAGTATTAGGTCATCTTGGTTTACAACGTTATGAAGAAGATATCGCTTATGCGGGCGACATTATCGCGATTACCGGTTTAGGTGAATTAAATATCTCGGATACTATTTGCGATATCAACGCCGTTGAAGCCTTACCTTCATTAACCGTTGATGAACCAACCGTAACCATGTTCTTCTGTGTAAACACCTCTCCGTTTGCGGGTCAAGAAGGTAAATATGTGACTTCTCGTCAAATTCTTGAACGTTTAAACAAAGAGTTAGTTCACAACGTGGCATTACGCGTAGAAGAAACACCAAACCCAGATGAATTCCGTGTTTCTGGTCGTGGCGAATTACACCTTTCTGTATTAATTGAAAATATGCGTCGTGAAGGTTATGAACTTGCGGTTTCTCGTCCTAAAGTAATTTACCGTGAAATCAACGGTAAAAAACAAGAGCCTTATGAGCAAGTGACCATCGACGTAGAAGAACAACACCAAGGTTCTGTCATGGAAGCATTAGGTATCCGTAAAGGTGAAGTTCGCGATATGATGCCGGATGGCAAAGGTCGTGTTCGTTTAGAATACATCATCCCAAGCCGTGGCTTAATCGGTTTCCGTGGTGAATTCATGACCATGACTTCAGGTACCGGTTTACTTTACTCTAGTTTCGATCACTACGATGACATCAAACCAGGTGAAATCGGTCAACGTAAAAACGGTGTATTAATTTCTAACGCGACAGGTAAAGCCTTAGCTTATGCACTATTTGGTTTACAAGAGCGTGGTAAATTACTGATCGAAGCTAACGTAGAAGTTTACGAAGGTCAAATCATCGGTATTCACAGCCGTACAAACGACTTAACCGTAAACTGTTTACAAGGTAAAAAACTCACCAATATGCGTGCATCGGGTAAAGATGATGCCATCGTATTAACTACACCGGTGAAATTCTCCCTTGAACAAGCTATCGAGTTTATCGATGATGACGAGTTAGTGGAAGTGACACCGGAATCGATCCGTATCCGTAAAAAACTCTTAACGGAAAACGATCGTAAACGTGCAAACCGTACGACAACCAGTACGAGTACTCACTAATTAAAAACGTGCGGAAATTTGACCATACTTTTAGATCAACAAAAGGCGAACATGGTGTTCGCCTTTTTATTTAATGATTAAAACTAGCCTAATCTTACTTTCTCGCCACCGAATTCATCGAGTAAGTTTTCTGTCAGTTTAGATAAAATACCCGTCATTAATACAAAATCAGCATCAAAGCGTTGCGCATAATCTTCTTTTAAAATATCCGCATTTTTCTCACGCACTGCATCGGCAAATTTTAAGCGTTTGAGCGTGCAATCTTCATTAAACACAAAAGTCAGCGTATCTTCCCACTCTAATGCGAGCTTGCTCACCACTTTTTTGCCATCTTGTAAAAGCGCGAGAATCTCTTCATTTTCTAAAGGCTGTTTCTTACAACGGATCACACTGTCTTCTTGGCTTCCTCGCAATTCTGCTTCTTCTAATGCCATCAACCAATGAGGAATTTTTTCCTGCACAATCCAATCTGTTAAAATGGTCGAAGGTTCATTCGCAAAAGCTAACGGCACAACCGGTAATGAACCAAGAGATTTGCGTAATAATGCCAAGGCATCTTCTGCGCGCTTACTCGATGCAGCATCGACATGAACAAGATTATTTTCGGTATCAATCCACACGGCAGTTTGCTGATTTTTAGTGAATGCACGCGGTAATAAATTCATCACCACATCATCTTTTAACGTTTGTTTTTCCGTTTTTTTCAATTTGCGGTTTTCTTTTTGCTCAAGGCTTTCAATGCGTTCATCTAATTCACGTTTCACCACATTTGCCGGCAACATTTTCTCTTCTTTTTTCGCAACCAATAAAATGTGTTTACCCACGGAAAAATACAATAACTCGCTGCCTTTCAAGGGACTCGCCCAACCGAATTTACTTTGATCTTGTGAGCCACAAGGATGAAATTCACAATCTGACAACTGGCGTTGCAATTCATTAAGATCCCAATCTAAGGGCTTAGTCAGCCTATATGACATTAAATTTTTAAACCACATCGTAACACTTCCTTCATAATAGGGTAAAATACGCGACATTGTAGCCCATAAACTCACGGGAAAAAATGATGCAACAGAAATTAATTGCCTTCATCGGCGGTGGCAATATGGCACAAGCGATTGTGTTAGGCCTATTAAAACAAGGTTATCCAGCCGATAAAATTATCGTTAATGATCCTAATGAAGAGAAACGACACTTTTTTGCTCAATATGGCGTCGCGGTTTCTACGGATAACGAACAATCCATCACACAAGCTCAAGTTGTGTTATTTGCCGTTAAGCCGCAAGTCCTCGCTGATGTTTGCAAGCCATTAAGTGCACTTGATTTTTCTGATAAATTAATCATTTCTATTGCTGCGGGTATTTCGACTGCTCGATTAGCCGAACTCATCCCAACAGCAAAATCCATTGTTCGCGTCATGCCAAACACGCCTGCCTTAGTCGGTGAAGGCATGGCGGGCTTATTTGCTGACAAAAACACACCTGAAATTGACCGCACTTTTGCGGAAGATTTACTTTCATCTGTAGGAAAAACCACTTGGGTGGAGAATGAAGATCAAATGCATGCTGTAACGGCAGCATCTGGCAGCAGCCCCGCTTACTTCTTCCAATTTTTAGAGGCTATGCAACAAGGCTTAATAGAAATGGGCTTAGATGAAAAGCAATCTCGTGAGTTGGTACAACAAGCCATGTTAGGCTCAGCGAAGTTGGTGATTGAAAATCCACAGACGGCTCTTTCCACTTTACGAGAAAATGTCACCTCAAAAGGCGGCACCACCGCAGCCGCATTAAATGTGTTCAATCAACACCAATTTAACGACATCATTAAACAAGCGATGCAGGCCTGTGTGGCACGCTCACAAGAAATGGAAAAATTATTCTAATGCAAGTTCGTCCTTTTACCTGGCTCACCCTGAGCTTTTTTGGTTACTATTGTGCCTACGGTGTATTTCTCCCCCTTTTCCCTGCGTGGTTGAAAACGCAATCTTATAGTGAAGAAAGCATCGGTTTATTGCTGGCCTGTGGTTATATTTTCCGTTTCAGTGGCAGTATTTTATTTTCAGGCTTAATAAAACGCGTTTCCCTTTTAGTGAATGGCTTACGTTACTTAGCTGTTGCCAGTGCTGTCACCATGGCGTTAATCGGGCTCATGTCGCATAACTTCTGGTTATTATTTATTGGACTTGCCTTGTATTCCATGGTGAATGCGGCGGGGATGCCAATTGGCGATAGCCTCGCCAGTACGTGGCAACAACAAATTCATTTAGATTACGGCAAAGTACGCTTGATTGGCTCCTTTGCATTTGTTGTCGGCGTGATGGTGTTTGGGTATTTAGCGGGGATGGTTGGTGAGCAATACATCACATGGATGATTACGGGCATCCTTATTTTCTATAGCATTGTGCAATTACTTCATCCTAATCCAATGCCACAAGATGAGCCACAAAGTGCGGTCGAAAATTCTGTTGGATTTTTAGGCTTACTCAAAAATAAAACGACACTTCGTTTATTTATTGCTATTGCACTGATTCAAGGATCGCACGCGGCTTATTACTCATACAGCACTATCTTCTGGACAAGCCATGGACATTCTGTTTCCGATGCGGGCTTATTTTGGGGAATTAGCGTATTAGCTGAAATTGTGGTCTTTTTCTTCTCCACCCGATTATTCAAGAACTGGACCATTACAGCCCTTTTCTATCTCACAGGTATCGCGGCTATCATACGTTGGATCGCTTTCGGTTATGCTGACACCTTTGTTGAAATCATTCTATTGCAATGTTTTCACAGCCTTACTTATGTGGCGGGGCATTACGCAACCGTGCGTTACATCACCACTCAGCCACAAACCCATATTGCGAAATTACAAGGCTTATACAATGCCTTAGCAGGATGTGCCGCCATTGCCATTTTCACCGCACTTTCTGGCGTGCTTTATCCAATTTCGCCAGTTTATGCTTTCAGCTTAATGGCCGCCTTTGCCTTCATTGGTTTATTTATCACCCCGCGTGGCGTGAAAGCCTTTTTGGTACATAGAGTGTAAATATGAATAACCTTACGCTAGTCGATTTATTCTTAAATGAATATTGGATCGAAAAAGGGTTGTCCGAAAATACTGTGCAGTCTTATCGTCTGGATTTGACCGCACTTTGTGATTGGTTAGATAAACAAAATTTATCTCTCGAAACGCTAGAGCCATTAGATCTACAACAATTTTTAGGCAGCCGTTTAGAGCAAGGTTACAAAGCCACCAGCACCGCACGAATGCTAAGTGCGATGCGGAAATTATTCCAATACCTATATCGTGAAAAATATCGTACAGATGACCCAAGTGCCGTACTGAGCTCGCCTAAACTACCAAGCCGTTTGCCTAAGTATTTAACCGAGCAACAAGTCACAGATTTATTAAATACGCCAGATGTAGAAATTCCGCTCGAGTTACGCGATAAAGCTATGTTGGAATTGCTGTACGCCACAGGATTGCGTGTAACAGAATTGGTCACGCTCACCATTGAGAATATGAATTTACAACAAGGTGTCGTGCGTGTAATTGGTAAAGGTAACAAAGAACGCATTGTGCCAATGGGAGAAGAAGCCGCGTTTTGGGTGCGACAATTTGTACTTTACGGTCGTCCTATTTTGCTTAACGGGCAAAGCTCTGATGTGGTCTTTCCAAGCCAACGGGCTCAGCAAATGACTCGCCAAACCTTTTGGCATCGTATAAAACATTATGCGGTGTTAGCAGGAATCGATACGGATGCCCTTTCACCACATGTTCTCCGTCATGCCTTTGCGACGCATTTAGTGAACCACGGTGCGGATCTCCGTGTTGTGCAAATGCTCCTCGGACACAGCGATCTCTCCACCACGCAAATCTATACTCATGTGGCTAAAGAACGCTTGAAACACCTTCACGAAAGATTTCATCCGAGAGGATAAGATCAAAAAGTGCGGTCAAATTTATCGTTATTTTTGACCGCACTTTAGTATGAAAAGCTTATTTTAATGACAACAATCTCGCCACATTTTGAGCTGTTGAAACTAAATTCTGCTCACCTTGCTTGAGAATTGTCGGTAAATCACCCAGATTACGGATAATTGGGAACACCGCATCAATGCCATGTTCATACACCACTTCATAATCCTCACGTAAACAACCTACGATCGCGATGACTGGCTTATTAAATTGTTTCGCCGTGCGCGCCACACCGATTGGGGTCTTACCTAAGATACTTTGTGCATCCATACGACCTTCACCGGTAATGACTAAATCAGCCTCTTTAACTTGCTCAGCGAGTTTCAAATTATCTAACACGATCTGCACGCCTGCTTTAAGTTGCACATTGGGTAAAAGCAATAAGCCACCTCCCATACCACCAGCTGCACCCGCGCCTGGTTGCTCTTTAATTTGTTTACCACAATCCCGCTCGGCAATTTTAGCAAAATGGGCTAATGCAGCATCGAGTTCTTTCACCATCTCAGGCGTCGCACCTTTTTGTGGACCGAAAATCGCAGAGGCACCTCGTTCACCACAAAGTGGATTATTCACATCACAAGCCACTTCGATTTGTACGTGTTGCAATCGAGGATCTAAATCAGCCATTTGGATTTCAGCAAGATTGGATAACGCTGCACCACCAAAGCCAATGGATTGACCATTTTTATCCAATAAACGTAAACCTAACGCTTGTAGCATACCCGCACCACCGTCATTTGTAGCGCTCCCGCCGATCCCTAAAATGATGTGTTGAACACCAAGGCCAATGGCTTGCTTAATTAGCTCACCCGTACCAAAACTGGTGGTTTGACAGGGATTACGTTTATCCATCGGAACAAGATGCAATCCCGATGCGGCTGCCATTTCGATAATCGCCGTTTTACCATCACCCGATAAGCCGAAAAAGCTTTTTACTTGATTGCCTAACGGTGCAGTGACTTCCATTTCAATCAGGCGACCTTGAGTGGCATCCACTAAGGATTGCACGGTTCCTTCACCACCATCTGCCATCGGTAATTTCACATATTCGGCATTCGGGAAAATTCGTTTAAAGCCTGTTTCAATTGCATTTGCCACTTCGAGCGCTGTTAAAC
>ERZ773203.1729-NODE-1729-length-10743-cov-15.553986_pt1 | contig 10743 bp, 11 predicted proteins | sample MGYA00580529_ERZ773203 | MGnify/ENA primary metagenome ERZ773203 (study PRJEB29015, sample SAMEA2738176) | human oral metagenome | biome: human oral; feature: human-associated habitat; material: saliva | place: China | collected 2177 ...
TTAGTGCTACCGTTCTAACACATTAGTGCTACCGTTCTAACACATTAGTGCTACCCTTATTGTAAAAAGTTGCACTTTGCTTTGAATAGTGTTATAATAGCACTATGAAAGGCAAGAAAAATGAATGAAATAAGAAAGCAGCCAGAGGTTTGGCAACTAACTAATATAAAAAACAAACAGTTAGCTAAGAGTAAAAATTTTCGTATAACAAGTTTGGCGAACAGAATGACGACAGCGCAGAATATATTATTTTCTTTCGCATTGCTCAATGCAAAAGTTGATGGTGATTTTGCTGAAGCCACTTTTACAATCGATGAATTAAAAAATTTTGTTTCTCTTCTAGATTATGAAAGACACAGAACATCACGAATTCTACAAGATCTAAAAGCAGTTGGGGAAAGTAGTATTTTGATGATTGATGAGAAGATGATCAATGACCCACTGAATGGTTCCGCTAAGGGAATTATGATTTTCAGTTCTTATTCTTATCAAAAAGGAAAATACCATTTTATATTTAATTCAAATAAGATAGAAAAAGATGGTGTAGCTCCGATTATTGGAGTTTTGAGATCTAGAGAAGAAAATCCGCTAATCTATAGACTAGATATGTTCGCCTCTCTCAATTTTTCAGGACAAGCATTGTATGAAAATATTCTCATAGCCAATCAATCTGGATTACGAAAAATTCAATTAAGTAATGAGGACCTCCGCGGAATTTTTGGTACTTTTGGAAAATCGATGGAACGATACGATGCAATTAAACGAAAACATTTAGCTCCAGCGGTTGAAAGCATCAATAGCAATACCGAATTAAACATCATCTATGAGCCATTAAAAAGTGGTCGAAAAATAGTTGGTGCAGAATTGAGATGGACTGTTGAAAAAACAAAACTAGCTTCAAAAGCACAAATAGCAACTGCAACTGAACTGTATGTTGAATTACTAGGATTTGGATATAGTCAAGATGATATCCTTCTCAAGGATTTATACAACATCAATGAAAAAACTATAGGTGATGCAATAAACATTATTAAAAGAGCAACTAAAGAAATTAGCGAAATTAGGTCGGCTATTGAAAAAACGGCACAAAAAAAAGAAACTACTGATAAATCTAATGATTCAGTAGTGGAAAGCAAGGTAATTTTTAAAAAAGAATCGAACGAATATGGTTGGTTTTTCAATCGCTTTGAATCAGTTGAAAAGCCAACAAAATCCGAAATATTGGGATACTTAAATGGCTTTGTTGAATCCGATAGGAACAATGTATTGGAGTTGGCATATGAGATTTTCAATCAAAATGGCGGGGAAAAAGCAACATACATAGCAACTGTTCTTAGAAATTGGAGACAAAAAGGTATAACGACGGCTGAAGATGCAAGAAAATCTTATGAAGCAAGTTATGCTGTTAAACGTGATGAGAAAAAGACTAGAAAACGGAGTACGAAAACAAACGTACCAAAGTGGTCAAAACCAGACTATAAAAACGAAACGACAGAAGAAGAACAGGTCGACATGAAGGAACAACAAAATAAGTTACTAGCTAAAATAGACAATCCTTCTCAGGAGCCAACCATAGTCGAAGGACAAACTAATATTTACGATTTTTTAGATGAATAAAAAGGACGGTTTATCCGTCTTTTTTATTGCTTTATTTTTAACTAGGTTAATAGCCTAGTTATATTGTCAAATCGTAAAAAATAGGGGCTCAATTTTTAGCTGCATTTTATAATTGTTTTATTATGTTTTAAAACATTAAAGGTCAGGGTGGTATTTACCCTACCAGCACCTTTCGTTACGATTTTTAACAGTAACTGATATAGAAATGAGATCTAAAAATCGATTTCAACAAAATATTTATACAGAAACTGTATAGAACGTGCTATAATTGTTATACATAACGTTATGTATAGCGTATATAATCGACGAAAAAGAGGTGGGGAAAATGAGTGTGCAAATCAGCATGCGTGTATCAAAAGAACAAAAAGAAAGGCTTGTAGAACTTTCTAAAAAGCAGAATAAAAGTCTGACGCAATATGTGTTAGATAGATGTATTGTAGAAGATGTCGATACAAATGTAGATGATTCTACACGCTCTAGCGAACGTGTAGAAAAGATGCTACAAAGCCAAATAGAGCAAATGCGCAAGGATTTTGAACGCGAACGCACTCAATTAGTGGATCAAATCGAGCAAAAAGACAAGCAGATTACTGATATGATCGAAACAAGCAACAATCAACTTCAACTGATTGGAGCTCTAACGATGAAAAATGAAACATTATTGTTAGAAACTAAAAGAAGCTGGTGGCAACGGTTGTTTTCTAGTAGAAAGGATAAATAATGGCAGGTAATAACTCATTAACTAAAGCAAAAGCAAATAAGGAAGATGAATTTTACACTCAAATTAGCGATGTAGAAAAAGAACTAAAACACTACACAAAACATTTTAAAGGGAAACATGTTTTCTGTAACTGTGATGATCCAGAAGAATCATCATTCTGGCGTTATTTTGCTCTAAATTTCAGTCGATTAGGTTTGTCTCGTTTAACTTCAACACATTACAAGGAAAGTGGAGAATCTTACCGTTTAGATATCTACAAAGATGTTCCTGAATCAGAAAAACATAAACCTACTTTTTTAACGCTTGAGGGGTCCAATATTGAACTTCCTTTAGGTTATATTACGGATCTTAAAGAAGACGGAGATTTTAGAAGCCAAGAAAGTATCGCTATTCTTCAGGAATGTGATATCGTAGTAACAAATCCACCTTTCAGTCTTTTTCGTGAATTTATCATTCAGCTTTTCGATTATCAAAAGGATTTTTTGATTATTGGAAATCAGAATGCTATCACCTATAAGGAAATTTTCAATTACTTGCAAAGTAACCAGATGTGGCTTGGAGCAAATTATGGAGATATGGCTTTCAAAGTACCAGATCACTATGAACCAAGAAAAACACGTTTTTGGATTGATGACTTTGGTCAAAAATGGCGTAGTCTTGGGAATATTTGTTGGTTCACAAACCTAGATTTCAAAAAACGTCACGAGGATCTCATTCTATACAAGAAATACACACCTGATGAGTTTCCAAAATATGATGAATACGATGCAATCAATGTAAATAAAGTTGCTGAAATCCCATATGATTATGATGGAATTATGGGTGTTCCTATAACATTTTTGAATAAACGGAGCCCAGAGCAGTTTGACTTAATTGGTATTGATAGATATGTACCTGATAACCCTCATTATGGTAAGAGATTTACTTTAAACAATAAAGAAGTATATGCTCGAATACTAATCAAAAGAAAGGCAAGCAAATGAAAATAGAATTAAATAAAATAAAAATTAGAGATCTTGTTCAAGGATATGAAGATAATGAGGAACAAGGTGTAAGAGCTTACGGAGGTAAACTTGATGTACGTCCTCCTTATCAAAGAGAGTTTGTCTATAAAGATAAACAACGTGATGCTGTTATCGAAACCGTTCAGAAAGATTTTCCTTTGAATGTCATGTATTGGGTTAAAACTGATGATAATTCTTTTGAAGTGTTAGATGGTCAGCAAAGAACACTTAGTATCTGCCAATACTTCAATAATGAGTTCTCTCTAAATTTTATGGGTTTTGCTAATCTACCAACTGACAAACAGAACCAATTTTTAGATTATGAACTCATGGTCTATATTTGCGAGGGAACGGATAGCGAGAAACTCGACTGGTTCAAAATCATCAATATTGCAGGCGAAAAACTAACTGACCAAGAGTTAAGAAACTCCGTCTACACTGGTCCATGGCTCTCGGACGCTAAACGCTATTTTTCCAAAACTAGCGGGCCAGCTTATGCCCTAGGTGATAAGTTAGTAAAAGGCGTACCCAACCGCCAAGAATATCTTGAAACAGTTCTATTATGGATTAACAATGGCGAAATTGAGGACTACATGGCACAACATCAGCATGACAGAAACGCTAATGAGCTATGGACTTACTACCAAGCTGTTATTAACTGGGTCAATATGCTTTTTCCAACCAAATACTACCGCAGGGAAATGAAAGGTCAACCGTGGGGGGATCTATACAATAAATATCACGAGAATAGCTATGATGCAGAAGAATTTGAAGCCGAAATTAAACGACTGATCCAAGATGACGAAGTCCAAAAACACAGCGGCATATACCCCTATCTTTTTGACCATCAAGAAAAGCATCTGAATTTAAGAGCTTTCACAGATAATCAAAAACGCAAAAAATACGAAGAACAAGAGGGACTCTGCCCTATCTGTCACAATCGCTTTGACTACACAGAGATGCACGGGGACCATATCACCCCATGGAGCAAAGGTGGAAAAACAACGTATGAAAACCTGCAGATGCTCTGTAAGGATTGTAATCATAGAAAATCCAATAAATAAAATAGACCTAATTTAGGTCTATTTTTTGTATAACGGACTCTAATTTGCGTTTTTTCATACAAAAAACACGCATTTTTGATGCTGACATGATGATTCTGAGCATTTTTCAGATTTTTTCGTAAGTAATATATCGCTGAAATGCTTAGAGCCTCAAGGGCATGAGCGTTTTTAGATAGATAACTTTCCGAAAAATCGATCTTTTTCGGAAAGTTGTTGAAGAGAAGTTATTTCCTTGGCAACCAAAAGACCCTCGGTATAAATACCGAGGGTCTTTATCGAGGAAAATATAAGATTGATATTCTCCAACGCTCTTAGGAGCAAATTTATTTACTGTTAGATATTCTATTACATTTAAAGAAAAATGTCAACAAAAAAATAATTTATTTAAATATAAATTTTGATTCAGTAAAAATAAAATTTTTCCACTCTTTTAGACTAGGCTCACCCATTTTTGTTAATAGACGAGTATTTAAATCAAAATCTGGAGATTTAAAATGTTTATTATTTCGATAAATAATGGAATTTATATGTTTTTTTAACGGTTTTGTACTTTCAAAATAATTTACAATTTTTAAAGCATCAAACAAGGATAATACAGAAGGTTGTGAACCTGTTTCTGAGGGTGTTAGTTGAAACAATGATACTAATCCCACATTTAATTTAATATTTTTTGGAGATTGATAGCGATATACTAATTTCCCGTGAGCACAGTAATTTCGAAGCGAGGTAATAATATCAAACATATTCAAAAATTCATTTCTATGAAATAGTGTCATATTGAAATCTGCCATTACCTCTTTTAGTACATCATCCTCAAGATAGTGCAACAATCGAAGTACCTGTCCTAACATCATTGTTTCGATTGCAACCCAGAATGGAACTGCAACGTTAGGATGTTCACTATAAATAGATACCTTTTCATTTGATGGTTGGTAACTTGAATCTGAATAAAACTGATATTTAATATGATCGTTTCTCTCGACTAAAATTTTAAGATAATTTTTGTTAAACAATATAAACTGGTCGAACTCATTATAAATTCCTTTATTTTGGTAATTAACAAAAGGATAATGTTGAGAATATGTCCCTTTTTGAGGATCTGTATAGTTAGAACTTAATGTATAGTTCATAGTATCATTTATCGTTTGGCAGTGTGCCTGAGTAAAATGGTAAGACACAGAATTTTTTAATTTTGATTCAATATTATTTAATAAATCCAGAATCGCAGCTGATAAATTTTTATTAAATTTATAAATTGCAATAAAGTCGTCTAAAGTTACTTTATTGAAATGTTTTGGATTCTGACTAGATAGTAAGATACTTTCAATACCATTAATTAAATTAAAATAATTATATTTTACAAGTGCCTCATCAAGTTCTGTTTCTTCAAATTGTAAATTTCTATCTAATAATTTTTGTTTTAGCGAATTACGGTCTTCACTTTTCTTAATAGCCATATAATACTCCACACAAATTACTCTGCATACTATATAAAGTATATCATACTTTCTCGCAATTTTTGATCAACTATATTAAAATAACAATAATGTGTAAAAGCTGAACAAGGGATTATTTTGAAGAAAATAACTACACTTACAGTCATTGGATTATCTACAGGGTTTCCTAAAATTAAGAATAATGTTAAAATACTTTTAAAAATAAAGGTATTTATTGTCAATTATTTGGGAGGAAATGATGAAAATACAATTCAATAATTTCAAGTTCAGAGATACGAAACTTGATACAGTGTTAAACTTACTTTTACTTAGTGTAATATTTCTTACATTCACAACATTTTTGAGTGTAATTTATAAGACCTCTTTTTCTATTGGTAGTTTAAACATTTACGGAGAAAATGAACTAGCTCCTTTACTTTTAATAAGTTTGCTTTTTGAGATTATTGCACTTATCAATCGGAACGAAAAACTTTTTATTCCACTAAGAATAGTAAATAGTTTTTTGTTGTTTCTAATACTTTCTAGTGCTTCAAATCTTGTTACAAGAACAGAAATAAGTAGTTCTGAAATAAATTCCGTTGGGAATCTTGCATCAGATATGATGTCAGAAGCTTCAAATGGATTATATAATATGCCTAAAGATTTAGCTCAGCCAGATAGACTATTATTTGGATATTCTATTATTTCAATTTCACTATTGTTATGCTTAATAATTTTCGCTGGATATTTGTATTATCGTTTTTATAAAAAGGAAAGATTCGTTCAAACGAGTTATATACAGTATCGAGATTTTATTGCTAGCTTTACTAAAAACAAATTGCTATCTATTGGTATTTATTTTTTACTAGCTTCTCAATTTTTACCTTTCAATAGAATGCAAGTAAATCTATTACCAACCCCTGCATTCGCTCATATGCCAATTATTTCATCAGCTATTTGTATAATTGGTTTTTTGTTAATTTATAGCATACTACACGATCCAAACAATATAAAACGTTATATCATTATTGAGTTACTATCGATAGTATTTTGGAATCCATTTATTGTTTTTAAATATGGAGCTCCAGGAATAGGATATTGGCTTTATATTGTTGGATTGGCTTTTCTGGCTTATTCTATATTAGGTGATAAATTAAGAGTAAATAGTTAATAAAAGAGTTGGTTTTGTAGGGGTACGTCGGAAAAAATTAAATATAGATAAATTGATTAATCTTAGAGAATAGGCGATTTTGTCGCCTATTCTTATTTTTTTGTAGAAAAAAGGCGTTTTTTCGCAAAAAGATGGCATACTACTTTAGAAAGAAAAAACTAGCTTAAAAAGTTAGTAAGAAAGAAGGTAAGAAAAAATGAATTTATACGAATTGTATAAAGAATATGACGACTTAATTAAAAGATACAACGAATATGTTGTATACTCAAAACCACTAGTCGAAATAGGTCAGGTTAAAATTGTATCTGGTAGCAAATATATCGTTATTGCTCCTGCTACTGTTTTAGATCAACTAGAAAAAGAGGTGGCTACGTTAGAAAAAAACGCAAACGAAGGACACTCAAACAATGCGATCACAATTGGTCGTAACAGGTTGCGTTCTGCATCATCTCTCTCTTTATCTATCAAAGACGCTAAACATACGAGTACGACTTCAGTAGAAAACTGTCTCGATATGCTTTATAGGTTTTATCACAAAAGTACTGAAAGAGAGATGAGTAATCATCGTGTCGCTCTACAAGAACTACATCTTGCAAAAAATAAAACAACTGATTCAGAAGAGTTGAAAAAGTTGTCTTTATATCAAAATCTCGAAATTGAAAGACACGAATCAACACTAAAAGAGTTATCTGCCAAATATGATTCAGCAATTGAACTGCTATCTAAATATGATGGAGATAGAGCTGTCCGCGTTTCATCTCGGACTGGTAGCAGCTACCGTCTTAACTATTACGACAATGAAAAGGAGAAACGAAGTCATGTTTCAATTAACAACTTAGTTATGATCGACAGCGATATTTCAAGTGTTTCATTGGAACATACAGCAAAACGAAAAAAAAGAAATGATACGAAACAACCGTTAATTGAGCTTAATACTATTTCAATTTATGAGCCATTGGAAGTCTCATATGAGGAATATATGTCGAATCGCAAACACTAACTACAGTAATAGCCTAGTTAAAATAATGATGGTAGGGAGTTATAAGCTCTCTTTTTTTGTCTGCGTGATTCGCGGACAAATCGCACGCTGGTTCGTGCGACGGGCGAAGACCATTTTTGCTGATAATTTTAGCGCAGCTGAAATTATTTTGTTAGCAAAAGATGGGCAAGCAAAAATTGCAGTGGACAATTTTTCGGTGCGTTGTTCGCGCCGATTTTTTCGAGTCCACTTTGTGGGCCGAAAAACGCAGTGAATTTTTTGGACCATGATGGGCCAAAAAAGGGGTGCAACCCATGGCCCTCGGCAGAGCGTTTTACCTTTGTACGTCGCGCAGCGATGTCAAAGGTGCAAAAACGTTACTCTTTGCCAAAGAGTAACAGAAACTCCTGCTAAATCCCGACTGTAGATTATTATTTTTACGTCTGTTTTCAATCGACAATAGCGACGCAGAATAGCGATAGCGCTGCGTCTTAGCCCGTTTTCGGGCTACCTTGCGCATTTTTAAAGTTAGTTAATGGTTTTGTATACTGGACCACGTTTAAGCCCAATAATGGGCTTGTATGTAGTCCATCTTTTAAATAAATCATGGGCTTATATATGTTCCATAATTTTATTATTTCGTGGTCTTCTACATAGTCCATTTTCTACTCAAATCATGGATAACTATATAGACCATAATTTGTATTTTTCATGGATCTCTATATCTATCCATTATTTTTATTAACTAGGATAATAGCCTAGTTAAACTTTTTGAGTGCTGCGTTTTTTCTTCTGTTTTATCTTTATTTTTAACAAAAGATGGCATACTATTAGTAACTCTTAAAATAGTAAATCTTAAAAGGTGGGTTTAAATCATGAATAAAACAATGACATTGTCCTTCAAAACTAATCCAAGAAAAACTAATATCAGACACAATAACCGCGAATTGACAGAAAAGGAATTTAAAAGCGATGCTCATAAGCACATCCAGCGCGAAAAATCGAAATACAATATTCAGATTTTCAAACGTGATATCAAAGATGTTTATCACGAACTATTTGACGACGCACTGAACGCTTATAATGCGAAGCAAAAACGCAAAGATCGCAAGATCGATGATTATTATAAACACGTCCAGAAGTCCAAAAACTTGGACCTACAAAGGGAATTCATTGTTGCAGTCGGTAATAAGGCAGATTGGGAAAGACTAAGTTTTGAAGAAAAGCAAGAGGTGGGAGAGGCCCTGAAACGCTACGTAATCGATTTTAACGAACGGCACGATAATATGACCATTTACAATGCTATCGTCCATCTGGACGAATCTGGGGCCCCTCACGCACACTTTAACGTGGTTCCAACAGCAACTGGATACAAAAATGGGCTCGCTGTGCAACCATCGTTTAGAAAGGCTCTGGAACAGGAAGGCTTCGGCCCATCTGGGAGGGAACAGCTTAAAGCGTTTAGAGATGCAGAAGTTCATCGTCTGCATGAATTTGTACATGAAATCGGAATTGACCGAAAAGCTGGTCAGACGAATGATATCAAGGATATGCGCGAGTACAAAGATGCGATGGAATACATTGAGAATCGAAAATCAAATCAAATCGTTAAAATGCAACGCGAAGAAAAGGCTCATGAAGAAAAGATGCACGAGCTAGACGAGCGATTGCGAAAGCAAGAAGAAATGATCCAAAAAAGAGATGAAGCATTTAAGGCTAGTAAGAGGGAGCAAGCTAGAGTGATCAAGGAGTATAACGATGAGATCGCTAGCAAAGCTGAAGAGCTTGACTTGAAGCGAATCGATGATGAAACAGTCGATGCGATGTTGAAGATGCAGCTGATTGCAAATAAACCAATCGACGACAAGCGCAACTATAAAATCGAAGAAAAAGGCTTTGGCAAGGAAAAACAGCGCTATGTTGTTGTCCCAGAGAAGGATTTCGACGACTTAGCCCGAAGAGCTGACAGAGGGCCGTTGATGCAGTTGTTGAACGATTTTAAAGAGCGAATTCTTGGCTTAGGAATCGTGAAGCGTCTGAAGGCTACGATTGGCAAGCTAAAAGAAGAAATGGCTAGTCTACTTAGAGAAAATGATAGCTTGTCTAAAGAATTAACAGCTGTAGTTGAAGATAGAAACAGATACAGATCTCAATTGCAGGATCAAGAGTACTATCTAACGGATCAAGAACGTGCTGAGATTGCTGAGAAGATTATCCAGAGAAAGGATCTTGAATTAGAAGATGGAGATAGAGATAGGGCATTTGAGAGAGATGATCTCGATTTTAGCAGATAGATAATTTCAGTAAAAGTATGTGTTTTTTTGGTAGCACTTTACGAAGATAATCTATCTTTGTCAATAAAAAATCTAATTTTTTATCTAAAAGGAGTAAGACGATTTGGTTATCCGTTCATTTTGATTGAAAAAGTAAAATACTAGTTGTCTTCAAAATAAAAGCTTCTCTAATACCTACCTTAGATTCCCCTTGAAGGCTAGCTACCGTAGCAATCAAATCAAACGTGAATCGCAAGATCACAAACGTATAATTTTTTATCTTGCTTTCTTCTTCTATAATAATATGTATAGGTATAGGTATTAGTACGCAAAAGCGCAAAAACACGAAAAACCTTGTCAAATAAGGATTTCTACGTTTTAAGTGCTACCGTTCTAACACATTAGTGCTACTGTTCTAACACATTAGTGCTACCGTTCTAACACATTAGTGCTACCGTTCTAACACATTAGTGCTACC
>ERZ773203.1730-NODE-1730-length-10736-cov-17.367194_pt1 | contig 10736 bp, 8 predicted proteins | sample MGYA00580529_ERZ773203 | MGnify/ENA primary metagenome ERZ773203 (study PRJEB29015, sample SAMEA2738176) | human oral metagenome | biome: human oral; feature: human-associated habitat; material: saliva | place: China | collected 2177 ...
ACCAAGAGTCAATCGAAGCGGCTGATAAACATGGTTTGACAATGATCTTTACAGGGGTAAGACATTTTAGACATTAAGAACTTACAAAGCATCCAAGGAATTGGATGTTTTTGTTGTATAATAATATTGAGCTGAAAAATTGGATTTGATATGATATAAAATAAAGAGGAGAATAATATGAATTTCATAGAAGATTTAGATTTTCTTTTAGATCAAGAAAAGGAAAAAGTTAAAACGCGATTTGGAGATACTAGTATCAATAAATACTTTGGTGTAGAAAGAAACTTAGAGGTTAGTTATGGAAATAAAAAATATAATTTTTTAATAAGAAAGAATGAAAAAACTAGATTTCTTATAAACGAGAATAATGTTAAAATTTATTTAAGTGATTTTGATATTCTGAAATTACTGATTGATAATTTTTCAGCAGATAGTGAAGAAATGATTAATCAACTTATTGATTTTTTAAATAATAAAGTAAAAAACCGGTCTTTTGGAGAAGAATATAAACTAATAATATCTGATGAAAATTCAAATCAAGAGTATTTAATAACGGGTATAAATTTAGAGGATACTTCTATTCATTTGGACAATGAGTTTGATCTTCATAATCTGAGTTTGAATCATCTTAAAGTATTAATCAATTTAATTCTTGCAAAAGACATACTATCTAAAGAATTAGGAGATGAAGATACTCCGGATTATTTAAAAAGAACAGCATATAAATATATAATAATGTTAAAATCGGTGATTTTAAAAGATGAGAAAATAATACAAATTATACAACAAAAAGAACTCTGTAAATATAATAATGAAGAATTAGAGTGGAAAACTATGTTTAATTCTAGAAATAGAGAAGCTAAGACATTTTTTAACAAGGTTCAAGATATAGAAATTATGGATATTTTATGATACAATGAAATAGAGCCCTAGAAAAATAACATATCATGTTATTTCCTTTGGTAGTTCCAAAGGTTGAGTATTTTAAAAATAGTAAAATTTGATACTCGACTTTGTCGAGGATAGTAATAAATTACTATATAAAATAGAATTACGAAAGGTAGTACGTAGAACCTTTAGACATACGGCGAACTCGCCGCAAGTCGTCAAGAACCCACGTACTACCTTTCGTTCTCAATGAAAGTCTCTACAAATTTTAGGTAGGGCTCTTTTTATATGGAGCAATGATGAGTAAATATATATTTAAGAATAAGGAAGAAAAAAATGAACTATATAAATTTATTTTTTTATGTGGTTCAAAATATGTGAAATCAGATGTTAGTGATAAAAGAAATGTATTGAAAAAACATCTAGAAAATATTAATTCATCATACAGAATCATAATATTAGAGGAAAATTTTTCATTTAGTAAATCGAAAATATATCTTGACTATGGCGATATTTATATGAGAAATTTATATGATGTAGAATTTTTAGTATCTCTGTTATCAGATGTTATTTTTATATTTCATGAAAGTATTTCAACGGGTGCGGAAGCAGGTTTGTTTTTAGGTGAGGCCTCTAATAGAGAAAAAACTTGTCTAATATTACCTAATACAGAAGCGGTTGAAGAAGACAAATTGGGCAATTTTTTGAGATTATCTTTTTTTAAAGGAGAGAATCCTGTAAAACGAATAATATACTATCCAAGTGTGAGAAATAATATTACATCCGTCAATCTACGTAATCTACATACAAGTTTTGTGAATGATTCTATAGGTGAAACGTTGAGCAATAATATAAATGATTTTATTAAAAGTAAATCAAGATCATTTGAGATTGGAAAAGAAGAATTTGGTTTAAACTTTGAAGAAGTTAAACTAACAGTAAGAATTGATCCAGACAGAGTCCTACATTATGTAGCAGCAATGCTATCAGTAGGCGAAATTGCTGATAAAATATTTGGGAAAAGTATGACTTTAGAGAGTGTTATAGAAATTTTAAATAAGGAAATGAATAAGATCCTTATTTCTACCTATGAAGAGATTAAACCATATAAGTTTACTGACGATCCTGAGATTCATTTTGAAAGTGAAAAAGGAACAATACAAAGGATGATTGGTATGACGTTGTATTTGTTTAGTGCGGCAGGATTTATGCGTATAAGAAAAGATAAAACTTATAAAGAAGATAAAAAAGTTATTATAGAACATAAAGGAAAGGATAAAAATGGGAAGTTCTTTTTCGCTAAATACTCTAGTTTGATTGAAGTTATTGAGGAAGAGAAGATATGGTAAATAATAGTGGATTCGCAATTTTTAAACTAAAAAAAAATAAAAAAATAAGGAAAATAGTTGCTTATACGAGTAATAGCGAGTTAAAAAATATTCATAAACTAATTAATGACCATTTAAAAGAACGGGTAATTTATTCTAAGTTCACTAAAGGTTACAGAGAAGGGGTTTCTATTTTCGATAATGCTAAAGCTCATTTGTATAATGATATCTTTATTCAATTTGACATCAAGAATTTTTTTCCGTCTATTAATCATCATAAGTTAATAAATCTTTTATATAAGGAAGTGAAACATAATGGTTATAATATCAGTAAAAGTCAGTCTTACGAAATTGTCAAAAAAGCAAGCCAAGGGTTGAAAGGATTACCATTAGGATTTATAACTTCTCCGTTGTTATCAAATATTTATTTAAAAAAATTTGATACTATTTTATACCATCGTTTAAAAAAACAAGGTTTAGATAATGTAATTTATACACGATATGCAGATGACATTACAATTTCTTTTCGATGTATTCCAGATAAAACTGATTATTCAGACATCAGAAGTACAATAGAGAAGATAATAAGTAATTTGTTGAAAAGATATAGTCTTAAATTAAATAATAAAAAAACTAGAGTGACGAATTTGTTAAAATCGGGAAATGTAAAAGTAACAGGCGTTTATATTGTAAATAAACGGGATGATTATCGACACTTAACAGTTGGAAGGAAATTTAAGAAAGAATTACTATGGGATGCTATTCAAACTTTAGATAATATAGAGAGAGATGAAAGTTTAGTTAAACAAATAAAAGGGAGATACTCATTTGTTTTATCCATAGAAAAAGAAGGTATCGAGAATATGTTAAGTCCATGCATGAGAAGGATACTTAATGAAAAAAATATATCTAGCATTAATGAATTATTTTCAGTTTTATAGTTAAATTTTATCATACAAAAAATATCATCCTCTTGGATCAGTCCGTGACCAAGAGTCAATCGAAGCGGCTGATAAACATGGTTTGACAATGATCTTTACAGGAGTTCGTCATTTCCGTCATTAAGAATTTACAAAGCATCCAAGAAATTGGATGTTTTTTAAATCCCTTAAGTTTCCTTTAAGTTACCCAAGCTATACTAATACCATCCTAAAAAACTTTTCTTTTTCATAAATCTCCTAAGAGCTCAGCACTGGCTGGGCTTTTTTATTTCAGTGCATCAAAAAAACAACCGTTCTCACGATTGTTCAATAGATTTAAACCTTTTCAAGGACAGACTGGGTTACCCAAGTCTTGCGATTTCCGATTTGGACGAGGACGCCATCGCTAGGTGGGTCAATCGCTAGCACCTTGAAGTTACCTGGAATAGTAAAGGTCTCACCAGGATTGAGGTACTGGTCTGAAGTTGGATTGCCTTGACCATCAACTTCAAGAACAGGTCCAGGATCAACGATATTGTGTTTGGTTGGTGTGCCTCCAGCTAAATCTTGACTAGTGATGTTATTTCCTACTATAGATGTTACACGGAAAGTTCCTGTGAAGCGAACCGTATCACCAACTTTGAAAGAAGAGTTAGTAGGATTTCCATTTTGAGCCCCTGGTTCGAGGTCTTTAAAATGGATATAACCAGACACTTGACTCTTGTGGAAACTACGTTTGTGATATTTCTCAGGCCCTTGACCTGCATCGTAGTTGTACTCCTCAATGGTCACCTGATCACCACGAACTTCCGCAACCCAAGCGACATGTCCCATGTGACCTGCTCCATTGACACCAGCTGAGAACCAGGCGATACTCCCTACGGCAGGGTTCATGTCAACACGGTGACCGTTGGCACGTGCAATACTGCCCCAAGTGATGGCATTTCCATAACCTACAGGCAGAGTGAAACCATTGGTGTTACTGAGGCGATAGGCTGCAAAGGACGTACACTGACGCCAATACATTGTCCAAGGGTCCACGCCGAAACCACCATATTTCCAAGAGGAAGGGTAGTCATCCCCGAGAACAGCCGCCTGAGCAGAGCTGCCACACGAAACCGAAACAGTCGCTAGACAAGCTAGCGGTAAGAGACAATTTAGTAATTTTTTCTTCATTTTTACCTCCACCTATCTATTCGCAGTTTTTCTGGAAAATGGAGGCCTTGAATATACAATATAAGTGCACAAAAAAGCCAGGAAAATTTCCTAGCTTTTGAGGTATTATCTTAGTGTTTACGTTTGTAAGTTGAGATACCGAACAAAGCCAAAGCTGATGTCACCATAGCTGCACCTGCTGCTACAGAAGCTGCTGTTGATTTTTCACCAGTAGCTGGAAGAGTTGGAGCTTCTTCTTTTACAGGTACTGATGTTGATGTTACAGGTTTACCTGGAGTTGGTTCTGCTGGAGTTGTTGGTACTTGAGGTTTTGGTTTCTCAGTTGTTTCTTCAACAGATACAAAGTTTTTGTGGTAAGTAACTTTTGCTGAAACAGTGTTTGGAAGAACTGGTTTGTTTGGTTCTTCTGGCAATTCAGGAACAACTACTGTTGAGTTAGTTGCGAACCAGTAAGCAGTTGGAACGTTAAGGTTATTTCCGCTTACGATGAAGTCCATTGGTTCACCCTTGAAGATTGTTGCAGCAGCGCCATAGTAGGCATTCTTCGTACGAGGTGTTCCGTCTGGGTTGATCGCATCCCAACCTTCATCTGTAACTTCACCAGTTGTTGGATCCACTGTTGGGTCACTGTTAAAGCGTGAACCGTTAGCCACAAATTCGTTATCGTTTGTTGCATAAGCATAACCATCTTCATGCAAAGTGATAGATGAACCAGGAATTTGAACGTATTCATTACCATTCAAACCAACTTTTTCAATGTGGTTTCCAAGCTCAGTGTTCCAGTGGTTAAGTGATGAGATACTCAAAACTGATCCGTTCTTAGACAAATCAAGTGGTGTCACTGATGACTCAGAATCAAAGAAGTTCAAGTTCATCTTAACGTGAAGTTTTTTGTTAGTGTCATCAGTTTGTGAACCAATGAAAAGTGTCTTAGTTGGATCGTGGTACAACTTAACAATGGCTGAACCATCTGTACTTGGTGTTTCTACCAAAGTGTAAGTTGCAACGATTTTCTTAACTGGAGTACCATTGAATGATGTTCCGTTTAGGTTGTTGTATGTTACAGTCAATGTTTGACCTGTAGCCATCTTCAACCATACATCTTCAGTGTATTCACCGTCAGCATTGATAGTGTATTGTGTACCGTTAGCTGCACTAAAGTCACTTGGAATGTAACGAGATGTGTTGAATTGTTCAAGGATTTCATCTACTGAGTGACCTGATTGGATTGTTTTATCCAAGTAGTCAACAGAACCTGCTGAGTTTTCAACAGTCATAGTAGCATCAGATTCTGTTTTATAGATCAAGCCAGTAGCATTTTCAGCCAAGCCTTTTGTCAAAAGACGAGCTGTTGTTCCACCAGTGTACTCTTTGTATGATTTTTCCCAAGCAGCATAAGCAAGAACGTCTTGGTAGTATTTATCCAATTGTGTCTTGTAATCTGCAAGTTTTTGTTTATATTCTGAAACCGCAGTTGTCAAAGCTGTTGTTTGAACTTTGTTGTCATTGTTAGCAGCTTCAACGCTAGTGTGTTTAACACCTGCTTCTTCTGTAGCTGTGAATCCCCCTGTTGCAACAACATTTGCTTTAGCAGATGTAAGAGCTGCATCAGCTTCTTCACGAGTCAATTTATTTTCAGAAACAACTGTATTTGAAGCTTCTTGAGCATCTCTAGCTGCTTGATCTTGGACAGCTTTAACATCAGCAGAATCTTTTGATGCTGCTGCAGTCATTGTTGCAGCTTTAACAGCGTTATCGAAGTCAGGATTTGAAACTTCAGCAATAGCTTTAGTTGTTGTTTTTACAGTAGTATCTGTTTTAGTAGTAGTTTTTTCTTCTGTTCCAGGTACTGTAGTAACAACTGCTGCATCACCTGTTGTCTTAACAAGATTAGCACCTGATTCTGCAGCCGTATTTGATACGGTTGCATCAGCATCAGTAGTTGCTGTTACATCTTTAGCTTCATCTGCAGCTGCTACACTTGTAGCCGCGAGTCCTGCAAGCAATACGCTTGAATACAATGTTGTTTTAAATGGATTGACTTTCATTTACACTTTCTCCTTCTTGGTTAACATTTTATTAACCTATTTTCTTCACCGTTTAATATACTACCGTGATTTTCAAAATTTGGCAATAGCTTTCTGAAAAAAATATTATATATTTGCTACATGTTTTTAAAATTTGACACACTTTTGTTATATTTTAATCATTTCTTTACAATTCGGTATAATTCGTAAAGCTTTTAAAGAGTTTTTACTTAATACTTTCTTATAGCTGTTCATTTGTTTCTCATAATAAACTGTTTCAACGATAGAATAGGCTTCCTATTAGAAACAGGTCATCAAGAACTGGCCTCTTCATAACTAAAAACACATAAAAAAACACCTTCAAAACCTTGACTTTAAATGTTTTTCGTCGTATGCTTGAAAAAAATGTTAAGAAAGTTGGGGGACTTTTCAATGACAAAAAAAGAAATGAGATTGCTGATCCTTTTTGGGATTAGTATTATTTTAGCGAACCTTGTACTGCGTTTGATTCTTAGGCCTCTGCCTGAGAATATTGGTTATCTCATTAAAACGCTTGGCCTTATGTGTGTGTACTATTTCATCGTACAGAGACGCCTCGGATTAAAGATCAAATCGACAAAAAAGATAAGTTGGTCTGAAACCCTAAGTGTTTGTTGGTTGGTTCTTTTGGCAGATTTTTTCTTTCTTTCTGCGGTTGCTTTGGGGATCAGTAAAGCACCCCACATGATAGGAACTGCCTTGGTTATTGCCTTAGGAGCCGGTTTTTTTGAGGAATATTTTTTTCGTGGACTTTTCCTTAAACTCGCCTTCCAAGATGGTATTAGATCTTCAAAACAGGTTTTAGGAGTCGTTCTCTTGTCTGCCTTATCTTTTGGTTTGGCCCATCTCGGGAATCTCACTCATCAACCCTTGAATGCTACCCTGTTCCAAGTTTATTATGCGACAGCTATAGGCATATTCTTTGCTGCTATTTACCTACGTACCGGTAGCCTCTGGTGGACTATTATTCTACACTGTTTGGTTGATTTTGCCAGTGTTCTTCTCTCGCAATCAACACAGGCTGCACCAGCTACAAGTATCTGGAATTTCATTTTCTGGCTACCTTTAATTGCCCTTGGACTCTTCCTTATTCGTCCTAAAAAATTGAAAGCCATTAGATATCTTAATGATTAATATTTCAAACTGCATCCCATAAGTTAGATTTTCAGTGTCTAACCTGTGGATGCAGTTTTTTCATTTATTAGACTCACTCTCTTACGACTTATCTCAATTTCCATAATTACTCCTAAAACGATTTAATCATAGAAATTTCATATCAGGTCTTCATCTATTCCTATCAGAATTTTGCTGATTTTAGACTTCTCATTTTGTTATAATATGACCTACAATCATATTTTTCAAAGGGAATGCTTATGAATTTTCAACAATGTCGCTATGTTCAGACTATCGCTGAAACAGGGTCTTTTAGTAAGGCTGCTAAAAAACTCTTTTTGACTCAGCCTAATCTCTCAGCATCCATCCGTGACTTAGAGGAAGAACTTGGTGTCCAACTCTTTGAACGTTCCAATACAGGAGCTAAACTAACTGATGACGGTCATGATTTTCTCAAATACGCCAAACGTATTCTTGGAGAGTTAGATCTCCTAGAAGGACGTTACCGTAAATCATTCAAGAAATCATTCACTGTTGCCAGTCACCACTACGATTTCTTATCACTTCCAATGGCTCATATTTCCCAACGTTTTCGAAGTGATTATCAAGAATTTCAACTGATTGAAACAACGACTAGGAAGATTCTCAAAAGCGTTGAGAGCTTCGAAAGTGACCTGGGGATTATTTATCTAGATGAAGACAATGACCATATCCTTGAACGCAGTTTCCAACACATGGATCTGACTTTCACCCCACTTGGAGAGTTTGAAACTAAGATATTCTTAGGTCGCCAACATCCCCTAGCTCACAAAAAATCCCTCAATCTCAAAGATTTAGAGGGATACCCACAGGTCCGCTTTCGTCAAGAAAGCTCTGGAATCCATTTTGACGAAGATCCTCTCGAGGTTCTGCCTGACCAACAAGTAATTTACAGTAATGACCGAGGCAGTGTTATGAATCTGCTCTGTGCCTCAGATAGTTACGCTTCTGGTCTCGGTATTGTTAATAGTTTCATTAAGGACCAAATTGTCTTACTTCCACTAAAGAACAGTCCAAAGCACACCTTGGGTTTTGTGACCAATAATAAGCAAAAACAATCCGCAATTATTCAAGCATTTATCGAGGAAATCCAGGATAGCTTACTACCCCACCACTAAGGAGAAGAAAATGGAATTTCAAACACTTAATAATGGCATCAAAATACCCGTGCTCGGTTTTGGTGTCTGGCAAATTTTCGATCAAAAGGAATGTCAAAAAGCCGTTGAAGATGCTCTTTCTGTAGGTTATCGATTGATTGATACTGCTAGCCTTTATCGAAATGAGGAAGCCGTGGGACGTGCTATTAAGGCATCTGGTATCCCTCGCGAGGATATTTTCCTGACTAGTAAAGCTTGGATTAGCCAGCTTGGATACGAAGATACTAAATTAGCCCTAAAAGAAACACTACGCAAACTAGATACTGACTATCTTGATTTATATTTGATTCATCAACCTTTTGGCGACATACATGGTGCCTGGCGTGCTATGATTGAGCTTAAGCATGAAGAACTTATTAGAGCCATTGGTGTTTCTAACTTCTCAACAGGGCGTTTGGCAGATTTTGCCTTGCAGACACCTGTAATTCCAGCAGTCAATCAAATCGAGTTGCATCCCTATAAACAACACAAACTGATTCAGAAAGCTGATAAGGAATTTGGCACCCTAACGCAAGCCTGGGCTCCTTTTCATAGAGGAGAGGATGGTATTTTTGAGGACCCAACTCTGACTGCTATTGCTGAAAAACATGGCAAGACAGTTGCCCAGGTCATCCTCAGATGGCACACCCAACAAGGCATTTTGACCATCCCTAAGAGTACCCATATCGAACGGATGAAAGAAAACTTTAATAGCTTTGACTTCCACCTAGACCAAGCAGACCTTGACGCAATCAGTAAACTAGACCGATACCCAAATGCTTATGGACCTGATGAAAGTGTGGAACGAATTAAACATTTATTGAAATATAGTGTATAAAAAAACGAGTTCGACTGAACTCGTTTTCTTATACACTAGGTCCTCTTAAGACTTCCCTTAAGAGTAGATGATTTCCGGTTTTAAGGAAGCAAAACTGCTGAGAACTCAACAAAGATCTATTTCAAGCGCTTTACTCACAACTGAAGATTAGTAAAAAACAGTTTCCCAATTCAAAAAATTGATAAACTGTTTTTTTATGATATTTTACCCAATCACACTTCCGTTTGGAACAGATGGATCTACTGTCAAGACTGTGAGTTTGCCATCATGTTCTGCGGAAAGAATCATACCTTGGCTGACATATTTCTTCATCATCTTACGTGGTTTGAGATTAGCCACGACTTGAAGTTTCTTGCCGACCAATTCTTGTTCGTTTGGATAGAATTTAGCGATACCTGAGAGGATTTGACGATCTTCACCGTCACCAGCATCAAGACGGAAGCGAAGCAATTTGTCTGAACCTTCGACTTTTTCTACTTCTTTAACTTCAGCGACACGGATTTCAACCTTGTCAAAGTCGTCAAATTTAATTTGGTCTTTTTCAGACTTAAGTTCAACCTCTTCTGGGTTCCATTCCTTCTCTTGAGATTTGCCTGCGTTCATTTGAGATTGGATATAGGCAATCTCTTCATCCATGTCCAAACGTGGGAAGATTGGAGTTCCTTTTGAAACGACTGTCACATTCTCTGGGAATCCTGAAAGTTCAAGATTTGCAAGGTCAAATGTTACTGGCAAGCCAAGTTGTTCCATAATAGCATTCGAAGTTGTCATCATGAATGGTTGGATGAGGTGGGCTACGACACGAAGACTAGCTGCCAAGTGAGCCATGACTGCTGCTAATTGTCCCTTGTCACCATCTTCTTTAGCGAGAACCCATGGAGCTGTTTCATCAATATACTTATTGGTACGTGAAATGATGTTCCAAACTGCGTCCAAAGCACGTGGGAAATCCACAGCATTCATTTGTTTGTGGAATTCTTCGATATTTTCAGCTACAACCTTGGCCAAATCAGCATCAAAGTTTGTAACGTTTTCAACATAGGCAGGTACTTGACCACCGAAATACTTGTTGATCATGGCAACTGTACGGTTGAGGAGGTTTCCAAGGTCGTTAGCCAACTCGTAGTTGATACGAGCCACATAGTCTTCTGGTGTGAAGGTACCATCTGAACCGACAGGAAGACTACGCATGAGGTAGTAACGGAGTGGATCAAGACCAAAACGCTCTACCA
>ERZ773203.1732-NODE-1732-length-10726-cov-7.890732_pt1 | contig 10726 bp, 10 predicted proteins | sample MGYA00580529_ERZ773203 | MGnify/ENA primary metagenome ERZ773203 (study PRJEB29015, sample SAMEA2738176) | human oral metagenome | biome: human oral; feature: human-associated habitat; material: saliva | place: China | collected 2177 ...
TACCCACTTCTTCTGTACTCTTATATTGTTATAAATAATTTTTCTAAAAATTATTTCATAAAGTCTAACAGTCTAAGACTACTGCCAATTAAACCTCAATCTTGCTTACTAATAGTTTTCTTGGAATTGTGCATCAATAATTTGGTTCTTGCGATAGGTTGGTTGATCTACTGTGCAATGGCATGCAATTTCTATATGCCAGAAATGTTCTGGTTAGAGCTTATTCTTGTGTTTGAATGCATGTTTATTCCAAATGCTTTACCGAGTTATAAATGGCACAAACATTATCTTGAACATATTTTTATCGTACTTGCAGTTGCAGGAATTTATTGGACAGTTGTAACTAAGACAATGATAAATCACGAAGTGTGTTTTCTCATATTTATGGTTGCACTATTTGTAACAACCTATATCTCATCCATTCGTATACTAAAAACGAATAATAAATTTTAACAAAGCATAATAATCTATTTTAGAAAGGGATTTCTAAGTATATGAAAGCACTGTTGATAGCTGAGTATGAAAGATTTATTAAAAGAAAGAAATATTTAACGCCTATCTTATATTTAGTGATATGCATTATTGGCGCACTCAAAGCTCGGACAGATATCGTATATATTCAAACATTTCCTAGTTTCCTCTATTGTTCATTTTTTGCGCAAGACTTTGTTGATGGAAACTTAGTAAATGCAGATATTATGCGTTTACTACCTGTGAAGCCAAAATCACGTGTAAATATTCTGTTTTTAGAAACAGGGATTTATAATCTTGTGCTGGTTCTAGGTTGGGCAATATATTGTGTAATCTTGGGAAGAATAATTACTCCAAGTCTAGTCCCAATTGGAATAATTCTCGTACTTGAAAGTATCGCAACACCTGCTATACTACCAAAGCAAAAATTGAAACAAAGTTATTTTGAACATATTGCAATGGTAGTAATTCTTGTGTGTTTCTATTGGGGTATTATTACTCAAACAACATTAGATAAAGGAATTTGCTTTCTATTCTTTGCAAGTTCATTGATTGTATTGACATATTTTTCTTCGATTCGAATATTAAAAACCAAAAATAATTTTTAACAAAGTAGAATAATCTATTTTAGGAAGGAATTTCTAAGAGTATGAAAGCACTATTATTAATGGAGTTTGAGACATTCATAAAAAAGAAACAGTTTATCTTTCCTCTTTTATATATTTTGTTTTCGATTTATTCGTTATTTTATATTGTGAAGGTAAAGTCAAACTATGATAACCCTCTTATGTTGATTTTCTCGATTCAGTTGATAAATGTTTTTGCTAAAAATGAGCGACCGTTGAAGAAAGTTATCCGCTTGTTGCCAATTAATGCAAAAGAAAGAGTAAGTATCCTTTTTCTAGAAATATTCATGCTCAATATAATAATATTCCTTGGATTATTCATATCATATTTTCCATATAAAGAGGTGGGTACAATATTGGTTGTGCTATATATTATCTTGTTTGTTGAGGCTTTAGCAATTCCTGCTATTTTACCAATCAATATGTGGCATCGAAATTATTTTGAGCATTTGTATATGTTGCTAGTTGTGATTGGTGTTGCTGCACTTATTTATATAAAAACAAATATTCATCCTATTATTCAGTTTTTGGGATATGCAGGTGTTCTTTATACGCTAGCGTACATCTCATCCATTCGTATCTTGACTAATAAAGATTGATAGAAGGAGGTCTTTATGCAAGGGATATATGTATTGTATCGACATCGCTTATTTAACTTCTATAATGTCGTAGTGAATTGTGTAATAATATTTTTCTATCTTTTTCTCATGCGCATACCTAGTAGTATTGTTAGAGAATACATTGGAACAATATTCTTCTTCATATTCCAGGTGCAAATCATTAGTGTTTTGATTGATGAGAATTGGAATCCAATTCTACAAATTTTGCCAGTTCGAAAGAGTGATTACTTTGTTGCGTACGTGAGAGTTATGTTAATACACTTCTTTCTATATCTGGTTTGTACGATATGGTTTGATACGATGATCACAAAACTGTTCTTATTATTTGTTGTTGCACCAGTAGGTTGTTTATATTACTGCTTGCGTAATTTTAAAAATATGACGGTAGTAAAATCAAATAATATGTATATTAGATACATTGCATTCATCATTTTTACAGTATTGTTTGTATGGATTAGAAATCAGTTTGAATTGAGTAGATCTGTAATCGTATATGGGAATTTAATTTGTTTTGGAATTATTGTTATACTTATGCTTGCATGTATGTATGAAATTCGCAAAGAGGAATCGATATGAAGAAATTATCATTTTATCAGGCTTATACTTTAATTGGATTGATAGGATTTGTAATTGTTGTTCCGTGCTTGTATTACTTTCTTGGTGCAGAGCGTAGTTATAGTATCTTGGTAGATTTATTTCCATACGGGACAGCTTATGTGGCTGGATTATTGTACCAAAAGCAGTTAGATTTAGATAATCTTTCTCTTTATCCACTTTCTATCAAAGAGAAAATAATACCTCGCATCAAGCGCATCTTATTGGCATTACTCAGCAGTAATATGCTGTATTCATTATTTTCTAACTTTCTTCATCGATTTAGTCCTGTTGACTTAGAAAACCTTGTAGTATCACTGCTGATATTATTTGTGTTAGAAGAAACATTTTTATATCAAATTGAAAAATATAAACTAGCATTGGTTCTGGGTATCTTATTCTCTGCGGTTGTCATTGGCTTAAGAGTAGTGATTCCTGAAATATTACAGCTTGTGATTATCTCTTTATTCATAACTTGTTTCTGTATCTTTTGGATGTATCATCAAAGTACCAGAAGAAAATCATGAGTGAAAGCTCCCATAAGGAGCTTTTTCTTTCTGAATGAAGTTTTTACAAGTATAATATGGGGTAGATGAAGGAGGTTTCTATGGATTTATTTGGGTATGCAAGCGAAGAGACAAAGAAAAATGAAGAGCCTTTAGCGGCACGTATGAGACCTTCTACTTTAGAGGAAGTTGTTGGTCAGGAACATATCATTGGCAAAGATAAATTGTTATATCGTGCAATTAAAGCGGATAAGCTTGGATCATTAATCTTTTATGGCCCTCCAGGAACGGGTAAGACAACACTAGCACAAGTGATTGCGAATAGTACCTCTGCTGATTTCCAACAAGTTAATGCGACAATTGCAGGTAAGAAAGATCTTGAACAGGTAATTGCGCATGCGATTGATTTGATGTCGATGTATCAAAAGAAAACAATCTTATTTATCGATGAGATTCATCGATTTAATAAAGGACAACAGGATTATCTACTACCATATGTTGAAGATGGCACAATTATCTTGATTGGTGCAACAACGGAGAATCCATATTTTGAAGTGAATCAAGCATTGATTTCACGTTCTCGTATCTTCCAGTTAAAGTCACTAACAAAAGAGAATATTGTGACTCTTTTAAAGCGTGCTGCAGAAGATGCGATAAAGGGTATCGGCAAAGACAATGTCATCTTAGAAGATGAAGCTGCAGAATTTTTAGCAGAGGTCTGTGATGGGGATGCACGTGCTGCGTTAAATGCATTAGAACTTGCAGATCTTACAACAGATCGTAGTGATGATGGCTACATTCACATTACCTTGTCTGTTGTGGAGGAATGTATTCAAAAGAAGGCAATCCGTTATGATAAGGATGGTGATAACCATTATGATACAATTTCTGCGTTTATTAAATCGATGCGTGGTTCTGATCCTGATGCGACACTATACTACCTTGCACGCATGTTGACGGCGGGAGAGGATGTTCGTTTTATCTCTCGTAGAATTATGATTGCGGCAGCAGAGGAATGTGGTAATGCAGACCCTAGAGCGCTACAGATTGCGGTTGATGCGGCGTTAGCCGTTGAAAGAGTAGGGATGCCAGAAGGAGCCATCATACTCGCAAATGCGGCTACTTATGTTGCCAATGCACCTAAATCGAATGCATCATCAAATGGTATTTTTATGGCAATGGATCTAGTTGAAAAAACAGGTAATCTTCCGATTCCATCTTATCTTAAGGATGCTCATTACGCTGCATCTGAGAAGTTAGGCAATGGTGTTGGCTATCAATATGCGCATGATTATCCAAATCACTATGTAAAACAGCAGTATCTACCAGATGCGATCAAGAATGAAAGACTATATCACTTCTCTGATGTAGCTTATGAAGCTAAACTCCAACAGTACTTTAATTCAATAGGTAAGACAGATTATCAAAAGGAGAAAAAGTAATGCAAGGGAAATATAAAGTGATTACGCTTTGCGGGAGTACACGCTTTAAGGATGAATTTATGAAAGCACAAAAAGACTTGACGCTTGCTAGAAATATTGTAATTAGCGTTGGATTATTCGGACATAGTGGTGATAACGAAGTCTGGGAGAACATGGATGAAGGCACTCTAACGAAGACAAAAGAGATGTTGGATGATATGCATAAACGTAAAATTGATATGGCAGATGAAATTTATGTAATTAACGTTGGTGGCTATATCGGCTCTAGTACAAAGTCGGAAATTGAGTACGCAATGGCAAGTGGAAAAGTAGTTCATTATCTTGAAACAATGGAATAAAATATCTGAGTGCTAAATATTAGCACTCTTTATTATTAAGTGCTAAAATACTTCTATACTCATAAGGAGGTATACAACAATGGCAATTATCGTTCCGATTTATAATACGGTATTATTACCAGACACAAATATTTACCTGACCAGTGATAGCTATAAAAACGCAACTGGACAGGAACCTGCTGTAGGTGATCGCATTATCTTTGCGATTGAAAAGAAGGCTTTATCTACAGATGAATTTCGACCTGAAAACTTTTATCCATTAAGTGTATCAGGAACTATTACAGAAGTTAGTAATAGTGGTTTTGTGGTAATTAAGACAGAATCACGTATCAATATTGAAGATATCGTTGTACATAGTGATAAAACTTTAGAAGTTTTATCTATCATCCGTAAACCGATGACCAATGATTTAGATCCAATGGATGAAAAGAAGCGGGTTGACCAACTTAAGAGTGCACTTGTAAAGGCAACCGCGAACTATCAATGGGCTCTGGGTGCACGTAATTTCATCTCTCAATTAAAGGGGATGGAGGATATCATCAGTGCCATGGCACAGTGGTTAAACATTACGGATGAAGAAAAGTATGCATTACTTGAAGAAAATCTTCGCTCCAATCTTTTAAATAAGATTGAACAGTATATCTATGAATATACAGAGATGACGGATGTAACTAATGAAGCTTCCGCTGCACAAGAAAATGACAATAAGAAAGCCTATCGTGAGATGGCTATCAAGAAACAAATCGAATATCTTCAAAAGGAACTGGATGACATGCATCCAGAGAATGTTACAGATATTCGTAAGATGGAGATGAAGATTCAATCATCTGGCATGAATGAAACTGCACGTCGTGAAGCTGATAAGGTTTTAAGTCGTCTAAAACAAGAAGGTAGTAACTCTCCAGAGTATGGTAATCTTTACAACTATCTAGATTTTTTAACAAGTATCAGTTGGAAGAAAGAACGTACAAAGAAGATTGACTTTCAAGCTGCGGAGAAGATTTTGGATGAAGATCACTACGGTCTAAAGAAAGTAAAAGAGCGTATCTTACAACAGATTGCGGTAATGGATCTTAATAAGCGTCAGTCTGGTTCAATTCTTTTATTTGTCGGTGCTCCAGGTACTGGTAAGACAAGTATTGGTCGCTCCATCGCAAATGCGCTCAAACGTAAATATGTACGTGTTGCGCTGGGTGGAGTGCGTGATGAAGCAGATATTCGTGGTCATCGTCGTACCTATATCGGTGCAATGCCAGGAAGAATTATGGATGGTATTCAGAAAGCTGGCACATCTAATCCGGTAATGGTACTCGATGAAATCGATAAGTTGAGTATGTCTTACAATGGTGATCCTGCAAGTGCACTTTTAGAAGTGCTTGATCCTGAACAGAATAATACCTTTACAGATCACTACATGAATGTTCCGTATGACCTTTCTGATGTACTCTTTATCTGTACCGCAAATACATTGGATTCTATCCCTGAACCTTTACTAAACCGTATGGAAGTGATTGACTTCCAAGGTTATACAGCAAGTGAAAAGTACCAGATTGCGCAAAGACATTTGATTCCAAAAGCAATTGAGAAGATGGGCATTCCAAATGAACAGTTAGAATTTAGTGAGGATGCGATACGTTCAATCATTGCGGACTATACGATGGAGGGTGGTGTACGTGGACTCAAAAAGAGAATTGATTCCGTATGCCGTGCTATCGCCGTTAAACTTGCAAGAGGTCATCAAGAAAAGATTGTCATTCAGGCAAGTGATTTACCTACACTATTAGATATGAAACCACTTCACCATGAAAAACTCACAGTTCAAAAGAATCCTGGTATTGTAACAGGTCTTGCATGGACTGCAAGTGGCGGAGAGATTCTGTTTGTCGAAACCCTACTAACGAAGGGTAGTGGACAGTTGATTGTGACGGGACAACTTGGCGATGTGATGAAGGAATCTGTACGGATTGCATTATCTCTTGTGAAATCGAAATTCCCAGAAGCAGATAAGATTTTAAAGACGCATGATATTCATATCCACGTTCCACAGGGTGCTGTTAAAAAAGATGGACCTTCTGCAGGTATCACTTTAACGACTGCTTTGGCTTCACTGATTACCAAGAAGAAGGTGTCTCCATTAATTGCGATGACAGGAGAGGTATCCTTACGTGGTGGTGTGATGCCAATTGGTGGTTTGCCTGAAAAACTGATGGCGGCTGCTAGAGCTGGTGTTAAGACGGTTTATATTCCAAAAGAGAATGAAGATGACCTAAAGGATATCGCACCAGAAGTGAAAGAAAAGTTAACGATCATTCCAGTTGAGCAGGTAGATGAAGTCTTAAAGGCGGCTGGTATTCTTGCGAAAACAACAAGAAACTCAAAGCAGAAATAGGCCGAATCATCTCGTGATTTGTTACAAAAGTCGGTGAATTGTACCGACTTTTTTTCATTTGCGTGAAACATTCGTGAATTGCTTTGCGTAGAAAGAAATGAATATTTATAATGCATGTAGCTTAAAAAGCAGGAGGTCACGATGAAGTATAGAATTGTATCAGATTCATCTTCTAACGTATTTCATATGGAAGATATTGACTATAGAACAGTTCCTCTAAAGGTCATTATGAATGAGGGAGAGTTCTTCGATGATGAACGCACGAATGTAGAGCGTTTCTTATCCGTACTCAAACATACGAAGGGAAAAACATCCACTTCATGTCCAAATGCCTATGAATGGGCAAGTTCATTTGATGGTGCCGATACGATTTTTGCGGTAACAGTTACAGGTGGATTATCCGGTTGTTATTCTGCAGCGATGCAGGGTAGATCACTCTTCTTGGAAGAACATCCAGAAGCGAATATCTATGTCATTGACTCATTATCCGTAGGACCAGAAATTCTATTGATTATCGAAAAGTTAAAGGAATTAATTACACAGGGATTAAGCTTTAGTGAAATCTGTGATGCGATTAATGAATATAAGAAACATACGCACTTATTATTTAATATTTCAAACTTAGACAATTTGGCACGTAATGGTCGTGTGAGTCCAGCAATTGCGAAGTTATCTGGATTATTGGGTATTCGTTGTGTAGGTAAGGCATCCGATCAAGGAACACTTGAAATCTTGCATAAGTGTCGTGGTGAAAAGAAGGCCACAAATAAGATTTTTGAGGAGATGATTGCACATCGTTATAACGGAAAGAAAGTTCATATTGCTCACTGCAATAATGAATCTATGGCAAATGATTTAAAGAATTTAATTCTACAGTCTTTCCCAGAAGCGAAGGTTGATATTATTCCATGTACAATTGTGTGTTCATACTATGTATCAGACCAGGGTCTGATTGTTGGATTTGAAGATAGTGATTGTTAAACAAAAAGCCGCAATCTTGGTTGATTGTGGCTTTTTATGACTTTTTCTTTTTGTATAATTCTGGGAATAAGAATTCCAACATGATAGGGAAAATACCTTCCCAAGATTCTTCGCTGTGTGTACCATTTACCACAAGATTTGGATAAGTAACGCAACCACCTTGGGTAAAGAGGTGGTTGATATTCAATAACATATCTAACTCTCTTACAAGGCCTTTCTTTGTGCGCTCTTCATCTGAACCAAAATCAAGGTAAATACGAGTTTCTTTGAACTTCTTCTTTTGAATGTGATTACATAGCACATGGTAGTTAAAGATATTGGCAGGGGATACACAACCTGCTTTTGAGAAATAATCGTTATACTCACTGATCATAAACTCGGACATGATTCCACCCATGGAAGAACCGGCAATACCTACATGTTTACGGTCTGTGTGAATGCGATAATGCTTTTGACAGTATGGTAAGAGTTTTTCGATAAACCACTTTCCAGTAATCTGACCACAGGATTGAATTTGAATACCTGTGAAAGTCTTTTCCGCGGTGAATGGACAGTATTCATCCAAGCGCTCATCACCGATATGATTACAATCTTGACCGATGATGACGATATCTAATTTCTGTTTGTCTAAGTACTTTTTAATACCCCAGCATTTACCATAAGTAGCTGTTTTATTGTAGAAGAGGTTATGACCATCAAACATATATAGAACAGGATACTTCTTTTTACTTGTTGCGTAACTATCTGGAAGATATACCCAGACTTTGCGAGGACTTTGGTGTAAAGGCTCGATTGGTAGTGTGAATTTTTCTATTTTTCCCATGGTGATTTACCCATCCATTTGATTTTACTCTCTGTACCATTTTTGATACGTTCGATATTTGCATGATGACGATACACCACAAACAACCATAGTACAAAGATTGAAAGTGTGATGGATATTGAATTTCCAATCAAGAAACTGATGAGAATACCAGAACCTAAACCAATTATGCTAGATAAGGAAACCATACGACAAAGATAGAGACTTACCAAGAATATCAGTAGTGGTAAGAAGAACTGATAGAAGTATTGGTGATTGATAAATGTAGCGATACCTAAGAAGAAACCGAAGGAAGTCGCAACTGCCTTACCACCTTTAAACTGTGCAAAGATTGGGAAGCAGTGTCCAATACAACAGGCTAGTCCTGCATAGATCATGGCATCCTTTGCGATGTAGCTAGCTAGTAACATGGAGAAGAATGCCTTGAGTGCATCAAGGATAATGACAGTGATACCAACTTTTTTGCCTAAAACGCGACCTGCATTTGTACCACCAAGGTTACCTGAACCTTCTGTACGGATATCCTTATGGAAGAATACTTTTCCAATGACAAGTGACCATGGAATAGACCCAAATAAATAACTTAATATAATAACGCCAATGAAATTTAGCATAGAATAAATCCCCCTGTTGATATATTACCACATCAGTAATTTAGATATAAAATCAAAATGTTTGAAATAGGCTTTGTTGTGACAAAATCTAGTGATATGAACGTGTAGATTGTCGTTAGACAAGGATATTAAAGTAGCCTAATTATGATATAATACAAAGGTTATTAGGAGTTTTTGCATGGCGAATAGATATGATGATAACAGTATTCAAATTTTAGAAGGTTTAGAGGCAGTTAGAAAGCGTCCTGGTATGTATATCGGCTCTACCGATACAAGAGGATTACATCATCTGATTTGGGAAATCGTTGACAACTCCATCGATGAAGCGTTAAACGGTTATGGTAAGAAAATCCAAATTACGTTAGAGGCAGATGGTAGTGTTACAATTCAGGACGAAGGTCGTGGTATGCCTATCGGTCAACATGCCAGCGGTGTAAATACATTGCAGGTTATTTTTACTGTGCTCCACGCTGGTGGTAAGTTCTCCAGTGAAGGAGGCTATAAGACAGCGGGTGGTTTACATGGTGTAGGTGCGTCAGTCGTAAATGCTTTAAGCGAATGGTTGACAGTAGAGGTTGCCCATGATGGGGAGCTCGTTCGTATGGAATTTGCGGATGGTGGTAAGAAGATTGGTAAGCTAGAACATCTAGGTAAGACCAATCGTACTGGCTCTACGGTACGTTTTAAACCAGATCCACGTATCTTCTCTACAACTGAGTATAAATATGATGTTGTCTGTGAAAGAGCTCGTGAAGAAGCTTTCTTATTAAGTGGAATTGCGATGGTCGTTAGCGATAAGCGCAATAAGAAAAATGAAACTGAAACATATCTATATGAAGATGGATTAACAGCCTTCTTAGGATACTTACATGAAGATCGTAATGTCTTAATGAACCCAGTGAAATTTAGTGGAGAAGCCAATGGTATCCAGGTAGAAGTTGCTTTCCAATATACAGATGATTATCAAGAGAATACATATAGCTTCGTTAACCTTGTTCGCACTAGCGATGGTGGTACACACGAAGTTGGTTTTAAGGGTGCTTTTACAAAAGCTATCAATGACTATGCAAGAAAATATGGCCTATTAAAGGCGAAGGATAAAAATCTGGAAGGTGGCGATGTACGTGAGGGTCTTACAACAATCCTTTCCGTATCTGTCCCTGAAGGATTATTACAGTTTGAAGGACAGACAAAGAGTAAGCTTGGAACGCCACAAGCTAAGACTGCAGTAGAAGCAGTTGTCTCTGAGAAGTTATCCTTCTGGTTAGAAGAAAATCGAAATCAATCCGATACATTAGTACGTAAGATGTTAAAGGCATCCC
>ERZ773203.1736-NODE-1736-length-10708-cov-15.510842_pt1 | contig 10708 bp, 9 predicted proteins | sample MGYA00580529_ERZ773203 | MGnify/ENA primary metagenome ERZ773203 (study PRJEB29015, sample SAMEA2738176) | human oral metagenome | biome: human oral; feature: human-associated habitat; material: saliva | place: China | collected 2177 ...
TTGGTACCGCATCCGGGAATCGAACCCGAGATTCAGCCGTGAGAGGGCTGCGTCTTAACCTCTTGACCAATGCGGCATATATTCGTGTCACGAGTGCGACACGAATTAGTATACATAATATCTCAGAACTTGTCTAGTACTTTTTTCTATTAACTAAGATTTTTTGATTTCGTTAGTTTATCAATTCTACTAGCAAATCCTCGGCAGCAGCTCTCCGCTTGGAGGTGGTAGCAGCGTTTCAGTGCCTATTTCCGTGGTCATCACAACATGACCAGGCATCTCATTAGTCACCTCGCCTATTACCACCGCACCCTCTGTATGATCGGAGCTGTGCAGTGCCGCGAGTACAGCGTCAGCGGATTTTGCAGGGACGAACATAACCAGTCTACCCTCGCAAGCAAGATAAAGTGGTTCTAGCCCGAGCATGCCCGTGACACCAGCGACTTCAGGATTTACAGGAATGGACTCAGTATCGAGCTTGATTCCAACATCGCTCTGGTCAGCAATCTCATAGAGTACAGTCCCAACTCCGCCGCGCGTCGCATCCCTTATAACGTGGATGTCTGGTGTGGCTTCAAGTGCAGCATTTACAGCATTCCAGAGAGGCGCACAATCGCTCGTCACATTCGCCTCCATGCCGAATCTATCCCTCTCGAGTAGAATCGTGCAGCCGTGACGGCCAACGTCTCCAGTCACGATAATCTTGTCACCAGGTTCAGCATTTGCACCAGCTGGATTAACACCTTCCAGTATCTCGCCTACGCCAGTAGTCGTGATAAACACGCCATCCACCTGCCCTTTGCCAGCAACCTTGGTATCGCCAGATACTATTGAAACACCTACCTCATGAGCCGTCTCAGCCATCGCCCTAGCGATGCGGTCCAGTTTCTCAACGGGGAAGCCTTCCTCTATTACAAATGCACAAGATATGTAGAGTGGCTTTGCGCCCATACACGCGAGGTCATTTACCGTACCGCATATCGAGAGCTTTCCGATGTTGCCGCCAGGGAATTCTGCAGGAGATACGATAAATCCGTCCGTGGACATCGCCATCCTGCCGACTGGAGGTGGCAGCACTGCCGCATCGTCCGCTGTCAGGTATTTGTTGTCGAAATATTTCTTGAAAATCCCACCGATCAGGTCATTCGTCTGCTTTCCACCTGCACCGTGCGCTAGGGTTATTGTTTGTTCCATATGTCGCCTCCGTATTTATAAAACGCCGAACATGCGCCTTCGCTAGAAACCATACACGCTCCTATCGGATGCTCTGGCGTACAGCCCTTACCGAATACCTTGCAGTCGTAAGGCTTGCATTTACCGAGTAACACCTCTCCGCATCTACATGCTGGATTTGGCTTACCCTCTATCTCTGGAAGATTGAACTTGTACCTGGCATCGTAATCGCGATACTCTGGCCTAAGCTCAACACCTGATTTCTCTATAACGCCGAGTCCTCTCCATTCTGAATCGCAAGGCTCCATGACCGTATCGACGAGCTTTCTAGCCGCAGGACTTCCCTCTTCAGTTACCACTGCTGGATAGCAGTTTACTGCGAAAGGTTTGTTCTCTTCTATCTTCTTGATGATCACCGCAAGTGCCGTCAGCACCTCGGATCCCGAGAAACCAGCGACCACTCCAGATATTCCGTGTTCATCACGGAGTTTATAGTATTCCTCCATACCAGTCATCGTGCTCACATGACCTGGATATAGAAATGCATCCGCACTGCCCTTGAGCGCAAGATAGGCGTTATACATCGTCTTGTTGGCTGTCAGAATCGAGAAATTTTCGATGCCCTGCGCCTTCGCTTCACGAACCGCCATCACGCTCCCAGGCGTTGTCGTCTCAAATCCAACCGCAAGAAATACGACCTGCGTATCTGGATGCTCCTTGGCATACTCTAGCGAGTCGAGCGGTGAGTATACAACACTTACCTTCGCCCCCTTGCTGCGAGCTCCTGCAAGGCTCATCTCCGTCCCGGGAACTCTAATCAGGTCTCCGAAAGTCGTTATGGTCGCTTTCTTATCCAGCGCCAGCATGACCGCCTCGTCGATATATGAAACTGGCGTAACGCAGACTGGACATCCTGGTCCTGAAATCAGCTCGATATTATCCGGCAGAAGTCTTCTGATTCCGAGTCTAAAAATCTCATGCGTATGAGTTCCACAGACTTCCATGATTCTAAGCTTCGGGCCGTCGTAAGAGGTGACAATGTCACGAGCTTTCTTTGTACTCTCGTTAATTGTCATTCAGCTCCTCCATTACCTTATCTGCTTCTGCCGCCTCATCTGCTGCAACTCTTGCAATGGCAAGACCTGCGTGCACCATCACATAATCTCCAGGGGATAGATCTGAAATCAGCTCCGCAGAAACCTTTCTCTTAACGCCGCCAGCATCGATGACAGCCATATTATTCTCTATATTAGCAACCTTTGCTCTCAATCCCACGCACATATGTGCACCTCCGTCATTTTCTAATCTCTATATATTCTATACCCATGTTCAGTCATGTGACTGTACTATTTATTGTTCATCTTATTGTTTTATTATTCTTCATTTTGTTCTTCATCCCGAAGCGCCGCTATTCCTGCAGCCGCCTGACCGAGCGCTATGCCGCCGTCATTTGTCGGCACGACTCCGTGCTTCAGCACCTTAAAGCCTTCTCGTTCAAGCCCGTCATCCACTAGCCTTAGAAGTAGTAGGTTTTGAAACACTCCTCCCGATAGTGCAACAACGTTCACTTCGCACCTCGTACGCTGGTAGCAGCAAGCGATTACGATCATGTCTGCCAGCGCTTTATGAAAGAAGTATGCCAACTGGTCAGTATCTTGATCTGCCAGACTCCTTGCAGCTAGTTCCATGAGCAAGGTGTCTGTGCACAGTTCGAACTGCTCTTCGTCGATATTCATCAGCCTGCCCTCGTAAGGCGCTAGGCTTATTCCTTGTGCTTCGGCGCGTTCAGCTGCAAACTGGAGCGCCATCGAGGCCTCGCCTTCGAAGGTGCTGGCTGACTTTATGCCGAGCACTGCGCTTACTGCGTCAAAGAGGCGGCCTGCGCTTGTCGACTTCACTGTATTTATATTATTTCCGAGCATGAAGTCGATGCTCTGCCTACCCTTCTCGTCTCCGAGCCCGAGTGTCTCTCCGATGCGATTTGCCGCCTCGCTTCCGAGCGCTGTGCTAATCATGGAGTAGGCAATTCGCCATCCCTCCCTAGAAGCAATATCTCCGCCAGCATGTATAAACGGTGCAATACTGCCAACACGCTCGTATCCGCTCTCATCTCCCAGCAGGAATTCACCGCCCCAGATAGTTCCATCTGGACCGTATCCAGTTCCGTCAAAGGTCACTCCCAGTGCTGTTCCCTCATATTCGTTCTCTGCCATGCACGATACCATGTGTGCATGATGATGCTGCACTTCCATAACTGGAACACCTTCTCTCTCTGCAATCACCCTAGCCATCTCACTCGTGTTATAGCCTGGGTGCATATCTCCCACTATTATATTTGGCTGAATCTCTAGTAGCCTTTCCATACGAGTTGTCGCTGCTTCAAGTGCTCTCACGCTTCTCATATCCGCCATATCGCCTATGTATGGTGATGGATAAAAAAGCCCCTTATCGCCTAGGCAAAATGCATTCTTTAACTCTCCACCTATTCCGAGCACCGCATGGGGGCTTTCACTCTTCGCTACTATTGGAAGCGGAGAATATCCTCTCGACCTTCTGATCATATAAGGCTTGCTTCTGTAAAATGCCATAACCGTATCATCTGCTCTTATCCGTATGTCCCTAGAGTTGGAAAGTATGATATCGCACATCGGCGATAGATACTTAAGCGCTTCCTCATCGTTCATGCATATCGGAGCTCCAGATGGATTTCCGCTAGTCATCACCAGCACATCAGATATTGGCTCATCGTCTGGATAATCGAAGAGAAGCATATGAACTGGTGTATATGGCAGCATCACGCCTAAATTAGGATTGTCAGGTGCTACGGCTGCTGCGATTTTGGAATGTGCGATTTTGGAATCAGCGCTTTTTGAATCTGCTGAGCCAGTATGTCTAGGAATCAGTATTATCGGCTTTTGCGGGCCGGTAAGCAGCGGCTCCATCTCTGGCTCCAGCCTGCATTCGCGCCCGACCACCTCGAGGTCCCGCATCATCACAGCAAACGGCTTCATCGGGCGCGCCTTCAGCTGTCTGAGGCGCTGGACCGCTGCTTCATTCGCGGCGTCGCAGCAGAGGTGGAAACCGCCGATTCCCTTGATGGCGGCGATGCCGCCATTCCTGATCACAGCCCTGGTTTCTAGAAGCGCCGCCGCGCCATATGCACCCTCGGGGCGCTCCGAATCAGTTCCCATACCTTGTACGTCAGACTCAGAAGCCCTGCCCACGAGGGTGTAGAGCTCCGGCCCGCAGTCGTTACAGCACACAGGCTGAGCATGGTAGCGCCTCGAATCCATATCGGTATATTCAACACTGCAGGCCTCACACATCGGAAAACTAGCCATGCTGGTTTTCACCCTATCGTAAGGCATAGAATCTAGTATAGTTAAACGAGGACCACACTGAGTACAGTTTATGAACGGGTGGAGATACCTCCTGTTATTCTTATCAAACAGTTCCCTTGCGCAGTCCGGGCAAGTTGCTATGTCAGGCGATACGAATATCTGCCCATCCTCATGCTTGCTCAGTGCAATCTCGAAGCCTGATTGAGCTTTTATATCCAGAGGATAATCCATAACCTTAACCTTGACGATTGCAGACCGCTCTGGCGCTTCTGCTTCTATGGCATGCACAAAATCGCCGATTACGGACTCATCTGCTCTTGCGATTATCTCAACGTAAGAGCCCTTGTTACAGACACTTCCAGATATGCCATATCTATCCGCAAGTCTGCTCACAAAGGGTCTAAAGCCAACGCCCTGAACTATTCCATAAATCCTAATTAATCTACATACCAATTGCAATCACCAATATCTATCTATTTCACTTCATCTCCAGCTTTCTGCCAGTATTCTTCATCTGAGCTCGATGAGTACAGAGAAGCCGAGATTGCGAAGTGAGGAAGACTGAGGAAAGTACCCTTCCATCCAGGAAGCGCCCTCTTGATTAGCGGATCACCAATCACCATATCGTATCCTTCTGCATCTACGAGCTTCATGAGCTCATCCTCTTCATTTAACTTAGTATCATTTTCATGACGAACCTCTTTGCTCATCATGAACCAGCTCGCAACGTCTACGCGCTCTAATGACTTATCCTTGGAAGCTTCTAGAATCACGTCTCTAAGAGAATTTGCCAAAACCTGCTGATGCACGATCAGCACCTTCTTAGGCTCGTGGTCCATCACCTTATGAGCGAACCCATCTGAACGCTCCTGTGGCAGTGGATAGCATATCTCATACTGTACGCCGTACTTATCTCTTAGCCATCTCGCAGGCTTTACACCGCCTGGAGATACGACAATATTTCTATCCACATGTGCAGCAGCAGCCACATCTTCGAGCGTATCGTTCATGCCATAGATAATCGGGTTATCCACACCCTGCTCGCGAAGTGCAGTCACCATATCTTCGTAGTCGCCGCTTCCAGGGGTGTCGAGCGGCGTAAAGCCGAGTACTCCAACTCTTTCGGAAGCATTACTCTTATCAATCTTGCCTAACTTACCTAACTTACCTAGCTTACCCAGTTTTCCTAGCTTTTCTAGCTCTTCCAAGCTAATGGCTTTTTGCTCAAGACTGCCATTTGCGATAAATCTCGCTCCTGAGCCGCCCTCTTCATACAAGTAGTTCTTGAGTATCTGTAGAAACGCCCTGCTAACACCTTCGTCATACATGTCGATTCCATTAGTTTCAACAGGCACAACTGGCACCTCGTAGTCAGTCTCCATCAGGCGCTTTAGCGCTCTATAGTCAGTAGCTATAACGGCTGGTACAGGCGTCCCGATTAGGCCGACGAATTTAGCGTCTATATCTCCGAGCGCTTCCTTAGTCTTCTGGATAAGAAGTTCGTCACGGCCGAGAATCGCATCTAGGTCACGAAGAGCTGCGCTAAATATCGCACTCTTTTTCTTATCCCAACGCGGCTCATCGTATCCGCAGATATTTCCAACGCAGCCGCCAGCATCCATGATTATCAGCATACCGCCGTAGTGAAACAGCACGGAGACCGCTCCAGACTGGTCTGGCGTAAACGGCGATAGATATTTTCTAAGCCCTTTCATCAGCGAGCCTCCTCTCTATTGCCTCCACAAAATGCACTAGTCCCTTGTATCCAAACGGCTGAATCTCGTTATTCCAGTGCACATTTATCGACTCTGGATAGTAGAACTGTGCATCTATACCGATTGAAATATCAACCTTTTCCGAACCATCATAGTTCATCATTGTCGGTGACATAGTCGAGTACACCTTGAGGCCTGGGTTATAGCCAGCGAGTTCTCTGATAAAAGGGAAGTCATCTTCGCTTATATTCGCAAACACCGACTTAACGCGTAATCCCAGCTTCTCTAGCGCTAGCGCCATCTCTATTGAGTTTCCGTTTACAACCTGTCCTATTGCAAATGTCTTTCCTTCACACAGCTGCTGAAGTCTTAGGCATGCATCGCTAGCCTCACGGAAGTATTCCGAATCATCGATTTCTACTCCGAGCGCCGAAGCGAACAGCGCATATTGACGCTGAATTCTATCTATTTCATATACTCTAGTCAGCTCCACATAAGGGATTCCGAGCTTTGACTCAAGTGTGAATGCTGCTTTTCTAGCCTCTGGATGAAGTATGATATTGAAATCTGCTCCGCCCATCTCCATGTATTCTTCGAGGGTTTCTTTTCTCCCTACCTCATGTATAGTCTTGATTCCCATCTGACCGAGGATGTCATAAAGGTCAGAATCGTCCTCGAGATGTGTAAAATTACCGAGCAAATTAACGGTCCCACCTGTCGGCTTTCTCTTCTCAAGCAGCGAGTAAATCGCTTCTCTTACAGCTACCATCGGTGGGTTCTTGCCCTCGCGCATAAGCGCATACATATATGTAGGAACGACATGAATTCCCGTGCGTTCCTCAGCCTTTCTACAGACACGCTCTAGATCAGTTCCGAGAAGCGCATCGACGCATGTGATGCAGATAACCACAACCTTAGGCTTCACTTCACAGACTTCATAGATCTCCTCGATAGCCTCTGGTATATCGGATAGATGTCTACCTGTGACGAGGTCATTTTCACTCATCTGAAGAAAAAACATCCTCTCGCTATATCCGCCTTCATCCGCCAAAATCGTGGTATTACGGCCACAGCAAGCTGGCGCAACCACGAGCATTACCGATTCTGGTATTACTACTCCTGCTCTCTTAACTCCAAATCCCTGCGCACCTGGTGAGTTGTACATCAAGGTCGCCGGTGAGCTATACACGAGATGCTCGTTGCTCACTAGCTCGGTCGGAATACTGCCAGCCTCAGCGAGCGCTCCTATTGTCGTGAAATAAGTGTCTCTCGCCATTACGAATTCTCCTTAATCAGGTAGTCTGCCAGTGCAAAGAACCTCTTTGCGATATCCGACTCAGGATTACCCTCGATTACGGTCTTACCCTGATCCTCCCAGTCTATGATCTCCTGACTGCGAGGGATCTCTCCTACGATTGGTATTCCAGCCTCATCTGCAAATGCCTGCACCTTCTCCGTCTCATTCTCGACGTTACGGTGATTGAGCACCACGCCCTTTACCTTGGCATAGCCACGGTCCGCAAAATTATCTACAGCCGTCTTGATATTATTTGCCGCATAGAGAGCCATCTTTTCACCCGACGTTACGATGAGTATATCCTCTGCAAAGCCCTCTCTGATAGGTGCAGCAAAGCCTCCACAGACTACGTCCCCGAGCACGTCATATAGGACTACATCAGGATGAAATCTGCCAAAAACATCTAGGTCATCTATTAGATTAAAAGTCGAGATGATACCTCTGCCTGCGCATCCGATGCCAGGTGTAGGCCCACCAGTCTCGATACATTCTACTCCTCCAAATCCAGTTTTAACCATCTCGTCGATAGTCGGTTCATCGTCGTTATCTCTCATGAAGTTCATAACCGGAATCAGCGGATTGCCGCCGAGAAGATTGATAGTCGAGTCGGCCTTTGGATCACATCCAATCTGAACTACCTTATATCCCTTAACTGCAAAGGCTGCTGCGAGATTCGCAGTCACCGTCGACTTGCCGATACCACCTTTACCATATATTGCTACTTTAATCATTTATCCCCCTACACAAAAAGACTTCAAACCACACAGGTAGAAGTCTCCGAAAACAATTTCATACCACTCGGGACACCTTGTGGTTGGTCTTCATTTAATTAATTAAAATTATACTATCGCAACAGATTGTGCGCAATAAAAGGTATTTTAATCACAATCGTTTACATTTTTTTGAGTGACTGATAAAATATTTTAAATACATTTTCTCTCTTTATACCTATTAAAAAGGTGTAAATTGGTGAGGTGAAATTTATTTTTTAGGAAGTATTTCTCTATGAAAAGAATTGCAATATATGGGAAAGGCGGAATTGGAAAATCCACTACCGTCTCTAATATGTCTGCGGCACTCGCTGGAAAAGGATATACGGTCATGCAGATTGGATGCGATCCGAAAGCAGATTCCACGATTAGTCTTCGCCAAGGAAGGAATCTCACTCCAGTTCTCGATACTTACAGGGATAAGATCAAGGACATTCAGCTTGAAGACATGTATACCATCGGCTATAACGGTGTTATCTGCGTGGAAGCTGGTGGTCCAACTCCAGGCATTGGCTGCGCTGGACGCGGCGTTGCTAAGGCGCTGGATTTGCTCAAGCAAAAGAATTTCGAAGAAGTACTCCATCCCGATGTCGTCTTCTACGATGTGCTCGGAGACGTAGTATGTGGCGGTTTCTCGATGCCGCTTCGCAAGAATTATGCGGACAACGTATATGTTATCTCTTCTGGGGAGCAGATGGCGATATATGCGGCGATGAACCTCGGTCTAGCGATGGAAAATTTTAAACGCAGAGGTCACAACGGGCTATCTGGAATAATTGCCAACAAGCGCAATGTCAACGGCGAGGACGAGAAACTTCATACACTCAGTGAAGACCTCGAGTGCCCGATAGTCGGAACTATCGAGCACAGCATGGTGGTAAAAAGAGCGTCTGACGACGCTCTCACTGTCGCCGAAGCTTTTCCCGATGACCCGATGGTTGACGTATATACTAAGATAGCGATGGAGATTATAAACAGGGACTAATATGCTGATTGATTTACACAAACCCGATATTAATAAAGCGAAGGTGAAGCTTGGAGATCTCGATACCCTGGCTCCTTTCCCACGCAAACTTGAATACTCATGTCCTTCGCGCGGTGGCTGGACTATCGCGCATACACCGATGATTATTCCTGGTTCGCACATGATATACATCGGAGCGTCAGCATGTCTACGCGGCGTGGTTCTCTCTGCCGCCGAGTATGAGGGGCTGGATAGATTTTCAATGGTACTCATTGAGGAAAAGGATATTCTTAGTGGCAACATGGAAGAGCTTTTTATCGAGGGCGTTACCGACATCCTGAATAAGCTTGACCACAAGCCTACGTGCGTGCTCCCTTTTACAGGCTGCATTCACTACTTCTTAGCCACGGATATCGAATATATATATGACGAACTTTCGGCTCGCTTTCCAGACATCGACTTCATCTCTTCGCAGATGACGCCGACTATGAAGATAAACGACCACACACCTGAAGAGGACATGTGTCGCTCGATGTATCTGTGTATCGAGGAACAACCGCTTAATGATAAAGTCGTTAATTTCATCGGCGATAGTTTTCCGATTGATAGGTCTGGTGATCATATGAAGCTACTACATGATAATGGTTTCCGTACTCATGATCTCGCTTCAATCGATGATTACGATGAGTACAAGGCTATGGGCGAGAGTTTTCTCAATATCTACTCCCTTCCTATCGCGAAGTGGTCCACTGAATGCCTTGAGGAGAGGCTCGGTCAGAAGAGCCTGTACATGCCGTACACTTACGACTACGACGAGATTGACCATGATATGAGTGCGCTTTCTAAGATTATCGGAGCTCCTGCTCCTGATTTTGCATCGCTTCGGGCAGAAGCTGATGAAGCTCTAAGAGATGCACTTTCTGTTATCGGAGATGCACAGATTGCTATAGACTTCATGAGCACGCCGCGCTTTTTGAGCCTTGCAAAGCTCCTGCTCTCACGTGGCTTCAACGTGACTGAGATTTATGGAGATGCTCTAACGCCAGATAGCAAACTTGATCTCGAGTGGCTGCAGCAGAATTATCCAGATATTCCGCTGATTGCAACTCAGGATTTTCGTGCACGCTTCTATCCAAGAGACGAAGCTGAGGGTGGCAAGCTGCTTGCAATAGGTCAGAAAGCTGCGTATTTTACTGGCACTAACCACTTTGTAAATCTAATCGCCAACAACAGCTGGTATGGATATGACGCGATTAAGAAGCTCACAGCAGAAATGATCGATGCGTTTAACAACGAAAAAGACACTAAGTCCATAATTCAGGTCAAGGCTTGGGGGTGCTCAGCATGAAACAAGTAGCAAGAGTTTTATCCACCTATTCAGCCGACCTATTCGGCATCTGCTCCGTCCTCTATGAGCTGGGCGGTCTCGTTGTAATGCACGATGCATC
>ERZ773203.1737-NODE-1737-length-10705-cov-8.229953_pt1 | contig 10705 bp, 7 predicted proteins | sample MGYA00580529_ERZ773203 | MGnify/ENA primary metagenome ERZ773203 (study PRJEB29015, sample SAMEA2738176) | human oral metagenome | biome: human oral; feature: human-associated habitat; material: saliva | place: China | collected 2177 ...
CCGTCATGGACTGGTCGAACGAGGCCTGGGCCGCGTCGGTGGGAAGGTATCCGGCGGTGCCGGCCACGCCGGGCGTCCACGGGCCCACGTCGGCGCGCGGGGTGGGGGCGCAGACCTCGGGCAGGGATTGGGGCGTGGTGCGCGCGAAGGACGAGGCCGGGGCGGCGGGGGCCGCAGCCGGCTGAGGAGAGGGGTGGGTGGCCTTGTACCACGTGCCCACGCCGGTGGCCGCGCACGCTCCCGCGAGCAGGACAGCGAGGGGCACGTAGTGGAGGCGGTGCTTCCACGAGCCGGCGGGAACGCCCTCGTCGAAGGAGACGTCGCGCAGACCGGACTCGGATTCCTTGAACTGGCCAACGGCCTTCTTCTCGCTCACTTGCTCTCCCCCTCGGTGCGCGCGGATGCCTCTTCGGCCTCCATGACCGTCGCGATCCTGGTCGAGGACAGGGCCGGCGTGACGATGCGGCGGGCCACGGCCTCGTACGTGGGACGGAAGTGCTCGATGAGCTTGTCCATCCATCCGGGCAGGTAGTTCTTCAGGCTCATCGCGGGCTTCTCAATGAGGTGCCACGACAGGTACGCCAGGATGTGCACGGTCACGACGACCGTCAGGTGGTAGGCGATCCAGCCGCGATCCTGCAGGTGGAAGTAGGCGGCGAACGCCATGATCGGCCACGCGTAGATGTAGATGCCGTAGGACAGGTCGCCGTGCTTCTCCCAGTTCTGCAGGGGCAGGCGAATCGCCAGGTACATGAGGAAGTACAGGAAGCCGTACTGGCCGACAATGTTCCAGCCGCCCGACGCGTAGGAGAGCACGCCGAAGATGAGGCCGCCCCACGCCAGGCGCGAGTCCATGGGGATCTTGTCACCGTAGAGCGTGAACAGCATGCCGAAGGCGAAGGGGCCCATGAACATCAGCATGTAGGGGTCGCGCAGCAGGTAGTTGACGTTGGCGACCTGGCCGGCGCCCATCCACTGCAGGGCGTTGAGGGCGATGAGGACGAGCGCGAAAGCGGCGCCCACCTTACGGTTCGCAAGCGCCCCGAACAAGCCGAGGATCGCGACCAGGATGTAGGCCTTGAACTCGTAGATCAGCGTCCAGGCCGAGCCGTTCCAGTCGCGGGCGCCGTGCAGGATGAAGTAGGGCAGGTTCTCACCCATTCCGGCGATGTTGCGCTGGCCGAGGTTCAGCCACATGTTGTTCACGAAGTACGTGAGCGGCGACTCGGTGGCCGGATGCAAGTAACCGGAAATGTTATGGAAAGTGTGCCAGTAGGCGATCGGCGCGAGAATGCCGACCGTGAAGAGCAGGGCCGCCCAGAAGGCGGGGAAAATACGCAGGACGCGGCGCCACATGTAGCGCCAGATCGTCGCGCGCCCCATGCGCGAGCGCGTGATGAGGAATCCCGAGAAAAAGAAGAATCCCGCGACGGCGACGCCACCGATGGACTGCTCCTTGGAGATCTGCACGCCCAGGTCCTCGCCGCCGTAGAATCCGGCGATCGGGCCGGCGTGCGAGAAGATGACCATGAAGGCCATCAGCCAGCGCAAAAACCCAATCGAGTTGGACCTGGAGTTGAATGCCTGCGCGACGGACTGGGGCGTGTGGGGGGCCGCAGCCCGAATCGTGGAGGCCAGGCTCATCGCTCACCCTTCATGGATCGGATCTTGTGGACGGCGCCGCGGGCCGCGCGGTACGCCGGCTTGAGAGCATTCCCCAGTCCCGGGGTACGCACCATGATGTTGGTCTTGACGGCACCCAGCAGGTTCGGGACCGTGCCCATGCGCGCCTTGAGGAAGGGCACCTGATCGATCGCGAAGGCGGGCATCATCGACGAGGCCGCGGCCAGCTTGTACTCGAGGTAGCCGTAGTACACGCCCGCCCACTTCGGGGTCATGACGGGGCGCACGTAGTAGCCGCGCGACAGGACCGCGTAGGCCAGGAGGCGCTCGATGACGTGCGCCAGGGAGCCGTCCTTGTAGCCGCCCTCTTCCGGGAAGTCCTCGGGGACGAGGCCCGCGCCGGTCAGTAGGGACAGGGCCTCCGGGCGCGCGATGAACATGGAGCCGTAGGGAGCCAGCGGCTGGTGGTCGTCGAAGGGCACGGTGATGCCGACCTTCTTGGCGAACTCGCGTGCGGGGGCGCGGTTCGCGAACCACGCGTGGCCCATCGTCGGGTAGCCCATGTGCGGCATGGGCGCGATCGCCATGCCCAGGCCCGGGTGGGCCGCGAACTCCGCGAGGATGCCGGCCACGTGGTCGGAGGAGGCCAGCAGGTTGTCGTAGAGGTGCTCCTTGAAGAGCTGGGCGGCGTTGTAGTCGTCCTGGACGGACTTCTTGGAGTGGATCTTCACGACGATGTCGTACTCGCCGGAGGTGAGCACGTCGCCACAGTCCACCAGGAACGCGCCGATGTCGCGGCCACGGTTGGAGGACACGACGCGCACGTCGGCGTCCACGCCTCGTTCCTGGGCGCGCGCCTCGATGAGGGCCTTGTTCTCCTCGTTCGAGGTCGTGGCCACCAGGTGGTAGCCCTCCGGCAGGACGCTCAGGCGGTCGAGGATCTCGTCGGCCATGTCCGCGTAGAAGATGTGGGCGACCGCGAGGACCTTCAGGGAGGCAGCGGCGTCCAGGGTGGCCTGGTCGGCGCGCGGGGAGATGACGGTCGTCAGGCCCGCGTTCGTCACGAGGTCACGCGGACGTGAGGTGCGCGCGAGGTTCGTGAGGATCAGGTCGGTGTCGTAGCCGGCCTTTTCGGCCAGCTCCAGCATGTCCGCACCGATGATCGCGTGGCGGTCCAGGTAGAGCGGGTCATGGAAGAGGTTGCGGCGCTTGAGAATCGGGCAGCCGTCCGCGAGCAGCATCGACGCGTTGTCGAAGACGGGGTTGCGCGAGGGGTAGTCCTCGCGCGGGTATGCCACGACGTGCGTGTAGCCGAGGTTGCCGAAGTACTCCGTGAAGCGCGACTCGTGCCATTGGATCGAGTCGTTGTAGGAGCGAATCGGCGGCATCTCGTCCCAGTACTTGCGGAAGTCCGGGGAGCTGAGCAGCGGGTTGCGCACGGCAATCCAGTGGGACTGGATGTGGCGCGGCATGCGGCTGGCTGCCAGGAAGGGGTGGGGGCGCACCTCGTCGTGTTCGGTGATGCCCCAGAAGTCCACCGCTCCGGCGGCGTCCACGCGGTCGAAGAGGTTCTTCCACGGGTTGACGGGCGCGAAGAAGGTGTAGTTGAAGAGGATCAGCTCGTCGATCTGGCCGAGGCGCTCCCAGCCGAAGCGGGCGATGCCGTCGCGGTATCCGCCCACGTCGAAGCCGGTGTTTTCACGCTCGAAGACCTCGGTGGCGCCCTTGAGGAGGCGCTCGCGAGCGGTGTCGTCCAGGGCAGAGTTGGAGACGACGAGGATCTCGTCGAGGTACTCGCGCAGCGAGGTCAGGCACTCCACGATGTAGTCGTCGACGAGGCCCTGGGGATCGAAGAACAGGAAAATACCGGCGCGCTTCACGGCCTTACTCCCCCGTGCCGTCGACGGTGGCCAGGATCTGGCGGATCTTCGTCGCGTCGCCCCACACGCCGGGCGAGTCGTAGGGACGATCCGGGAATGCCCCGTACTCGAGGGTGATGTCCAGGTCGTTCTCGCGGATGTAGGCCTCGACGCGGTCGGCGAGGCTCATGGGCTCGCCGCTGCAGATGTTGATGATGCCGTTGACCTCGTCCTGGGAGACGGCGGCTGCGATCTGGTAGGCCAGTTCCTGGATGGAGATGAAGTCGTAGAGGTTCTTGCCCGTGGTGAAGGGGAAGGTCTTCTTGCCTTCCTGGGCGGCGGCCAGGAGCTTGGAGAAGATCGAGGAGCCGTGCGCGTCGTCGCCGACGATGTAGTAGCCGCGCAGCCACTGCATGGTCGCGCCGTGCTTGGCGGTCAGCAGCGACGTGATCTGTCGCAGCGCGTTCTTGGAGATGCCGTACAGCGAGGCGGGGTTGCACGCGGAGTTTTCGTCGATGGGGCCTTCCCAGTAGCCGACCTCGTGCATGGAACCCATGACGGCCAGGTGGGTGCAGCCGCCCTCGAGGAGGTTCTCGATGAAGTGGTAGTGGGCGGGCAGGTCCTCGATGTGGGCCGGCGAGTTGTGCACGAAGCCGTCACGCCACGCGAGGTGCAGGACCACGTCCGGGCGTCCGAGCTGGTCGTAAATATCAGCGTCGCCGCTGAAAATCTGGGTGTCGATGCGGCGTGCACGCTCGTCGACACCGTCGAGGCGGAAGTCGACGACGCTGACGTCGAGGCCGCGCTCCAGCAGGGCGTGAACAATGTGGCGGCCAATGTAGCCACCGGCTCCGGTAACGAGGACAGTCTTCACCATGTCAGCCAGTCTATCAAGGCGTAGGCGCTGCGCAGCTCCGCCCCGCGTTGTGTGCCGTGACGCACCCACCGGCCCCGGCCTCGTCCGCGAGGCCGATTCCACTATCGTCGGGGACGCGACGCGGTGCGGTGGCGCAGCGCGCGAGGCAGGGCGAGGAGACCCTGAAGGACTCCGCGGGCGACCGGCCCCCGTCCGCCCGAGCGCACTGCCCGCGCAATCGAGCGGGCGATGGCGCGCGTGACGACGCCCCAGGGGGCGTGCTGGGCGGCGACGATGATGCGGTTGCGGGCGTTGACCCGCAGGAACATGGGCGAGGACGTGCCCGAGGAGGCGGCGTGCTCGTGATCGACGACGGCCCCGGCGACGAAGCGCACCTCGTACCCGGCCTCGCGCAGCTTGTAGGACAGGTCGGTGTCCTCGTAGTACATGAACAGGTCGGTGCGCACTCCCCCGACGGCTCGCCACGCGTCGGCGTCGACGGCACAGGCCCCGCCGCACAGGCCGAAGACCTCGGGCGCGGGCAGCGGGGAGTCGGCGGGGTCCAGCCAGGAGCGGTCGTAGCCGTTGCCGGCCGCGTCGACCTCGTTGCCGGTGGAGTTGATGAGGACCTGACCGCCGCTCTCACCGTCGGCGACGCGCGTCCAACGGCTGCCGTCGCGGGCGACGAGGAACTCCGTGTCGGAGGGGGTGGAGGGACGCCAGGTGCCGGTCAGGAGGATCAGCGCGGTCGTGGCGCCCACCTCCTCGCCCAGAGGCGCCAGGAGCGCATCGAGGAAGCCGTCTCGCACGGTCGCGTCGTTGTTGAGCAGGACGACGGCATCCTCGCTCAGGCCGGCCGCTCCGGCCATGACGCCGGCGCCGAAGCCGTCGTTCGTCCCGGCGTTCACGAGGGACACGCGCGCAGGATCGGCGACGCCGCGCAGCTCGCCCAGGCCTTCGCGCAGGACCGCCAGAGAGTCGTCGTCGGATCCGTTGTCGACGATGACGAGGTGGTCCCCCTGCCCCATCTGCGGGGCGATCGAGTGGGCGGCGCGCAGGGTGAGCGGCGCGTTCTTCCAGTTGACGAGGATGACCCTCGCGCTGCGCACCCTCATCGCTCACCCGCCAGGGACTCGTAGATGGCGGCATGGGCGGCGGCGGAGGCCTCCCACGTGTAGTCGCGGGCGCGCTCGATACCGGCGGCGGCGAGGCGGTCATGCTCGCTGCCGGCGGCGGCTTCGAGGGCCTCGGCGAGGGCCGAGGCGTCGGTGGCCGGCACGAGGAGGCCCGCGTCGTCGCGCGTAATCTCCGCCATGCAGGTGTGAGCGCTGGTCACGACGGGCGTTCCGTGCGCCATGGCCTCGAGGACGGGCAGGCCGAAGCCCTCCCAGATCGAGGGGAAGGTGAAGACGCGGGCACCGGCGTACGCGCAGGCCAGGTCGGTGTCGTCCAGGCGTCCGAGGACGTGGACGCGCTCGGGCGGCAGCGGCGCGTCGGTGGGGTCAGATCCCCATCCGGCGGGTCCCACGAGGACGAGGTCGAGCTCGGTGCCGCGCATCTGCTCGTATGCCGCCAGGAGGGTGGGCAGGTTCTTACGAGGCTCGCGGGTGCCGACCCACAGGATGTAGGGGCGGGACAGGCCGTGGCGGGCGCGGAACTCTTTGACCTGCGCATCGGTGACGGGCGTGTGGCTCAGGCCGTGCGGGATGACGGTAATGCGCGAGGCATCCAGGCCCGCCTCGATGCAGTCATCGGCGGTGGCCTGGGAGGGCACGATGATCGCGTCGGCGCGATCCCTCGTGATCTCGAGGGCGCGGTGGAAGTATGCGGAGCCATGGGCCGTGAAGTGGTCGGGGTCGCGCAGGAAGGCGACGTCGTGGACGGTGACGGCCAGCGGGAGGGAGGTCGGCGGGATCGCCCAGGTAGTCGCGTGCACGACGTGTGCTCCCCCACCCGATCCGACGCCGAGCATCCGGTCGACGCTGGGGGTCCCCAGCCGGTCCCACGCGGCGTACAGGGCGCGGCGAGGCAGCGCCGAGTTGAGGACGGGGATGGTCAGGCCCACCTCGTTCGGTGTGGGCTCGCCCGCGCTGCGCCGCGCCGCGATGCCGATAGCACGCACGCCCTGGCCTGCCAGGCGGGCGGCGACCTCGACAATGTACCGGCCCGACCCTCCGGGCACCGGCTGCCACATTTGCTCGACGACCATTCCAACGTTGACGCTCATACATCCAGGGTAGTTCACGGGCGCACGGGGGCGGGAACAAAAGTATGAGCAGCCGCAAAATGACATACGATAAGGGGAATAGTTGTTGCTCCCGACCCAATGGGGATGATCGTGGCCTACTCCGTTTCTCACTCGCATCCGATCCGCGTCCTGCTGGACGGCACCGCGATCCCCGCAGACCTGGGCGGCGTCGGCCGCTACGTGGATGACCTGGTGCCGGAGCTGGTCGAGCAGGGTGTGGACCTGACGATGGCGGTCCAGGAGCGCGACGCCGAGCACTTCGCGACGCGCCTGCCCTCGGCCCGCATCATCCCAATTTCGAAGCGCTTCGAGTCCCGTCCCGCGCGCATGGCGTGGGAGCAGACGGGCCTGCCCAAGCTGATCCGCAAGGTCCGCCCCGACGTCCTGCACTCCCCGCACTACACGTCCCCGCAGTTCCCCGGCGTTCCGGTCGTTATCACGCTGCACGACGCGACGTTCTTCTCGCACCCGCAGGCTCACTCGCGCCTCAAGCAGCGCTTCTTCACGACGGCGATTCGCCGCGCGATTCGTCGCGCGGACGCCCTCGTGGTTCCCTCGCTGGCGACGCGTGACGAGACCATCAAGTACGCGGGCGGCGATCCCTCGCAGTTCTACGTGGCCTACCACGGCGTGGATCGCTCGATCTTCCACCCGGTCTCGGACGCCGAGCGCGAGCGCGTCAAGGCCTCGCTGGGCCTGGAGGGCCGCGACTACATCGGCTTCCTGGGCACGCTGGAGCCCCGTAAGAACGTGCCGAACCTGGTGCGCGGCTGGGTGAAGGCCGTCTCGGACCGCCCGAATCCGCCGGCCCTCGTGCTGGCCGGTGGCAAGGGGTGGGACGAGGACATCGACCCGGCCCTGGCCTCGGTGCCCGAACACCTGACGGTCCTGCGCCCCGGCTACCTGCCCCTCGAGGACCTGCCCGGTTTCCTCTCGGGCTGCGTCATTTTGGCCTACCCCTCGATCGCGGAGGGCTTCGGACTGCCGGTCCTGGAGGCGATGAGCTGCGGCGCCGCGACGCTGACGACTCGACTGACCTCCCTGCCCGAGGTCGGCGGCGACGCCGTCGCCTACTGCGACATCGACCCGGACTCCATCGCCTCGGCCCTGACGGAGCTGCTGGACGACCCGGCTCGCCGCGAGGCCCTGGGGGCCGCCGCGATTCCGCGCGCCGACGAGTTCACGTGGGCCCGCGCCGCTTCCGTCCACATCGAGGCATTCCGCGCCGCCGCCCATTCCTGAGTCAACTGCGCCCGAAGGAGGCCGCCGCATGTCCACGTCCGCCCCGCAGCGCCGCACACTCGTCGCGGTGCTCATCCTCGTTGCCGCGGTGGTTGCGGCGTCGCTGGCGTGGGCCGTGGCGTCCCCTGTCGGCTCCTCCCCGGACGAGGACTTCCACGTCGGCTCCATGTGGTGCCCTCCCCCGGTGGACAAGACGGGCTGCCAGATTTCCACCAAGGACGGCGAGAAGGCCGTCATGGTGCCGCAGTCGCTGGCCAAGGAGTACGTCACCTGCTACGCCTTCGACCATGACAATTCCGCTCTGTGCGCCCTGAACGCATCGGACGAGGAGCTGGCGCCAACCCTGCGCTGGGACGACGGAAACTACCCCTGGGGCTACTACCAGTTCGCTCACCTATTCGTGCAGCGATCGACGAGCCACGCGGTGTTGGCGTTGCGCACGGTGAACACTCTGCTGGCGATCGGTCTGATCGGTGCGATCATCGCACTGGCGGATTCGGAGCTGAAGCGCGCGATCAGCGTCGCCGTGACGGTCGCGTGGCTGCCGATGGGCTTCTATTTTGTTGCCGGCATGAACCCGTCGTCGTGGGCGATGACGGGCACGTTTGCTTTTGCTGCTGGGCTGCTGGCCGCCACCCGTTCGGTGGGGCGACGCCGGGTGGGTCTGATCGCCTGCGCCCTGGCCGGCGCGGTCTTGGCGTGCACGTCCCGCGGCGACAGCGCCTTCTTCCTCTTCGTCGTCACCGTGGCCTTGGTCTTCGCGGTGCCGCTGACCAAGCGCATCATTCCCGAGGCAACCCTGGCATGCGTCGCCTCCGTCGTGGGCATCTGGGTCATGGCGCGCACGAACGTGGCTGCCTCGCACCTGGGTTCGGGCAACGAACTGGCGGAATACTCTCTCAAACACATCGCGTGGCTCAACGTGTCCTCACTACCCAACTACCTGCGCGGCTTCGTCGGGCACCTGCTGGGACCGGGGTGGAACGACGTGTCCTACCAGGGCACCGTGTCCTACGGCGCCTCCGTCGTGGTCGTCGCCGTCCTATGCTGGTCACTGCGCTCGCTGTCCTGGCGCAAGGCTCTGTCGGCGATCACGGTGGCAGGTGCGATCACGGGCGTTCCCGTGGTGATTGGCCTGCGCGGACACTTCAACAACGTGCTCACCTACCAGCCGCGCTACATGCTGCCGCTCTTCGCGGTATTCCTGCTCATGCTCCTGGCTCCCTCCCCCGCACGCGCAAACGATGAGGGGCGGCGCGTGGGCAGCGCAGCATTCCGCCTCCCCACGAGCGTCGCTGGGCGCGTGGGCACGGGGCTCGTGGCGGCGACATGGGCGCTCACCAACGCCCGGGCTCTCTACCTCGTCATCGAGCGCTACGCGTTCGGGCGTACGCAGCACGGCTACCCCATCGACCTGTCGACGCGGAACCTCAGCGCAGGGAACGAGTGGTGGTGGCCAACGGCTCCGATCGGACCGATGGCCGTGTGGATCCTTGGCACTCTCGCTGGCGCGCTTGCGATTGGCCTCGCCGTTTTCCTATGGCAACGCTCCCCCGAAAAGGCGCCCGAGCCTCGTCGATAGACACTTCACACCCAAACCGTTCACAAATCCACCTAACAGTGCTATGCTCGAACACGTAGCGCCCAAGTGGCTTCCATGAACGAAAGGTGATCGCATGCCCACGACCAACGTCGGCACGCTCAGCGAGCCCCAATTCAACATCCTGAACGCACTGGCCAAGGCCGACTCTCCCCTCACGCAGCGGGCCCTGTCGGAGGCCACCGGCATGAGCCTGGGGCGCGTCAACACCGCCACCCGCGAGTGCGAGGCCGCCGGCTACATCGACGAGCGCGCGATCACCGACGCGGGCCGCGAGGCCCTGGAGCCCTACCGCGTCACGGGCGCCGTCATCATGGCCGCGGGCCTGTCCTCGCGCTTCGCCCCCATCAGCTACGAGCGCCCCAAGGGCACGCTCAAGGTGCGCGGCGAGATCCTGGTCGAGCGTCAGATTCGTCAGCTCCACGAGGTCGGCATCACGAATATCGCGCTGGTCGTCGGCTACAAGAAGGAATACTTCTTCTACCTGGCCGACAAGTACGACGTCGACATCGTCGTCACCGACGTGCGAATGCCACCGACAGGCACAGATGACGGACTGCGCGCCGCCATCGACCTGCGCCGGGCCCACCCGGGTCTGCCGGTGGTGGTGCTGAGCGCTTACGTGGCCGGGCCCTACGTGCAGGATCTGCTCGAGGAGACCGAGTCGCCGACCTCCCCGGCCGGGCCGGGAGCTCCCAGTGCTAGCAGCGGGGGCGCTGTGGGCTACCTGCTCAAGGAGCGCGTGGGGCGGGTGGCGGACTTCCTACACTCGCTCGACGTCGTCGTGGGCGGCGGAGTGGTCATCGACCCGGAAGTGGTCTCCCACCTCATGAAGGCGGCCCGGGCCGCCGGTTCCGGACACGACGGGGACGGTGATGCCGGAGCCGGCGAGATGGCGGGAACGATGGCGGAGCCCTCCGGTGCTCGTGCGCCGGCAACGACCAGGACGGTCTCGCCGTCGACGCCGTCGGGCGGGATCGCGAGTGCGACACCGGGAGGAACGGGCCTGGACCGGCTGACGCGGCGCGAGCAGGAGGTGCTCGAGCTCATGGCGCAGGGGCTGTCGAACGCGCAGATCGCCGAGCGGCTGGTGGTCTCCGACGGTGCGGTGGCCAAGCACGTGGCGAATATCTTCCGAGGGCTGGACCTGCAGCCGGGCGAGGAGAACCGGCGCGTGCGGGCCGTTCTGGCCTGGCTGCACGCCCGGGCCTGAGCCTGGCCGCACAGCGCGGTGGTCCCGGAGGCCGAAACGACCCCCAATGGCGCGCCCGATGTCC
>ERZ773203.1739-NODE-1739-length-10703-cov-5.119459_pt1 | contig 10703 bp, 13 predicted proteins | sample MGYA00580529_ERZ773203 | MGnify/ENA primary metagenome ERZ773203 (study PRJEB29015, sample SAMEA2738176) | human oral metagenome | biome: human oral; feature: human-associated habitat; material: saliva | place: China | collected 2177 ...
GAAAAGCGAGGAACTTATAAGAAGACTTAGAAGGGCTGAGTATGCAAAGCAGAAAATAGTGGCATTTAAGCATGCCATCGATAACAGATATGGGGAAGATGGGGTATTTTCACATGGGAATGACAGTTTTAGGGCTTATCCTGTGAGCGATGTTTCCCAAATGGAAGAAATTATGGAAAAAAATGAAGATGAAAAAGCTGAAAGTGAAAAAACTGAAGAAAAACAGTCGGAAAAATAAATAGAATTTCTAGGAAGGATTATGGCTATGGAATTTATAATAAAGGAAATAATTGACAAAAGGGAAAAGGAAAAAATATCCAGAGATATTTTAAATGATCTTCCTGAATGGTTTGGTATGCCTGACAGTACAGAGGAATATATTAAAGATTCTCAGGATAAATCATTCCTGGCATGTTTTTGTAATGGAGAAGCAATTGGATTTGTTGTGCTAAATGCCACAAGCAAGGACTGTGCAGATATTTTTGTAATGGGAATTAAGAAAAAATATCATCGCATGGGTGTGGGCAGAAAACTGAATGATGCCTATGAAGAAATGGCAAAAAAACTTGGATATACATATTCGCAGGTGAAGACAGTTAAAATGGGTCACTATAAGGAATATGATATTACTAATCATTTCTATATATCCATGGGATATAAGGAGTTGGAGTGCTTTCCAACCTTGTGGGATGAGTGGAATCCTTGCCAGATTTATATAAAATATATTGGAGGGAAATAACTAAGAATTTGAAGGTTCTATAATATATATGGGGGTGAAAAAAGAAATAAAAAAATTCGACAACCTTAAAAAGCTTATTCAGCTTAGAATCTCTTAAGGTTATCGAACTTTTTCTACCCCACCCTTGACAAAGAGCCTATATTTTTAGATAATAGGTAATTGATATTACCACTGCATATTTACTGTAATAGAGTGGATAAATTAGAAATTTAGGAGAGTGATTATGGAATACAATTGTGGTTTTATAGAAGGAAATAAGTGGTTTAGATACCGAGCGGCAGCAATCATTGTAGAAGAAGGATGTGTACTATTTGCCGGAAATGAAATAGAAGATTATTTCTATTCTATTGGTGGAGCTGTTCATATGGGTGAAACAGCAGAAACCGCCGTTAAGAGAGAAGTTCTTGAAGAAACAGGTGTTGAGTACGAAATAGATTATCTTGCCGTAATCCATGAGAATTTCTTTAATGACGATAAAGGTTCGCACAAAGGAATGGACTGTCACGAGATAGCTATGTACTTTATGATGAAGCCTAGAGGTACAAGAGAACTTAACAGTGAAAGCTATGTAATGGGAGTTAAAGAAACAATGCATTGGATTCCTGTTGAGGATATTCATAAATATAAGGCTTTCCCGTTGTTTATGAAGGAGTATCTGCAGTCAGGACACAATGGAATTAAACATATTATAACCGATCAAAGAGTTTAATAGTTCCCAGTTTACAAAGAAAAGAAAAAATAGATTTCTGAGAAAATATCTACAATAAAGCTGGAGATATATTGTTAATTTGAAAAAAACTATGAAACAAAAATTGACTAATTTAGCTGTTGGAAAATTAGTGGCAGTAGTAGTAGTATTCTAGATAAATTTTTTCCTATTCAAAAAATTGCTTATTACTATAAAATCTCTAATTTCTATTTCTTTCTCTTTATTTATACTAAGCTTTATTCTTGTACAGAGAACTATTTTTTGGTGTATTTTGATAAAAAGGATTTCAAAACAAGGATTTGCTGCAAAATATACAGGCAAAATTTACAATAAACTAAAGATATTAAATGTAATTTTGCTATGTATGGGAGTCCTATTGATAATATTAAATTACAGTACGTTTTTTACAATGGTTATCTCTCTTGCTATTTGGATATTTGCTGTGATAGAGTGAGTAAATTACTATAAATTACAATTATCATACAGTCTTAACCCTGTCGTTTTATTAAAATACATACTGCAGAGGAAATTAAGAAAAAGTAGAATAGCAAATGAAATTGATAAATCTATATGAAAAATGAATAAGTATCAATGAGAAATTTTTTGATGCAGCAGGAGGAAAAAATGTTTATCAGACCAATAACATTGGATGATGTTGAAAATTTTTACCATATGATGTGCCGACTTGATGAAGAAACCGAATATATGATGTATGAACCGGGTGAACGTCAGCTTAAGTCAAATAATCCCGATGATTTAAAAGAACGTATTGAAGTTGCAGTTTCAGGAGAAGATTTTCTGATGGTTGCTGTAAATGATAATGAGGAAATTGTAGGATACATATGGGCAGAAAGAGGAAAAATGAACCGTATTTCACATATGGCATATATTATTACAGGAATTCGTAAGGCATATCATCGGCAGGGGATAGGAAGCGAATTTTTTAATATGCTTGATGAATGGGCAGGAAAAAACAGGATATGAAAAAGTGCTTCCAGTTATTGACGAATGGTTGGAAAATAATAATCCTAATACTAGAAGAGCAGTTACAGAGGGTTTAAGAATATGGACAAGCAGACCGTATTTTAAAGATAAACCAATTGAAGCTATTAGGAGAATTTCTGTCTTGAAGGAAGATACGAGTGAATATGTTAGAAAATCTGTAGGAAATGCTTTAAGGGATATAAGTAAAAAGTTTCCGGAATTGATTAAAATGGAACTCAGCAGCTGGAAATTAGAGAGCAGAGAAATCAAACAAGTGCACAAGTTGGCAAGTAAATTTATTAGCTGATAATCCCAGTTTTTAAATGTCCAGAAAAATTAAGAGCTCATAGAGGTAAAAATTATGGAAATGATTGATAAAATTAAAGAAATAGAACAATATGTGTGTAGTAACTTTGAAGAACTGGATTTGGATGATCCTATCGAAGAAGGTTATTTTGAAGAGTATGAAGATATATCGGGAGCTTGTCAGGATGAAATTACACTATTTGAGGGGAAATTTGATATTGTATTGCCTGCTGATTTCAAAGAGCTCTACAAATACAAAAATGGAAGCAGATTTTTTTCTATACTGCCTTCTGTCATTGATAAAAGGGAAATGGTATTTTGTCTAATGAGTTTACAGGAAATAGAAAATTCAAAAAAATATTTTCAGAATAGAAATGCCTTGTTATCTGAGTTTCCTGAACACTTTACTGCTCAGGATATTGAAAAGATGAAAGACAGCAGAATAAAGCCTTATCTTTTTAACAGAAAATGGTTTCCATTTGCACAATATTGCGACAGCTGTTATCTTATGCTGGACTTAGACCCTGATAAAGAAGGAGAAAAAGGACAGATTATATGCTATATTCATGATCCAGATGAAGTAGTTTATGTGGCACCTAATATTACTGAACTGGTATCTGAAATATTTGAGGAAATTATTCGGGCGTAGTTCTATAAAAAAGTATAATATGAAAAAATGTTGAGTCGGTATTTCCAATACCAGTATTAATGGTAGCAACTTACAATGAAGACGGAAATATTATGAAAGCTGGAAAAGACGAAATGGATAAATTAATGAACGAAGTGAAGAAATTACATGGGTATTTGCAAAATGTAAATTTTGAATAGAGAGTATCTGTATAAATAAAATTAAAAAAAGTTTTTAATTGTTGAAAAAATTTGCTATAATTAAGATATAAAAATTAAGGGGGAATTAATATGGCTACTAAAAGCTTTACCAATGATGTCACTTTTGAACCAAAAGATGTTGATAATTTAATAAAAGCTTTAGAAACAGATAAAAAACCTAATCCTATTAAAAATATTAAAGTAAAAACAATAACAGAACCTTCAGAAATACTAAAATTAGTGGGATTAAAGAGAGATGAAGTTTAGAAAGATTTCTTTACAAAGTCTTTTAAAACAAATAAAAGACACGAAAGAGATAAAAGAAAGTTATGAAAAGTTATTGAAAAAGCAACAGAAAAAATTAAGTTTTAATGGTCGGAAATTAGAAAATGGTGATTACATAGTCAATAGTTTTTTATTAGGACAATTAGGAAAAAATTTTAACAAAAATATTTTAGAGGAAGATAAAATAAAAGGAGTTGAGCTTTTGACAATTGCCTATAATCTCTTGATTGAAATTAAAAATTTGATTAATGTGAAATATCTCTGGATAGAGTGTGAGGATAATAAAAAATTGTTGGATTTTTATTCTAATTTTGGATTTAAATTGATAGAAAATTATGTTTCAAATAATGGTTTGAAAGTTATGATATTAAAATTAAAAAATTAAAGATATTACAAAAATGTATCGAAAAACTTAATGTTAAAATTAAAAGGTTGGAGATACATTTTTTTAATCCCTATACTTGCTAAAAAACCATAATAAAAGAAAGCATATTCTATTAGCTATAATTTATAAATGATTGATACTAGGAAAAATCTATCTATTCGTTTTACTTATACTACATAATAAATTCAAATTGGACTAAAATAAAAAACTGAATTATAATATAAATAACAGGATTTGTTTTAGTTTGTAATACAAAATATTGTTGTGTATATACACATAATGAGATGGAATAGCAATTTTATTTTAAAAACATAAACTAAAATAAATCAAATAGTAAAAACTAGAAATAAATCAAGGAGGAGAACAGAATGAGTAGAACATTAAAAAGAGTAATGTTATTAGTTTTACTAGCAATTGGACTTTTGACAGGATGTCAAAAAGGTGCTGAAACAAAAGAAGAAAAGAAAGAAAGTGCAGATGGTGGAAAAGGAACTTTAAAAGTTATAGCCGCTTATGATGCAAAAGACAAAGTTTTTGAAGAATTTACAAAGAAAACAGGAATAAAAGTAGAATTCTTAGATATTTCTTCAGGAGAAGTTTTATCAAAGTTAAATGCACAAAATGGTAAAATAGGTGCAGACGTTTGGTTCGGTGGTGGAGCAGACAGCTTTATCGTAGCAGGAGAAAAAGGATATCTTGAAAATTATGTATCGCCTGAAGAAAAAGAAATGGATCAGAGATTTATTGGAAATGACTTTTGGACAGGTGTTTCTATCGTAACAGCAGGATTCTTAGTAAATACTGATGTATTGGAAAAAAAGGGATTGCCTGAACCAACATCATGGGCAGATTTAAAAAATCCTAAATATAAAGATGAATTAATTATGGCTGACCCTGCAATTTCAGGAACAAACTATGCAGTTGTTTACAACTTGTTACAATCAATGGGAGAAGAAGCTGGATGGGCTTATCTTGAATCAATAAAAGGAAATATTCCTTTCTATGCACAACGTGGATCAGAACCTACAGCAAAAGTTAAAAATGGAGAAATGGCAGTAGGAATAATCCCTCTAGGTGGAGACACTTACAAAATGGAAAAAGAATTTAAAGTTAAAAATGTAATCCCTTCAGATGGACTTCCATGGGTTCCAGCAGGAATGGCTATATTCAAGGAAGCTGAAAACAAAGATGCTGCAAAAGCATTTGTTGACTGGGCATTATCAAAAGAAGGTCAGGAATTCCTGAAAACAGTTGCTCCACGTATGATGGTAAGAAAAGATGTTACTCCTCCGGAAGAATTAAAAGGAATGACTGTTGATAAACTTATGAAAATGGATATCGCAGGAATGGGAACAAGAAGAGAAGAAATATTGAAATTATGGAAAGAAAAAATGGGGAAATAGATTATGAATTTATTCCGGAAAAATATTAGTGAAAGAGCCCAAAAGAAACATTTTGGGCGTTCTTTCTTTTATATGGAAATTACAGATAGGATATTTTATCTGATTGCAGTTGTGCCGATAATGGTATTCATATTATGGCCTATAATTGCACTGTTTATAAGAAGTGTTACTCCTGGCGGGAAATTTACATTGGAAATGTATAATTCGCTATTCAAGGAACATTTTACTGTAATAAGAGACAGTTTATGGGTATGCCTGTTATCTACAACCTTATCAGTGATAATAGGTACTGTCATAGCAGTTTACATAACTTATGCACCAAAATTAATAAAAGGAATGCTGATGCTCCTCCTTATGCTTACAATGATATCACCGCCTTTCCTGTCTTCGCTTTCGTATATACTGCTGTTTGGGAAAAGAGGAATAATAACGGCTGATTTACTGCATCTAAATTTTAATCCCTACGGATGGCATGGAATAGTAATAATGCAGACCTTCAGTGAAATTTCGCTGGCTGCCCTTATTATAATTGGAGGACTTACGACAATACCTTCTTCCGTTCTGGAAGCAGGAAAAGATTTAGGTTCCAAATCAGGAGCCATACTTTTTAGAATAATACTTCCAATGCTTAAATCTTCAATAGTTGCAGTTTATTTTTTAATATTTGTAAAAAATATTGCGGATTTTGGTACACCTATTATTGTTGGAGGTAATTTTAAGATGCTTGCCACAGAGGCATATAAAGGAGTAATTTCATATGGAGAAATAGAACAGGCGGCAGCTATCAGTTTTCTTATATTTCTTCCAATTGTATTTATTTTTCTTATATATAGGCATCAGCTTACAGCATCTAATGTTATGGGAAGTTTTTCAGAAAAATCAGGGCAGAGTGAAGAGAAAAGATATCAGCTGCCATTATATCTGAAAATGATTTTTGGATTTGTGACATTATGTTTTGCAATATATATGCTGCTGCAATATATTTCCATATTTGTTTCAGCAGTATCAAGTAACAGCGGTGGAAAATTCCACTGGACAATGGAATTTATACAGTCATTTTCGCTTACTAAAATTCCAAGTATGGTAAGAAGTGTGGTGTATTCTTTAATAGCAGGAGTTACTGCCAGTTTTCTTGGAGTTCTTTTTGCATATTATATAGACCGTAGAAAAGTAAAATTTTCTAAAAGCTTTGATTTTATTGCCGCATTGCCTTATATCCTGCCTGGACCATTTTTTGGAATAGCCTATCTTCTGGCTTTTCAAAATCCACCGTTACTTTTGACAGGAACAGGAGCAATAGTGGTATTAAACTGTATTTTCAGACAGATGCCTGTAACAACAAGGGCTGCAAGTGCGAACCTCAGTCAGATAAGCTCATTGACGGAAGATGCTGCAAGAGATCTTGGAACACCTGGAATAGCAGTGTTTTTCAGAATAGTGCTTCCACAGCTGAAACCTGCATTTCTTGTAGGATTTATAAATACCTTTACAACAACAATGACAACAGTGGGTGCAATTATATTTCTTATTACCCCTTCAGCAAAGGTTGCCACAGTTGAACTCTTTAATGAAATTCGTGACGGAGACTACAGAATGGCATCGGTTATTGCAAGTCTGCTGATTTTAGTAATATTACTTGTAAATATTTTATTTTCAATATTCATATTAAGAAAAAAGAAGGAGGGAAAACATGTATCTTCAACTGAAAAATCTGTATAAGAAGTATCAGGATAATACTGTAGTGAATAATTTTAATATAGATGTGGAAAAAGGGGAACTGATAAGTATTCTCGGGCCGAGTGGATGCGGAAAGACAACAACATTGAGAATGATAGCAGGATTTATAACTCCCACATCAGGAGATATCTTTCTTTCAGGAGAAAAAATAACTGATTATCCACCTGAAACACGTCCTGTGAGTACAGTTTTTCAAAATTATGCACTGTTTCCTCATTTGACTGTTTATGAAAATATTGAATATGGACTTAGATACCCTTTAAAAGTTGGAAAAAAACTTGATAAGAAGGAAAAACAGGAAAGAACGGAAAGAATAATAAATCTTGTAAATCTTAAAGGGCTTGAAAAAAGAAGGATAGACCAGCTAAGTGGTGGCCAGCAGCAGAGGGTAGCCTTGGCAAGATCTCTTGTGCTTGAGCCAAAGGTTCTTTTACTTGATGAACCTTTATCAAATATTGATACAAAATTAAGGGAAACTGTAAGAAATGAAATAAGAAAAATACAGAAAGAATTAGGAATAACAATGATTTTTGTCACTCACGATCAGGAAGAGGCAATGAGCATTTCAGACAGGATTGTTGTTATGAATGGAGGGAATATTGAGCAGATAGGAACTCCACGTGAAATTTACACTTTCCCTGAAACTGTTTTTGTTGCAGAGTTTATAGGAAAGGCAAATATTATAAAAAGGGATAAAAAAAGCTTTATAATTCGACCTGAAAATGTTACTATATCCTATAATGAAACAAATAAAGACAACATGGATGAAATAATTTCAGAAAAAGGAAAAATTATCAGTAAGGAATATCATGGAGCACTTGTTTCCTATGAAATTGAAGTTATGAATGAACTGTCAGGCTTGAAAAGATTGAATGCTGTTATGATTTCCGGAAAAAAGGAATATGAAATAGGAGAAATAGTGAGATATTCCATGAATAAACAGGATTTATATGAGATAAAATCATAAAATTTGAAAATACCTAAGAGGATAAATTATAAAAATAGAAAATGGGGGAAATATGGCACTGATTTATGTAACAGGAGGAGCTAAGAGCGGGAAAAGCATGTTTGCTGAAGATTTACTGCTTGAAATGAATAACGGAAATCAGAAAAATATTTATTTGGCAACTTCCATTGTATTTGATGAAGAGATGAAGGTAAAAGTGGCTCTTCATAAGGAAAGAAGACAGGATAAATGGCTTACAGTAGAAGGTTATAAAAATTTTAGTGAAACTCTGAAAGATATATTTTCAGATGAAAGAAAGAATAATATGCTTGTTGACTGCCTTACAAATATGATAAGTAATATTATTTTTGAGGAACAGGACATCGACTGGGACAAACCTTTAGAAAAAGATTTTGAAAAATGCAACATTTCAGTGGAAAAACAGGTAAATGAACTGATAAATATTGTAAATAGATTTGAAAATGTTATCATTGTTTCAAATGAATTGGGAATGGGTATCGTTCCTAGCTATCCTCTTGGAAGATATTTTAGGGAAATAGCCGGGAAAATGAATCAGAAAATTGCAGAAATTGCTGATGAAGTATATTTTGTAGTATCAGGAATACCTATGAAAATAAAATAGAAATAGGGGGATTTTATGCTGAGAAAAGTGATTTTAATTTTTTACATGAAAGGAGTTTTGTAAACAATGAATATTGACATTATAAGAATATTTGCTTTTGCTTTTATTGTAATGTTGCATACTTTGAACAGGCAATATGGACTGACTGTATGGATGAGTGGATATGCAGTTATTTCAATAGGAGTAAATCTTTTTATTATGATAAGCGGATATCTGTTGCTGGATAAGGCAGAATCAGTAAAGGATTTTTTTAAGAAAAGATTTTTCAGTATACTTCCCTTATTTGTAGTTTTTAATATAGTCTATATTTATTTTTACAACCATTCTTTCATAGCAGTAAAAAAAATATCAGCACCTCATTTCTGGTATATTTACATGATTCTAGGATTGTATTTACTGACTCCATGGCTGAGAAAGGTTTTACAGTATGCAGAAAAGGAAACTTTTTATGTAGTTGTATTATGGTTTTTGTGTAATATACTTAATCCATATTTACAGTTTTTCAGATTGCCTAAGATACCATTTTCTCATTTTCCAATAGTTGGATTTATCGGATATTATGTATTAGGATATTATTTGAAAAAATATAGAGATAAATTAGGTAAAATACCCTTTATCTACGTAATAGCAGTTTATATGGCAGGATTTTTTATAAGTGTTTTGTCTACAAGATATGTTCTTATTACAACAGGAAACAGAATATCAGATTTTTTTGATAAAAATTCACTGGGGACATTTTTTATGACGGTTTCGTTCTTTATTTTCTGGCTGAAATTCAACTTTAATAGCAGAAACAGTATTGTGAGAATGATTTCAGATTCAACTTATTTTGCATATTTGATTCATATAATAATTTTACATTATGTTGTTAAAATAAGCGATGAAATGATTTTTAAATCAGTTGCAACCATTGTAGTAAGTATTATTACTGGGATTCTTTACAACTATGCAAAAAAAATGTTCGATGGGATTTGCAAAAAATTTCATAGTTTAAAATAAAAATATAGTTTTATATTAACTCCCGAAGACCCACCCTCGATATTATTAAAACAGTGCGTGGTAGTAACATTAAATCTATTGAAAGATATATAACTGTACACATGTGACAATACTGAGGATAAAAGTAAAAAAAGTTTAAATCTCCTCCTGATTCCATAAGCGTGACAGGCTTGTTTAAAATTCCGAAGAATTTTAGAGACACTCGCTTTTAACAATATCTACACCAAATATAAAACTGTATAGCAAAAATTTTTAAATAATTAAAAAATATTAGTTTTCAATCAGTTCAGTCAGCCAGTTTGCCTGCTGGAGTTCAGTATCAGTTTCCCTGATTTTTTTTGAAAGAAGATCAAGCTCCTTCTGTAAAGCAGGAACATCTACTGTACTCATTATTTTTATTTCTGTAGTTGAATACAGGTTTACTTTCTGACCGGCAATATTTAAAAATCCTCTCAAAACATTGGATTTTAAAGTCAGAGTATCTCTTTCTGCAATCAAATCTGCAAGAGTTTGACCATTTGAAACAGTGACACAGTTAGTTTTGTTAATTTGCTTAATAAGAACTTTCAGCTGATTAATATTGCTATCAAGTTCATTCAGAAGTTCTTCAGGTTTTTCTGAAGGTTCGTCATTTTCCTGAACTTTTGCATTATTATTAAGCCTTACTCTTAACTGATCTATTCTTTTCTGTAAATCTGCCCTTAAAATAAGAGCTTCGGCAAGTTTCATATATAACCTC
>ERZ773203.1753-NODE-1753-length-10638-cov-3.621941_pt1 | contig 10638 bp, 10 predicted proteins | sample MGYA00580529_ERZ773203 | MGnify/ENA primary metagenome ERZ773203 (study PRJEB29015, sample SAMEA2738176) | human oral metagenome | biome: human oral; feature: human-associated habitat; material: saliva | place: China | collected 2177 ...
TTATAAAAATTCCGGGAAAATATCTGCGTATAATGACAAATACATAGATAAAAAATTTACTCAGCATGATTATGGAAAATATGAAAAGGAACTGGAAGAATTTTCTGAAATATTAAATGAAATTATAGATAACAGAAATGGATTTATGAGTTTTATCGATGAAAAGAAAAGTGGAGAAATAACAAGAGAAGAAGAAGCTTTCATAAATAATTTCATAAAATATGTTGAAGAAAATAAAATTGAAGACAGGAAAGAATTTCTGAAGCTGTCCTACTATTATTCATTGTTACAGAATAGCAACGTGAAAAGTGAAATGTACAAAGATTATTCAGTAAATATAGGAAAACTTCTTGAGCATGATAAATTTATAATTGATAACCAGAAATACCAGATAAAGAAAAACTGGCAGGAAACAAGAAGAAGAGCACTCGGTTCGATGGGAAAAGAAGACAATATAAAAATGCTGTATAATCTTAGAAAAAATGCAAAATACGGTAAAATAAATACTTTGAGGGAAATTATAGGGACAGATGTAGAGTTTTTCAAAAAGATTTTTCCTGTAATAATGACTGACCCGAATACATGCAGTGCTGTGTTTCCATTACAGGAAGGGATTTTTGATTTAGTAATATTCGATGAAGCCAGTCAGCTTAAGCTGGAAGAAGTTTTACCTTCCATGATGAGAGGGAAATATAAGATAGTTTCAGGAGATATTCATCAGATGCCACCTTCAAACTATTTTGGAACAGAAATGGATCAGAAGGAAACTGATAATGAAGAAATAGATGAGGAAACATTATTTTTAGCAGATAGCGAGTCTTTGCTTGATTATGTAAATAACTTGAATGAAGATGTGGTTATGTCTTATCTTGATTTCCATTATAGATCGAAGCATCCGAAACTGATTAATTTTTCCAATGCGGCATTTTACGAATCAAGGCTTGTTCCGATGCCGTCAAAGTCAGAATATACACCAATTGAATATTATAGAGTGGATGGAGTGTACAAAGCTAGAAAAAATGATGATGAAGCAGATAAAATTATCGAACATATTTTCAGTGATAAAATACTTATAGATGGTAAATTACCAAGTGTGGGAATAGTTACGCTAAATTTGGAACAGAAAACAAATATTGTAAATAGGATAAATTCATATTTAAGGGAAAATGACAATGAAACAGTAAAAAGCCGATATAATGAACTACTTGAAAAAAATATGTTTGTAAAAAACCTTGAAAATGTTCAGGGAGACGAAAGAGATGTAATGATATTTTCTACAACTTTCGGAAAAAATGAAGACGGAAAATTTATACAGAATTTTGGACCTTTAAATAATCAGCAGAAGGGATATAAGCTCTTAAATGTATTAATAACAAGGGCAAAATATAAATTTGACGTATTTACTTCAATTCCTGAAGAAAATATAAATACATGGGAAAATGAAATTACAAAAAATGGGAACAATGGTAGAGGAGTATTTTATGCATATCTTGCATATGCCCAGGCTGTATCAGAAAATGATATAGATAAGGAAAATAGAATTTTAGATACTTTAGCAGTAAATAAAACAAAATATTCCAGCGTTCCGTATGAAAAAATTCAGAAAGCAGACAGCAAGATTGTAAAAATAATTGCAAAGGAAACAGGACTGGCAGAAGACGAAGAAATAGTAAAAAATTATAGGATTGGAGGATTTGTTCTTCCTTATGCAGTAAAGGATAAAGATGCAGACAAGGCAAAAACTGTAATAGACATAAATGATATAGAAATATTTAATGGGAAAACTGCATATAGAGGACTTATATATAGAAAAAATATGTTTGAAGGCATGGGATATAAATATAAATTACTGAACATGGCAGATTACATATAGAAAATTTCTTTTGATATATTGGATTACTTATAACGAAAGGATGAGTGTAAAATGAAAAGAAATATTTTTATAACGGGAGCTTCCAGCGGAATAGGAAAAGCAATGGCTTATTCCTTTGGGAAAAATGGGGATAATCTTATTTTGTGTGCCAGAAGAAAGGAAAAACTTCAGGAAATAAAAAGTGACATTGAAGGCAGATATGACGTAAAGATTGATATTTATGAACTTGATGTGACAGAGTATGAAAAAGTAAGGGAAACAGTAAAGGAAATAATTAAAAATTCAGGAAAAATAGATGTTCTGATAAATAATGCAGGACTTGCACTGGGATTGGAAAAATTTCAGGATTACAATATAGCCGATATTGAAAGAATGATTGACACAAATATAAAAGGACTACTGTATGTAACAAGGGAAGTTATTCCAAATATGGTGGAAAATAATGACGGACATATAATAAATATCGGTTCTACAGCTGGAATTTATTCCTATGGAGGAGCTGCAGTCTACTGTGCCACAAAGTCTGCTGTAAAATTTCTAAGCGACGGAATAAGGATAGATACAATTGATAAAAATATTAAAGTGAGTACATTACAGCCAGGAATTGTTGAAACTGACTTTAGTGAAGTGCGATTTCATGGAGATAAGGAAAGAGCCAAAAAAGTTTATGAAGGTGTGGAAGCCTTAAAACCTGAAGATATAGCAGATGTGGCATTATACGTGACAAACCAGCCTAAACATGTACAAATATCAGACGTGACAATAATGGCTACAAAGCAGGCTACAGGATTTAATGTGTATAGGGAAAAATAAAAGCAGATGAAATGAGCTTTTGAGAAGTGGTTGTTAATTTGATGTAAAAAAGAAAGGGGAAATTTTAAAATGGAAAATAAAAAAAATGAATTCCAGAAAAAAGAACTGCCAGAGGAACTGTTAAAAGAAGCTTTAAAAAAATATAATTTATCTGACAGTTTACTTGAAGAAATAAGAGAAATCAGACAATATCTTCACACAAATCCTGAATTATCAGGTAAAGAATATAAAACGACGGAATTTATAAAAAAGTTTTTAACAGAACATGATATAAAAATTTTACCTTTTAACTTAAAAACAGGAGTTGTTGCTGAAATTGGAGAAGGAGAGAAAATAGTTGCATTAAGAGCTGACATTGATGCCCTCCCAATAAATGAAATGACAGATTATCCATATAAATCACAAAATGATGGGGTAATGCATGCCTGTGGCCATGATTTTCATACAGCTTCCCTTTTAGGTGCGGCAAAAGTATTAAAAGAAAGGGAAAAAGAGCTGAAAGGTAGGGTAAGGCTTATTTTTCAGCCAGCCGAAGAAATAAATGCAGGAGCAAAGGAAGTAATAGCTTCAGGTGCATTAGAAGAAGTTTCAGCAATTGCAGGAATTCATAACAAGCCTGATTTATCACTGGGAACAATTGGAATAAAATCAGGGCCTCTTATGGCGGCTGTAGACAGATTTGAAGTTAAAATTAACGGTACAGGAACTCATGCAGCGGCACCTCAAAATGGAAATGATCCAATAGTGACTGCCAGTCAGATTGTAACTTCTATTCAGTCGATAGTGAGCAGATATGTATCTCCTGTTGATATGGCAATAATCAGTGTAACAAGAATATCAGGTGGAAATACATGGAATGTAATACCTGAAAGTGTAGTAATGGAAGGTACAATGAGAACTTTTAAGAAATCTGTACAGGAAAGAATAAAAAAACTCTTTACACAGGTTATAAAAAATTATACAGAAGCTTTTGAACAGAAATATGAAATTTTGTGGGGAGATTCACATCCATTTGTAGATAATGATGAAACACTTGCAAAGCTAATAGGAGAAGAAGTTTCAGTATTTGCAGATGTTAAAGTGCCTGAAATGACAACAGGTGGAGAAGATTTTTCCTTCTATCAGGGGAAAGTACCTGGCCTATTTGCATTTATAGGTACAGGATGTCCTTATGAATGGCATAATCCTGCATTTCAAATAAAAGACGAAGCTCTATATTTTTCAATAAATTATTATATAGCAGCTGTAGATGTTATGTTGAAAAAATAAAGTATATAAATAAGATATGTGAAAAACTATATTTATGTGAATTATAGTAAATGAAATAAACATAGTTTATTCATATATATAACTTATGGAATTTGTAAATTTTATATATTTGACTTTTGTTACAGTATCCATTATAATCAATTTACAAATCTAAGAAAAGGATTTAAAAACAGAAAACAAAAATTAGGAGGAAAGAAAATGAAAAGATTTAGAGAAGCGATGCATCATCATAGGTAAATAGGTTTGTGCTTTAAAATTTCAGGTACAGACTTATGTTGTATTGATAAGAATTTGTACCTGTGATGCTTCTAAATCTTTTATTAAATAAATAGAAAAGCTCTCAGGAAAAAAACTGGGAGCTTTTTTCTGAATTATAGGAGTTAAGGTGCAAATAAATTATTAAATAATTATACCAGTGAAATTGACAAAATAATCTGCAGAAAATAAAAAATGAAAGAGATGGAGGAATAGATTATGAAAAAAATAATAATTCTATTAGTAATGGCGATGACGATACTCATGTGCAGCGTGGAAAAAACTGGTAAGGAAGAAGTAAAGAATGAAGATAAGTTACCTCAAAAGGTAGTTGTTGGATTAGATGATACTTTTGCACCAATGGGATTTAAAAATGAAAAAGGGGAATTAATAGGATTTGACATTGACCTGGCAAAGGCTGTGGCAGAAAAGCTGAAAATAGAAGTTGAATTTAAACCTATAAACTGGGATTCAAAAATAATGGATTTAAACAGTGGGAACATAGACCTGATTTGGAATGGACTTACAATAACTCCTGACAGAGCAAAAGAAACTGAAATCTCAAAACCTTATTTGAGCAATAATCAGATAATAATAGTAAATATTAATTCTCCAATAAAGACTAAAGCAGATCTGAAAGGGAAAACTGTAGGGGTACAGTCACAGAGCAGCGGAGAAGAAAAGATTAAAAAAGAAAATGCAGATAAGGGATTTAAGGAACTGAAAACATATCCGCAGTATGATCAGGCATTTATGGATCTTGGGATAGGAAGACTGGATGCAATAGTTGTCGATGAAGCATATGCAAAATATATAAAAAATACTGAGGAGAAACAGGCAGGAAAAGAACTTTACAGAATTTTAGATGAAAATTTTGGAATTGAGGAAATGGGAATTGCAGCAAAGAAAGGAAATAAAAAATTAATAGAAGCAATAGAAAAGGCAATAGATGAATTAAGAAAAGACGGGACATATCAAAAAATATATTCAAAATGGTTTAAGGATTAAAAATGTCACCATTAAATATGTTCATTGAACTGCTGGAAACTTTGCCGGTAGTATTTTCACTATATGTCTGTACGGTAGTATTTTCTGTCCCGTTGGGAATACTGGGAGCATTGGCATATACAGGGAAAAATAAAATTGTTAAGAGTATTCTTTCAGTATATACATGGGTATTCAGAGGAACACCCCTGATGCTTCAGCTGTTTGTAGTCTATTATGGAATTCCATTAATAAATTTCTTTGGATATAGAGTGAAATTAGATCCATATTCTGCGGCTGTACTGACATTTGTAATAAATTATGCAGCATATCTGATTGAGATAATGAGAAGTGGCCTAGAAAGTATAGATCAGGGACAGCACGAAGCTGCAAAAGTTTTAGGATACAGCTACTGGCAGAAAACAATATATATAATACTTCCGCAGGCTATAAGAAGGGTTCTGCCAACATTGGGGAGTGAAGCGATTACTCTTATAAAAGATACTTCGCTGATTTATGTTCTGGCAGTGACTGAAATAATGAAAAGAACAAAGGAACTTGCAAACCAGTATTACAATATAACTCCATACATATGTGCCATTATTATTTATCTTGTATTGAGTTTAGCTGTAGACAGACTGTTTAAGAATGTAGAAAAGAAAAATAAAATAAGAATTTAGGTGAAGGATATGAAAGAAAAAATAATAGAAGTCATTAATCTGAAAAAACAGTTTGGGAACAATCTTATACTGGATGATATAAATTTTACAATAAATGAAGGTGAGACAGTTTCCCTGATAGGTCCCAGTGGAAGTGGAAAATCAACAGTTTTAAGATGTATAGCAGACCTTGAAACACTGACTGGCGGGAAAATACTCATAGAAGGTCATAATTTACAGGATAAAGGAATTGATAAGAAAATAAAAAAGGAGCTGTTGCTGAAAACAGGAATGATATTTCAGAATTTTAACCTTTTCCCACATATGACAGTGAAGGATAATATTGTAAAAACATTAAGGATAGTAAAGAAAACAGACGTGAAAAAAGCTGAAGAAATAGCAGAAAAAGTACTGGAAACAGTTGGACTTGCCGATAAGAAAGATAATTTTCCTAATGAGCTTTCAGGAGGACAGAAACAAAGGGTTGCAATAGCGAGAGGATTGGCACTGGAGCCGGATATTCTTCTGTTTGACGAACCAACTTCTGCATTGGATCCAGAACTTGTAAAAGAGGTTCTTGATATAATAAGAAAGCTGAAAAAGGAAAGAAAAATAACGATGCTCATTGTAAGCCATGAAATGAAGTTTGTAAGGGAAATATCTGATGAAGTTATAGTAATGGAAAATGGAAAAATACTTGAAAAGGGCTCTGTAGAAAAAATCTTTGAAAATCCTGAAACTCAGAGGGTAAAAGAATTTTTAAATACAATATATTAAAAGGATTTGTATCATAGGAAAAATATATAAATAAGAGAAATTAAGTAGAAATATAAATTTGTAAAGTAAAATATACTTGCAATAGATATAAATTCAAGTTATAATATGAAAAGTCAAAATTTTGAAAGTAAAATTAAGAGGTGAAAAAGTGTTTATTACGATTAAGAACTTGGTAAAAGAGTATAAGCTGCGTAATGGTAAGATTTTAAAAGCTGTAGATAACGTAGACCTTGAAATAGCAAAAGGAGATATCTACGGAATAATGGGACTTAGCGGTGCCGGAAAGTCAACATTGATAAGACTCATAAACAGGCTTGAGGAGCCTACTGAAGGTGAAATATATGTAGAGCATATTGAAAAAGGTGAAGAAATACCTGCAAAAAAGAATGTTCTGGATTTTGACCAGAATGAACTTAGAAATTATAGAAAAAAAACAGGAATGATATTCCAGCATTTTAATCTTCTAAATTCTAGAAGTGTAGGCGGAAATGTGGCATTTCCTCTGGAAATTTCAGGATGGAAAAAGGAAGATATAAATAAGAGGGTAGATGAACTTCTTGAGATAGTAGGGCTACTAGATAAAAAGGAAAACTATCCGGAACAGCTTTCAGGAGGACAAAAACAAAGGGTTGCAATAGCAAGAGCACTGGCAAATAATCCGGAAATTTTACTTTCAGATGAGGCAACAAGTGCCCTGGATCCTAGGACAACAAATTCTATACTGGATTTGCTGAAGGATATAAATAAAAGATTTGGAATTACTATAATATTAATAACTCACCAGATGGAAGTAATAAGAAAAATATGTAATAAGACAGCAATAATGTCTGATGGAAAAATAGTTGAAGAAGGAACAGTAAAGGATATCTTTATGCATCCTAAAACACAGTTGGCAAAGGAATTTGTATCAAATATTTCCCACGAAAGTTTTGAATCAGAAGAAAAGGAAGAAGTTAAAGAGCGTTCAGGAGGGAAAATAAGACTGAAACTGAAATTTAATGAGGAACAGGCTGATAAGCCATATATTGCTGAGATAATTAAAAGATATGATGCAGAAATAAATATACTGGGCGGTTCCATAGATAAACTGTCAAATACGGTTGTAGGAAATCTGACAATAGAAATTTCTGCTGAAGAGGAAAAAATAAAGACAATAGTAAAATGGCTAGAAAAGAATCATCTGGAATTGGAGGTGTTATAATGAAATTTGATATAATAAAATTTTTACATTTTGAAACAATGCTGACTCCGTTATGGGAAACAGTTTATATGGTAGCAATAGCAACGCTTGTTTCTTTAATTATAGGACTTCCAATAGGAGTACTTCTTGTCACTTCTGAGCCTAAAGGAGTAAAGCCTAATAAAACGTTACATAAAATTCTAGATGTACTACTTGTAAATATAACAAGGTCAATACCTTTTGTTATTCTTATAGTTCTTCTAATTCCATTATCAAGACTTCTTATAGGAAAATCTTATGGGAGTGTGTCATTTATTGTTCCACTTTCATTAGGATCTGCTCCTTTTATAGCGAGAATAATTGAAGGGGCACTGAAGGAAGTGGATGAAGGACTTATAGAAGCCTCTAAAGCAATGGGAGCAACAACAAATGAAATAATATTCAAGGTAATGATACCGGAAGCACTACCATCATTAATCCATGGACTAACATTAACGATAATAAGTCTTGTAGGATATTCAGCAATAGCAGGTTCCATTGGTGGAGGTGGATTAGGAAATGCCGCAGTCATAGATGGATATCAGCGATCAAATCCAACATTAATGTGGCAGGCAACAGTAACAATTATTTTACTGGTACAGTTAATACAATTTATAGGAAACGGTATAGTAAACAGAATAAATAAAAAAAGGTTAAGAGGATAACAGAAAATAATATATTTAATTGGAATATAAATTGTTAATTTATATATAAAAATAAAAAAATAGGAGGATTTTAAATGAAAAAATTATTATTGGGACTTACAGCTGCATTATTTCTTGTAGCTTGTGGAGGAGCAAAAGAAGAAGCAAAAACTGATTCAAAGGTAACAGAAAAGCCGGCAAAAGTTGAAAAATTAGTAGTAGGTGCAACACCTGTACCACATCAGGAATTACTTGAATTAGTAAAGGATGACTTAAAGGCAGAAGGGGTAGATTTGGAAATCGTTACATTTAACGATTACATACAGCCAAATAAATTATTAGGAACTAAGGAACTGGATGCGAATTTCTTCCAGCATATACCTTACATGGAAGAATTTGCAAAATCAAATAATCTTGATCTAGTATCTGTAGGAAGCGTTCACGTTGAGCCTATGGCAGTTTATTCTAAAAAAATAAAAAATATAAATGATTTAAAAGATGGAGATACTGTATTAATACCTAACGATCCTACAAATGGTGGAAGAGCATTAATATTACTTGATAAAGCAGGAGTTATAAAATTAAAGGATAATAAAAAATTAGATTCAACAATAGCAGATATAGCTGAAAATCCTAAAAATATTAAATTTACTGCATTGGCACCTGAACAGTTGGCACCAAGACTTGAAGAAGTTACAGCTGCAGTAATTAATGCAAACTTTGCTTTAGATGCTAAATTATCATTTAAAGATGATACAATTCTAGTTGAAGATAAAGACTCACCTTATGTAAATGTAGTTACAGTTTTAAAGGGAAGAGAAAATGAAGAAAAAATTCAAAAGTTAATAAAAGCATTACAAAGTGAAAAAGTTAAAAAATATATTGATGAAAAATATAATGGTAGTGTAGTAGCTGCATTCTAAATTTAAACTGAAAAAATGAATTATCTCAAAATGAAAAATACTATTCTAATACCCTAACTTTCTAAGTGTTTTTCTGATTGGGATAATTCTTTTACATTTAATTTACTATATATGTAAAATAAAATTTGACAAAATTGAAAAAATGTAGTAGAATAACTAAGTAATTAAATTAGAAGTAGAAACGTTGTTTCTCACCTTTCCATCATAATATAACCATAGAAGTTATTTTTTATCACTGTTAAGTGACCACGATGAGTCAGGTATATAGTTATTTTTTAAGTATTCTTACATAAAAAATGTAAGTCTGTTTTATATGACTATTTTGAGCAAGGTTTCTTATATCTTGTTTTTTTATTGTAAAAATTTTAGGAGGTGTTCTTTATAAAAGGGACAAATAAATCTGATGAACCAAGAATGAATGAAAAAATCAGAGCAAGAGAAATAAGAGTTATTGGAGACGATGGAGAACAGTTTGGAATTTTATCTGTAAATGAAGCTTTAGCTTTAGCAGCAGAGAAAAATTTAGATTTAGTTGAAATCTCACCAAATGCTACACCACCTGTATGCAAAATTATGGACTATGGAAAATTCAAGTATGAGAAAACAAAAAAAGAAAAAGAAAACAAAAAGAAACAAAAAAATGTTGTCATCAAAGAGATTAGAATAAAACCTCATATTGATGAACATGACAAGGAAACAAAAATTTCTCAAATTAAAAAGTTCATAGAAAAAGAATATAAGGTGAAAATCAGTTTAAGACTTTCAGGAAGGGAAAAACTGCATGCTGAATCAGCTGTTAAGATTTTAGATGCTTTTGCAGACAGTTTTGAAGAAACTGCAATAGTCGAAAAAAAATATGGAAAAGAACAAGTTCAAAAATTTGTTATGTTATCACCTAAAAAGTAGTAAAATAAGGAGGAAAAAAAATGCCAAAAATGAAAACACACAGAGGGACAAAAAAGAGAGTTAAAGTAACAGGAAGTGGAAAACTTGTTATTAAACATTCAGGAAAAAGTCACATTTTGACTAAAAAATCAAATAAAAGAAAGAAAAGATTAGGACAAGATGCAATCGTACCAAAAGGAGCAGAAAGAAGAATTAAAAAAGTACTAGCAGGACAGGCAGGAAGATAGTTCAATCAGAATTATAAAAGACTAAGGAGGAAAAAAAATGCCAAGAGTAAAAACAGGAATAGTTAGAAGAAAAAGACATAAAAAAGTTT
>ERZ773203.1757-NODE-1757-length-10630-cov-4.117069_pt1 | contig 10630 bp, 9 predicted proteins | sample MGYA00580529_ERZ773203 | MGnify/ENA primary metagenome ERZ773203 (study PRJEB29015, sample SAMEA2738176) | human oral metagenome | biome: human oral; feature: human-associated habitat; material: saliva | place: China | collected 2177 ...
AAAGTCATCTGTTCGAGCCTTTAGGCGAGTTTTTGACTTTTCTTTAATGAATGACTGTTTTATATGAGTAAAATTTTAATAAATGAAAAAAATATAGTTTTGTATTAATTTACAATTTTTGTGATTGTCTCATTTTTTATTCCTCGTATTTTTTAATTGCTAAAATATAAAGAAATGCTTGAAAAAACTGTAAAATATGTTAAAATGTATAAAAGTGTAATTAAAGCATTTTAAGTTTTTATTTCATTGAAAGGGCTGTAGAATATGGAATTGAAGATACCGAAGCATATTGCAATAATAATGGACGGAAACGGACGATGGGCAAAGAATAAGGGAAAAATAAGACTTGAAGGACATAGGGCAGGAGCTGTAAACCTTGAAAGAATATTGGAAGAATCAATAAAACTGGGAGTAAAATATTTAACGGTCTACGCTTTTTCAACTGAAAACTGGAAAAGACCAGAAATGGAAGTGAAAGGACTTATGGAATTATTTTCAGGTTTTCTCAGCAGCAAGAAAAAAACATTGAAAAAGCAGGGAATTAAACTGCTGGTGACAGGTTCTAAAGAAGGGGTGTCAGATTCCTTATTGAAAAAAATAGAGGAAACTGAAAAATATCTTGAAAATGAAGAGAAATTAATATTTAATATAGCCTTTAACTATGGTGGAAGAAAAGAAATAACAGATGCTATTAATAAAATATTGGCAGATGAAAAAAGAGAACCAGGGAAACCTATCACAGAAGAAGAGATTGCAAAATATATGTACAGACCTGATATACCTGATCCTGAACTTGTTATAAGGACAAGCGGGGAATTTAGAATAAGTAATTTCCTTTTATGGGAAATCGCATATTCAGAATTTTATGTAACAGATGTTTATTGGCCTGACTTTAATGAAGAAGAATATAATAAAGCGATTTTATCTTTTAACAGGAGAGATAGAAGATATGGAGGATTAAATGCTGAGTAGACTTTTTATTATTTTACTGTTTGTACCTCTGCTTCTCTGGATTTTCTTAAAGGGAGATATACTGTTCCTTCTTTTTACGCTAGTAATAATAGGAGTTGCCCTTCATGAGTTTTATAAGATGCTCAAAGATAAGGGATATGAGGTTGCAAGCAGGATAGGAATGGGACTGGGGTTATTTTTGCCTTTAGCGATATATTTTCAGGAAAATTCAAAAAATATATTTTCTGTATTCAGACTGGAGTTTTTCAAACAGATTAACTATGATATGGGTGGATTTATAGTATTTGCACTTATGTTACTTTCAGTGAGACAGATTCTTAAAGAAAAGATAAATGGTGCAATGGCAGAAATATCCTACACTTTATTTGGAATAATATATGTGGCGTATTTATTTTCATATATTCTGCTTATAAGATATGAATTTCCAAATGGGAATGTCCTTGTGTTAATGACATTTATACTTATATGGGCATGTGATATTTCTGCATATTTAGTCGGAAAAGCAATAGGTGGAAAAATTTTCAAAAGAAGACTTTCACCAAAAATTAGTCCGAATAAATCAATAGAAGGTGCAATTGGGGGAATAGTTGGAGTATTTTTAGTAATATTATTCTTCGATCAGATATATTTACTTATTGCAAATTTTGTATGCGGAATTTCCTTTATATCAAAAAATTGCAGTTTGACTTATTTGAAGGTTGGAATTAAAGGTGTTCATGCATTTATTCTGGCATTAGGTCTGGGAGTATTTGCAGAGCTTGGAGATCTTGTAGAGTCAAAAATAAAGAGGGAACTTGGAATAAAAGATTCGGGAAATATTCTTCTTGGGCATGGAGGCTTTTTAGATAGGTTTGACAGTGCATTGTTTGTTCTGCCGGTAGTTTACTACTTTATGAAGTATGTTGTGCATATGTAAAAGTGTCTAATTGAATTTACAGAAATTTTAAGAGAATAATTTACGGGAAAGAAATTATATAATGGAAAAAAATAGGAGGATTAAATAAAATGAGTTTTAAAAATGAACAGGAAATAAAAAATGAAGTTGAAAGACAATATAATATATTAAAAAGAGGATGTGACGAAATAATAAATGAACACGAATTTAAGAAAAAACTTGAAAAATCAATTTCTACAAACACTCCTTTAAGAGTAAAACTGGGGATTGATCCTACAGGTTCAGAACTTCATTTAGGACATGCCGTTCCTTTAAGAAAATTGAAACAGTTTCAGGATTTAGGGCATGAAGTGTTATTCCTTATTGGAACTTTTACAGGGAGAATAGGGGATCCTACAGGGAAATCTGAAACTAGAAAAATGTTATCAGAAGAACAGGTAAAGGAAAATATAAAAACATATTTGGATCAGGTAAAATTAATATTGGATCTGGATAAGATAAAGGTTGTATATAATGCTGACTGGTTGGAAAAATTATCATTATCAGATGCACTGAATCTGTTGTCTCAGTTCACTGTATCCCAAATGATTTCGAGAGAAGATTTTTCAAAGAGATTGGCAGAAAATAAACCTGTTTCACTGATAGAGTTTATGTACCCAATTTTACAAGGGTATGATTCTGTTGAATTGAGGGCAGATATTGAATTAGGGGCAACTGAACAGAAATTTAATCTTTTAAGAGGAAGGGATTTACAGAAAAACTTTGGTCAGGAACAGCAGGTCTGTATGATAATGCCGATTCTTGTTGGGCTTGACGGAGTGGAAAAAATGTCTAAGTCTTTAGGAAACTACATTGGTGTAAAAGATACTCCAAATGATATGTTTGGTAAGGTAATGTCAATTTCAGATGAACTTATGGAAAATTACTATACAATGATAACAGATGTTCCTTCTGAAAAAATTGCAGAAATTAAGGCACAGATAGCAGACGGAAGTTTACATCCAATGGAAGCTAAAAAACAGCTGGGAGCAGAAGTTGTAAAAATTTACTATGGAGAAGAAGCTGCTAAAGAAGCTAGAGACTGGTTTGAAAATGTATTTAGTAAGAGAAACCTTGATGTAGACTTACCTGAAGTTGAAGTTGAATACAAGGAAATAGGAATAATAGACCTTCTTGTAAAGGAAACGAAGCTTATGAACTCCACAAGTGAAGCAAGACGTCTTATTGAACAGGGTGGATTTAAAATAAATGATGAAGCTGTAAAAGATGTGAAGGCAACTGTTACACCTGAAAGTGGAATGATTATAAGGGCAGGAAAAAAGAAAATAGTTAAAGTAAAATAGAACTGGAAATCTGATGGAGGAATGAAAATCTATCATGGAAAATAATTTATCAGATAAAAATGAAAATAAAAATAAAGACAGAAAAGGGAGGGGGGTTTCCCACAGTAAAATAATTCTGATGGGGGAACATTCTGTTGTGTATGGATATCCTGCGATTGCCATTCCACTAAAAAATATACGGATGGAATGTATTGTGGAAAGGGCAGCTCTTCCCTTTATCCACAATAAAAAGGACACTTTATCTACGGCAATTTATACAGCATTAAATTATTTAAACAGGAAAAGTGAAAATATAAAATATAAAGTAATATCTGATATTCCTCCAAAAAGAGGAATGGGCTCTTCGGCGGCAGTAAGTATTGCCGCAATTAGGGGAGTACTTGACTATTTTAATACAGAAGTAGATAACCTGACGTTGGAAAAACTTGTAAATGAAGCTGAAATAATAGCCCATAATACTCCAAGCGGACTGGATGCCAAAACATGTCTCAGCGACAGTGCCATAAAATTCATAAAAAATAAGGGATTTAAAAATCTTGAAATGAATCTGGGAGCATATTTATTAATTGCAGATACTGGAATACATGGACATACAAGGGACGCAATAATGAATATAAAAAATATGGGGGACAGGGCTCTACCTATGTTGGAAAAGCTTGGAAAACTGACGGAAGAAACAGAAAAATTTATTGAAGAAAAAGATGCTATTAATATTGGAAAAAATATGATTTCAGCACACGGGGAACTGAAAAAACTTGGTGTGAGTATTGAAAAATCTGATATTCTTGTAAAAGCAGCCATTGATGAGGGGGCGTATGGTGCCAAAATGTCCGGAGGAGGACTTGGAGGCTGTATTATTGCCCTTATGGAGAGTAGGGAGAAAGCTGAAATGACTGGAAAAAAACTGATGGAAAAGGGAGCTGTAAATATATGGATAGAAGCATTGTAAAATCTTATGCCAATATAGCAATTATAAAATACTGGGGGAAGAAGGATCCTATAAAAATGATACCTGCCACAAGCAGTATTTCCCTTACGTTGGAAAATCTGTTTACTGAAACAGAAATCAGCTTTATTACAAAGGAAGAAGCTATTGAGAAAACTGGTCAGGCAAGTGACCTTCTTTACATAAATGGAGAACTGCAAAATGAAGAACAGATAAAGAAAATAACAAAAGTTGTAAATCTTTTCAGAGATGACAGAAGTCAGCTTGTAAAAATAGATACAACAAATAATATGCCTACAGAAGCAGGGCTTTCTTCAAGTTCAAGTGGATTATCAGCGGCAATAAAGGCGTGTAATAAGCTATTTGATAAGAATTTAAGCAGGGAAGAACTTGCGCAAATATCAAAGTTTGCTTCAGGATCATCATCAAGAAGTTTTTTTGGACCTGTTGGAATGTGGGATAAAGACACAGGAGAGGTTTCAGAAGTTAAAACTGATTTGAAGCTTACCATGATTGTACTTGTATTAAATGAAGAAAAGAAAATCATTTCAAGCAGAAAAGGAATGGCTTTGTGCATGGAAACTTCAACTTCATTTGATGAATGGATAAGACAGTCGGAAATAGATTTTGAAAATATGAAAAGGTATTTGAGTGAAGGAGATTTTTCAAAAGTAGGGGAGCTTACAGAAGAAAATGCACTGAGAATGCACGAAACTACTAAAAATGCAAATCTTCCCTTTACATATTTGACAGAAAAATCCTTTGAAGCAATGGAATATGTGAAAGAATTACGTAAACAGGGAGAAAGATGTTACTTTACAATGGATGCAGGGCCTAATGTGAAGGTTCTCTGTCTGGAAGAGGATTTTGAGAGATTAAAGGATATATTTGGGAAAAAATACAAGATAATTGCATCAAAATGTAAGGTAATCAGTGATAACGATGATTAGAGAAAAGGAAAATGGAGAAACAGAAATAAAGGAATCTAAAACAAATATAGTAAAAACAGGTGGAAAACTTTATATTGCAGGAGAATATTCTGTTCTGACTCCAAATCAAAGTGCAATTATAAAAAATATAGATATTTTTATGCAGGCTGAAATAAAATTTTCAGAAAAATACAGTATTTACTCGGACATGTATGATTATTCGGTTACATTGGAAGAAGATGATGAAAATTATTCCTTGATTAGAGAAACTGTAAAAACTGTAAATGAATATTTACAGTTAAAAGGGTTGGAGAGACAGCCTTTTGATATGAAAATAACTGGAAAAATGGAGAGAAATGGTAAAAAATATGGGATTGGATCCAGTGGAAGTGTAACAGTGCTTACTGTAAAGGCAATGTCAAAACTTTACAGCTATGAAATTTCTTCTGAGGAGATTTTTAAACTGTCTTCCTATGTGTTACTAAAAAGGGGAGATAATGGTTCAATGGGAGATATAGCCTGCATTTCCTATGAAAATCTTGTGATGTACACTTCCTTTGACAGAAATTTAATAAAAGAAAAAATGAAAAACAGTTCCCTTTCAGAAATAATGAATCTGGAATGGGGATATAAAATAGAAAAAATATACTGTCCGGAAAAATATGAATTTCTGGTGGGATGGACTGGAATACCGTCTATTTCAGGGAAAATGATAGTTGAAGTTAAAAATTTAATAAATAGTGATTTTCTTGAAAAGTCTGAAAAAATTGTTCAGAATTTGAAAAAGGGAATAGAAGAGGGAAATAAAAAAACAATTTTAGAAAATATTGGAGAAAATGGCAAATTACTGAGTCTGCTACATAAAAAAATTTATAGTCAAAAACTTCTGGAACTTGTAGAATCTGCAGAAGGGCTGGATATGTGTGCCAAAAGCAGTGGAGCAGGTGGAGGCGATTGTGGGATAGCCATATCCTTCAATAGAAATGATACGGAAAAATTATTGGAAAGATGGGAAAGTAGAGGTATAGAGCTACTTTATAAATCAGAGCTGTAAAAATAACTGGCTGAGAGGAGTTTTCGAATGAACAGGAAGGATGAGCATATAAAATATGCGTTAAAATATGAAAGCACAGGTAATAGTTTCGATGATATGGAACTGATACAGTGCTCAATACCTAAATATAATCTGGAAGAAATAGATATGTCTGTCAATTTTGCAGAAAATACATTCGAATATCCTTTTTTTATAAATGCAATGACAGGTGGAAGCAAAAAGGGAAAAGAAATAAACAGGAAACTTGCAAAAGTTGCAAAGGAATGTAATATCCTTTTTGTTACGGGCTCATACAGTGCCGCCTTGAAAAATCCTGATGACGACTCATTTGAAGTGGTAAGGAAAGAAAATAAGGGACTTCTTCTTGGAACAAATATTGGAGCGGATAAAAACTATACGGCAGGAATGAAGGCTGTGGAAGATTTGAAACCGTTATTTTTACAGATACATGTTAATCTTATGCAGGAACTTATAATGCCTGAAGGAAGTAGAAACTTCAATGAATGGGAGAAAAATATATCAGATTTTGTAAAAAATGTAAAAGTTCCACTGATTTTAAAGGAAGTAGGCTTTGGAATGAGTCCTGATACGGTAAAAAAAGGTATGGAGCTTGGAATAAAAACATTTGATATAAGCGGAAGGGGTGGAACAAGCTTTGCCTATATTGAAAATATGAGGGGAGAAAATAGATTTTCCTATCTTAATGAATGGGGACAGAGTACAGTATCGTGTCTTCTTGGATTAAAAGATTATATCGATAAGGCTGAAATAATAGCAAGTGGAGGGGTAAGGCATCCTCTTGACATTATAAAGGCTCTTGTACTGGGAGCAAAGGCAGTAGGGCTTTCAGGAACAATGCTTCGTCTTGCAGAAAATAATTCCACTGAAGAAATAATAGAAATAGTAAACAGCTGGAAAGAAGAATGCAGAATGATAATGTGTGCCTTAAATGCTAAAAATGTAAAGGAACTTCAGAATGTAAAGTATGTTCTGTATGGTAAGACAAAGGAGTTTTATTTAAAATAAATAAGTAAAAATAAAGTTATTTATGAAAAAATAAAATAGAAAATATTGTATGAAAGAAGGTAAAATTATGAGGAACTTTAAAATTATGATAAGTATTTTTATGTTGGCAGTGTCTTTTGCAAGTATGTCTGCTGCAAAGAAATCTACTGTTAGAAAAACATCAGGAAAGAAAACAACTATTTAACCTAAATTCCCAAAAAATTATACATATGAAACATACTAACTTAGTAAAATTAAATCTTTCAGAGATTTCTGCAAAAAATAAAATATGTATAATTAAACATAACATCAATTTTTAGATGGCTTGTAAATTAAGACTTTGAGGTATCCTATGTATAAAAATCTGGGAATTTAGGATTAAATTACCCTAATTGAAAAATCCGACTAATTTATTTTATAAATTTATGAATCTATCTGCAACTTTCTTATTAAATAATTCATCATGTTCAACAAACAATAATGTCGGTCTGTAATTTAATATCAATTCTTCTATTTGTATTCTACTCATAATATCTATAAAGTTCAAAGGTTCATCCCAAATATACAAATGTGCCTTTTCACAGAGACTTGCTGTTATTAAAATTTTCTTTTTCTGACCTTCACTGTAATCTGAGATATCCTTTTCAAACTGTAAGCTATTAAAACCCATTTTACTCAGTATTGATAGAAATAATGTTTTATCTATCTGTTTTTCTTCAATGTATTCAAACAAATTCCCTTTTAAATCGGAAGTATCCTGAGAAACATAAGAAATTTTTAAATTTTTTGCACAATAAATATTTCCTGTGTATTTAACATTTTTTCCTATTATCAATTTCAAAATTGTTGATTTTCCGGATCCGTTTTTTCCTGTCAGAGAAATAATTTCTCCCTGATTAATTTTAAAATTTATATCTCTACAGATTAATCTGTTATTGTAAAATAATGAGACGTTTTTAAATTCAATTAATCTTTTGCTGTGAAATATTAAGGGACTTAACTTCAATTTTTCATCTATGTCAATATTCTTAAGTAATTGGGATTTTTCTTCTATTAATCTATCACTTCTTTTTTCTATTGATTTTGCTCTTTTCATCATTTTGGCAGCCATATGTCCGATATATCCTTTATCTCCCATTCCGAGATTTTTTGTTTTTTCTACCTTATCGGACCAGACAGCAACTCTTTTTGAGGATTTTACAAGACGTTTTATCTCCTTTTTCAGTTTCCTATTCTGATATATTTCCAGTTCATCCTGTTGCCGTTTATTTTTTTCCCATGTTGAAAAATTCCCTTTTTGAATTTCAATATTTGTTTTATTAATTGAAAGTACATGATCAATACAGCTGTCTAAAAGATTTCTGTCATGTGAAACGAGAATAAAGCTTTTCTTTCCCTTCAAGTATCTGCTCACAATTTTTCTTGCATTTATATCAAGATGATTTGTAGGTTCATCTATTAGTAAAAAATTATTCTCTTTTAAAAATAAAGCTGCCAATAGTACTTTTGTCTTTTCTCCGCTTGATAAAAGAAAAAATTGATGATTAATTATGTCTTCCTCTATTTCTAAAAGTGAAAATTCTTTCAAAAATTTCCATTCTTCACAATCAGGGCAAATTTCCCTTAAAATTTCCATAGTGCTAAGTTTTTCATTTTTTACTTCATAAGGAAAATATTCAAATGTAACATTTGATGAAACAGTCCCTCTATAATTATATTTCCCCATTAAAATATTCAGAAAAGTTGTTTTTCCTTTTCCGTTTCTTCCTATAAATCCTAATTTCCAATCCGTATCTATTTGAAAGCTGACATTTTCAAAAATCATTTCATAATTATTATCATAGGAAAAAGATAAATTTGATATATTAATTAATGACATATTTTTCCTTTCTTTTATTTAAAACTTATTTATATTACATATTTAATTTATTTTTATAATCATCATCTGTTATTTCTTTTATATAGTTGACTATACCTGTAATAAACTCTAACTATAAACTATTTCGTATACTCTTCTTTAAAATAATCCTCTATTTTATAAAGCTCATCAAAACTTTCTTTTACTTCTATTTTTCCTTCCTTAAGAATTATAATTTTAGAGGCATATGGAAGTATTTCACGACTGTGTGTGCTCATTAATATAGTTTTATTTTTCATTTTTTTTAATTCTTCCATTATTTTTCTCTCATTTTTCCTATCCAATGAGGACGTTATTTCATCAAAAAGAAATACACATGTATCTTTAGCCAATGCTCTTGCAATACATATTCTTTGTATCTGTCCTCCTGATAAAGCCGTTCCTTCTTCTCCGATTACTGTTTTTATCCCGTTACATAACTCTTCAACTTCTTTATGCATATTTACTTTTTTTAGAATTCTGCCTATTTCATCATTTGAAATATCACTTTTTCCGATTCTTATATTATCCTCTATACTGAAATCAAACAAAACTTCATTTTGAGATACGTAAGATACATTATCTCTAATAAAACTTTCGGAAACATCTTTAACTACTTCCTTTCCCAAAAGAAAATATTTTCCGTCATAATTTTCCATAAATCCGGAAAGAATTTTGAGTAATGTACTCTTTCCACTTCCACTTTTTCCTATTATGGCTACAGTTTCTCCTTCCAAAATGGAAAATGAAATATCGTCAAGCACCTTATTTTTCCCATAAAAAGCCGTTAAATTTTTAATTTCCAATGCTATTTTACTATTTGTTATTTCCACATTCTCTTTGCTCTGATCTTTTTTCACTTTCAAACTTTCTGTATTTAATAAATCACTTATTTTATTTACTTCATTTTTTGATGACTTTATTTTGCAATATGACTCGCTAAACTCTGTCATAAATACAATCATGCTTTGAGTGAACTGTATTAAAAATGCAGTTTTTCCGATTTCCGAAGAAACTGTCGAAACTAATATTAATCCTATATAAATAGGAATTATCTCACACAAGTAGCACAATAAATTATTAAAAATTTCATGTTCCATAAAAGTTTTTTCATATTTCAACTGATTTTTTACTATTCCATCGTTAAATTCCAGAACATTTCGAATATACATTTCTTCTAGACCGAAACTTCTGATTTCTCTTATTCCTGAAATAGCCTGACTCAAATAAGAATTGCTTTTATTTGTTATTTCTAAAAAAACCGTTTTTTCCATACCCATTTTTGAATAAAAAAATATATGAGTAATTGCCGATGCCAAAACTGTTAATGTGTATAATATTCCTATTATGATATCTACATTAGAAATTACTACTAAAAAAAGTAAAAGTAATATAAAAGAAGAAAAAAAATTATAAATCCATCTTGATAAAATTTCCGTAACAATTTCCACATTTTGCAAAATATTTGACAGATATTCCGAAATATTTCCTTGAATTTTCTTTGAATTGTGTAGTGCTTCATTTACTTTAACATATAAATCCGATTTTATAAGCATTTCTAAATTAGGTATAAAATATAATCTATAATC
>ERZ773203.1760-NODE-1760-length-10624-cov-15.897531_pt1 | contig 10624 bp, 8 predicted proteins | sample MGYA00580529_ERZ773203 | MGnify/ENA primary metagenome ERZ773203 (study PRJEB29015, sample SAMEA2738176) | human oral metagenome | biome: human oral; feature: human-associated habitat; material: saliva | place: China | collected 2177 ...
ATTTAACGGAAGAACCAAAAGTTTACTTATAGCATGGCAAGTAACGCTTGCCCGCTACCCCTACAGAATACTTTTAGAAACAAAACGTCCATAGACTACAATTTATATTCATGCTAAAAAAGAATTACTTTCACGAAAAGAAATCTTTTTGTTCACGTAAATAATTATTTCTTTTCATGAAAGTAATTTGATAAGATAGAGTCTATAGAGGTAGAAAAAGGTACTGCGAGAGATCTAATACTTTCTCTATCAAGCTATAAACAAAGCCTATTGACCTGCTTACTAACAGAAGCGACGACTTTATAATTGCTGGAGATAAGCCGACACCATTTCAGCACAGCGCTCTCCATCAATGCCCGCACTAACGATTCCACCAGCATAACCAGCACCTTCTGCACAAGGGAAAAGACCCTCAAGGCGGACATGCATGAGGCGTTCTCTATCACGGAGGATACGAACAGGAGAACTTGTACGAGTCTCGGAAGCAATCATGACAGCTTCATTCGTAAGGAAACCATGCGCTTGTTTACCAAAGGTTCTGAATGCTTCTTGGAGTCGTTTTGTGATAAATGATGGCATCCAGAAATGAAGTGGACTGGAAATAAGTCCTGGTGCATAGCTCGATTTAGGAAGATCATACGACAAACGATTGTTCACGAAGTCTGCCATACGCTGTGCAGGAGCTGTCTGTTTGCGGTTTCCCTGCTGCCATGTGTCTCGCTCTAACTGTTCCTGATAACGCAAGATACGCAACACATCATCGCCTTCAACATCTTCTGGATTTAATTGAACAACCATACCCGAGTTAGACCATTGCGTTCCACGATTGGCAGGACTCATACCATTGGTTACAGTTTGTTCTGGACCAGTTGCTGAAGGAATCACAAAACCACCAGGACACATACAGAAAGAATATACACCACGTCCCTGTGCTTGTGTTACAAAAGAGTACTCTGCTGTTGGAAGATATTTACCCTTTCCATTCTTATTATGATACTGTATTTGGTCGATTAAGTGAGAAGGATGCTCCAATCGTACTCCAACAGCGATTCCTTTTGCTTCCATCTCAATTCCTGCCTCAGCAAGATAACGATAGACATCACGTGCAGAATGACCCGTAGCAAGAATGACTGGACCATGAAACTCACGCTTCACACTCACAGTTCCACCATTATCAACAGCCTCAACACCAACAACTTTATCACCATCGAGTATCAAAGAGGTCATCTTTGTTTGGAAATGAACCTCACCGCCACACTCAAGTATTGTGTTACGCATATTCTCTATCACACGTGGAAGTTTATCTGTACCAATATGTGGGTGAGCATCTGCGAGGATAGATGGTGATGCTCCATGCTGACAAAAGACATTTAGAATCTTATCAACAGGTCCACGCTTCTTACTTCGTGTATAAAGTTTTCCATCAGAATACGCTCCAGCACCACCTTCACCAAAGCAGTAATTTGACTCAGGATCAACCTCTTGTGTCTTTGAGATTAAAGCCATATCTAACTTACGATCGCGTACATTCTTTCCTCGTTCGAGAACGATTGGGCGTAATCCCAACTCTATTAGCTTCAGAGAAGAGAACAAACCAGCAGGACCAGCACCTACCACAACGACCGAAGGACGACTGCTTACGTCTTGGTATTCAGTCTTCACATAAGGGTCGTCTTGTGGAAATTCGTTAATATAAACACGAATTTTCAGATTAACATATATGTCACGATGGCGTGCATCAATAGAACGCTTCAATACTCGAACACGATAAATGGTACGCTCATCCAGCCCCTTTTCTTTAGCAAGATATGCCTTCATGTTGTTTTCATTATAGGCAACTTGGGGCAAAACGCGTAACTGATATTCCTCTGTCATATATAGTATAACTTCTTCTTTTTGCCACAAAATTACTCAAATATATCGAGAAATTCGTTGGCTATTGCAATATTTCTTATTATTTTTGTGGCTAAGTTTTGCACCTCCCCCATTGTAAAGGGGATGCCAAATAATAACAAAATAAACATCAGGAATGAAAGTATTAAAGTTTGGTGGAACATCCGTAGGTTCTGTATCGAGTATTTTAAGTCTACAAAAGATTGTAGAAAAGGAGGCTAAACATCAACCAATTATTGTGGTTGTTAGTGCCTTAGGTGGTATAACAGATCAGCTCATAGCTACTTCTCAACTTGCCTTGAAGGGTGATGAAAGTTGGAAAACAGAGTTCGATTCTATCGTTGCACGACATCATAAGATGATTGATGCGATTATTACCGATCCACATGACCGTGAGATGCTGTTCAACAAAGTGGATAGTCTTTTTGAGCAACTTCATTCTATTTATTACGGTGTATTCTTAATTCACGACCTCAGTCATAAGACAGAAGATACTATTGTAAGCTATGGTGAACGTCTAAGTTCAAGAATAGTAGCTACGCTTATTCGTGGAGCAAAGTGGTTTGATGCACGTGAGTTTATCAAGACTGAAGAGAAATTAGGCAAAAGAAGTCTCGATTCAGAACTAACCAACAAACTTGTTTTAGATACTTTCTCTGACCTTCCTCGTATCTCTCTTGTACCAGGTTTCATAGCACAAGACCGCGACTCTGGCGACATTACCAATCTTGGGCGTGGTGGAAGTGATTATACGGCATCCATCCTTGCCGCATCTCTCAACGCTGAAGTCTTGGAGATATGGACGGATGTTGATGGCTTTATGACGGCTGACCCTCGTGTCATTAAGAGTGCCTATACCATTAATGAGCTTTCCTATACAGAGGCAATGGAGCTTTGTAACTTTGGTGCAAAGGTTGTCTATCCTCCAACGATATACCCCGTCTGTGTAAAAAACATCCCAATCAAGGTAAAAAACACATTCAATCCTAATGGACAGGGTACGATTATTAAAGCACACATAGAGAACAATCAAAAACCTATTAAGGGTTTATCATCTATCAAAGGTACTACGGTTATTACCGTGACAGGTCTTTCTATGGTGGGTGTTGTTGGTGTCAACCGTCGTATCTTTAGTTCTCTTGCCAACAATGGTATCAGTGTCTTCCTTGTATCACAGGCTGCTTCAGAGAACAATACCTCTATCGGTGTGAAGGATGAAGATGCCGATAATGCAGTGAAGGTACTTAATGAAGAGTTCCGTCTTGAGATAGAAGATGGACGTATGTTCCCTATGCATGCTGAAAGTGGACTGGCAACAGTGGCGGTCGTTGGTGAGAACATGAGGCGAACACCGGGTATCAGTGGTAAACTCTTTGAGGTTCTTGGTCGTTCTGGTATTAGTGTTATTGCTATTGCGCAGGGTGCATCTGAGATGAATATCTCATTTGTTGTGAAAGGCTCTGACCTAAGGAAAGCACTGAATGTACTCCATGATTCACTTTTCTTATCGGAATATAAAGTACTGAATCTCTTTATTTGCGGCATTGGTACAGTAGGTGGTAAGCTCATTGAACAGATCAAGAGCCAGTATGAAGAGTTGAAGCAAAATTCTAACTTAAAGTTGAAAGTGGTGGGAATTGCTTCATCTAAGAATGCTATTTTCAATCACGACGGCTTAAATCTTGATAATTATCGTAAAGTACTAAAGGAGAGCGAGCCTTCTAATCCAGAACATTTGCGTGATGTTATCCTAAAGATGAATATCTTTAACTCGGTATTTGTGGATTGTACTGCTTCTAAGGAAGTGGCTGCACTCTATCAGTCTTTATTGGAAAACAATATCTCTGTGATTGCTGCCAACAAGATTGCAGCATCTGGAGCATACGATGATTATTACCATTTAAAGCAGACAGCCATTCAACGTGGTGTCAAATTCCGCTTTGAAACTAACGTGGGTGCAGGTCTACCTATCATTGGTACAATTAATGACTTGCGCAATTCGGGTGACAAAATACTTAAGATTGAAGCTGTGTTGTCTGGTACACTGAACTTCATCTTTAACGAGATTGGAGCAGACGTTCCTTTTTCTGAGACTGTAAAACGCGCTAAAGAAGAAGGCTATAGTGAGCCAGATCCACGTATTGACCTTAGTGGAACGGATGTCGTTCGTAAATTAGTTATCCTTACACGTGAGGCTGGATATAAGGTGGAACAAGAGGATGTTGAGAAGCATCTATTTGTTCCTGATGATTATTTCCAAGGTTCAGTAGAAGACTTCTGGAGGCGTCTTCCAGAACTTGATGCTAACTTTGAACAACGTCGTCAGCTATTAGCAGAGGAGGGTAAGCGTTGGCGTTTCGTTGCCACTATGGAACATGGTAAGACGAATGTTGCATTAAAGGAGGTGGATTCTAACCATCCTTTCTATAATCTTGAAGGTTCTAATAACATAGTTCTACTGACAACCGATCGTTATAAAGAATACCCTATGCAGATTCAAGGCTATGGTGCCGGTGCATCTGTTACCGCAGCAGGTGTGTTTGCAAACATTATGAGTATTGCGAACATATAATGATACTATAAACCCAAACGAGAAGGGCATACGCAATGTATGCTCTTTTTTTGTGTTTCTCTCGAAATATGAAGTTAATATGCCCCTTTGCTCCCCACACTGCCGATGACTCTATGGACTACGTATCCATAAATAAGACTTCCGTTTACACCATGCCTCTGTGTCAGATTTACGTACATTCTATTAGTAAATGCGAATATTCTCGGCAAGAAATATATTTACAAAACATTCAAGGAAAAGGTAGAGAAATGGATAAAATGTGAGTTCTTTTAATACATTTGTAAGTTGTTAGTTATCAAAATGTTACAAAGTAAGGCTTTAAAAGGTGCTTAAATGGACTTCAAAAGGGCGTTACTTGGACTTCAAAAGGGCATCTTTTACAAGCCAATTGGGTGTTATTTACAAGCCGTTTGGTGGTCTTTACAAAATCAATATGTGAAAAATTTGGACAAAATAGCGTCTTTAGAGGTTTGAAGGGATAAGGTTTATCTGCTGCGTTTAGTATTTAAGAAATAACACACAGAGCAGCGTTAAGTTTCTTACAGCAAGCTTAGCGTTGCTTTGTGTGCCTTATGATATAATAGCATTAGCTTATCATTCTATATTTCTAAAGAACTTTTTTTATAAGTACAACTAAAAGCTATAATAACAGATTCCATTCAACTTTCTCTGTTTTCATGTCATCCGCCTCTTCATTCAACGTAAAACCCTGTGGCTTTTGTCCTTCTACACTTATTTCAACGACGGTCATGACATTACGTTTTAACACTAACTGCTTACTTTCTTGTTCTACAGTCCCATCGTCTTTCGTCCATGTTACCTTCACCTCCATCGTCAATTGATATCCATCTTCACACGCTTTTGGAATGTTAGAAAAAGAGTAGACGGAACTATGATCATATGTATTACTACCCTTTGTTGAAGAGATACGCCACCCAATATAGTTAATTACCAGACTACCTTCTTCTGGTGGTGTCACCTTGAAGTGCAACCCGAACACCGACCTTTTCATATCAACGGTCAGTTCCTTTGATGTTTTTGGACTGAAATCATTGATAGTACCATAGAGTTTCACAAGGCGTGGATATTGAACAGTACGCCCCTTAGCTACAGTCGTTTCGCCTTTTGTTAGACTATTCAAGTTCTCTTCTTTTGAGAACACAAAGCTATTAGTAACTTTTGTAGCCTTATTTGCCCCATGCAAGAAAGGAGCTGAAAACTCATCTTCATTTGCAAAAAGATCATCATCACCTTCCTCTACAATCAAACACTCTACTTTATAAAGATTGTTCACATTCATCTTTAGTGCAATCTTTGAAAGGCTGGTAAACAAACCATAAGCATACATTGAGTAGTTTTCATCATTAGGTTTCTTCTCGTAGACATTAACAGCATAAAACTTCCGTTTCCGATCTTCACTAACTGCCCTACTCAAAGGCTGATATTTCGCCCCTATAGCTTCTTCTATTGTTTCTATACGTAATTCTTTGGGGTGAATACGCACGACTCTTGTCAACTTTTGCTTAGCATTATTCGGTTTTTTACCATCTTCACCATTGTCTAATACTGGCTTTTCGCAGGCTGCAAACAATAGTAAGCACAACAAAAGTCCAATCCATGTTACTTGTTTTTTCATATCGGTAAATGTTTAAGTTATCGTCATTCATCCCAATCCATCTGCGTGTCAGAAAGGTTAAAAGCAGAGAAAGAGTCTTCTTTTGACAATTGCTGAATACCAGGCCCTGTCTGATTATTAATCAGTCCTTCTTCATTCGTCAATGTATTTGTTCCTTCCCCAGGTGAGCCACCCAGCAAATAACAAGAAGTTAAGACGTGATATTCACTTATTAAAGGTTTGATATATGTTTTCATGTTTACTTATTAAAAATCAATTATTTATCATGTTTTTGTGTACAAGTACAAGAAGGCTTATCTATTAAGACACTTCTTACCATTCACGATTATAATCCCCTTATAGTCTTTGTCTACCCTTTGCCCTGCAAGGTTATAAATAGGACCATCGAAAGTTGTCTTCTCTCTCACCATAGGACCTTGTATTTCTAATGCTACATCAAAGCCAAGAAAACTCTTTGCGTTTGTAGTCTTTGATGGTGTATAAACGAGATAGGCTTTATGTGCTTCGGTCATAAAGGCTTTTCCATTTGCTTCTTTCCAATAAAAGCCTACTCCGTTACTGCCTTTTCCAAACACATAGTACACCTCTCCGCCTGACGTTGTAGTCTTAAAATCCGAACCACGCAACGCATTATAAGGGTCTGTTTCACCTGGCTTACTTGTTTCTTCAAAGATATACTTACCTTCCTTTGCTTCTAAAACAACAGCTGTACCCTTGGGAAGAACATCTCCTTTTTTATATTCCCGACTTCGAGAGAGGACATTGCCTTCAATCTTATAGGTACGTGCAACAATACCTTCAGGAATAATAAACGACTTATCACCATAATAAAGTGTTGCTCTCTCAGCAGAAGAAACTGCAATAGAAACGCCCTTAGGCTGAACTTTCTCGTAAGATATTTGTATTGTCCTTATATGAAGCCCCCCTGTAGAACAAGGAGTAAAAGAAACTTTAGTACATTCACCATTCCATTTTCTCTCGACAATTTTCCTGTTAAGTTGAGAAATAGTTCGTTTCCCGATTTTACCTACTTCCTCTAAATAGAACTTTAGATCATCCTTATCATCAGCGAGGGTAAACTTTATAGATGTAATTTTACTGTTAAAACTCTCTATAGTTAATATACCTTCTACGTCAATTTTTAGACATTTGAGATTATTTACTTTTGTATAATTAGGTTGAGTTACATCTGCTTTAGTAGCACTAAACTTCAAGGAAATACCATCCTTCTCCATCACTCTCGGTACAACATCATTTTGAGAAGAACTTGAGAAATCGAATGTAACGGAATTCTGCGCCCATATCATTACAGGCAATAACAACAATAGGAATAATACAATAAACTTTTTGGTCATAGTTATTAAGTTATACGTTTTATCAATCAAGTTTGTAGCCAATTAATACACACACTACTAAACGGGAAATAGGTGTTGTAGACTACCCTTTCACAATAAAATGTTTAGTTCTTATTGATGCAAAGATAAATAAAAATCAACAAAAAGCAAATAAATTAGAACCAAGAATATACAAAACAAGGATTAAACTCTTTAAAAATAAGATTTACATCTATGGTTCTTTTCTATTCATCACGCCCTCTTTACACTTAAAAAGAACTCTGTGTAAAAACTCTAACTACCAGCGGTAAAACGGTAATAATCCTTATCTATCGAATTATTTTCACGAAAAGAAATATTTATTTACGTGAACAAAAAGATTTCTTTTCATGAAAAAAATATTTTTCTTCATGAAAAGAAATTAGAGAGATTAGTATTTTACTAAGAATCAGTCTTTTGCTACAACAGCCTTGAAGCTCATATCAAGTCCTTTAACACTATGTGTTAGTGCACCAAAGGAAATAAAATCAACACCAGCTTGCGCATAAGGAATCATCGTGTCAAAGGTGATTCCACCACTTGATTCCGTCTCACAGCGTCCAGCAACCATCTCAACTGCTTTTCGAGTATCCTCTGGTGTGAAATTATCAAACATGATTCGGTCGCAGCCTTCATTCAATGCTTCTTCCAACTCGGTAAAGTTTCTTACCTCACATTCTATTTTAAGATCATCCTTACCATGCTCCTTACAATACTGCTTTGCCATAGAGATCGCATTATGTACACCACCACAGAAGTCAACATGATTGTCTTTCAAGAGAATCATATCAAAGAGACCTATGCGATGATTCATACCACCACCAATCTTTACAGCCTCTTTTTCCAACATTCTCATTCCAGGTGTTGTCTTACGTGTGTCTAAAACGCGTGTCTTTGTACCAGCATCTATGAGTGCTTGCTGATACTTGTTGGTCATCGTTGCAATACCACTCATACGCTGTAAGATGTTAAGCATAAGGCGTTCTGTCTGCAAAAGGCTCTGCGTTCTGCCCTTCACACTCATAACAATATCACCAGGCTTCACATGAGTACCGTCTTCTACATAGACTTCTACTTGTAGTTCAGGGTCAAAAAGATGAAACACCCTTTTAGCAACATTAACTCCTGCCAAGACTCCTTCTTCCTTAATCAGTAATCTACTTTCACCCTTAGCATCAGCAGGGATGCAGCAAAGCGTTGTATGGTCACCATCCCCTATATCCTCACTGAAAGCGAGTTCGATAAGTTTATCGTTTAGTTCTTCTACCGATAACATAATAATATATTTAAATTATAAACCTAATCTGTTTGAGATATCCAACATTCTATGAATTGATTTGACAGCCTTCTTTGCCATTTCTGGCTCAACCTCAATAGCAGGCCACTCATACTTCAAGCAATTATACAGCTTCCTCAAAGTAATGTATTTCATATACTCACACTCATTACAAGGGCTATCGCTATCATTAGGAGGAGCAGGAATAAAGGTCTTTTGTGGAGCCAATCGCTGCATTTCAACAAGAATACCACTCTCTGTCACCACAATAAACTCCTGAGCATCATTCTCAACACTATACTTCAATAAGGCAGATGTACTTCCGACCTTATCAGCTAAGCAGAGTACAGTAGGTGGACACTCTGGATGAGCCAGTACTTTTGCGGCAGGATGTTCGCGTTTTAACTGCTGAATCTTCTCTACAGAGAATCTATCATGAACTTCACATGCACCATCCCAAAGCAACATCTCACGTCCTGTTTGCTCGCTGATATAATGTCCTAAGTTCCTATCTGGTCCAAAAATGATAGGAGTATCCTTTGGTAAAGACTCAACAATCTGCTTTGCATTACTACTCGTCACCACAACATCTGTCACAGCTTTGGTTGCTGCAGTTGTATTGACATAGCTTACCACGGTATGATTAGGATGTGCTTTTACAAACTTCTCGAACTCATCGGCTGGACAACTCTCTGCCAATGAACAAGAAGCATTAAGGTCAGGGACGAGTATAGTCTTCTCTGGACATAAGATTTTATTTGTCTCACCCATGAAATGTACACCGCACATAACGATGATATCGGCATCTGTAGTAGCAGCTTTTTGTGCCAAGGCCAAACTATCTCCTACGAAATCTGCCAACTCCTGAATTACGCCTTCTGTATAATAATGTGCCATGATAAGTGCATTCTTCTCCTTACACATTCTGCGTATTTCAGCCTTTACATCAGTCCCTTCAGGAATAGGTTCATCTATAAAACCTTGTTCCAGCCATTTTTTATCTATCATGTTATTTTATATTATAAACTGAGAGTACAATGGTTATTGTGCTTCTCTCATCATCTATCTATACTCTTTTACTACTTCTCGTCATATGCATGCTTCGGATAATCTACCGTGTAGTGCAATCCTCGACTTTCCTTTCGCTCTATGGCTTGTCGTGTTATCAGATAACCGACATTTATCATATTACGGAGTTCGCATATATCCTTCGTTGCCGTCACACGCTTAAAGAGGTTTTCTGTCTCCTCATACAATAAGTCGAGTCTTGCCCAAGCACGCTTCAAACGTAAATCACTTCGAACAATACCGACATAATTGCTCATGATTTCGCCAACTTCCTTAATACTCTGTGTGATTAAAACATGCTCTTCATTGGTCATTGTGCCTTCATCGTTCCACTCAGGAATATTTGTGTTAAAGTCATAGTTGTCTATCATTCGTAGTGTATGTTCTGCAGCAGACTTAGCATAGACGACTGCTTCTATCAGCGAGTTGCTGGCAAGTCGGTTTCCGCCATGCAATCCCGTACATGAACATTCACCAACGGCATAGAGTCTATGAATAGAACTTTCTGCATTCAAATCGACCTTTATACCCCCACAGATATAGTGAGCACTTGGACAAACAGGGATATATTCTTTTGTTATATCAATCCCAATACTCAAACATTTCTCATAAATATGTGGAAAATGATGCTTCGTTTCTTCAGCATCTTTATGTGTTACATCAAGACAAACATGATTTAGTCCGTGAATCTTCATTTCATGATCAATAGCTCGAGCAACAATATCACGTGGAGCAAGAGAAAGACGTTTATCATACTTCTGCATGAACTCTTGACCATTCGGAAGTCGCAACACCCCACCATAGCC
>ERZ773203.1762-NODE-1762-length-10614-cov-3.065063_pt1 | contig 10614 bp, 9 predicted proteins | sample MGYA00580529_ERZ773203 | MGnify/ENA primary metagenome ERZ773203 (study PRJEB29015, sample SAMEA2738176) | human oral metagenome | biome: human oral; feature: human-associated habitat; material: saliva | place: China | collected 2177 ...
GATGTGTCGCGAGTGTGGTTGTGTGCCCGAGTGTCCGCATTGCTCGACGTCTCTCACGTACCATGAGCGCACGCATTCTCTGGTTTGCCACAGTTGTGGTAGGCAATGGTCCCAGCACGCGTATCCCAATCCTTCCAGCAAATGTCCAAACTGCGGAAGTCGTTACATGGGGGCTTATGGCGTGGGAACGCAGCGTGTAGAAGACGAGCTCAAGTTGCTGCTTGGTAGCGATGCACCAATTATTCGTATGGACGCTGATACTACGGCTAAAAAGGGCGAGCACCAGCGACTCCTTGAGCTTTTTGATGCAACTCCTGGAGCGGTGCTCATTGGAACGCAGATGATTGCAAAGGGACTGGATTTCCCAGACGTAACCTTGGTTGGCGTTATTAACGCTGATACGATGCTTAAGCTGCCAGATTTTAGAGCAGCTGAGAGAACTTTTGACTTGCTTGAGCAGGTTGCAGGCCGTGCAGGCAGGGGAGAAAAGCCTGGTAAGGTCATCATCCAGTCGTACTGGTCAACACATCCTGCTATTGCTTCTGTTGTGACCCATGACAGGCGTCCGTTTCTTGACACAGAGCTTAAAGAAAGAAGAGAAGGAGCTTATCCGCCCTTCTCGCGCTTGTCTAATGTGCTTTTCTGGGGAGTTTCAGAAAAAGAAGTTCGTCGAGTAGCGGATCAGATGGCAGAGGCACTGCATACAAAGTTAGACGCGCAAACAGGATGGGAGATTTTGGGTCCTGCTGATTGTGTAAAAGCCAAGGTAAAAGATAAGTATCGCAGACATATTTTAGTAAAATCTCCCGTGGACGCTCAGGTGGGAGAAATTCTTTCTGAGTGTGCTGCTTCACTTGATAAAAGAGTGGGTATCAACATGACATTAGATGTTGATGCTTACGACATGATGTAAGGAAAGTTATGAGTTCTGAAGTTGATGATATGGTGCTTTGGCCAGACCCTCGTCTGAGCCAAGAATGCGAAGAGATTGACGATATTAACGACGACGTTCGCAAGATGGCCGAGCATATGCTCAAGGTTATGTATGCAACCGACGGCGTTGGTCTTGCTGGACCTCAGGTTGGCTACATGAAGCGCATGGTAGTCATCGATGTTGACTACCCTAACGGCCAAGAGAACCCTTTTGTGCTCATTAATCCAGAGATCAAAGTTGCAGATGGCGAGCCTCGCGTGTACGAGGAGGGCTGTCTTTCGTTTCCTGGCATTACTGTTCCGGTTACGCGCCCAAGCCATGTTGTTGTTCACGCATATAACCTCGAGGGTGATCTGATGCGCTATGAGGCAGAAGGAGATCTTCTCGCCGTATGTTTGCAGCATGAGATTGACCACATCAACGGCGTCACCATGCCAGATCACCTGGGACCAGGTGCTCGCATGGAGACGCTGCAGGAGTACAAAGAGGCGTTGGCTTCTGGCGCTCGTCCTGGTCAAACAGACTATTAGGAGTTGGCATGCGCGTAGTCTTTATGGGAACTCCAGATTTTGCTGTTCCATCGCTCAAAAAACTTGCCCATGACCACCAGGTTGCTCTAGTCATTACAAGGCCAGATGCTGTTCGCGGTCGTGGTAAAACACTTGAGCCATCTCCCGTAAAAGAATGCGCACAAGAGCTTGGTCTGCCCGTTCTTGAGGCAAATCGCATGACTCCAGAAGTAATTTCTGCTATGCGTGAAGCACAACCAGAAGCGCTCTGTGTGGTTGCTTTTGGCTGTATTTTGCCAGATGAAGTTATCTCTCTTGCACCTTATGGCGCTCTGAACGTTCACGCATCGCTGCTGCCTCGCTGGCGAGGAGCTGCTCCAATTCAGCGTGCCATCCTTGCGGGTGACACGGTTGCTGGCGTTTCTATCATGAAGATTGCGCACGAGCTTGACGCGGGAGATTGGTGCAAGCAAGCATCGTGTGAGGTAGGCTCCAAAAATACTGAACAGCTTACTGACGCTCTAGCACAACTAGGTGCTGATGCCCTGTCACAGGCTCTTTTTGAGCTCAAGGAAGGCTCTCTTGAATGGCAGGTACAGGATGAGCGAGAAGTAACGTTTGCTCCTAAAGTCACCAAGCAAGAAATGAAGCTTGCTCCAGAAGATTCAGCCCAGGTAAATGCGTTGAGAGTTCAGGCCTCGTCTGATACCGCTCCTGCTCGCGTGTCTGTTGGAGGAAGGTCTCTTCGCGCTTTGTCCGCTCAGGTAGCACCAAGTGAAGTCTCTGTTGCCCAAGGTCAGGTTGCTCTTCAAGATCATAGGTTGTTCCTTGGCTGTGCTGAAGGAACTCTTGAGCTTCTTGAGGTCCGCCCAGATGGCAAGCGCTCTATGGATGCAAAATCATTTGCCGCTGGACTTCAGAAGTCCCAGATGACCTGGCAGATGCTTCAATAATGGCCACCTTAACTCCTGCTCGAAGAGTGGCCTATCAGGTATTCTTTGAGTGTAGACGCAATAATCTACGTATTCGTGATTACTTACGAGAGTCAAAAGATTTCTTGGAACTCTCTGTACAAGACAAAGCTTTTGCTACTCGTCTTGCTCTGGGGGCTACTCTTACTAAAGGCAAACTTGATGAAGCTGTAAAGAATCATCTTAAGTCAGGTATTCATCTAGAGCCAAAGGTACAGGACGCTCTCCGCATTGCTGTATTTGAGGTTTTATATTTAGAGACTAGACGTGACGCCGCCATTAGCCAAGGTGTTGAGCTGGTAAAGTCTATCTCAAAGCGTTCTTCTGGTCTTGCAAATGCTGTGCTTAGAAAAATTTCTGAAAAAGAAGCTCAGCTTACGCGTACAAAGAATCCCAAATCTCCTTCAGAGCTTTCGTGGGCGTCAGGCATTCCTGAATGGATTTGCTTGGAGATTATTGAGTCACTTGGAGAATCTGCTGCTCAAAAACTTATTCTTAATCTTAAAAACCCAGCTCCTGTGTACGTTCTACAAAGAAGCGTATCAGAACAACAATTGCAGAGCAGCTCTTTAGAACTACAGCAAACAGTTCTGCCAGATGTGTATGAGGTAAAAAATCCTGCTCAACTTAACGTTGATGCGTATGTGAAGAAAGTTCAGCTTGTTCCTGCAGATTTAGCTTCTCAGCTTGTGGCACTTCTCGCGGCATCTTATGTAGACCAAGATATGCTTGAGATTGGACAAGGCAGAGGAACCAAGTCCTTGCTGCTCTCTCATGCTTTTGAGGTACTTGGTAAAAAGGATGTTCCGATTACTGCGGTGGAGCTTGTAAAGGGAAAGTCCCACGTTTCAAAAAGAAGATTGAAAACTGCTGGCCTTTCAGATCAGGTTACATCACTCACGTTTGATGCTACACAGTTTATTTCACCAGAGGTTCCAGAAGAGCTTAATCAGAGCTTTGACGTGGTGTTTATTGACGCTCCCTGTTCTGGTTTGGGCACCCTTCGTCGCCATCCAGAGATTGCGTGGAATCTGTCACCAGAAAGTCTGTATGACGGCGGAGAACTTACCGCTTTACAAACCAAACTCTTGCAGAGCTGTAGCAGCCGTGTAGAGATTGGTGGCTATTTAGTCTATGCAACGTGTTCACTCTCAAATTCAGAGAATCAGCAGGTTATTGACGATTTTCTTGCAAGTTCAGAGGGCTCTCACTTTGAGGTGCAAAGTCTTTTTGAATGCCCCGCGCGTGCATGCTTAACGACAGAAGCACAAGAGTTTCTCGATACGTGCATTACACCAGAGGGATTTTTGCAGACAGCTTTTGCGACCGCTGATTGTGATGCTCACTTTATGGCGGTCCTTAAGCGCAAATAAAAGCTCTTGCTGTGTTATCACAACAAGAGCTTCACAAATACGATTTATGAGCGGTCTAGAGAGCCAAAAAGCGTTGGATTACTTTCCTTTGCTGTCGGTGTTATAAAAACCGCTGCCCTTAAAGACAATGGTTGAGGTGTTGTAAACGCGCTCAGTCTCGTGTCCGCATTTTGGGCACTGAGGAGCTTCAATCTTCAGGCTCATTGGGCGCTCAATCTCAAAGGTATTGTCGCAGTGTGTGCAATGATAGCTATAACGTGCCATGCGTCCTCCATGAAAACAATTTATAAACGTGAGATACTTTACCCTACTTAGAGTAGATATTTCACGATTGCAACTAATAAGTTTGTTTACGGAGGCATTATGCAGGTGACCGGTGCAATTTTTGATTGCGATGGAACTCTTGTTGATTCAATGCACGTTTGGCATAACGTTTTTGGCGCTGTTCTTCCTAAATATGGCAAGACTATTGATTCGGATATTTTTGACCGCGTAGAGGCTGTTTCCCTCATTGGTGGATGTCAGATTTGCGTTGATGAGCTGGATTTGCCTATTACAGCGGAAGCTTTGTATGAAGAGTTCTGCGCGTACGTAACTGATCAGTACCAACATCATGTTTCAATCATTCCCGGTGCAAAGGAGTTCTTACAGGAACTCCACGATGCAGGCATTCCTATGGCCGTTGCTTCGTCAACTCCCGTGCGAGAAGTTCGTGCAGCTCTGGCAGCTCAAGGTATTGAGCACCTCTTTAAAACAGTGGTCTCAACAGAAGATGTGGGGGGAGTGGACAAGGTTGAGCCAGATGTTTACCTTGAGGCTCTTCGCCGTCTTGGCACTGATAAGGCAACTACCTGGGTCTTCGAGGATGCTCCGTTTGGCGCACAGACAGCACAAAATGTGGGCTTTCCTGTGGTAGCACTTTACAACGACCACGATGGCCGCGATCCCGTCTTTATGCGCGAGCACTCTAACATCTTTGCCCACACCTACGGCGAGCTGTCGCTTCTGCGCCTTCAGGACTACGAGCGCCCTCTGACCGCAGCGCCTTCTGGCGAGAAACCCCTTGAGGTCCTTGTTGTGGGCGGATCCCCAGAGGCGGTTTCGCACACGACGCTGTCTACCTGCGCCCAAAGCGCTGACTACCTGATAGCGGTTGACCACGGCGCAGACGCCTGTCACGCTGCCGGCGTGATTCCACAACTTGCGCTTGGAGACTTTGACTCGGCTGCACCAGAAACTCTGGCTTGGCTCAAAGAGCAGCAGGTACCTTGCATGAAGTTTAATGCGGACAAGTACGATACCGACCTGGCTCTTGCTCTAAAGTCCGCCGAGTACGAGGCAATTCGTAGAAATAGCAAGCTCTCTCTCACGGTTGTCTCCACATCTGGCGGACACCTTGATCACCAGCTTGTAGTGCTTGGCCTTCTCGCTACATGGGCAAAGACGGGCAAGGCAAGTGTTCGAGTTATTGAAAATGACTTTGAGATGCGCTTTTTAGCTGCAGGCCAGGTGGATTCTTGGCAGCTGAGCGCAACTAATGCAGGTAAAAAGATTTCTCTTGTGGCTTTGTCAGAGGAGTGCGAGGTTTCTGAGGCTGGCATGAAGTGGAATCTTGATCACCAGAAGTTCACCTTGCTGGGAGACGACGGTATTTCAAATATCATTGAATCAGACAATGCCTGGATAAGGTGCGAGAAGGGCTGTCTTTTGGTGCAGCTTTGGAACTAAAACGTTCATCGAGTCGCGTTGGGGTTGCGGTTGAGAAACAAAGCCCCAACATGTGACGATAAGCCCTAGCGGGCTATGGTTGGGGTTACCGATAGATAATCGAGCTAAGAAAAAAGGTCGCCGAAGCGACCTTTTTAAGTTTGAGGTAAGACAAGCTAAGTTGCTTAGTTGCGAGCAATCTTGCCGGACTTGAGGCAACGGGAGCAAACATTCATCTTCTTGCGCTGGCCATCGACAACGACAGTAACACGCTGGATGTTTGGCTTAAAGGTGCGGGCCACAGTACGGTGAGAGTGGGAGATGGAGCGACCGGCAACGGCGTGCTTACCGCAGAAATCACAGACCTTCGACATGAGTAAGACCTCCATAGGATAGGCGCCCTCTGCGCCTAAAATTTCCAAATAGCCGAATTAATATAGCACAATATATTGTGTTGTCAAAGCATGAATATAACATTCACAATTAGATAGCTTTGAGACAGCTTTTGAATGTTTTTCATTTATTACACCAAGATTAAATAACAAGAAAAAGATTTGTCAATTGCAAGGTTATCAACTTGTATATATAAGCCGCTTTAATAATAAATGTGCTCTGCGGTATACTAAATAACAATGACTAACCCTGGTTCTTGCGAGAGGAGTTATGTAATGACTACCGCTGTTCCCGGAACACTAAGAGTTTCTAATGATTGCCTTGCTGACCTGGCGGGCTATGCAGCTATGGAATGTTATGGCGTTGTTGGCATGGCAGAGATTGATGAGGCAGCAGGTGTTGCTCGTCTTCTTCCAACGTACCGACTTCGTAAGGGTATTGATGTGACCCCAACTCCTAAGGGAGTTCAGGTTGACCTTCACATTGTTGTTGAGCAGGGCGTTAACATGGCGTCTGTTGTCGACAATCTTGAGAGCTCAGTAAAGTTTTTGCTTAAGCAAATTGCAGAGCTTTCATGTGTTGATGTAACTGTACATATCGAGGCCATGCGTAATTCTCGCTAAGCTTTTTGCTTCAAATGAGTAGGAACTGAGGTCTAACGTGATTTCAAATGTCATTCGTACATGCTTCCCTGTAGCAGCCCTTGCCGTTGCAGACAAAGCAGAAGAGATCAACAAGCTCAACGTTTTCCCTGTACCAGATGGAGACACCGGCACTAACATGTCCCTTACCTTGGGCACCGTTGTTCGTGAGGTTCAAGATCTTCCTCAGGATGCAAGCATGCAGGATATTGCAAAGGCAATCACTCACGGTTCTTTGATGGGAGCTCGTGGTAACTCTGGTGTTATTACGTCTCAGATTCTTCGTGGTATTGCCGAGGGTCTGTGTGACGTTAAAAATCCTGAGGCAGTAACTCCAAAGGATATTGCTCACGCATTCCGCCGCGGTAAAGAGGTTGCTTTTAAGGCTGTTAGAAAGCCTGTTGAGGGCACTATTCTTACCGTCCTTAAAGACGTTTCTGCTAAGGCAGATTCCCTTGAGAAGTCTCAGCTCACCCCAGTTGAGGTCTTGGATGCCCTGGTTGTTGAGGCATATGAGTCCGTTGCTCGCACTCCTGAGCTTCTTCCTGTTCTTAAGGAGAATGGCGTTGTTGACTCCGGTGCGTTTGGTTTTGCAACCTTCCTTGAGGGCTTTGTAAATGCTGTTACCGGCAAGACTGAGACTACTGATTTCCAGACAACCGTTTCTGTTTCTGACGCTAAGGCTGCTACTAGCGCTAAGGTTGAGATTGAGCTCAACGATGACTGGGAGGGTTCTGAGTATCGTTATTGCAACGAGTTCCTCTTTAAGGCAGAAAGTTCAGACTTTGACGAGGAAGCAGCTCTGAACTTCCTGGCAACTATGGGTGATTGCGAGCTTCTTGTTGGTGCAAACCCAGACTACAAGATTCACGTTCACTCAAATACTCCAAACAAGGTTCTTGAGTACATGCTTCAGTACGGCCAGATTTTTGAGGTCTTCATCCATAACATGGACCTTGAGGCTAAGGAGCGTACCGAGAAGATCGCTGAAGATAAGAAGGCTGCCGCAGCACCTAAAAAGGAGCTTGGCTTTGTTGCCGTAACCGCTGGTTCTGGTGCTGCATCAATCTTGAAGTCTCTTGGTGTGGATGTTGTTGTTTCTGGTGGTCAGACCATGAACCCTTCAACTGCAGACATTCTTGCTGCAATTGAAGAGGCCAATGCAGACCAGGTCATTGTTATGCCAAACAACTCCAACATTCGTATGGCAGCAGAGGCTGCTGCCAGCGCATGCGAGGATGTAAAGGTTGCTGTCATTCCAACCAAGTCTGTTCTTCAGGCATTTGCTGCAATGTTTGTTGTTGCAGATGGCGTTCCATTTGAAGAGCTTGTAGAAGAGATGACTGACGCTATCTCTGGCGTTCGCTACGGTGAGGTAACCACTGCAGTCCGTGATTCTGCTGCAGCTGATGGTACCCCTATTCATGACGGCGATGTCATGGGTATCCAGGGCGGCTCCATTGATGTTGTCGGCTCTGATGTCATGAAGGTCACACTTGACCTTATCGCTAAGATGCAAGAGGAGGAAGAGGGCGACAACCTCACCATTCTTGCAGGTGAAGACTTCTCTGACGAGCAGCTCGATCTTCTCGCCAGTAAGATTGAGGATGCCTATCCAGACCTTGAGGTTGACGCTCAGCGCGGCGAGCAGCCACTCTATCCAGTCATCTTCTCTATTGAGTAGGAAATGTCTGAGTCCAAGGTAAGCATCGCTCCCGCATCAGAGCGAGTAGCACATACCTGCTCACTTGTTGATAGTGTGACCAGGTTAAGGTATGTCAATGCAAATCGTGCCGAGGCGCTTGAGCGTCTCGGCATTCTGCGTGTACGAGACCTTTTGCTCAATGTTCCTCACCGCTACCTCGATTTTTCTCACCGCGTGCAGATTGCTTTTGCGCAGATAGGTGAGGACGCTACCATTACGGGCCGCGTTGCTTCGGTAATGACCAAGCGTCCACGTCCTAAAATGGTTATTGTTGAGATTGAGGTTGTGGATGATACGGGCGTGCTCACAGCTTCATTCTTTAGACAGCCTTGGATAGCTGAGCAAATCCACGTTGACGATGAAGTAGCGCTAAGCGGTAAGGTTCTCTTTGCCTACGGTTACCGCCAGATGAAGTCACCGTTTTACGAGGTGCTTAGTACGGCAAAGTCTGACTCAAACGATGAAGCACGCTCCAAAGAGACACCTTCAAAAGCTGCAATTCTTCCTGTTCACCCAGCTACCGAGGGCGTGAGTCCTGCATGGATGCGTCGTATTATGTCAGCGGCTTTGGCGGACACGGGAAGCGTGTGTGATTGGCTGCCTTCAGAGCTTGTCACCAAACACCACCTCATGTCGCTCTCATCGGCGCTTCGTGAGGTTCATTTTCCCTCCAGTTTGAATGCAGCTGAACAGGCACGTCGCCGTCTTGCCTTTGATGAGCTCTTAAGTTTGCAGCTTGCTCTTTTGGCGAGAAGAAACTTGGAGCTTGCAGGTCATAGGCCTTTTGAGCACGTTATAGATGGACCTAAAGTTAAGGCTCTGATTGAGGCATTGCCTTTTGCCCTAACTGACGAGCAGAACCATGCTGCTCAAGAGATTCTTTCTGACATGGCTTCACCACGCATTATGAATCGCTTGCTTTTGGGTGATGTTGGTACTGGTAAAACAGCCGTTGCTGCCGTTGCCTTGGCTGCAGCCGCAGATTCTTCAACTCAGGCTGCCGTGATGGCTCCTACCTCGGTTCTTGCTCAGCAGTACGCTCAAAAGATTGGCCCCTTGCTTTCACTTTCGGGAATTACGTGGGCTCTTATTACCGGATCTACCTCTGAAGAGGAGAGGCAACAGATTGAGCTTTGTCTAGCCGACGGTTCTTTGTCCGTTGTCTTTGGTACTACGGCGCTTCTCTCTGATCGCGTAGTATTTAAACAGCTCACCCTTGCCGTTGTTGACGAGCAGCATCGTTTTGGCGTTGATCAAAGAACAGCGTTGCGCAAAAAAGGACAAGGCGTAGATCTTCTCGCCATGAGTGCAACGCCTATTCCGCGTACGCTGGCACTTTCTTTGTACGGAGATGTTGATACGTCTCGCATTACCAAAAGACCAAAGGCAGGAGCTGGCGTTACTACCAAGTTGTGTGTGCCAGAAAACCTTGACCAAGCATATGCTGCTGTCGCCGAAGCTGTTCAAGCGGGTCATCAGGCGTATTTGGTCTGCCCTTTGATTGATCCAAGCGATTCTGAAGAAGAGCTTGAAGATGTTCCTGAGGCCGCTCGTACAAACGGTAAGCTCTACAGTGCAACTCGCGTATATGAGGAGCTTTCAAAGACCGTTTTCAAGGACTTTACCTGTGATCTTTTGACCGGCAGATTGCCTGAGACACAAAAAGATCAGGTAATGGAAAAGTTCCGCGCAAATAAGGCACAGATTCTGGTCTCTACAACCGTCATTGAGGTTGGCGTTGACGTTCCTAACGCTACGGTCATGATTGTCTTTAATGCTGATCGTTTTGGCCTGGCTACACTTCACCAGCTCAGAGGTCGTGTTGGTCGAGGAGACTTCCCAGGAACTGTGTATCTTGCTAGCAACGCCAAACGAGGCTCTACCGCAAGAAAGCGCTTAGCCGCCCTTGAGCAAACCTCTGACGGTGCGCGCTTGGCAGAGCTTGACCTTGAGCTCAGGCACGAAGGAGAAACCTTGGGATACCGTCAGTCGGGCGGCACCACGCTCAAGATTTCTGATCTTTACGCGGATGCGGATCTGATTGAGGCGGCTCATATAGATGCCCTAGCAATTACTGCTCAAGACCAAAATCTTACCAGCGACGCCTATGCTACGCTGGGAATTGAGGCAAAAGATCGCTTTGGCATCTACTTTGAAGAGCTTGGCTATAAGTAATAACCTGCAGGTAAACTGCAGTACAAGATAGGTTTGGTGGCGAGAAACCCATGAGGATTGTTGGCGGAAAATGGAAAGGTCGTGCAATCGAGGCCCCTGATGGCAAGGGGACTACGCGACCAACCACTGATCGTACGCGTGAGGCTATTGCAAGCTCCATCTTGGCTTCTCGCGGTCTTGACCTCAGTGAGTCCAGAGTGCTTGAC
>ERZ773203.1769-NODE-1769-length-10600-cov-3.220484_pt1 | contig 10600 bp, 9 predicted proteins | sample MGYA00580529_ERZ773203 | MGnify/ENA primary metagenome ERZ773203 (study PRJEB29015, sample SAMEA2738176) | human oral metagenome | biome: human oral; feature: human-associated habitat; material: saliva | place: China | collected 2177 ...
TTACGATATAAATGCGACCGACAAAGACGGCAACACTATACTGCATATGCTACATGCAAACAAAGATATCAAGAAAAAAGGTTTAAACTCGCCCTATGTGTATGCAGACGCAAATTTAATTGAATGGATTATTATGCAAGGCGGCGACATAAATGCTAAAAATAAAAAGGGCGAGACGCCGCTTAGAAATTTTATGTGGTATGTATATAAAAATTTAAAACCGCATCAAAAGTTAGTAATCGTAGGCAAGCAGGACTATGCCTCTCGGGAATATATAAAACAGGCGGGTGAAGTCGTTAATATCGATTTTGGAATAATGTATAATTATATATACAATCTTCTACCTGAAAAATCGAAAATTTATATTTGGCGTCGCTTTGGCAAAAGGTTGGAATACCTATATGTACCCGAGTATCCAACGGATATGGAAAAATACGATCCGCAAGAATACAGCAAATTTACCTATAATTTTTGGATGAAATTCTTAAGACAAAAAGATAGCGTGCAGTATAAAATGATACATGCGATTACTAATTTATATTGGCATTGGGATTATAATGGAGAATACGGAAGTTGGATTTTATGGGATGACGATTATACCGATGAAGCCGCTGTCGAAATTAAAAAATATTTTAAGCTAGGCAATAGGCTCGAAGAGCTAAACGATGAAGCGCTTGATAAGATGTTTTATAATTTAAGGACAAGTTGGCATGCTGAAGATGTAGGTAAGCTTAGATACCTGTTCGTGCTTTGGTTGCTTAAAAATTCCGAGCCGTTTTTCGAGGACGAAATTTAAAAGGAGAAGCGATGGATAAAGAAAAATCCATAAAAAAGATGACTGAGGTCATGGCGAAATTTGTCGGCTACACGGGCAAGGTACTGCCTGACGACGTGACGGCGAAGCTACTTGAGCTTAGCGAACGCGAGACGCAGCCACTGGCAAAGGAGATCTATAAAACGATGTTTGAAAATCAGCGCCTTGCAAAAGAGCTAAACCGCCCGTCCTGTCAGGATACTGGAGTGATCCAGTTTTTCGTAAAATGTGGCGCAAATTTTCCGCTGATCGGCGAGCTTGAAGAGCTGCTGCGAGAGGCGGTACTGCAGGCTACTCGTGAAGCTCCGCTTCGACATAACAGCGTTGAGACATTTGACGAGTATAATACCGGCAAAAACGTCGGCAAGGGCACGCCGAGTGTGTTTTGGGAGATCGTGCCAAATAGCAGCGAGTGCGAGATCCACACATATATGGCTGGCGGCGGTTGTAGCCTGCCTGGTAAAGCAACCGTGCTGATGCCTGGCATGGGCTATGAGGGCGTTGTTAAATTTGTCATGGATATAATGACCAGCTACGGCATAAACGCCTGTCCGCCGCTATTAGTGGGTGTTGGCGTAGGCACTTCGATCGACGTAGCGTCCTTGCTATCTAAAAAGGCGCTTATGAGACCTTTGGGCTCTAAAAATCCAAACGAACGCGCTGCATTAACTGAAAAACTGCTTGAAGATGGCATCAATAAAATCGGTCTTGGACCACAAGGCATGAGTGGTGCAAGCTCTGTGATGGGCGTGCATATAGAAAACTGCGCCCGCCACCCAAGCGTCATAGCTGTTGCCGTAAATGTGGGCTGTTGGTCGCACCGCAAGGGTCACATCGTTTGGGACGCAGATCTAAATTTCGACGTAAAATCGCACAAGGAGTTCGCGCTATGAGTAAGAAAATTTTAACCACACCAATAAGCGCCGAGGATCTTTCAAATATCAAAATCGGCGACGTCATATACCTCACGGGACACATCGTCACTTGCCGCGACGTGCCGCATAGACGCGTAGTGGAGGAGGGTAGAGAGCTGCCACTAGATATCAAAGGTGGCGCGATCTTGCATGCAGGACCAATCATCAGAAAAACAGAAGATGGCGGTAAAGAGGGCTTTGAAATGGTCTCAGTTGGACCTACGACTAGCATGAGGATGGAGAAATTTGAGCGAGAATTTATCGCAAAAACTGGCGTTCGTCTCATTGTCGGTAAAGGCGGTATGGGCGAGGGCACGATGAGTGGTTGCAAGGAGTTTGGCGCTATTCATTGTGTATTCCCCGCCGGCTGCGCGGTGGTGGCCGCAACGCAGGTTGAAGAGATAGAGAGTGCCGACTGGATGGAGCTTGGCATGCCAGAGACTCTTTGGAAGTGCCGTGTAAAAGAGTTTGGTCCGCTAATAGTCTCCATAGATGCGCACGGAAATAACCTTTTTGAGCAAAATAAGGTCAAATTTAACGAGAAAAAGGACGATGCTTTGGCTGAAATTTTACCGCAGGTTGGGTTTATAAAGTAGATAAATTTGGGCTTGATAGCTTATAAATGCGCTTTAAAATTTACACTAAAATTAAAGCGCATTGTTTATCGCTGCTTCTAAAATCTCTCTAGTTTTTGCTGTGTGCTTGGTACTAAAGACTACTGCCACTCTTGCTAGCCCAAAATTTACTTTACTTCAGCTCGCCCCAGTTTTTAGCGATATTTAGCGATGTTTTAAGTGGCACATTTAACGTGTAAATTTCCTCCATCGTCTTTTGCGTCACCTTGCCAAATTCCTGCGCAAATTCGTCTTTTACTTCAAAGATCAGCTCGTCGTGGATCTGAAGCAACATACTCGCTTTTTCATCTAAATTTGCTCTAACTTTTACCATCGCCATCTTGACAAGGTCTGCTGCTGAGCCTTGAAAGACCGTATTTACCGCCTCACGCTCAAACATCGCTATTTGCATAGGTGTGGCACTTTTAAAGTCAAAGTAGCGCTTTCTACCAAGTAGCGTCTGTACAAAGCCGTCGTTTTTAGCTGAGATTTTTATGCTCTCCAAAAAGTCTTTGATCGTCGCAAATGCCTTAAAATAGCGTTCTATATACTCTTTTGCCTCGGCTCTTGTGATATTTACTTGATTTGCCAGCTTGCTTGAGCCCATGCCATAAATTAGGCCAAAATTTATACTCTTTGCCACGGCTCTATTTTGCCCGTCGCTGCTACCAAATATGCTAATAGCCGTCCTTGCGTGGATATCCTCATCATTTTTAAACGCTTCAAGCAGCGCAGGATCACGGCTAAAGTGAGCTAGCAGCCTAAGCTCGATCTGGCTGTAGTCAAGCCCCACAAAGCTATATCCCTCGCGCGCCTCAAAGCACTCTCTGACATCCTTTGCGAGGCTGCCGCGTGCTGGGATATTTTGCAAATTTGGATTTTTGCTTGAAAGCCTGCCAGTGCTTGTGCCAGTTTGCAAAAAGCTCGTATAAATTCGTGAGCCCTCATCCTTTTTCGCAAGTGCTAAAAGTGGCTCGCAGTAGGTGCTTTGCAGTTTATATAGCTCGCGGTAAGCTAAAATTTTCTCAATCACTGGATGAGCGTCTATGAGCTCAGCTAGCACGCTCTCATCGGTGCTATATCCTGTTTTTGTCTTTTTTTTGGTAGGGAGTTTTAGATGCTCAAAAAGTATAACGCCAAGCTGTTTTACTGAGTTTATGTTGAAATTTTCGCCGCTTAGCTCGTAAATTTCACTTGTTAGCGCCTTTAGTTTGGTGTCGTTTTCAAGGATGAGCTTTTGCATTTTTACTTCATTTATCTTGATGCCATTTTGCTCCATATCAAAGAGCGTGAGTATAAAAGGAAACTCGTGTCTATCGGCAAGGGCTAGCAAATTTTTATCAAGCGTGTTTTGAAAAGTTTTATAAAATTTAAGCGTTATCCAAGCGTCCTCACTCGCGTATTTAGCGGCATTTTCTAGCGGCACATCGCCAAAAGTTTGCCCCTTTTTGACCACATCTTCAAATTTGATCGTGTCGTAGTCATAGAGCCTCTTTGCCAGCGCGTCCATGCCCACACTTGAGTTTGGATCGCTAAGCCACGCAAGTATCATCGTATCTTTAAAATTTGCTGGAGGGTTGAGCCCAAGGTTGTTTTTCACGATCTCAAAGTCATACTTTAAATTTTGTCCGATCACGCAGCCTTTATAAATTTGCCCTACCGCCCAAGTGGCAAATTTTAGGCTGATTTGCTTTGGCGCGCCTAGGTAGTTGTGAGCCACTGGTACGTAGTAGGCGTCCTCGTCGTTAAAGCAAAAGCTAAAACCAACGATCTTTGCGCTCTTACTATCAACGCCCGTGGTCTCGGTGTCAAAGGCGACGATGGTCTCTGGTGTGACGCTAGAGAGCAGTTTTTCTATGCTTGCCTCATCAAGTAGTAAATTTGCTCTAAAGCCAAGCTTAAATTCAGCATTTTCCTCTTTTTGCAAGCTCTTAAGAAGCCTGTTTAGATCGTACTCTTTTAAAATTTCTGAGATGTTTATCAAAGGATTTTGCTCTGGAAATTTAGAGTGCTCAAGATCAAGCGAAGTGATGGCGTCATCAAAGAGCGTGGCTAGCTTTTTACTCAAAAATGCCTCGTCTCTTGCGGCTGCTAGCATATTTTTGGTGCGCTCGTTTCTAAGAAGGGCTAAATTTTCATAAATTCCCTCTAAGCTACCATACTCGGCCAAAAGCTTCTTAGCTCCCACTGCGCCGATACCTTTGACGCCTGGGATGTTATCTGAGCTGTCTCCTGCGATGGCTAAAAAGTCCCTTACCTGAGCTGGGTAGACACCATATTTTTCAAAGCAGCTAGCGCTATCGTGGTCGATCTTGCTTTGTGGGCTGTAGATGCTCACTTTGCCGTCCTCTATGAGCTGGTAAAGGTCCTTATCATGCGTGACTATTCGCACAAATATATCTTTATCTTTGCAAATTTTAACCACACTTGCGATAATGTCATCGGCCTCGTAGCCCTCATGGCTAAGGCTGTAAAGTCCCATTTTTTCTATCATATCTATACAAACTGGCAGCTGCTCTTTTAGCTGAGCTGGCGGCTCGCTCCTGTTTGCCTTGTATTCACCCAAAATTTCATGGCGCAGGGTCTTGCCCTTGCTATCAAGCGCGAAGATGAGGTAGTCGCTTTGGTACTCATCTTTTAGGCTCGCTATGAAATTTGCAAAGCCACTTATCATGCCACTTGGCTTGCCTTCTCTGTTTTTAAGCCCGCTCATAGCGTAGTAAAGCCTAAAAAAGAAGCCAAAAGTATCAATAATCGTAAGTGTTTTCATTTTCTATCCTTTTGCGCCATTTTATGAAATTTAGGCAAAAATTTGGCTGATTTTATAAATTTATGATGTGGCAAGAAAAAAATAACATTTTGAATACAAAACAAATTTTAATCATTTAAAAGATATAATCCACCCTAAATTTAAAAACAAAAAATAGATAAATTTAAGGTAAAAAATGTTTATAGATAGCGTGAAATTAACCCTAAGTTCAGGCCATGGCGGTGCTGGTGCAGTAAGCTTTCGCCGCGAAAAGCACGTCATTTTAGGCGGCCCAGACGGCGGTGACGGCGGTGACGGTGGAGATGTATATTTTGTCTGCGACAACAATACCCACACACTGGCAAACTACAAGGGCAAAAAGGCGATGAGAGCGAGCGACGGCGAGGCTGGCATGGGCAAAAGAATGACTGGCAAAAAGGGCGAGAGCCTAGAGCTTATCGTGCCACCAGGAACGGCGGTCTATGACGCACAGACAAACGAGCTGCTTTGCGACATGGTAGAGGAGGGGCAAAGGACGCTATTTTTAAAAGGTGGCAAGGGCGGACTTGGAAATTTTCACTTTAAAAACTCTATCAACCAAGCCCCAGAATATGCTCAAAAGGGCATGCCAGAAGAGAGCGTAGAGGTTAGGCTTGAGCTAAAGTTGATAGCTGACGTGGGCCTTGTTGGCTTTCCAAATGTCGGCAAATCAACCCTCATCTCAGCCGTCTCAAACGCCAAGCCACAGATCGCAAACTACGAATTTACCACGCTTACGCCAAAGCTCGGACTTGTCGAGGTTGATGAGTTTAGCGGCTTTGTCATGGCTGATATCCCTGGCATCATCGAGGGAGCAAGTGATGGACGCGGCCTTGGCGTGCAGTTTTTAAAGCATATCGAGAGAAATAAAATTTTGCTTTTCATGATAGATAGTGCAAACTACAGAAGCATGAGCGAGCAGTTTAGCGTGCTAAAAGAGGAGGTGGCTAAATTTTCAAGTGTGCTTGCTAGCAGGGACTACGCGGTCGCTATCACCAGAGTCGATGCGGCTGAAAATTTAGATGAAAATATAAGCGAATTTATGAAAAGCATAAATTTAGAGCCAAATCAAGTTGGTAAATTTGTCTATAAGCAAGACCTATACAGCTTTGACGCCAAAAAACCATATTTTGTTTTACCGATCTCATCAGCCACAAACGAGAACATCGATGAGCTTAAATTTGCACTGCTTGAGCTGCTAAAAAAAGAGCTTTAAACTTAAAAAATTAAGAAGATAAAATGAAGAAAGTTTTTTGCATTATGCTATTTTGTCTTGGTGCATATAGCTGCGAGCCAGCGGATCCGGCATATATGTTTTTGGATTTTAATGACATAGATCGTGACGGCACGCTAAATTTAGATGAGTGGATGGCGTGCAAGGCGCCACCAGCGCTAAAAATAGCGCCAGATCTATGCACTAGCGAGGAATTTAAGAGCTTAGATACCGATCAAAATGGCAAAATTAGCGTTGATGAGCTAAGAAATTTGGTATTGCAAAAGATTAGTTGGCAGAAATATCCATGCGCCTCTTGGCCGCCAAGCAGGCAAAATGCAGATCAAAATAAAAGTCGTTGAAATTTAAAGGAAAGTGATGAATGTAGTTTTTATGGGGACGCCTGATTATGCCGTTAGGATACTTAGGCACCTAAAAGAGGCTGGCTTTAACATAAAAGCGGTCTTTACCCAGCCTGATAAGCCAGTTGGCAGAAAGCAAATTTTAACCCCAAGCGAGGTCAAAATTTACGCGCAAAATGAGCTAGCTGGAGTGCCAGTCTTTACACCAAATACGCTAAAAGATGAGGCGGTGGTTGCCGAGATAAAGGCATTTGAGCCTAAATTTATCGTAGTGGCAGCTTATGGCAAAATTTTGCCACAAAGTGTGCTTGACGTGGCGACTTGTATAAATTTACACGCCTCGATCTTGCCAAAATATAGAGGCGCAAGCCCTATACAAAGTGCGATCCTAGCAGGTGAGAAGCAAACTGGCGTCACAGCTATGCTAATGGATGCTGGGCTTGACACTGGCGATATGCTAGACTTCATCTACACGCCCTGCGAGAGCAAGATGTCAAGCGAGCTTTTTAGTGAGCTAGGCGAGCTTGGTGGCGAGCTAATCGTAAAAGTGCTTAAGAATTTTGAAAATTTAAAGCCAAAAAAGCAAGATGACGCAGAGTCCTCGCACTGCAAAAAGATAAGCAAGAGCGACGGACTTTTTAGCTTTGATGAAGAGGCAGGGCAAATTTATAATAAATTTCGTGCGCTCACACCTTGGCCGGGGATTTATTTAGCAAGCGGACTAAAAATTTTATCGCTTGAGCTAAGCGACAAAAGTGGCAAAAGTGGAGAAATTTTAAGTGTAGAAAAAGATCACGTTGTGGTTGCTTGCAAGGGTGGGGCGGTCAAAATTTATGAGCTTCAAGAGCCAAGCAAAAAGCCAACAAACGCAAAAGCATATATAAATGGTAAGCGTCTTAGTGTTGGCGATAAGATAGAGTAATAATCAAATTTAATAGGAGAAAATATGAAAAATGCGCTAAGTATAGCAGGTGTTGATCCAAGCGGCGGAGTTTTAGCTGATATAAAGGTCTTTATAGCACACGGCGTATATGCGATGGGAGCGATCACAGCGGTCACTGCTCAAAATACAAAGGGTATATTTGGTATGCAGCTAGTTGAACCAAAGCTCATCGAGGATCAGATAAGAGCGATATTTGATGATATAAGAGTTGATGTGATAAAAATAGGCGTCGTCCCAAGCGTTGAGATTATCAAAAGCGTCGCAAAAACGCTAAGAGAGATCAAAAATTTACCACCAGTCGTGCTTGATCCTGTTATGAGCTGTAAAAATGGCGACATCTGGCTAGAGGGCGCTGCAAAAGATGCGATCGTGGAGGAGCTTTTCCCGCTTGCAAGCGTGATCACGCCAAATATCTTTGAAGCGCGCGAAATTTTAAAGCGTGAGCTAAAAGGCGAGAGCGAGCTAAAAGAGGCTTGCAAAGATCTTTTGAAATTTGGCACAAAGAGCGTCTATCTAAAGTGTGGCGAGCTTAATAGCAAGTCGCTTGATATGTTTTATGATGGCAAGGAATATGAAATTTTTAGCGATGAGCGCATAAAAACGACTGCGACACATGGCTCAGGCTGCTCGCTATCAAGTGCGATCGCTTCAAATTTAGCAAATGGGCTTAGTCTAAAAGAGAGCGTGAAAAACGCGCATGATTATATCTTTAACGCTATCAAAAACGCGGTCATCATCGGCGGCGGACAAAATCCGGTAAATCACTTCTATAAATTTAAGGTGTGATTTGAAGGTTGAGTTTATCCAAAGTCTGCCTTCGACGCAGGAATTTTTGATAGACGCCCTAAAAAATGGCGAGATAAAGCCCCCGCACATGGTCGTGGCATATAATCAAACCAAAGGGGTTGGCAGCCGTGGTAACAGCTGGGAGGGGCTTGGTGGAAATTTGTTTATGTCATTTTGCGTAAGCGAAGATGAGCTGCCAAGCGACATACCTCCGCCCTCAATCTCGATATATTTTTCTATGTTGATGCGTGAGGTCTTGAGCGAACTTGGCTCAAAGTGCTGGCTAAAATGGCCAAATGATTTTTACGTGGACGAGCGTAAAATAGGTGGCACTTTGACAAATAAAGTGGATGAAATTTACATTTGCGGCATGGGGCTAAATTTAGCTAGCGCACCCGAAAATGCGGGCATTTTAGACATAAAAGCTAGCGTAGATGAGCTAGTTTGGGGCTTTGTTAGCATGCTTGATAAAAAGATTTTATGGAAGCCAATTTTTAGCAAATTTAGGATAGACTTTTGCAAGTCAAAAAGTTTTATTACGCATATTGCAAATAGAGCTGTTTCGCTTCAGGATGCTGAAATTTGCGAGGATGGAGCGATATTATTAAACGGGGAAAAGGTATATTCTTTAAGATGAGCGAGATAATAACAATAGCTAACCAAAAAGGCGGCGTTGGTAAGACCACAACAGCCGTAAATTTAGCCGCATCACTGGCGGTTGCTGAGAAAAAAGTATTATTAATAGACATCGATCCACAGGCAAATGCGACGACAGGACTTGGTTTTAGCAGAAGCGATTATGAGTTTAACATCTATCACGTCTTAACAGATAGGAAAAAGCTCTCACAAATCGTGCTAAAAACTGAGATCTCAACGCTTTTTCTAGCTCCGTCAAACATCGGACTTGTCGGCATCGAGCAAGAATTTAACGATCAAAGCAAAGACTATAAACTAATCCTTAAAAACAAAATTTCAGAAGTTGTAGATGACTATGATTTTATCATCATCGATAGTCCTCCAGCACTTGGAAGCATCACGATAAATGCTCTTAGTGCAAGCGATAGTGTGATCATCCCTATCCAGTGCGAATTTTACGCACTTGAGGGCTTGGCGCAGATCCTAAACACAGTCAAGATCATCAAAAAAACGATAAATCCAAAGCTAAACATAAAGGGCTTTTTGCCGACTATGTTTAGCTCGCAAAATAATCTTTCAAAAGAGACTATTGCAAATTTAAAGCAGCATTTTGAAAATAAGCTCTTTAAGAGCAAGGACGGCAAAGAGGAATTTGTAGTCGTTCCAAGAAACGTCAAACTTGCTGAAAGCCCAAGTTTTGGTAAGCCAGTGATACTTTATGATATAAAATCACCAGGCTCGATCGCATATCAAAATTTGGCATATTGTATTTTAAACTAAAAAATAAGGAAAAAAATGGCGAAAAAAGGTGGATTAGGGCGCGGACTTAGCGCGATACTTGAAGATGTAGAGCAGGCCTACAGCAAAGAGATCGCAAATTTAAACGACTCTGAGATAGTCGAAGAGATAAATATAGATGAAATTTTACCAAACCCTTACCAGCCAAGAACGCATTTTGACGAAGAGGCCTTAAAAGAGCTAAGTGCCAGCATCAAAAGGCACGGTCTCATACAACCAATAATCGTCATCAAAAAAGATGACGGTTATATGCTAATAGCTGGTGAGCGTAGATACCGTGCTACAAAGATGCTTGGTGCAAGCAAGATAAAGGCGATCATCGCTGACATCAAGTCTCAAAATTTAAGAGAGCTTGCGCTTATCGAAAACATACAACGTGAAAATTTAAATCCAATCGAACTTGCAAAGTCATATAAAGAGCTCATAAACGAGTATAAGATCACGCAAGATGGCTTAGCAAACATCATCCACAAGAGCAGAACTCAGATAACAAATACGATGAGACTTTTGCTACTTAGCGACTACACGCAAAGACTTTTGCAAGAAGACAAGCTCACGCAAGGTCACGCTAAAGTAATCGTAGGACTTAGTAGTGAAGAAGAAAGAATGGTCGTTGATACGATCATCGGACAAAAACTAAGTGTTAGAGATACAGAAATTTTAGTAAAAAAGATAAAAAATAAAGAAGAAGTAAAAGAGCCAAAACCTCAAATTTCAGAAGAAATGAGCAAA
>ERZ773203.1779-NODE-1779-length-10554-cov-4.970473_pt1 | contig 10554 bp, 9 predicted proteins | sample MGYA00580529_ERZ773203 | MGnify/ENA primary metagenome ERZ773203 (study PRJEB29015, sample SAMEA2738176) | human oral metagenome | biome: human oral; feature: human-associated habitat; material: saliva | place: China | collected 2177 ...
GTGTGTCTAAGATTAAAGATGTTTTACCGGAATCAAGAAATCCCGTAAAGAGATATACAGGAGTTGCCATTTTACTTCACCGCAAAGATTTCCTTGATGCGAGCAACGTCTACCTTGTCACCAATAACTGTGATTAAACCAGTGTAAGCAGGGGAACCAATACGGATATCTGCATCTCCTGGAACATAGTCAAAGAATAACCAACTTCCATCATGACTAGGAACAATACCCTTTGCACGGATGATATGTTCATCTAGTTCAGAAAGTGCTAATGCAATATCTTCTACAGAGTATTTATTTACTGTTTCGATACCGATTGATGTAAATACTTCATCTGCATCATGTCCATGATGATGGTGGTGATGGTGTTCGTGATGATGGTCATGCGATCCACAACAGCAGCAACCTTCTTCTTCGTCATGGTGGTGTTCATGGTGATGTTCTTCGTGTTCGGAAGAACCACAACAGCAGCATTCTTCTTCCTCATGGTCGTGATGATGGTGCTCATGTTCATGATGGTGCTCATGTTCATGATGGTCATGACCACAGCAACAATCGTCATCGTCGTCTTCGTCATGACAACCACATCCACAACATCCACAGTCTTCTTCCTCTTCGAGTTCTGGGAAGCCATCTGTAGAACCTTCCATAGCTTCGATGATTGCTTGACCAGAGAGATCATCCCATGGAGTGGTAATGATTCTTGCGTCATTATTTAATTCACGGATAATTGCGATATCCTTCTGTAATGTTTCTTCATCCACAAGTTGTGTTCTAGATAAGATGATGCAAGCAGCTGTTGTAATCTGATCATCAAAGAATTCTTTGAAGTTTTTGTGATATGTTTCGCAACGTTTTGCGTCTACAACAGTACTGTAACTATTAAGATCTAGACCTTCTACATCTTTTACGACAGATAAGATATCGGATAACTTACCAACACCAGAAGGTTCGATGATGATGTGGTCTGGATGATACTTCTCTACTACTTCTTGTAAAGCGGTGCGGAAGTCACCTTGTAAAGTACAGCAGATACATCCACTGTTGATTTCATTGACAACGATACCGGCATCTTTTAAGAAACCACCATCAATTCCAATTTCGCCAAATTCGTTTTCAACAAGAACTACTTTTTTACCTGCATATACTTCTTTGATTAACTTTTGTATCAATGTTGTTTTTCCGGCTCCTAGAAAGCCGGAGATAATATCAATCTTTGTCATTTCGTTACCTTCTTTCATTATTATTATATCCTTTACGTCAAATTCACCAAATAGAATGCCTAATGTGCATCGCCATTGAAAATAGAATTCTTTACAATGACATAATCAACATAACGAATTGCATTTAAATCTTTTCCGCCGGCATAAGAGATGGATGATTGAAGGTCTTGTTGCATTTCGGTTAGTGTATCCATGATAGAACCTCTACATGGTACGAGCATCTTTTTACCTTCCACGTTTTTGTAGGTACCTTTTTGATATTCAGAGGCACTACCGAAGTATTCTTTCATTTCAATGCCATCTTGCATGACGGTATTACCTGGTGATTCGGTATGTCCAGCAAATAGGGAACCAATCATAACCATGCTTGCGCCAAAGCGAATCGACTTTGCAATATCTCCGTTTGAACGGATACCGCCATCAGCGATAATTGGTTTACGTGCAGCTTTTGCGCACCAACGTAAAGCAGCCAACTGCCAACCGCCTGTGCCAAAGCCTGTTTTTAATTTTGTGATACATACTTTACCAGGACCGATACCAACTTTCGTTGCGTCTGCACCTGCATTTTCAAGTTCACGAACACCTTCAGGGGTTCCTACATTGCCTGCAATGACAAATGTATCTGGTAGGTGCTTTTTGATATGTTTGATCATATTGATGACAGCGTTGGAGTGGCCATGAGCAATATCAATGGTAATGTAATCTGGAACCAAATGATGATTTGCAAGGTCTACAATGAATTGATATTCATTTTCTTTTACACCAACGCTAATGGAAGAAATCAATCCTTTTTCATTCATCATCTGTACAAAAGAAAGACGACTTTCAGGAGTGAAACGATGCATGATATAGAAATATCCATTCTCTGCAAGTTTCATTGCTAGAGATTCATCGATGACCGTCTGCATATTTGCTGGAACAACTGGTAATTTAAAATGATGCTTGCCAAATTGTATTGTTGTATCACACTCAGAACGGCTGTTTACAATACATTTATTTGGTATTAGTTGAATGTCTTCATAATCAAAAACTGTAAAATTTTCCATAAAAAAACCCACTTTCTTCGAAATGGGGAAAATTTGTTATCCTCATATACAATAGCACGAATTGATAGGATTAGTTTGAGGTAGTTAACGGGAAGCGAGGATATTTTCAGACATAAAACAGTATAAATGTAAGAATTTACATAAAAATAATGATAATTATTTACATAATTTATGAAAGAAAAGAAAAAAGCACTTGAAAAACTTTTTGAAACATTTTAAACTCAGTGTATCTTTTAGGAGGGAAATAGTTATGAAAGCAAAGAAGATAGCGGCAACTGGTTTAGCTGCAGCGATGAGTATGGCAGTTCTAGCGGGTTGTGGTCCAAAGTCAGAAGCTGCCACGACTACAACAGTAACAATTGCATTCGATGCTGATATGAGTTCAATGGACAACTCGGTTGCGACAGATGGTTCTTCCTTCTCGATGCAAATGATGGGTTTATCTGGACTTCTTGCGTTGGATGAATCAGGAACACCTGTTCCAGACTTAGCGGAAAGTTATGATGTAAGTGATGATGGTCTTACTTACACTTTCCATCTAAAGAAGGATGCACAGTGGTCTAATGGAACACCAATCACAGCAAATGATGTTGTTTATAGTTGGCATCGTTTAGCGAGCCCTACACTTGCAAGTGAGTATGCTTTCATCTTAGATACGATGCATGTTGTAAATGCGGCTGATGTTATCGCAGGTAAAAAAGATGCTAAGGAGTTAGGCGTTGAAGCGGTAGATGATCATACAGTAAAGGTAAGTTTATCTCTACCATGTAGTTTCTTGCCATCCCTGATGGCATTCCCACCACTATTCCCATTGAATGAGGAATATGTAACATCTCAAGGTGATCAGTATGCATTATCTCCAGAAAATATGATCTACTCTGGACAGTATGTCATGACAGATTGGAAACAGGGTAATGAATATACGTTTGAAAAGAATGATAAGTATGTTAACGCAGATGAGGCGAAGGATAAGGCTGATACAGTTGTCTTCAAGTTCATTCAGGATACACAGGCCGCAATGTTGTCATATCAGAATGGTGATATTGATGCGGTTAAACTACAGGGTGAACAAGTTGATCAATATAGTTCTCAAGAAGGCTTTACAAATCGTTTACAAGGTTACCTATGGTACCTATCCATCAACTACAACAATCCAATCTTCCAAAATGCAAACTTACGTACAGCACTCAGTTATGCTGTAAATCGTGAAGCGATTGCAAAAGATGTATTAAAAGATGGTTCTATCGCTGCTAGAGGTTTCGTTCCTTCAGAATTTGCGACAGGCCCAGATGGAAAAGACTATGTTGATACTGCAGATACTTTAACGGAGTATGATCCTGATAAGGCAGCAGAATACTATAAGAAGGCTGTTGCGGAATTGGGTGGAGATGTTTCTTTTACACTATTATTTGAGGACACTGAAGCTTCTAAGTCAGTTGCCGAGAATCTACAGGCACAGTTACAGAAGAATTGTCCTGGTTTAACAGTAACTCTTGACCAAAAGCCTAAGAAGACAAGATTACAGCTAATGATTTCACATGACTATGATATTGGTCTAACACGTTGGGGACCAGACTATGCAGATCCACAATCATTCATGGATTTGGTAACAACTACAAGTACTTACAACCAAGGTTCTTACAGCAACCCTACATATGATGCACTCATTGCAAAAGCTGAGACAGGTGAAGATGCCGCAAATGCGGAAGCTCGTTGGAAGGATTTCCAAGAAGCTGAAAAGATTTTAGTACAACAAGACCATGGTGTTATCCCAATCTATCAGAATGGTGGTGCGATGATGATTAATCCTAAGGTATCTGGTATTCGTTTCCACAGTGGTGGCGTTGACGATTACAGATGGATGGTCGTTTCACAGTAACATTGTATAAAACAACATTATAGAGCGGTATAAACGCCGCTCTATTCTGTTATCAAAAAGAAAGGAGTCTACATGTTTAAATATATTACCAAGCGTGTCGTGATTAGCTTTCTAACATTATTAGCAATCTTGCTTGTGTTGTTTCTGATGTTGGAATTAATGCCTGGTTCTCCATTTAATGATGAAAAGTTAACATCCTCACAGTTAGCTTTGTTAAATGCGAAATATGGTTTAAGTGATCCAGTTTTGATTCGCTTCTTCCGCTATGTCGCAAATATGTTTCAAGGTGACTTTGGTGTATCATACGTCATCAATAAAAATAAAGCAGTCTCTGCTTTGATTAGTGGACCACTTTCCTTATCCATTCGCATTGGTGCTATGGCAATGGTTGTCGGTTCGATTCTAGGACTTATTTTAGGAGTTGCGGCTGCACTCAATCACAATACTTGGGTCGATACACTATGTTCCTTTATTTCTATCATAGGTGTATCCGTTCCATCGTATGTATTTGCATTAGTGTTAATGTATTACGTCGGCTTTAAACTCAGCTGGACGCCAATTCTATTCTCCGCAAAGAATGCTGGTGCATCCATGATACTACCTGTACTTGCATTATCGATGTTTCCGCTTGCGAATGTTTCTCGTTTTACACGTTCGGAATTAATCGATGTATTAGGCTCTGATTATATTCAATTGGTCAAGGCAAAAGGTGTGAAACAAACAGGTTTGATTCTAAACCATGCATTACGTAATGCATTAATTCCTATCGTTACGATTATGGGCCCATTGTTAGTAAATCTTTTGACTGGATCAATGGTCGTTGAAAAGGTATTTGGTATTCCTGGTATCGGTATGTTGATGGTACAAGCAATTCAGAATAACGATTATAACGTTGTAATTGCATGTGCATTTATCTATTCAGCATTATATATCTTTGTGATGTTAATTGTTGATATTCTCTACGGTTTCATTGATCCACGTATTCGTGTGGCAAAGGAGGGTAATTAAATGGATATGATTAAAAATAAACCTTTTTTGACAGATGAAAAAGTTGATGATTTTACAGCGGAAGATTTTGTCTTTGTACATCGTAATGAAGAATTATTAGATGAAGCGTATACTGCAACTTCTTATGCAAAAGATGTTTGGATGCATTTTAAAAAGAATAAGGGTGCAGTTCTTGGAGCTATCATTATTATTGTAATCATCTTACTGGCTATTATTGGACCGATGATTTCAGGGTATAAGGCTGATGCAATTAACCTTGATGTACAGAGTTTACCACCGCGTATTCAAGGGATTTATAAACTAGGAATCTTTAGTGGTTATGAAAAGGGTGTTGATCAATACGCGGCTCATGGTGTCTCGCAAGCATTTTATTGGTTTGGTACGGATACCAATGGAAGAGACTTGTTTACGCGTGTATGGGAAGGCACAAGAGTATCGTTGATTATTGCACTAAGTGCAGTTGTAATCGATATTGTTATTGGTATGTCCTATGGATTAATCTCTGGTTACTTTGGTGGTAAGGTCGATATGGTTATGCAAAGATTCATGGAAATCTTAAATGGTATTCCAACCCTTGTGGTTGTAACACTATTAGGACTTGTTCTTCCTCCGGGTATTACTTCCATCGTCTTTGCGTTAATGATTACGGGATGGATTGGTATGGCGCGTATTTCCAGAGCGGAAGTATTAAAGTTGAAAGAATCCGAATTCATTCTTGCAAGTAGAACGCTTGGTGCAAAAAACTTCTCTATCATCTTTAAAGAAGTTATGCCAAATATCTTTGGACAATTGATTGTGATGTCAATGTTCTCAATTCCAAACGCTATCTTTACAGAAGCCTTCCTATCTTTCGTTGGTTTAGGTATTCAGGCTCCTGATGCCTCCCTGGGATCACTTATTTCCGATGGATATAAATCACTTACAGGTCATCCACATATCATCATGTCTGCGATTATCGTACTTGCATTACTGATGTTAAGTTTCAATCTATTCGCAGATGGTATTCGCGATGCGTTTGATCCAAATCAAAAACAACGCTAGAAAGGAGTTTCCATGTCAGCAAACAAAGATAAAAAAGATAAAGTATTATCAATACGTGATCTGAATATTTCGTTTGAAACAGCTTCGGGTAGAGTGAAGGCTATTCGTGGTGTACGTATGGATTTATTTAAAGGTGAAACAATCGCTATCGTAGGTGAATCTGGCTCGGGTAAGTCCGTTACTGTTCGTGCCATCATGGGAATTCTAGCGGGTAATGGTAGGATCGATAGTGGCCGTATTGAATACAGTTTTACAAATGAGAAGGGTGAACGCGAAACGGTTGATATGACTACCTTATCGCAGAAAGAAATTCGTTACCGCTTCAGCGGAAAACATATTGCGATGATTTTCCAAGACCCGATGACATCCCTTGATCCAACCATGCAGATAGGGAAGCAAATCATGGAGGGTATGATTATTCATGAAGGCATTTCCAAAGAAGAGGCGAAAAAGCGTGCAATCGACCTTTTAGCAGAAGTTGGAATTGAAAACCCTGAGAAGCGATTTAAAGAATATCCGCACCAGTTATCTGGTGGTATGCGTCAGCGTGTCGTGATTGCGATAGCACTTGCATGTAATCCTGATATTCTGATTTGTGATGAGCCTACTACAGCGCTTGATGTAACGATTCAGGCTAAAATTCTAGAAGTGATTAAAAAACTTCAGGTAGAAAGAAATATCTCAGTTATCTTTATCACGCATGACTTAGGAGTAGTCGCAAAAGTTGCGGACTATGTCGATGTCATGTATGCAGGTAGAATTATTGAGAAAGGTTCCATTGATGAAATCTTCTACGATCCTCGTCATCCATATACATGGGGACTACTTGCGTCTATGCCTGATACAGAAACCAATTCTGATCGATTATACGCAATTCCAGGAACTCCACCAGATTTATTAAAACCAATTACGTATGATGCATTTGCACCGCGTAATGAATATGCATTAGCAATTGACTATAAAGCAGAACCACCAATGTTTAACGTCGGTGGACAGCACCGCGTAGCTTCTTGGTTATGTGATGAAAGAAGTCCACATGCAGAAATGCCTGCAGTTCTAAAAGATAGAATTGAGCGTATGAGAGAGGAGAGTGAAAAGTATGGCAGTTGATTATAACGCAACACCATTATTGCATGTAGAAAATTTAAAGCAGCACTTCCGTATCTCTCGAAATTACACAACGAAAGCTGTAGATGGTATTAGCTTTGATATCTATGAAGGTGAAACCTATGGACTTGTAGGGGAGTCTGGATCTGGTAAGTCCACAACAGGACGTGCAGTCATCCGTTTATATGATCCTACAGAAGGTAAGATTATCTTTGATGGTCATGATATTAGTGGGAAGCTTTCAAAAAAGGAAAATGATTATCTCCGTAAGAATATGCAGATGATTTTCCAAGATCCGATGGCTTGTTTAAATCCGCGTAAGAAAGTCAAAGAAATTATTGCGCAAGGATTGCGTATTCATCATGACTATAAGAGCGAAGAAGAGTTAACAGAGCGTGTATATCAAATTTTGGAGAAGGTTGGTTTATCCCGTGAACATGCGACACGTTATCCACAACAGTTTTCAGGTGGACAAAGACAGCGTATTGGGATTGCACGTGCGCTCATTATGAATCCAAAACTAGTTATCGCAGACGAAGCCATTTCTGCTTTGGATGTATCGGTACAGGCACAGGTTGTTAATCTAATGCGAGATTTACAACAAGAGCTTGGCATTACGTATTTATTTATCGCACATGATCTTTCAATGGTGAAGTATATTTCTGATCGTATTGGGGTTATGCACCTAGGTCATATTGTAGAGACAGGTACAACAGATGAAATCTTTGATAACCCAGTTCATCCATATACAAAATCGCTCTTGTCTGCGATTCCGAAAGCTAATCCGGTTGTTGAGAAAAAACGTATCGCACTCAGTTATGATAAGGTGAAAGAGGGTGTTGATTACACAGCAGGAAGTTATCACAAGATTTCTGATACACATACAGTTCTTGCGACGGATGAAGAGTTTGCAAAGTGGACAAAATAGGTAATTTTAGCAAATGACTATTAAGTAGCCATTTGCTTTTTGCATGCATGTTTGTAATATAAAAAGCTCCGTAGGGAGCTTTGCAAGTCTAAAATGATTTGCCAATAAAACTTGCTAGTAATTCTACCGTAGTAGCGTCATGATGATCGGCGAACACCGTTGTATCGGTGTTAATTGTTTTAATTTGTTCCATATCCGCATCTGTTAGTTGGAAATCAAAGATATCAAAATTACTACGTACACGCTCTGGGTTTGCTGATTTCGATAGAGAAACTATTCCTCTTTGTAGCTGCCAACGTAACATAACTTGAGCAGTTGTCTTTTTGTGTTTATGGGCAATCTCTTTTAGAATTGGATGATTAAATACATCATTTTTTCCTTCCGCAAATGCACCCCAACTTTCTGTTACAACACCCTTTGAAGTTTGATATGCATGTTGTTGTTCTTTTTGGTTGAAAACATGTACTTCAATCTGATTTACTGCAGGGGTGATTTCATTGAATAGGGAAATATTTGCTAATTGATCTTCTTTGAAGTTTGAAACACCAATCGATCTGATTTTTCCTTCTTTATAGAGTTCTTCCAGTGCACGCCAAGCCCCAAATGTATCTCCAATTGGTTGGTGTAGTAGATATAGATCGACATAATCTAAATCTAGCTTAGATAATGATTCTTGGAAGGCTTTTTTTGCACCTTCATACGACATGTCAGATATCCATAACTTGGTAGTGATAAAGAGTTCTTCACGAGGGATACCAGCAGATTTAATCGCTTTTCCTACTGCTTCTTCGTTACCGTATGCTTGTGCTGTGTCAATGAGACGATAGCCTGTTTTGATGGCTGCTTCTACAACTTCTTGTGTTGTTTTTGCATCTTGAATTTGGAAAACCCCAAAGCCAACCATTGGCATTTTAATTCCGTTATTAAGTGTTATGTATTCCATGTTGTACCTCTTTCTATATTTGATAATTTCATTCTAAACAGGTTCATAGTATATGGAAAATGATAAATATTTATAGTAGTATAACTTAAACGTATACTGAGGTGATATATCATGATGATTGAGAATTATCTTTTGGAGGAATTGGTTGCTTTTGCAAAATATAAGACAATCTCTGCAACGGCAGAACATTTATCTATTACTCAACCTGCGGTTACCCGTGGTATGCAGAAATTGGAAGAACTACTAAATGTAAAATTATTCAATCGGACACGAAATAGAATTACTCTAACAAAAACAGGAGAATTAGCGGCCAAAGAGGCCGAAAAAATATTAGAGATGCAACAAGAGTTTATCGAGTATGTTCAAAACTTTAATAAAATGCATTATCAGATAAAGATATATTCAACCTCTCCTGGACCGCAAATTATCTTATCTCAAGAAAGTGAATTTAGTATTGAGGATAAATTAATTGATACATCTGCGATTGAAAATGTACTTCTGAAACATAATTATTCAATTGTGATTTCCAATCAAAATATACAAAGTGATGAAATTGCTTCTGAATATGCAGGTTTTGAAGAACTTAGGATAAATATAGATGCGATGACGGCTTCATTATCTGGCGATGAAGTATCATTTTCACAGATTGATGGTATTAGTGTGGTAACTCTTTCGAATTTAGGAATCTGGCAAAACGTTATTAATACTGCGATGCCTAACTCGAAGTTTATGTCTCAAAATACAGTGGATAATTTTTCGGAAATACTTTCCCATTCACAGTTTCCATTTTTCACGACGAATTTAACATCTTCAAAAGAACTACAAGAAAATCCAGGCTTTCGACGTAAGGAATTTTTTATCAAAGATGAATCTGCTATGATTGATTACTATATCAATTATCGTAAGGAAGATAAAAGAAAACTTAATTCAATTATTTCTAAAATAAAGCAGATATGGGAAAAGTATATGTGAGTTTCTCATTGGTAGAATTTTATAATCGAGTGAGGATGTTATGCGATTAGGAAATATCAAATTTAAAGAGATTCGCTATGAACGCGAACAGTTGAATATGTTAAGAAATCAACTCTTTTCTTTACGCAGTCAAGAAAAGAAAAATATCCAAGTTATTCATGATCGGTGCCAAGATATCATCGTGGATAAAGTTAACGAGGAGATTCGACAAGTCCCAATTACAGACTTAACAAAATCCTTTCCAAGACTTCCTCTACAAGCACTTGAAGCCAATCACATCACAACGATGTATGATTTATTGAAATATAATCATAGACAACTAGAAGCACTAAATGGTATTGGGGATGAAACGGCAGATAAACTCATGTTGGCATTACATCGTAGTACTACAGCCATTAAAAATCAGA
>ERZ773203.1781-NODE-1781-length-10543-cov-3.571796_pt1 | contig 10543 bp, 9 predicted proteins | sample MGYA00580529_ERZ773203 | MGnify/ENA primary metagenome ERZ773203 (study PRJEB29015, sample SAMEA2738176) | human oral metagenome | biome: human oral; feature: human-associated habitat; material: saliva | place: China | collected 2177 ...
CTTGATGGCGTTGAAAAGAAAACATCATCTAAGAAGTCTGTAGCTCAAACTGAAAAGACCGATAGTAACTCTAAGGCTACTGCCGAAAGCCAAGAAAAACAACCTGCTGTTGAGAAAGAGGTAAAACCAAAGTCTGAAGCAAAGGCGCATGCAAAGGAACATAGCAAAGAGTCGCATAAGACTCATAAAGAGGCTAAAGCTCCTGTTGCTGCTGTAGAAGCTGAACCTAAAAAGCTAGCTACAGAAGCTCCAAAGGCGGTGATCTCTGAAGAGCCAAAAGCAAAAGAAGAAGATAAAAAAGTGGAAACAGAAGACAAAAAAGATGATATTTTCCAGCTCAATAGTGAGAAGAAAATACTTAATGGTCCGAATGTATTAGGCAAAATCGATCTTGCAACACTCAATCAAAGTACTCGTCCTAAGAAGAAAACTAAGGAAGAGCGCAAGAAAGAGCGTGAAGAAAAGGCTCAACAACAAGCAGGAGAGCGCAAAAAACGTGTGCGTATTAATAAGGAACGTGTTGATATCAATGCAGAGGTGAGTCAAAATGCAAACCGCAATCGCAATAATAACAACACACCTAATAACAACGCAGGCAACAAAAACAAGAAAAAGAAAAATAAACCCGTTAAACCTGTTGAGGTAAATGATGAGGACGTAGCAAGACAAGTGAAAGAAACCTTGGCTCGACTAACCAATAAGCAGAACCAAAACAAGAAGGGTGCGAAGTATAGAAAGGAAAAACGTGAGGCCGTTCAAGAGAAGATGAACGCTGAAGCAAATGCCGAACGTAAAGATAGCAAGACACTAAAACTAACAGAATTCGTAACTGTTAGCGAACTTGCAACAATGATGGACGTTTCAGTTAACAAAGTAATTGGAACATTGATGAGCGTCGGAATCATGGTTTCTATCAACCAACGTCTAGACGCTGAGACCATTAATCTTGTTGCAGAAGAATGTGGATTCAAGACAGAATACGTGAGTGCAGAAGTACAAGAAGCTGTAAGCGAGGAGGAAGATGATGAAAACGATCTTGTTCCACGTTCGCCAATTGTAACCGTAATGGGTCACGTTGACCATGGTAAAACAAGTCTTCTCGACTATATTCGCAACACCAATGTCATCGCAGGTGAGGCTGGTGGAATCACACAACATATCGGAGCATACAACGTTCAGCTTGAAGATGGACGTCGTATCACATTCCTTGATACTCCAGGTCACGAAGCATTTACAGCGATGCGTGCACGTGGAGCACAGGTAACCGACATCGCAATTATCATTATCTCTGCCGATGACTCTGTGATGCCTACAACAAAAGAGGCTATTGCACACGCTCAAGCAGCTAACGTTCCAATGGTATTCGCTTTGAATAAAATCGATAAGCCAGGAGCAAACCCTGACAAGATTCGTGAAGACCTATCTCAAATGAATCTATTAGTAGAGGAATGGGGTGGTAAATACCAATCACAAGAGATCAGTGCGAAGAAGGGAATCGGTGTAGGAGAATTGTTAGAGAAAGTTCTTTTGGAAGCAGAAATGCTCGACCTAAAGGCTAATCCAAACAGAAGAGCTACAGGTTCTATCATCGAATCATCATTAGATAAAGGCCGTGGATACGTTTCTACCGTCTTAGTTAGCAACGGTACACTTAAAGTGGGCGACAACATTATCGCTGGAACACACTGGGGTCGTATCAAAGCTATGTTCAATGAGCGTAACCAACGCATACAATCTGCTGGTCCATCAGAGCCTGCAATCATCTTAGGACTTAACGGAGCACCTACCGCTGGTGACTCTTTCCACGTGTTAGAGACCGAACAAGAGGTTCGAGATATTGCTAATAAGCGTGAACAACTACAACGTGAACAAGGCTTACGTACACAAAAACGTTTGACCTTGAGCGACATTTCTCACCGTATCGCATTGGGATCATTCAAGGAATTGAATATCCTTGTGAAGGGAGATACCGACGGTTCTGTTGAAGCATTGAGCGATTCGTTCTTGAAGATGTCTACCGAAAAGATTAAGGTAAACGTGATCTACAAGGCAGTAGGACAGATTTCAGAGAGCGATGTGACTCTTGCAGACGCTAGTGACGCTATTATTGTTGGATTCCAAGTGCGTCCTTCAGCAGCAGCACGTCGTCAAGCAGAGAACGCAGGCGTTGAAATCAACACTTATTCAGTGATCTATGATGCTATCGACGACGTGAAGAAGGCGATGGAAGGTATGTTGGATAAGGTGAAGAAAGAAGTCGTTACAGGACAAGTTGAAGTGCGTGAGGTTTACAAGATATCTAAGGTTGGAACCGTTGCAGGTGCTCTTGTTACCGAAGGAAAAGTGCATCGCACCGACAAAGCACGTGTTGTTCGTGACGGAATCGTTATCCACACTGCTCCAATTAATGCGCTAAAACGATATAAAGATGATGTGAAAGACGTTGCTGCAAACTTCGAATGTGGTATAAGTCTAACCAACTTTAACGACATTCAGGTAGGTGATGTTCTTGAAACATTCATGGAAATAGAGGTACAACAAACCTTATAGTAACATTTGTTACCATATAGTATTGTGGTATGCAATTTGTTATAAAAAAATAAAAGGGGCGATCTTCGGGTCGTCCCTCTAACGGATAACACAATATATAATTGTATGGAAGGACAAGAAAAACAGAAAAATGAATACGTTAGGAGTGTCGCCGAGCGCAAATATGAGTTCGGCTTCACTACTGATGTACACACAGATATCATTCCAACGGGCTTAAACGAAGACGTAGTTCGTTTGATTTCGCAAAAGAAAAACGAACCCGAATGGCTCTTGGAATTTCGTCTTAAGGCTTTCGAGCACTGGAAAACAATGAAGCAACCAACGTGGGCGCATCTTGATTTGCCAGAGATCGATTATCAAGCCATATCATATTATGCCGACCCAATGGCGAAAAAGCCTGCAGGAGATGGTAAAATAGACCCAGAACTAGAGAAAACATTCGACAAGCTAGGTATTCCTTTGGAAGAAAGGTTAGTACTTAGTGGAGTTGCTGTAGATGCAATTATGGACTCAGTCTCTGTTAAAACAACCTTCAAAGAGAAGCTTGCAGAGAAAGGAGTCATCTTTTCGTCTATAGGAGAGGCTGTTCAAGAGCACCCAGAGCTCATCAAAGAATATCTCGGAACAGTAGTTCCTTATCGTGATAACTTCTTTGCAGCGTTGAACAGTGCAGTCTTTAGTGATGGATCTTTTGTGTATATACCCAAAGGAGTGCGCTGTCCTATGGAGCTAAGTAGTTACTTTAGAATCAATGCCCGCAACACAGGACAGTTCGAAAGAACCCTCATTGTGGCAGAAGACGATAGCTATGTAAGTTATTTGGAAGGCTGTACAGCACCTATGCGAGATGAAAATCAGCTTCATGCAGCTATTGTTGAGATTGTTATTAAAGACAATGCAGAGGTGAAATATTCAACCGTTCAGAACTGGTATCCAGGCGATGAGAACGGAAAAGGTGGTGTGTTTAACCTCGTAACCAAACGTGGTGACCTTCGAGGAGTAAACTCTAAGCTCTCTTGGACACAGGTTGAAACAGGTAGTGCCATCACTTGGAAGTATCCATCTTGCATACTTCGAGGCGACAACTCACAAGCAGAGTTCTACAGTGTGGCTGTTACTAACAACTATCAACAAGCAGATACGGGTACCAAGATGATACACATGGGTAAGAACACCAAGAGTACTATCATCTCAAAAGGAATCAGTGCAGGACACAGCCAGAACTCTTATCGAGGCTTAGTGCGTGCAACTCCCAATGCAGATAACGCCCGCAATTATAGCTCTTGCGATAGTTTATTGCTCGGAGACAAGTGTGGAGCGCACACATTCCCATATATGGACATTCATAACGACTCTGCAGTTATTGAGCACGAGGCAACAACAAGTAAGATTGGAGAAGACCAATTGCTTTATTGTAATCAACGAGGAATCCCCACAGAGCAGGCTATTGGCTTGATTGTTAACGGCTATGCAAAAGAAGTTTTGAATAAACTTCCAATGGAATTTGCTGTTGAGGCTCAGAAACTCTTGTCGGTATCATTAGAAGGAACAGTAGGATAAACAGATAAAAAGAACATTCAGTAAGATTATGTCAGCACGTCTTTCTCGTCTCATCGCTTTCTTCTTCATGCTTTTCAGCAGTTCAATTGTTTTGGCAGAAGATTACAATAACCCTTACAATTTCTCGGTAGAGGTAGGTGGAGGAATTCTTTTTGCACCTCGAATGAAGGCAGATAATGGCACGAAAGATGTTTGGACAAATCATAACTTTGGTGGTTTTGTAAAGGGAATGTCCTTTAAGTTACGTGGAGAATATTATATTCCATCGACTAACTTTTCTATCAAAGGAGGAATAGAGAACGAGAGTTTTCAAATACAAGATAGCTATGTCAGCGAGCCTTTAAAACAAATTATGTTAGGAGGTCGCTACTATCCCATTGGAATGTTAAAGGTTTTCCGACCTTATGTGGGTTTCGATACCTATTATAACATAGGAAGAAAGAGAACCGAAGATTTCGTTTCTCAGTCAGAAGGAGCCTATTTACCAGGATATTCGCAACATAGCATTCTTCAATATCCTCGTTTCAGCGTCTCACCCGTATTGGGAACCGACATCGCAATGACAAAAAGTATCTCGGTAGGTTTGGAATATGGCTATCGATTAGGCTTGAGTTCAAAAGTGCAAACCAACGTTCAAGCAAAGAAGACAGTACCCCCTACGGTCTTTAGTGCACCTTTGCATCGACACTCTATTGCCGTAACATTAAAAGTTTCATTCCCATTCACTTTCGAAGATGTAGACTTATTTACATTGTTTGGGCTATTAGATTATAAGAGAGTAAAAGAAAAAATAAGATATTAAACACAACAATATATGTTAGAAGTAAAGAATCTTCATGCCAATATCGGCGAAAAAGAAATATTAAGAGGCATCAACCTCACAGTGAAAGATGGTGAAACACACGCCATTATGGGTCCTAATGGATCAGGAAAGAGTACCCTTAGTGCCGTTTTAGTGGGCAATCCTTTGTTCGAAGTAACCGAAGGTTCTGCTACCTATAATGGCAAAGACCTTCTTGAAATGAAGCCCGAAGATCGTGCAAACGAAGGTATCTTCCTTTCATTTCAATATCCAGTAGAGATCCCAGGCGTATCAATGACCAACTTCATGCGTGCTGCTATCAACGAAAAACGTAAGTATCAAGGCAAAGAACCTTTGAATGCTGCCGACTTCTTGAAGTTGATGCGTGAGAAAAGAGCAATCGTTGAGCTCGACTCTAAGCTCTCTAACCGAAGCGTGAACGAAGGCTTTAGCGGTGGAGAAAAGAAGCGCAACGAGATCTTTCAAATGGCAATGCTCGAGCCAACTCTACGCATCTTAGACGAAACCGACTCTGGTTTGGACGTTGATGCTTTGCGTATTGTGGCAGAAGGTGTGAACAAGTTGAAGACACCAGAAACCAGTACGATTGTCATTACACACTATGATCGATTGCTCGACATCATCAAACCCGACGTTATTCACGTGCTTTACAAAGGTCGTATAGTGAAAACAGCAGGACCAGAGCTTGCTAAACAGATTGAAGAAAGAGGTTACGATTGGATTAAAGCTGAAATAGGAGAGGAGTAATTGATATGGCATTACAACAAAGTCAATCAACTTCTGTAACAGCAAAGCAAAACAGCAGCGAGCAATATGTTCAGCTTTTCGAGGCAGAACAAAATCTGCTTTGTCAGAATAGTGCCCCTGCCATGAATGCAAAGCGAGCAGAAGCATTGCAACATTTCAAGCAGTTAGGTATTCCGCAACGTAAGGACGAGCGTTATAAATATACCGATATGCAGGCAATTTTTGCCCCCGATTATGGCTTAAACCTTCATCGTATGCCCTTTTCGTTCCGTCCAGAAGAGGTATTCTCGTGCGATGTTCCCAATTTAAGCACTTCTGTTTATTTCTTAATGAACGACGTCTTCGATGGCAACTCATTGCCAAAGGGTAAGCTACCCGAAGGAGTTGTGGTTGATTCATTAAAGGAATATGCCCTAAAAAATCCCGATTTCATCGAGAAATACTATGCAAAGTTAGCCGCAACCGATAAAGATGGCATTGCAGCTTTAAATACAATGTTTGCACAAGACGGCTTGGTTGTTTATGTACCAAAGAACACAAAGGTAGAAAAAACAATACAAGTGATCAACATCATGCGCTCTGATGTAGACTTAATGCTCAACAGACGTGTGTTGATAGTTATAGAACCAGGAGCCGAAGTAAAGATGTTGTTCTGCGATCACACTGCTAACGACCGCAATTATCTTGCTACACAGGTGATAGAAGCATACGTAGGTGAGAATGCATCGCTCGATCTTTATTGTATGGAAGAAACCAGTTACAACAACAAACGTGTAAGTAACGCTTATTTCGACCAAGCATCTAACAGTCGACTCACACACCATGTCATCACACTTCATAACGGAGTAACTCGTAACACCACCTCTCTTCGATTCAGTGGAGAAGGTGCAGAGTGCAATCTTTATGGCTGTGTCATTGCCGATAAGCAACAACATGTAGATAATAACACCCTCATCGACCATGCAGTTCCTCATTGCACCAGCAACGAATTGTATAAGTATGTGTTAGACGGACATAGCACAGGAGCCTTTGCAGGCCGTGTGTTGGTTCAGAAAGATGCACAAAAAACATCGTCAGAAGAGCGCAACCAAAATATATGTGTCACCAAAGAAGCTCGCATGTATTCACAACCCGAGTTAGAAATATATGCCGACGACGTGAAATGTGCACATGGTTCAACAGTAGGACAGCTCAATGATGCAGCGCTATTCTATATGCGTCAGCGAGGAATCAGCGAGAAAGAGGCTAAATTCTTGTTAGAGTTTGCCTTCATCAATGAGGTAGTAGACCAAATAAAGCTTGAGCCTTTAAGAGAGCGTTTGCATCATCTTGTAGAGAAAAGGTTCAGAGGCGAGCTTGGAACTTGCGGTAATTGTAACCTTTGTGTCTAAGTAGATATAACCCATAAAGAGTTTGTTCAAATGGCAATAGCCCTGTGCTCAAAAAGCCATTAACAAACTCTTTCTCTCTTTCTATTTGCCCATTCAGGTGCAAAATAGATTTTATTCACCTTTTATTTATAGTTAGGTATGTATCAAATAGAGGACGTTAGAAAAGATTTCCCCATTCTTTCTAAAACCATTTACAATAAGCCTTTGGTGTATTTAGATAATGCAGCCACCACCCAAAAGCCTCTATCGGTGATAGAAGCCATGAACAACGAGTATTTAAATGTCAACTCCAATGTTCATAGAGGCGTGCATTGGTTGTCGCAACAGGCTACCGAATTACACGAAAGTGCTCGAGAAACATTGCGCAAGTTTATCAATGCCAAGTCTACTAACGAAATCATTTTCACCCGAGGCACCACCGAAAGCATCAATCTTGTAGCTTCTTCGTTTGTAGAAGGCTTTATGAATGCAGGCGACGAGGTGATTGTTTCTGAGATGGAACACCACTCAAACATTGTTCCTTGGCAGTTGCAAATGGCACGAAAGGGCATTGCTTTGAAGGTAGCTCCTATCGACGACGAAGGCAATTTAGATATGGAAGCCTTTAAAAAGCTGTTCAGCGAGCGTACCAAGTTGGTGAGTATCGCCCACGTTAGCAATGTGCTCGGAACAGTTAATCCTATCGATGAAATCATACAATTTGCCCATTCGCAAGGCGTTCCCGTGTTAGTTGATGGTGCACAGAGTGCTCCTCACTTTGCAATAGATGTGCAAGCGATGGATTGCGACTTCTTTGCGTTGAGCGGACACAAGATGTATGGACCCACAGGAATAGGCGTTTTGTATGGAAAAGAAGAGTGGTTAGACCGCATGCCACCCTATCAAGGAGGCGGAGAAATGATCGAAACGGTTTCGTTCGATAAGGTAACGTTCGAAAAGCCACCTTTGAAATTCGAGGCAGGAACACCTGATTACGTTGCAACTCATGGCTTAGCCACTGCCGTAGACTATCTGCTCGACTTGGGAATGGACAATATTCAAAAGCACGAAGCCATGCTCACAAAATACGCAATGGAGCAACTGTCAACGATAAAAGATATCCGTTTCATCGGAACACCACGTCAAAAAGATGCTGTGGTGAGCTTCTTAGTGGGCGACATTCATCCTTTCGATTTAGGAACACTTCTCGATCGTCTTGGCATAGCATTGCGAACAGGTCACCATTGCGCACAACCGCTCATGCAACGCTTGGGCATTCAAGGCACCGTTCGTGCAAGTTTTGGCTTGTATAATACCAAAGAAGAGATCGATGTGTTGGTTAAAGGCATCGAACGAGTGGCTGCAATGTTCTAAAATGCGCTTAAAGTGCGTTTTAAAGCAACTTTAGTAGCGTTGGCATAAACTAATGGTAAGAGATGAAAAAAGGCGATTCTAAGGAAAAGAAACCCATCCATTTGCTTCAATCACATTATTATGATGGATTGATTGAGGCTGGTTGCGACGAGGCAGGACGTGGTTGTTTGGCGGGAAGTGTGTATGCAGCGGCGGTCATTCTACCGCAAAACTATTCGCATCCTTATCTAAACGACTCGAAACAGCTCACCGAAAAGCGCAGAATGATATTGCGAAAGGACATCGAAAAAGATGCCATTGCATGGGCAGTGGGTGTGGTTTCGCCCGAAGAAATCGACGAAATCAATATCCTTAAAGCGAGCTTTTTGGCCATGCACAGAGCCATAGATCAGCTCAAAGTGTGCCCCGAAGCCCTCATTATCGATGGCAACCGCTTCACTCCTTATCAGAATTTGCCCTATACGCCCATTGTAAAAGGCGACTCAAAGTATTTGTCTATTGCCGCAGCAAGTATTCTTGCGAAGACTTATCGAGATGAGTATATGGAAGAACTCCACAGCCAATATCCGCAATACGAATGGAGTAAGAACAAAGGTTATCCCACCGTTGCGCACCGAGAGGCGATAAAAAAATATGGAACAACGCCATTTCATCGAATGTCGTTCAATCTTTTAGGCGAAGAAAAACAGCTTTCTTTCGATTTCTAAGACCCATAAAAGGCGGATAAACAACGCTAAAAGCGGTTCTTTTGATGAAAAATTACGGGCAGATATTTGGTTGTTTGTTTAAAATATACTACCTTTGCACGTGTAATTCTGTGTAGAATTATATTATTAGGGCTTTTAGCTCAGTTGGTTAGAGCAACAGACTCATAATCTGGAGGTCCTTGGTTCAAGCCCAAGATGGCCCACAAGCAGTTCGCAAAACATCTCTTGCGAACTGCTTTTTTTATGTTTGTTTGATATGGATTTCTATAAAATGACGATGCAATAATGGTATTAATAACAGCTATCATCTTTTTATATACGGCATTCATAAAATATTATTGTTCACCAATTCATAAAGAATAATGCTCTTTTAATTTAATAAGTACCATTTTTTATAAGAAAAGAATATTTAATAACGCTTTTTTATTTATCTTTGCAAATATTTTATAACACATCTGCTCGCTATAAAAATCTCCTTTGTTAGGATCAAATTTATAAAGGTTTGAGAAATCAAAAGCAATCAATAAACAAAAAATATTATTCATTTAATTAAAGAACTTATATGAAACAACTTTATCTTTTGCTGATAACCCTGCTCGTAAGTTTTTCAGCTTATGCCGAAAAATCTGGAACTTGTGGTGATAATCTACAATGGAAGCTTACTGATGAAGGAGTCTTAACCATTACAGGAACAGGAAAAATGAAAGATTGGGACTATTTTAATGATAGCCCATGGCACGAAAATGTTAAACAAGTTATCATAGGTGATGGTGTAACAACAATTGGGGAGTGGGCTTTCCTAGATTGCTCTTCTCTTACTTCTGTAACCATTCCCAATAGTGTAACAACAATTGGGAAGAGGGCTTTCTCTGATTGCCCTTATCTTACTTCCGTAACCATAGGCAATGGCGTAACAACAATTGGGGATTGGGCTTTCTATCGTTGCTTTTCTCTTACTTCCGTAACCATTCCCAATAGTGTAACAACAATTGGTTCTGATGCTTTCTCTTATTGCCGTGCTCTTACTTCTGTAACCATTCCTAATAGTGTAACAACAATTGGGAATAGTGCTTTCTATGATTGCCGTTCTCTTACTTCTGTAACCATTCCTAATGGCGTAACAACAATTGGGGATTGGGCTTTTCGTGGTTGCTCTTCTCTTGCTTCTATTACCATACCCAATAGTGTAACAACAATTGGGAAGAACGCTTTCTCTGATTGCAAGGCTCTTACTTCGATTACCATACCCAATAGTGTAATGACAATTGGAAACGAGGCATTCTCTTTTTGCTCTTCTCTTACTTCCGTAACCATCCCCAATAGTGTAAGAACAATTGGGGCGAAGGCTTTCTATTATTAATAGAAGCAATTTGATTAGTAATCTAAAAGCACTCCGATAACGATTAGAGTGC
>ERZ773203.1788-NODE-1788-length-10524-cov-20.011844_pt1 | contig 10524 bp, 10 predicted proteins | sample MGYA00580529_ERZ773203 | MGnify/ENA primary metagenome ERZ773203 (study PRJEB29015, sample SAMEA2738176) | human oral metagenome | biome: human oral; feature: human-associated habitat; material: saliva | place: China | collected 2177 ...
TGCTTCGCGCTGCGACCAGTACTGGTCAGACGAGTGACCAGTACTGGTTACTTTTCTGCCTTCGTAGGCTTCTGAGAAAGAGCACGATACGAAGCGCTTCTGACGAGCCGAGATGAGCTATGTGAGCGAGGGGTATTCTTCGTGCTAATGTCATTGGTATAGAGATTGTTGTGCCCAAGTGAGTGGGGAGCTCCCCGTGGGTGGGGTGGGGCTTACTAAGGAAATGTAATAAAGAGATGTGGTAGTTTGGGGGCGAATGCTTAACTTTGAGACAAAGGTTACAGCCTGGCTGGCTGGGACCTCACGGCAAGATACATTCATTACCTTCACTGTACTACGATTATGATCCTCGAGACCAGTTGGGAAGTCTGCAATAAGATGGGAGGGATCTATACCGTCCTCTCCTCACGTGCAGACGTGATGACCCAGCACCACCCCGCACAGGTATGCTTTATCGGGCCACTCCTCGCCGACGAAGGTGCGGCGTTGCCCCTTGACTTCACCCCCGGAGAGATCCCCGAGCTCCAAGGCTGGCTGCGGGAGGTCCTCCCGAGCCTCGGTCTGCGTGTCGTAGCAGGCCGCTGGGGTATCGAGGGTGAGCCCCCCGTACTCCTCGTGGACTTCAAGCCCCTGTGGAGGGAGAAGGATGATCTCTACTTCGAGCTCTGGAAGGCCTATGGCCTCGAGAGCGACAAGGGCTATGGGGACTATGACGAGAGCAGTCTCTTCAGTATCGCCGCCGCGCGCCTCATGGCCAGCATCGCCGCCTGGCGCAGTGATGAGCGCACCATCGCTATCTTCAACGAGTGGCAGACCGCCATGGGTCTGCTCTACCTGCGACAGCAAGCCCCCAGCGTCCGCACGCTCTTCATCACCCACGCCACGACCGTCGGCCGCTCTATCGCGGGGAATGACAAGGAGCTCTACACCTATATGGATGCCTACGATGGCGACCAGATGGCACGCGAGCTGGGTGTCGAAGCTAAGCACGAGGTAGAGAAGCTCGCCGCACACAAGGCCGACGTCTTCGCTACCGTCAGCAAGCTCACCGCCCGCGAAGCCAAGCAGCTCCTCGGGCGCGAACCCGTCGTCTTGCCCAATGGCTTCCACGTCGGGACCTCCCCACTCGCTGCACCCATGCTCTCGAAGCGCCGTAAGTCACGACGTCTCCTTGCTGCTGTGGCTTCACGCCTCTACGGGCAGCACATCGATCCAGCACGCTCCTTCTTCATCTCTCTCGGCGGACGCTATGAGTACCGCAATAAGGGGATCGACCTCTTCATCGAGTCCCTGCACCACTTCGCCGAGAGCTATACGGGTGACCGCGACATCGTGGCCTTCCTCCTCGTGCCTGCATGGCAGGCTGGCCCCCGTGCCGACCTGCAGTACCTCCTCTCACATCCGCAGGATGAGCAGGAGAGCCCCCTGCAGTACCCTATGCTCAGCCACTGGCTCTACAATACCGAGCATGACCGTGCCGTCTGCCACATCCGTCATCGTGGCCTCGACCGCACCGACCGCCGTGTGAAGGTCGTCTTCGTGCCCTGCTACCTCAATGGGCTCGACGGTATCCTCGATCAGAGCTACTACGACCTCCTCGTGGGGATGGACCTGACCATCTACCCCAGCTACTACGAGCCCTGGGGCTATACGCCGCTGGAGAGTGTGCGCTATGGCGTGCCTACGATCACGACGACGCTGGCGGGCTTCGGCCTGTGGGCTGAGGAAGAGCAGACGAAGAAGCCCTTCGCCTCCGCCCCTCACAAGCCTGTGCATATCGTCGAGCGCACGGATACCAACATCCCCGAGACCATCGAGGCGATCTCCCGCCTCATCGGCGAGCAGCTTGCGCTGACGCCCGACGAGCAGAAGGCCCAGCGCAAGAAGGCCTACGAGCTGGCGCGCTGTGCTGACTGGAAGCTCTTCTATCAGCACTACGAGGACGCCTACGCCCTCATGCCGGACCAACTCCTATATTTAAGGAGCCGAGCGCGTGCGCACACGATAACGCTGGGATAACACCACTTATGTTACTTCTTCAAAGAGAATACATATCTTTGCTGTAGTTATATACCACAAAGCATGGGAGAAGTACGCGTCGATAAGTGGCTATGGGCAGTCCGCATATTTAAGACCCGTTCGCTGGCCACAGACGCGTGCAAGAAAGGGCGCGTCAGCATCGGCGGAGTGACAGTCAAGCCCTCACGTACCCTCCAGCGAGGTGACATCGTCTCGGTGCGTAAGCCACCGGTCGAATACTCCTTCCGAGTGGTAGAGCTCCTCGCGAGCCGTGTCGGCGCTAAGCGTGTGCCTGAGTTCATGGAGAATGTCACGCCCGCCGCACAGTATGAGCTGCTCGAGCTGCAGCGTATCTCGGGCTTCGTCGATCGAGCCAAGGGTCTCGGACGTCCTACGAAGAAGGACCGCCGCGATCTGGATCAGTTCGCCGAGGATATGCCTGAGGATCTCGACCTCTTCGACTGGGATGAGGACTGGGATTAGCCACCCCAACAGACGACTAAACGACAAACGTATCACAGATAATGAGAATTAAAGACCACATCTCTCTACGTAAGATTGCGGATGAGTATATCATGATCGCAGGCTCGGGAGATAGCTTGGACTACACGCAGGCGGTGAGCCTCAACGATAGTGCAGCCTACCTCATCGAGAGCGTGCGTGAGCGCGACTTCACCCTTGAGGACTGGGTCGAGCTACTCACCGACCGCTATGAAGTGAGCCAGGAGCAGGCACGTGCAGACGTCGAGCTCCTTTCGCAAATGCTCAAAGAGGCCGGGATCATCTGTTGAGCCAAATAGCCCCGCTCTCGCATGATGAGGAGCTATTCCTCAAGCTCCTGAGCTGTGCCCTACACTCAGAGCTCCCCGAGGCTCGTGACTTCACGGGTCTGGAGGAGGCGTCGTGGCGTAGGATCCACCGCTTAGCGACATCGCATGCAGTGCCGGCCTTCGTCGGGGACCGTATACTTACCCTGCCGAAGGAAGCCCTGCCCAACCGCGACATGCGCCTGATGATCTTCTCGGAGATCGAGCTCACACGGCGGGGTAATGCCTATCTAACCAAAGCCTTAGGCCAGCTAAAGAAGACCTACGAAGCCGCAGGCCTGCCCTTCATCTTACTCAAGGGGCTGAGTCTTGGCTGCTTCTATCCCGATGCCGCACTCCGCTCTGGAGGCGACTTGGATATCCTCTTCCATTCGGATGCCGACTATGAGCGGGGCAATGAGCTCCTGCGCAAGGCCGGTCACAAGCTCCACGACGACTCCGAGGTGCGCTATGGCCATACGGCCTTCACCTATGGGCGCACCATCGTGGAGAACCACGCTCGTGCCGTCTTCTTCGACCACAAGCGCCACAATAGACACTTCGATGCCCTCATCCAAGAGGCTATCAGCAGTGGGAGTCTTATCACCCAGCACCATGGGGACTACACCATCCAGACGCTCCCCCACGAGCTGAATGTCGTCTATATCTTCATCCATCTCTTCTTCCATTGGCTTCACTGGGGCGTTGGCTTCCGTCAGTACAGCGACTGGCTGCTGATGATGACGAGGCTCAAGGGCCAGCTTGATGATGAGAAGATCCTCAGCATAGCGAAGGATCTCGACATCCTCTATCCCATGCAGCTCTTCGCGCAGGCCGCTATCCGCTACCTGCGTGTCTCGCCGGAGATCTTCCCCTTCCCGCTGCTGAGCGAAGATGATCCGCACACCGAGCAGATCATCCGTGACGTGATGCATAGCGGGAACTTCGGCTTCGCCCAGCGCCCCATCAAGGCGCAGAATAAGTGGGTGACCAACTGGCGTAAGTTCCGCTTCAAGATGCGCCGCTCTCGTCGACTCTACGCCATCACGCCGACCCATGCCTCGCGCATCATCTGGGGCTCTGTCTTTGGGCACCTCATGCTCATGATCCGTCGGCGGAGATGATCGACCTCGTTCGCTTCATACTTAGAGGGCATAAGTGGGGTATCCTGCTGATCCTCCTCTTTGGCTTGGGGACCGTCTCCACCAACCTGGTCTTCATCTGGCTATCGAAGTGCGTCATTGATATCGCCGCACACCAGCGCGGTGGCTCCATACACACCTATTCGGTAGCGCTCATCCTCACACTCGCTCTGCAGGTCCTCTGCCGAGTCATCACCGTCCGTCTCTCGAACTATACCGCTGCACGTATGGGTAATGCCGTGCAGTCGAAGGTCTTTGCACACCTGCTCTACACGCGCTGGTCGCACCTCGGGCAGATGCATAGCGGTGATATGGTCGTGCGCATGCTCAAGGACACCGATAGCCTCGTCACGCTCTTCGTCACGTCCCTGCCGTCAGCACTCATTGCCTTAGCACAGCTCGTCGGCGCTCTCTGTCTCCTGTATTACTTCAGCCCTCCGCTGGCTCTTATCCTCGGCGTGGGGATGCCGCTGCTCGCAGTCTTCAGCAAGGTCTACTACAAGCGCATGCGTCGCTACACCGATGAGATGAAGCAGTCGGAGAGCGAGATCACGGCGCACATCCAGGAGTCGCTGCTGAACCAGACCGTCATCCGTACCTTCGAGCACCAAGCCTCCTCCATCGACCATCTGGCGATGCGCCAAGGGCAGTACCTCGCTGCGGTGAAGCGCCAGACCTTCGTCTCGGTCTTTGCGAACCTCATCATGCAGGGAGCCTTCTCGTGTGGCTACCTCGTGGCCTTCCTTTGGAGCGCTCGCGGGCTGTATGGTGGCACGATCTCCTTCGGGCTTATGACGTCGTTCCTCCAGCTCGTGGCACGTATCCAGAGTCCGCTGACGACGCTTATCAGCCTCCTGCCGACACTCATCTCAGCGAAGAGCTCGCTGGATCGTCTGGCGCATCTCCTCGAGTTCAAGACTGAGCAGATCGGTCGCAGTGTCCAGCTCACCAGCCCTATCCACCTCGCTGTCGAGGATATGGGCTTCCACTATCCCGACGGCGAAGAGTGGATCTACCGCCACTTCTCCCTCGAGGCTTCGACGGGCGAGATGGTGGCACTCATGGGGCGTACGGGCGCTGGGAAGACCACGCTCCTGCGTCTACTGCTCGGCCTCGTCGCGCCAGTCGAGGGGGCTATCCGCCTCTACTCGGGCGGCAGCAGCTATGTGGTGAGCGAGACGACGCGCTCGAACTTCGTCTACGTCCCGCAGGGCGGCTCGCTCTTCAGCGGGACGATCCGTGAGAATCTCCTCCTCGGTGATGAGTTCGCTACGGAGGCCGACCTGCATAAGGTGCTGCATCTGGCTATCGCGGACTTCGTGCTCGAGCTACCGAAGGGTCTTGATACGACCATCGGTGAGCGCGGGCTGGGCCTCTCCGAAGGACAGGCACAGCGTATCGCTATCGCTCGTGCGCTCCTTCGTCCTGGGCGTATCCTCCTGCTCGACGAAGCCACCTCGGCGCTTGACCAAGCCACGGAAGCACAGTTCCTCAAGAACCTCCGTGAGCACGCCTCGGACCGCCTTATCATCTTCATCACCCACCATCCTGACGTCGCCGCGGCCTGTGACCGCACGCTGCAGCTGTAGCAAGATGTCCGTTTCCCTACGTTAATTGTTTATACTACGGGGAGCCTTACCCTCCCCTCAACGAATATTTATGGCAGAAGAATTAGAGAACGAATACCTCCGTATAGAGGAAGATATAGTAGCTGCACTACGCACCGTCTACGACCCCGAGATCCCCGTGAATGTCTACGACCTCGGGCTGATCTACTGCGTGGAGCTCACCGATGAGAAGTTCGTCACCATCACGATGACCCTCACGGCCCCCAACTGTCCTGCCGCCGACTTCATCCTCGAGGACGTGCGTATGAAGGTCGAGGACGTCGAGGGCGTCACGGGTGTCGAGATACAGCTCACCTTCGAGCCCGAGTGGAACAAGGATATGATGAGCGAAGAGGCGATGCTGGAGTTAGGCTTCCTTTAGCAGCGATGAGCGAGCGCAAGAAGGTCTTTTTCACCAGCGATGCCCACCTCGGATCGGGCTATCACGCGGATCCTCGTGCCGTAGAGCAGCGCCTGGTGCGCTGGCTGCGAAGCATCGAGGATGAGGCGCGTGCGGTCTACTTCCTCGGGGATATGTTCGACTACTGGTTCGAATACCGTGCGGTCGTCCCCCGTGGACACGTGCGCTTCCTCGGCCAAGTCGCCCAGATGTGTGACCGTGGTATCGAGATCCACTTCTTCGCGGGTAACCACGATGTGTGGTTCGCCGACTATATGCAGACGGAGCTGGGGGCGCAGGTCCACCACCACGCCGAGGTCATCGAGCTCGATGGCAAGACCTTCCGTCTGGCGCATGGCGACGAGGAGTACTGTGGCTACCGCCGCATGGATAAGTTCCTCTACCGCCTCTTCCGCTGCCGTCTGGCACAGGTGCTCTATGCCGCTGTCCACCCCCGCTGGACGGTAGGCTTCGCTCTCTCCTGCTCGCTGCGTAGCCGTAAGAAAGGCCTCAAGCGTGCTACCCTCGGCGAGGTGCCCCACGCGTATCAGAATGATTACTTCGACGTCGAGAAGGAGTGGCTGGTGCGCTGGACCAAGGCCTATGCTGCCGAGCACCCCGAGATCGACTACTACCTCTTCGGGCATCGCCACCTCTTGATCGACCTGGCGCTGCGTGGCGACAAGCGTATCGTCATCCTCGGCGACTGGCTCCAGTACAATTCGTTTGCGGTGTGGGACGGCACGTCGCTCTTCGTGGATCAGTTCATCGAAGACGAAGCGTAGCCCCGCCCTTCCCCCCTCTTACCAAAGCGCCCACGGGCTCGGTAGCATCGGCTACCGAGCCCGTGGCGCTTTGTATGTTTATGGCTCATACGGTGAGAGCTAAAAGCGCTGGCCCTCGCTGCTGGTCTTCTTGTTGCAATACAAGCTCTGGGCGCGTCTTTACGATCATAGCGTCAGCAGTCCGGAGTCGGTGTCGCGGTTGTTTGCTTTGGGTCTTTGCTCTTGAGCCTTTCGTCCCATATTTAGCTGGATACTGAGCTTTAGGTAGATTGTATTCATCAGGGTCGGAGTAACCTGCCAGCTGTTAGAAGAAAGGATTGCAGACCGATCCGTTGAATTGCCATAGCCATCGGTTTCCATGAATAAGTATTTTCCTCCTACTCCAAACATAATCGCAGGGTTCAGACGGTAGCACAGCTCAGCTGCATTATAGGCTGGACTATGAATGATAAACTGGCCATCTAATATCTTCCGGCGACTTTGGAAGGAAAGAAATCCCACCCAGTGCGTTGTGTTCAGGTTAAGAGTTGCAAAGAGACGCCCCGATATATTAAAGCTGTTTTCGGGCTTTATATAGAATGCTTGCCGGTACAGATCACCCTCTAATGTAAGTACTAGGCGTGGATCTCCCCAAGGCATTACGTTTACCTTCCCGACACCTCCCAAGAGTGCTTTAGAACCAATGTTTTTATATGATTTGACGATGTATTCACTTCGCTCCTCCAGATAAGGTACGATCGCATTACTCGTATGGGAGTAGAAAAGGCTTACCTGTCCCGAGACGTACGACGTGCGCATATTAAAGGAAAGGAATAGATTGTGTCCAGCTGACGGAGTAAGCTTCGGATTGCCTATATATACATAGTGTGGAGCGTTAGGAATAGGTGTATTGCTCAGCATTGATATTGTAGGAGCTGTGACATGGTGTTGATACGAAAGGCTCAGTGATGTCCCCGCCCTGATCACCCACGTGCTACGCAGCAGCGGCGTGAAGTGTAGGCTTTCGAACGATTGATCTAGCTGAGGGCTACGAGAACTGTTATACTCGAGCCCAAGTATTGCTTGATGCCTGAATGCACCTTTCATCCACGAGATATCACCATAGCCGCGTATGTTCCTACGGAATGATTCGATTAGTTTGTTTTGAGGAAGAAGGAGCTGCTGTGCATTGTACTCAAAAAGACCTTTAGCTCCAATCGAAGTACTAAACATTTGGGAAGAGTAGCGATATTGTGCATCAGCGATAAAGGACTTCTTATGCCCGTCCATATCTGTTTGCTTCTGATAGTTGAGAGCGTTGTAGTAGGCATCAACCTTTGTTGTGTAATCCGTGTAGTGTAGATTGCACAGCAGCGAATGTTCCTTTGCCAATATCTTTTCACCGTAAAGATCCACAGCATACATTGTATATCTGTTGCCATTCCCTTTGCTGATTTTGCTTCCGGAGAGACTTCCGTCAGAGACGATCTGATCTGTCCGAAGGTCCTGTCGATAGTGATGCAGCAGGAGCGATGAGCTAAGTAGATAATTCTTGGGAACACTATAGCTGCAGCTTAGTTGCAACTCATTGTTATCTCGTCCACCTGGAGCTACGATACCGGTCTTCCTCTGATAGTAATCTTGTCCTAAGAAACGATAGCGGATTTCTTCATCTTCGCTGGCTTTATAGCGCCAATAAATATTGCTGTATGTAGCATTCAGGCGCAGCCGATCGATGGTGTAGTTAATCCCCAAGCGATTTTTCCCATCCCAGGCTGTTACCGCATCATTGGCCTCTATATATAAGTTTCCTCCTCGTATCTTCTCTTTGGTGATGACATTGATTAGCGCGCCGATACCTGCAGTAGCGAAGCGCGCCGGAGGAGTATCATAAAGCTCAACGCTCTTGACATCTTCCGCTGCCAGCGCAGCAAGGGCCGTCTGTGTAGACTTTACGCCATTGATCAGGATAATGACTTCTCCCCCATTCGTTGCCTTAAGTTCTCGGCTTGTATCTAAGCTAAGAGCTGGGATAAGAGTTAAGGACTCAAGGAAGTTGGAGAAAAGCTTTGCCTTCTTCAAATCAATCCTATAGGTACTATGTGAAGAAAATTCCCGGACCGTACTTGCGTTGACCTCGACCTCCTGAAGCTGGTGCACATCATCGCGGAGCATCAGCGTACCGAGCTCCGTCTGATGATAGGCGCCCTCCAGTGTTTGGTAGCCAATGCAGCTGACCTTAAGGCGAAAAGGCACAAAGCACTCCGAAGGCAACTTTAATACAAATTGCCCTGTACTATCGCTAATTGTCCGCCCTAGCAGCGTTTGATCAGCCAGGCGATAAAGACTAATGGACGCGCTTTCCACAGGCTGTGCTTGAGCGTTTACAATACGTGCGCTTATCACAACGCTATCTTGAGCGTGCAGGACGGCACTATTAAAGATAAGTGCCCAAAGAAAGGACACAATCACAGAAATTCTATTTGCTGACATCATCGTGATCTATAATCTAAGTTCTGTATCTATAGAATGTGGACATCGAGGATCTGGATAGTTATCATTTCCCTTTCCATATACCTTTATAACATCAACATAGCAAACCTTTAATAGCGCCCGAGCTCGTCGGTGACCCCGCCAGCGATGAAGGAGGAGTCTTGCGCTAAGAGGACGATGTTGGCCAGGGGAATCGGCGTCTTGTCTTCGGACGAGATGGCCCGCCCCGAGTATATGACCTGCGAGAGCAGCGTGATCTGAGCGCAGAGGCAGCAGAGGACGATGGTGAATAGCTTCTTCATGGCTTAGCGGATTTACTTCACGTATCTCCCAGTCGCTACGGCATGGCTCTTGGGATCAAACTCCCTCTGAATATAGTACGCTGTCGAAATCATAGCGGAGATGTCGACTGGTCGCCAAGCAGAGGTTTGGCTGAAGGGAGCTTTGCTATCCCGCCCTTGTAGGACATAGACGATGGCGATATCCCCGAAAGAATCCTTGACGATCACGCGATTCCTCCGCTTGATCACATAGATCCTCCGTAGAAATCCACACACTTCATCCATCGTCGGCACACTCTCCGTTGCGGTATCAAGACCTATGCAGATCCAGCGCCCTGACTCGAAGTTGAGCTGATAGCTATACATGTAGCCAACATCTCGCTTACTATGAGTGCCCGTGTTCTTTACGAGGGTGAAGCTCGGCGAAGCGGCGATGATGGTGTCCTGATCTGAATGGCATTCTTTGAGAATGGAGGCGATATACGCTGCCCGCTCCTTCGGTAGCGCGTCCTTGTTCAGTACAAGTTGCTCCTCCTTGAGGTTCAGCACCGAGGTAGCGACCTTGAAGATGGGCTTATCGCCGACCTGAATGGTGTTGGTGCTTGGGTCAAGGGTGGTGCGTTGGGCAAAGTGGAGGGTCCGCTGGCTACCGCATGAGACGAGGGCGCTCACACAGAGACAGGCGAATAGGCTATGAAGGCTTCTCTTCTTCATACTGGTATCGTGAGTTATGGTAAGACGTTTGTGGCGTTGACTTGATGTCTTCAGATTCAGTTGTCTACCACAAACTTAGTGAAATACACACACACAAGAAAGGCGCAAAGAAAGAGCCCCCTGACGCAGGTGCTCTATGCCGCTGTCCATCCACGCTGGACAGTAGGCTTCGCTCTCTCCTGCTCGCTGCGTAGCCGTAAGAAAGGCCTCAAGCGCGCCACCCTCGGCGAGGTGCCCCACGCCTATCAGAATGATTACTTCGACGTCGAGAAGGAGTGGCTGGTGCGCTGGACCAAGG
>ERZ773203.1789-NODE-1789-length-10523-cov-10.372373_pt1 | contig 10523 bp, 10 predicted proteins | sample MGYA00580529_ERZ773203 | MGnify/ENA primary metagenome ERZ773203 (study PRJEB29015, sample SAMEA2738176) | human oral metagenome | biome: human oral; feature: human-associated habitat; material: saliva | place: China | collected 2177 ...
CTTCCGGCTCTCCAGAGCAAAGATGATATTGCGCTTGATATTCATAATTCTCGGGTGTATAGTTTACACACCCAAAGATACACCCAAATAAGGATATAGCAAGGGAGATCCTATGATACTACACTTTAAGGTATATACCCATATACTCACTGATAAACAGCACTTTGACATCAAGCAAGCATCTATGATAGTTCAAGAGAAAGAGCCTCTCTCTCCGCAACGAAGCGAGTGTCGTAACTAATAAGGTTACGGCACTTTTCTTTTATGAAGTGGCCTCGACTTGAGACACGAGCTCGCTTATCCCATACTCCTATATTCCCCGATCAGATATAAGGCGCACACCGAGCCCGCTATGCCTTGGCTCTAGGTTAGCATGCGCTTTGATCTCCCTGCCCTATCTTTGTACCGCAAGATCAAGATCCCAAGGCAAATACAATGACGATTACAGAAGTGAGAGATACTCTCAAGAAAGAAGATCCCCATGAGCTATTTAAGCTACATCATGCTTGGGTAAGCACCCTAATCCCGTTTTGGAGGCAGGCGGTCATACGAATCGCAGAGCTGACCGGCACACCGACAGACCGCAGGGACAAGCACTTGAGAGCTATAGAGCAATCCATGACCCTACTACCCGGCTGGCGATCGAAGCAGATAACCTACGTCAAGGCTCGACGCAGAGAGATCGACAGCGCCATTAGTTTCATCCGGAATGCAGCCTTAACTACTCAGGTCTCGAAGTATGCCTTTGCACCCGTCTGCAGAAACCTAGCAGGCATCTTACGTGGAGCCTTATATATATCCACCTTCGGCTACAGCGACGAACAGCTACCAGACGTATTAGCTCACGGCATTTATAAAATAGCCACCTGCCATACGCTATTCCCCTTTGACACCAGTGACTTCGTATGCTTCCTCTCAGACGAGAGATCTACCCAGACTGACGGAAACACTGGAGTGAACTGGCATCTCATGATGGATCGTGCTGGCGAAGTACTCGGTATTCGTCCCCTCATTAAAGCCGTGGATCAGCAAGCAAGACTCATATGGGAGAGCTACAGCGCACCCTTCGCGTGGGTGTATGATGAAGCCATTTGGACTCAGGAGGTCCCTAGCCTCTTCAAGGAGCTATACTACATTGCCCAAAGAGCCTTTCACCAACGATAAGACCAAGGTCTCTGTATCACCGCTGGATCGGCATGCCTTCATAAGAGAGTATCTCGAGAGCCGGAAAGCCCTTCCCCCGCATTCCCTCCCCTTTTCACTACCTTCGCAGAGGCGCCGATGAGCATCAATTATCAGGAATTAGTGCCGGAGAAGGCATTGGGCAAGGAGATCAGCCGACACATCTTCCAGACCTATCGGGTGAAGACCGGGCTGCCTCACGAGATCGAGCAGAACATCGAGCACATCAAGCGCTTGAACCCCGAATACGAATATCACCTCTTCGACGACGAAGACATCAAGGCCTTCATCCTCGAGCATTACGGCGAAGTCATCTGGGGCTATTACCAGCGCATCGCACCGATCTACGGTGCCGCCCGTGCTGACTTCTTCCGCTACCTCCTCGTCTACCAGCTGGGTGGCGTGTACATTGACATCAAGTCCTCCTTAGATAAGCCCCTCAAGGAAGTCCTTCGCGCTGAAGATCAATTCATCCTGACGCATTGGGACAACCGCCCTGGTGAGCAGTACGAAGGCATCGGCATCTACCCTGAGCTGGGCACCCTTCCTCGTGGCGAATATATCCAGTGGTGCATTGCCTCCGTAGCGGGTCATCCTTTCCTGCGTGCCGTCATCCTGCAGATGCTGCGCAACATCGATGAATACACGCCCTTCCGCCACGGAGCGGGTCTGTGGGGAGTCCTACGCACGACCGGCCCCGTCATGTACACCAAGGTCATCGAAGCCATGCGCCCCACGCTCGTCGAGGGGAAAGACTACCGCATGCTCGACAAGCCCCAAGAGATCGGCCTGCGCTACTCCATCTTTGACACAGCTGGTGTCTACGGCCACAAGAAGGCGCTCAAGGCCAACTACAACAAGGCCTACACTCCGATCATCGTGACGCCCGATCGCCCGCTCTACGCCAAGTGCGCCAAGTACTATCTCTTCGCTCGCTTAGCCATCCGCGTCCTCGGCGACAAGATCGCCGCCCGCTTCAAGTAGCCAACGACGCCCCGCCCACAAAAAGCGAATCGCTGCAGGATATGCTCCTACAGCGATTCGCTTTTTATTTGGTCAAGAGGCCCAAAAGCCTTATTACAGCTGGGCTATTTGAGCAGCGCCTTCAAGGCTCTCGTGATGGCGGCCTCGACCTTGTCGACCTCTGTAACACCCAACCCCTCAGAGGTCACAGTCGCTACCAATTCGCCCGTCTCAGCCGACACCAACTGGATGGTCACTTCTTTCAACGTGACGCTACGCCCTCTACCGTGCCCATAGCCCACCATCAGGGTCTTGGCTCTAAAGCGCTCATCCACGCTGGGCAGGATAATGAAGCCTTTCTTGGCAAAGGCTCCAGCGATCAGATCGCGGGGATTGACCGACTCGATCTTTTTCTCCGAAGTCTCCTGTACAGGTTGGGTCGCTGGGATGTAGACGTAGCTGTATGCCCGAAGGTCCTTATTCACCTGGACAGTCGGGACACGTGGCATCGCACAGCCCGTGAGGAAGCCAACGACAACGAGGACGATTGCCCCGATAAAGAATCTATTGTATCTGCTCTTCATAAACGATAAGTTTTGTTCCTCATAAAAGTACAATAATAATGGAGCGGAGCAAATGCCACCCCCATACAGTGAGCCACCCGACGCAATGCTTTTCGGCATCGCGTCGGGTGGCTCTGTTTGTTAGCGCTTCGGCGAAGGCTTAGATACCTACGTGGCCGCTGCCGTTACCTGGTGCGGGCGTAGAGCCGCCACCTTCGGGCTTCTTTTCCTTCTTCTTAGCCTTGGGCTTGGCCTCCATACGTTCGTAACTGACCTCTTCGGGGCGAAGACGGAAGTACATGGTATTCGGGCGAAGGTTCACGCGGGGCTCGGTGATGTGCACGTTCGCATTAAACTCGCTCCCGACGGGCACAACCTTGCTCTTAAATGAAGGCGAAAGCGTCCCCAGACGGCCGAAGTCCACGATATCGCCGTTAGCCACGACTTCGCGTGCCATATCAGCAGCGAGGTTGAGCACGCTCTGCACTTCCATGTAATTGAGGGTTGTGTCCTTGGCCACCAACTCGCAGAAGCGCTCGAAGCTCATGCGATGACGACCCGAAGGGGTGGCTTGGATGACTACCTTGCCTTTGTTTGGGCCAACGCCCACCTTGCGCTCGCCGAGGGTGTAACCAATGGGTTTGTTTTTCTTACTCATAATTATTTAAGGTGTCTCCAGATTGTTTGCCCAGCCCCTGTCGGAGACGTTATACAAGGGCAGGAGAATGTGTTTTTCATCCGTCAAAAGGCCGTTCGGTCGCTACCGTCAAAGCCTATGGTGAGAAGGCGTATACGTTTGGCGGGCAAAACGTATACGTTTCATGGCCAAAACGTATACGTTTCACGCTCGAAACGTATACGTTTTCATCGCAAGACGTATACGTTTTGTTTGGGATAGGTATACGTTCCGCTCGCAAAGGGTATACGTTCAGCCCCTGCACCCTCAAAGGTAGCCCTTTCAAATGAAACATCACCACCTCCGCAGAAACAACTTTCATCCTCGATCTTCCCTTACATATAGGCAGAGATGAACCACAGGAGATTAGGTCTATTGACAACTATTGGGTATAGGAACAGACGTATCACATAGGATGCTTCTTATACTGTCCCTTATTCGTGACAACCTCGTACTCGATGCCGTCCAGAATCCCTTGGAGCATATCCTTTATCCAGTCTGTAGAGAGAGCCATAGGGTATTTCGGACTAACTAAATAGTGGGAGGAAGAAGTATCAAGCTCCTTGATCATCTGTCGAAGGTCATCGATTCTATTAAATTGATCTTGTGCCAGATGTATTCTCGGAGGCAATGCATTCACCAACTCATGAGGCCACTTCTGCAGAGAAAAATTCAACCTTTGTAAACCGTACTGAATCCTTGCTTTAGATTCATCCGTAATACGAATCAGATAAACACATTCATCAACAGCATCATCCTCTGTATATCCTGGATTAATATACCCTGAGAACGGATGAATCTTGACGGTGAAAATAGATGAGCCCAAGTGCTCGTCGAAATCTCTGGGTTCCTCATCCTTATATAGATCAAATCTTTGGTCTTTGTAGTATAGGTTCAGTAAAAACAAAGCACCCAAAGCATGAATAACATTATCGAGCGTCCCTTTTTTCAATGACTGTCCCCTATTATGCTTCACGTCCTGATAAGCCTTCTTCCAAGATGGCTTCCCTATTTTAGAAGCTCCCTTTAATGGCTTAAAACACATATTAGACTCTTTTACCAGGTATAGACGCGGAGTTGAAATCACGACCATTCTCTCGCTGAGTGTCCACTTATTCTCCAGAAAATCCAAGCAGTTCGTATCAAAATACGGATGTGGCTGAACATTCTTCTTTCGACTTGAGTCTTCACCACTCCCTTCTTCAGTTTCGGATTTTTCTTCTCTTTTAATGCTGTCTTCGTCAGGAGGCCATTTCCCTCCTTCCCTAAAGTACAGCTCCTTGGAGATGGACTCTATCTCTATGACTGTGCGAACAAGGAGATTCGCAATTCTCATGGAGTAAGTTGATAATTGCTCATCATCGATATGTATCGTATCAGCGATGTCTAACAACTCCCGCTCAAGAGACCGATATACATTCCAGTAGAGATTATTCATACTATTACATGCTTTTTATATGGTTAATATAGCGTTGAAATCCTAATTGCAAAGGTATACCATTTCTTTATTCACAGAGCTTTCTTCTTCACACTCCCCCTCTCTTTTATCACCAGAGGAAGAGCAGGCATTTTACGGGAGTTAACAGGGCGCTATACCAGCGCAGTAGCTTCCTTAAAAAGCTAAAGAAATCGACTGTAGGAGCAAAGAAAAGTTGAATATATTTGTGACGTATTCATCACTTAGACCTCATGATAATGAACCGATTCCTCCAACGACTACCGCGCTTGAGCTACCGCGCCAAGGTGGCCATGCTGCTCGTGTGTGGCGTTGTGGTGGGTTTAGGTGGGCTCTTCCTCTATCTGCTTAGGTTCCACACCTACTTAGGAGATGACCCCTCGGCCTGTGTCAACTGCCACATCATGACTCCTTACTACGCCACGTGGATGCACGGCGCCCACGCCCGCAACACCACGTGCAACGACTGTCACGTACCGCACGACAACGTCTTCCGCAAATACTTCTTCAAGGGGAAGGACGGTATGAACCACGTCTACAAGTTCGTCACGCGCCAAGAGCGTCAGGCCATCCAAGCCATCGACGAGAGCGCTGAGGTAATCATGGAAAACTGCGTGCGCTGCCACGCCACCCTCAATACCGAGCTTGTCAACACGGGGCGCATCACCTACATGGACGCCAAGTGCGACGAAGGGAAAGCCTGCTGGGACTGCCACCGCGATGTGGCCCACGGCAGGATGAACTCCCTCTCCTCGACCCCAGGGGCCGAAGTACCCCTGCCCGACTCGCCAGTGCCCGACTGGCTACAGAAGATGCTGAACTAAGCATCCTCACCACGCAAGCATAATATCAGAATAACAAATAAAAGAGACTAAAAATCATGGCACAACAATTGAAACGTTGGCAGGGATGGCTCCTATTCGGAGGCTCTATGGTCGTAGTCTTCGTCCTCGGACTCATCGTCTCCTCACTCCTGGAGCGCCGCGCCGAGGTGGTGAGCATCTACAACAACCGCAAGCACATCTTCAAGGACGCTATCGTGGCACAGAACGAGCTGTTCGCCGAAGACTTCCCCCGTGAATATCAGACGTGGCTCAAGACCGCCGACACCACCTACCAAGGTGAGTTCAATAGCTCGCAGCGTGTCGACGTGCTCGCTGCCCGCCCCGAGATGGTCGTGCTATGGGCTGGCTACTCCTTCTCTATGGAGTACAACACGCCTCGTGGCCACAAGCACGCTATCGAAGATATGAACGAGATCCTTCGTACCGGCTCCCCTGGCGTGAACGGCAACAAGGATATCCAGCCCGGTACCTGCTGGACATGTAAGGGCCCTGACGTGCCCCGCATCATGAAGGAGAAGGGTATCGCTGAGTTCTATAAGGCTCCCTGGAGCCAGTGGGGTCCCGAGATCGTGAACACCATCGGCTGCTCCGACTGTCACGATGCCCGCACCATGAAGCTCAAGCCCGCACGCCCCGCCCTCTACGAAGCCTTTGAGCGTCGTGGCGAAGATGTCTCCAAGCAGTCCCACCAGCACATGCGCTCCCTCGTCTGTGCCCAGTGCCACACTGAGTACTACTTCAAGGGTGATGGCATGTACCTCACCTTCCCCCACGACAAGGGCTTCACGGTCGAGGACATAGAGGCTTACTACGACGAGATGAACTACTCCGACTATACGCACAAGATCTCTCGCGCTCCTATCCTCAAGGCTCAGCACCCCGACTACGAGCTGTGGCGTATGGGTATCCACGGCCAGCGCGGCGTATCGTGCGCAGACTGCCACATGCCCTACGTGAGCGAAGGCGGAGTGAAGTACTCTGATCACCAGATCACCAGCCCTCTGGCGAAGATCGATAAGACCTGTCAGACCTGCCACCGTGAGGATGCCGAGACGCTCCGTCAGAACGTCTACGAACGTCAGCGCATGGCCAATGACGTGCGCAACCGCGTAGAGAAGGAGCTCGCTAAGGCCCACATCGAAGCTAAGTACGCTTGGGATAGCGGCGCTACCGAAGCCGAGATGAAGGACGCTCTGCAGGCTATCCGCAAGAGCCAGTGGCGCTGGGACTTCGCTGTCGCCAGCCACGGTGCTTCCTTCCACGCTCCACAGGAAGTGACGCGTATCCTCGGTCAGAGCCTCGGCTATGCTCAGGAAGCTCGCCTCGCCATCGCCAAGGTACTGGCACGCCACGGCTTCGCAGGTGACGTCCCCATGCCTGACATCTCCACGAAGGAAAAGGCTTGGGCTTACATCGGCCTCGACGGCAAGAAGCTCCAGGCTGATAAGGCAGAGTTCATGAAGACCGTCGTACCTAAGTGGGTGCAGTCGGCTAAGGCACAAGGCAAGCTCATCGAGCTCTAAGCCGAGCCTGTTGCCCTGACACACATCTAAGTATCCCTACTTCAGCGCGGCGACAGACCTCATCGTCTGCCGCCGCGCTTTCGATACAACCCCAACCGCTTCCCCGTCTATGTTCAACGCACTCTGGAAAATGAGAGAAGGCTTCGTCACTGGTGCAGGCTTGATCCTCGTTGGGCTACTGCTGCAGTACACGTCAGGCCCGATCGACTGGTCAGCCTTCGCCTTCCCGGTGAATGCCATCGTCCTTGCTTTCTACCTCCTCCTGCTCGTCATCATCTACGCGCTACGTCATCGGGTCCGCCTCTTCTCCTTCCTCTTCACTGTCGAGGCGGCTGTCCCCACACTCATCTACGCAGCTATACTCACCGTAGCCATGGGGCTCACCCGTCAGGTAGCCCCTCACGAGCGAGCCATTGACCCCATTGGGCTCACACGAATGCTATCCTTCTGGCCCTTCGTGCTCATCTATGCCCGCCTCGCTGGTATCGTGGGGCTCATCGCGATACGACAGATCTTACACTTCCATCTGAGAGAGGTACCTTCACTGCTCTCCCACATCGGGCTCTTCATCGCCATCGTCGCCGCGACGCTCGGCAGTGCCGATATGGAGCGCGTGAAGCTCAAGGCCACCACCGACATGCCCGAGTGGCGTGCCACCCACGATCAGGGCTTCATGGAGCTCCCGCTGGCTATCCAGCTGGAGAAGTTCACCATCGACGAATACCCCCCCAAGCTCCTCCTCATCAATAGTAAGACTGGGAAGTCCATACCAGAGAAGAACCCACAGATCGTCCTTATCGATAAGCACTTCCAGGAAGGTATGCTCTCGCAGTGGCGCATCCGTGTACACAAGAACTATCCCCTCGCTGCCCCCGTCATCACGGCCGACACGACGAAGTACGTGGAGTGGGGCTCATCGGGCGCTGTGACGGCACTCCTCGTCGAGGCCCAACCGATGAAGAATGGCAAGGAAGTGGGCAAGCCCATCATCGGATGGGTCACCTGCGGTAGCTACCTCTTCCCCTTCCAAGAGCTCAAGCTCACGAAGGACCTGAGCCTCGTGATGGCGCGCCGCGAACCCGAGCGCTACGCCTCGCGCATCCATATCTATACGCAGACGCAGAAGAACATCGTCGCCACCGTCGAGGTCAACAAGCCCGTGACGGTCGACGGATGGAAGATCTACCAGCTCAGCTATGATGAAGCGATGGGTCGCTGGAGCGAGACCAGTACCTTCGAGCTCGTCAAGGACCCTTGGCTCCCTGCCGTCTACGTGGGTATCTACCTACTCTTGGCTGGCGCTATCCTCACCTTCATCACAGCACAGAAGCGCCGCCGCTAAGCAAGGCGACCTAAGTGTAGGGAAAGTCCTTATCCCGAGCGCGCACCGCTCCAATGGCTGACGGACAAGCTCCCCTACCCCTTCTGCTTCTTCACCCTAACCCTATCAACTCTATCCTCATGACTTGGGATTCCTTCATATTCTTCGCTATCCCTGCCCTCCTTCTGTGGGCGGGTGGTGCTTGGACGGCTTGGAAAAAGCGTCCGCTACCGACCTATCTCCTCACCGCTGCGGGACTACTCGTTTACTTCGCCTTCATCCTCGGGCTGTGGATGTCGCTGGAGCGCCCGCCCCTTCGCACGATGGGTGAGACCCGCCTGTGGTACGCCTTCTTCCTCCCCACGGCGGGGCTGATCGTCTATTCGCGCTGGCGCTACCCTTGGATCCTTGCTTTCAGCACCATCCTGGCAGGCGTCTTCACCACGATCAATATCGTCAACCCCGACATCCACAACAAGACGCTTATGCCTGCGCTGCAGAGCCCATGGTTCGCTCCGCACGTCATCGTCTATATGTTCGCCTACGCCGTGCTGGGTGCTGCCGCACTGATGTCGGCGTACCTACTGTGGTTCAAGAAGTCGCCCATCAATGAGCATGAGATGGATATCTGCGACAACCTCGTGCAAGTCGGCTGGGCGTTCATGACCGTCGGTATTCTCTTCGGGGCGCTCTGGGCGAAGGAAGCCTGGGGGCACTACTGGGCGTGGGACCCCAAGGAGACTTGGGCTGCTGCTACATGGTTTGCCTATCTGGCTTATATCCACGTGCGCATCCGTTCGGACCGCTACCGCCGTGCAGCGCTCTGGGGGCTCTTCATCTCCTTCATCCTCCTGCAGATGTGCTGGTGGGGTATCAACTACCTCCCTTCGGCTCAAGGCGTGAGCGTCCACACCTACAGCTTGGGCTAAGGCTCTCCGCCCATAAGCCTCTATAAATAATCGTCCCCACCCGTAGCTGCGGGTGGGGACGATTATTTATTCACCCTCCACTAAGAACCTGTCTCTAGAGAGCTAGAGGCTGAAGAACTAGCCTTCTTCTTAGTTGATTTAGCCTCTGTATACGGAAGATTGAGTAGTTTGTATGACCTTAAAAACAACTCATTTGTATCCGCATTTTTTTTACAGGCCTTGAGAGTTGGATCTAGAATCACTTTCTTAAACTCATCATTAGTAATATATCGGAACACTACCTTGTCTCTTTTTAACTCCGGCTCTAATAAAGCGATAAGCTCATTGAAGTATTTGCGAATACTCTCATCTCTCTCCCCTATTACTTTCGGGGAGGCAAAGATGATTTCACAGTGTTCCTCCTTAGGGGAAGGGTCAGAAAACGAGGAGGAGAAATAGCGAAGTACTGCTAGATAAGAGCGCACAAACTTCTTCATTATACGCGCTTTTGCCTCCTCTGTTGAACCATACCTAAGTCCCTCCTCATGGTAAGCTATGTCTATGGCATATATCTTGCCTGTTTGATCTATTCCTATAGCATCTATCTCAGCCTGTTTTAGGAATTGATCAAGCTTTGATTTTTTCAAGATCCCTCTAAAAGTTTCCGCTCCACTTATCTTCTCAAAGATAGTGGCGAGCTTTTCCTCGTTACACTTCTTCCACCGGCTTGAACTTTTCCAGTTCGTCTGATAGATCACGCACTTCTTCACATGCTTGAGGTAGCTCAAGGCTAGAGATTCTCCGATTTCGATTTTCATGCGACTTGTTGTTTGTAGGGTTTGATGATATGCAAAGCTACGAAGAATAATCCCCCCTTACGAGACGTGGCCCATCGTTATAGCGCCCAGTGAGTGATGCTTGACAGGTCTATTCGCAAACAACTACAGCTCGGCATACGGATGACTATTGGTTTCGGGGCAAACCACTATTTGCTCCGCATGCAAACCACTACTCGTTCGCACTCGAAACAACTACTGGTTTGAGTGCGAACTACTATTACTTTCACTCTCGCCTCCAACTGCTTCA
>ERZ773203.1793-NODE-1793-length-10512-cov-5.765325_pt1 | contig 10512 bp, 10 predicted proteins | sample MGYA00580529_ERZ773203 | MGnify/ENA primary metagenome ERZ773203 (study PRJEB29015, sample SAMEA2738176) | human oral metagenome | biome: human oral; feature: human-associated habitat; material: saliva | place: China | collected 2177 ...
AGCGGACTCTTAATCCGTGGGTCACAGGTTCGATCCCTGTAGGGGGCATCTAAATCAACAGGAGAAAGCCTTATTTAAAGGCTTTTTTTCTTATCTGTTCTACTTTTGTTCTACCAACGGATACTCACTTAAAAGATGTCGTATAATCTGATGTTCTTTTTCTTTCTTCTCTTTCAAAAGATGACCATACGTTTCTGTTACCTGTTTTATATTTTTATGGCCCATTACATGAGCAACTACCCAGATATCAATTCCTTTTGCAAGTAACATACTAGCATAAGTATGTCTAATACCCGTAGCTGTTAAATTATATGGAGAAATTTCTAGTTTTTTTAGTAGCGATTGCAAACTTTGATTTACTGCATTATTACTAGGAACTCCATACACAACATCATAGAAAAGAAAATTTTCTTTTTCCTTAATACCTTGATTCTTGTATACAAGCTTTTGTTCTTTCTTTAATAACTTCAAAACCTCAGATGTTTCTTCATCTATAGGCACATCTCTAACAGATGTATCCGTTTTGGGTGGTCTCCATTTATAATTATAGTATCGCCTATAAGTGTGGATGACTTGATTTTCAAAATCAATGCAATCCCAAGTTAAACCTAAAATCTCTCCGAAACGCATCCCTGTTTTAAAGGAAACAAACAAAAGATAAGGAATCACAGATTTACTGTAATTAAGATGACTTTTTAAATGAACTAAAATCTTATAATAGTCTTCAATATTGTCAATATATTTTTCGTCTGTTGTCTTGCTTTTCTTCATCCCTGAAATAATCGCACCATCAGTAAAATCAACTATATCTAATTGGTCACGTTGAGCAAACTGAATGACTTTTCGGATTTCTGAGTTTAGTCTTGCTACAGTATCTTTTGTAACCCTCTCAGCATATGAATTTAAAGCTCGTTGATATTGACTAAAACGAATAGAAGTTGCCGGTCTATCTTGAAAAAGTTCCTTTATCAAGTCTCCTCTCTTCTTATGCTTAAAAAGCGTTGATTCACTTTTTCCAAGTGGTCTTACAACAACATCAAACCATTCTTCCCATAACTCATATAAACTAGCTTGCGAATTAATTTTTGCACCTGACATCAACTTTAATTCAATAGCTAAAGCTTCTTTTTCTGCTTCCTTCTTAGTTCTGAAGCCACCTTTAAATGCAACAAGTTTTTTGTTATTATCTACAATTCTATAATCCCATGTGCCACCTTTTGTACGTTGTCTAAAAGTTGCCATTAGTTACCTCTTTCAATAGATAACCAAGGTTTTTGCCAAGGCTATTATACCATAATTTCTCTAAAGTTTTCTTCAAACCATTGTTTGGTTTTACTCGCCAAAAAGAAATAGCGTCCACCTTGGTTCTCAGGATATTTAACAAATCCGTTAGGATTTAATTCAACATCAATTTCTTTCCGAATTTTTGAGTTATTCAATACATTATCAAGTAACCACGGTCTTGAAACTGATAGAAGTTGTAGAACATCAGATAAGGACATATATCTACCTTGAGAAGAATTATGTTTTAAATTATCATATTCTTTTTTATCAACGATAATTTTATCTTCTGGCAATTGTATCTCTATATTGATTAAATCAACAGTAATTTTATTTATCTCAGTCATAGAAAATTCTCCTTTTTTATGAGATAATAGCTAGAGATGATGAAAATCATCCCTATACTATTTTTCAAACAATATTACTCTTTGTTTTTAGGTCGTTTCGGAGTGATATTGTTTTTTTGATAGAATAGCTTAAAACTATCTTCAAAATACTCTCTATAATTTAATTGAGAGAGTTCTGAGCTAAATTTGTTAAGCCATAGCTCAACATCTTGGTTTGGTATGTAGTTCCACTCATACTCTTGAATTAAACGAATAATAAAATGATTACGAGCCTCTACTCCCCATATTTCCTCAATTTTCCTTAGAAGTGGATAAAATCCACTACCTTTTAACAAATAAGAAATGGTTGCTAATAAATCATTATTTCGGGAGTTTAAGGACTCAAGCTCTGGGAAGATACCAAAACCTTTAAGTAAATCACTAGTGAATGGCAACAGTTGACCAGTCTCTGCATCATGGAAACAATATTTATCAATCATTTTGTTGACAATGAGCTTGCTCAAATCTTGAGGGCTATCAATATCAAGAAGTAAGGCTAGTATTTGATTGCTATAAGTTCCTTTGTAAGAAGCTTCCATACGGACCCAAGAATTGCAATACTTAGTTAAGTGCATATAGCGACCTTGATTGTCTAATTGTTCCTGATACTTGTTATAGATACGCAAAAGAGCACTTACATTCTTTTTCTTGCTACCAATATATATCGTTTGCGCCTGACCATTTACTTCTTGAGCGCTAATATTAGAAACATTTTTACGTCCTTTATGATTGGTGACAATATATTTTTTGATTTTTAACCCTTGGTAAAGGTCATTGACAGCCATTGGATAATTAAAGTAATCAACAGCAAGGTCAATACGAGAAAGGCGCAAATCATAATAGTCAGCGTACAGCAGTTGTGCTATATTGTGAACGTCAATTGCTTCACTATAATAGTCTTGATAGGAGGCTTTATAGTGAGACAAAGCCGATGCAGAAAATTTCAGGATAATTCCCATCGTGAAATTAGTCTGATGCCAAGCAATCGCAAAATAATAGGGGAGATTCTGAAAGGTAAAGCCATCAGTATAGCCTGCTGGTGAGGTTTTCAGTGGAATATAATCTCCAAATAGAACTGGGAGGGATAGCTTTTCTGCGACTGTTTCAGATAGCGATAAAGCAATTTGATGCCAATTATCTGGGTATTCTCCCACAGTATCTTCTGTCGGTTTGATGACAAACGTAGCTTCATCGATACTAGTCATGATGACTGGTTTGCGGTTATTGTTTTTTTGAAGATACTCTTCAATTTCATTTTTATAAGACATAATCTCCTTCTTTCAGTTCGCCTAATAAGTGAAAGTTAACAGGGCGATAAGGATTGTTTTTGTTAACTATTACTTGAGTAGCAAAATTCCTATATTTTAATTATTCCACTATTTCAAGGAATAAGCACCCTAAGTTTTATCAAGTACGAAAAGACTTGATTTGAGAGCTTTTTAAAGTAGAGAGGGGTTCTTTCCCTAAAGTGGGATTTCTAAAGCAAAGAATTTAGGTGACAATGGAACGGGGGTTATTACATGTCCCCCGTATAACAGCCAGCTAAAGCTGGCGAGGCTGTAAGACCATCTGATTCTCTAAAGTGAATCAGGGTCAACAGCCTCTTCATCAAGAAAATAGCAGTCTGATCGTTGAACAGCCTCCCGAATCAGTTTTTCTAAAGGAGGTATATTGTGACTTGGTACAAGTATATGACGACTATCTTGCCCATCTATCTTCATGTAGCCGACACCTCTTGGATTGTTTCGCACAATGTCATTTTTTTCATCAGAAAAGAGCATTGAGACCGTTTCTTTAGATAATTTGCCTAGTGCAATTACTGTACCTATAGAATCACGTGATAACCCCAAGCTTGCTTTATGGGCATCTTGCTGGGAAATAATGACAAAAATTGAAAAGGACCGTCCTAGTTGAATAAGGCGAGTATAGTCTTTAATAGCTTGTTCACGCTCCTTTTTGTCTAGGCTATTTTGCCACGCATTGAACTCATCGAAGCAAACCACTACAAATTCTCTGGAACTATCGATTCCTTTTTGGCGATTTTCAAGGATTTTTAATCCTAGAGTAAGTAATTCTGAAACCTCATCAAATCGCTTAAATCCTTTACAGCCATTTAGAAAGGCAAAGTCTGTATCAGCTTTGTAATCACCAATAAGGAACGTTGCTTCTGGGTAGGTACAAGCAAACCTTGCTAAAAAGACCTTTGTTGCATAGGTCTTACCTGAGCCTGAGGAGCCTACCAAAAGAGCGTGAGGTACACGCTCAACTGGTATATCCCAGAAAAAATGATTTCTGTACTCAAATAGATTTTTATCAAGAAAGCATTTCATCTGTTAATACTCCTATTTAGAAGTGTAAGAAAACTGAATTCCCAAATTTAGATAATACTGATTATTATACCGTAACAGTTTTCCAAATTGAGGCGTAACAGAAAGCCACTGCCCTTTGTCTGACCAGCTTTCATAGGTTGTAGATTCAGCTAGGTATTTGTTAAACTGTATTAAAAAGACTTGTTGAACATAGCTTTCTTCATTGATATCAGGTTTCTTTGATAACATAATTGGAAAACTAACAAGGTGAGAGCTATTGTCATCGTTACTTTGCAAGAATCGAATGTAGCGACTATCAAAAAGAAGTTTTTGACCTGAAACAGTGGCGCTTTCTTCAATTACCTGTTCAATATCTGCTGTGATTGTTGGAAGGTTTAACTGAAGCGTCTGATCCTGTTTCTGCTTTTTTCTAATTTCACTTACCCTAAGAGCTAAATAAAGAAATCCAGCAAATAAGATAATCAACCAAGATATAAACGACATATAATGATTCCTTTCTAAGGATAAGGGGAGATACTCCCCATTACCCATTAAACCAATTCAATAAAAGCAGACTTAGCTTTTACTGAGAGCGCAGCACGGTTCCCATTAGTGTAGGCGTTGATAGAAACATTTTCGAGAATAATTTCTACTTTTTCATCAAATAAAGTCGTAAAGTCAGAGACATTAACTATATCAGCCTTGATATTTGTTTGACTAAATCGACCGTCTGAAGTTCGTACACCGATAGTCAAATTTGTTTGACCAGTGCTGAGACCAGATGTAAAGTCTTTTACTTCCGATGCACCAATTAAGCGACCTTGTATTGTTGTTTGTGTAGCTTCCATGAGTTATCCTTTCTAGCCGTTTTATTAAGAGCATCAATATATTTACGGTCTTTTGAATATATTGAAGATATGTATTGTGTGATAGCTACCTCACATCTTAATTATTCCATAAAAACTGACAAGACTTTACCTAAACTCACTTAAAATGTAAGTAATAATTTTTCTTGGTTTTTTTTAAGATTTTTTTCTGTTCTCACTATTGTTTAAAGCTTGCTACATAGCACTTTCAGTGGAATATAATTTATTATCTACCGAGATTATTTGGTTCAAAAAAAAATAAATTTTTGTAAGATTGTTATTGAAAACGTTTTACCCTAAACTTTTATAAAAACCCGTTAATATCTTGACGTTTAAAATGTATTAATGCTAAAATGATACATAAACTTTTTTGTGTAAAGGATGTTTGCTATGGAAGAAAAAAAAGAAGAACGCATGCTTGTTGCAGTTACAGTTAATTTGATGCACAAAATGGAAGAATTTAAAGGGTTTAAAGAAGAACAAGGGATTAGTGGAGATTATGAAGCTAAAATTGCTTATCTAGCAGAAAAGTTTCACATGAGCGACCAGACAGCAGAAAATTTGTTGTCTGGTAAGGTAGTTTCTAAAAATAATTATTTAGCTATTTTTCCTTCCTTTGACAAAGATAATATAAACAAAAAATCTACTGCATTAGAAAGATTTGCAGAGACTATTGTGGATGAAATAGAGAAGGAAAATGAAGATTATATTACAGAAGTATCTAATATAATCACTAATAAATTAGAAAAACTTGATTTAAAAAATAAGGCAAAAGCTGTATTATCAGATGATAAACGAGCGGAATCATTAAAAAACTCCATAATATCAAGCTTAAAAAGTGTAGAGTTCCCAAATAAGAAAACTAAAATTAATGACTACGCTCTAATTGTATGGATTGATCACTTTTATAAGAGTATCTCTGAACAAGATAATCTATTTGAAATTACTAGCAAATTAGATACTATCTCGAAAGCTATTGAATATCTTCCTCTTGTTGAAAAGATATTTGAATCTGAAGAAAACATCGAAATATTTTCTCAAGTAGCTAATCGTCTTGACACATTTAGGATTGCTGATGAGTACGAGGATTGGGATAATATAGAGAGCTTTATCAAGGACGTACGAGAGCGAAATGGATTTGATAACTACTTGAAATAGAATATAAAAAAGCCAAGTCATGCTATATGTGACTCGGCTTATTTTTCTATCTCATCTAGGAAATCAATCAAAAGTTTTGTGACCCTCTCTTGCTTACTAGGTGCTAATTTTTCCAGCTTAAACAATAATTGATTTATCAGCGGATTACTTTCTGTCAGAGAAATGTCAAAAAAACTTTCTATATTTGTATCCAGAGCATCCATGATTTTTTCAAGGGTCTTGATTTTGATATTTGGTTCAAGGTTTTCTAATTTATAAGTATATTTTAACGGTAAGTCCGCCAGCTCCTCTAGTTGCTGTTGGGTGATATTTTTTTGTAATCTCAGTAGGCGGATTCGCTTGCTGATATAGGATTGTAGGTTCGTTTTTGTCATCTCAGTACCTCTTTAAATCCTATCATACTGAAATTTGTGTCCTTTAAAAACTACTTAAAAAGCGAAAAAAACAGTTGTATAGTTTCAAAATACTACAACATGTGATAAAATAGGACTATAAAACTATCAAAAGGAGTTTATATGATGGAATCAAACACACAAGGTCACGGAACCATTAAAAAGTTGCGCACAGGCGCAGTTATTTCAACGCTTGCAATCTCGGCTTTAGGGGTATCTACTGGGGTATCAGCTAACGAAACCGAGGTAGCCGTTAATGAGCCAGCAACTAGGGTAGTTGCTAAGGACGAGGTAGTCCCTAAAGTTCCTAGTCAAGCTGATGTTGACAAGGCTAAGGCTGAATCAGATAAGGCTAATCAGGATGTAGCTAAGCAAAAAGAAGTTGTTTCAACTACTGAAGCAAACATTGCTAATACTGAGAAGACTATTGCTGACACTACTAAAAAGTTAGAAGAAGCTAAGACTGTTACACCTGAAAAGGTAGCTGAGGCTAAGGCTGACGCTGAAAAGAAAGCCAGTGAGCTTGCTACGGCTGAAAAGACTGTAGCTGATGCGGATAAGTCTGTATCTGCGACTGCTGAAAAGGTAGCTGACCAAACTAAGGTAGTATCAAATGCTGAGAAAACTGCCACAGATACGGCTAATAAGGTTGCTGACGCTCAGAAAAAAGTAGATTCTCTTTCATCTACTACTGATGTTGCTCCCCTTGAAAAAGAGGTAGCTACGCTTACTACTCAGGTCGATGAAGACACTCAAGCAGTATCCACAGCCCAAACCAACCTTGATAATGGTAAAAAAGCTCAATCTAATAAAGACCAAGCTATCAAAGACGCTCAAACTGGGGTATCTCAAGCTGAATCTAACCTCAGCCAAGCTACTACAGCCCTTGCTAATGCTAAAGCTGACCAATCAAACAAAGAAACTGCCCTTACTTCAGCCCAAGCCGACCTTGAACGTGCTAAAGAAGAGTTGGAAAGTGCCTCAACAACTGATGCTCGTTTCACTGTAAGTCAAGAGTATATCTCTTTGTTAAAAGAGTATGCTAAATCTAAAAGTGAGTCTGTATCTAACCAACTTAAAGACCTTGGTGAAAAAGAAATGGAAAAACGTGGGTATCTCGGAGACACCGAGAACAACCCTAACCGTTTCAAAGTTACTGGTAAAGACCGTGATGTTAAAGTTGATGTAGCTAACCTTACTCCAGAGGTAGAGCGTGAAATCAACCTGTTCACAGCTGACCTTATCAACCAAATCCGTGATGCCTTTGGTACTCCTCATGCAATTGTAACAGAAGACTCTATGCGTATTGCTAAAGAAGTTGCAAAAGCGTCTAAACTAGAAGGCGATCATGACTTCACTGCCATGAAAGAGGTTGGTAAAGAGTATGGTGTTCTTCTTGCAGAAAACTTAGGGTTTGGTGCTGAAGAAGTTTCAACTTTAGCGGAGTTGAAAGAAGCAATCTATGAAAACCTTATTTCAATGATTTTCAACGACTCTGAACCTAAGTGGGGGCATGCTTTAAGTCTTGCAAGCCTAGACAACACAAAACCAAATGTTGTGTATCAACAATACATTGGGGTATCTGTTCGTAAGAACAAAGAGTTTCCTTTTAGTTTACATATAGATGGAACATCGGATAACGTAATCAAGGAAACTTCTAAGTTCGACAAAACCAAGGTAGTTACCGCAAACAATAATGCTAAGGCTCTCCAAGAAAAACTAACATTGGCTCAATCAACTTATGATAATGCCCTTTCTGAACTCAACCAAGCTAAATCAGCAGTTCAATCAGCTCAAACTGGTTACACCAACGCAGAAACAGCTCTTGCTAATGCTCGTACTCACTTGTCAGATTTGGTAGGTAACAAGATTGATGTTCCGTCACTTGAAAAGGCTCTTGCTAACGCTAAAGATAAGCTAGCACAAGACACTAAAGCTTTGCAGACTGCTAAGGAATCACTCGCTCTAGCTAAATCAAATGCTACTGATAAGGCTAAGGCTCTCGCTGAAGCTAAAACAGCTCTTGAGACTGCTAAAGCTGAACAATCTACTGCTAACCAATCTCTTGCAACTGCTAAAGGCGAATTGGAAGTCCTTACTAAAGCTCATGATGTAGCAGTCTTAGCTCGTAAGTCAGCTGGTGAAGACCTTGCTCGTAAACGTGAAGCGTCTAAAGAGGCTAGCGACACTTATGAAGTCCTTGCTCTTGCCATTACACACCGTGACGGAGTCCTTAAGGCTTTGGATAAAGATCTTACTGATGCTAATTCTAAACTTGGTGTACTCCGTGCTGAGTTGGAGACTGCTAAGGACGAGTTGGCTCGTCTTGAGGGTATCGCAGAAGCTAAGGCTCGTGGGTATGAGAACTTTAAGCAACTCAAAGCTGACCATGACGCATACCTTGCTGAACAACAACGCTTGCAAGCTTTGAAAGACAGAGCAGAAGAAATCCGTAAAGCAGGTGGTCAACCAAAAGAAGTTACTGATGCATCAGGTAAGGTTGTTGACATCGTAGATGCTAAGGCTCAAAACAAACCAGTAGTTGCGACAGTAGGAACTAAAGACGATAAAACATATCAAGCTCCTGCACAAGCTACAAATGCAAAAGCAGAACCTAAAAAACAACTTCCAAATACAGGAGAAAAGCGTACTAATACTGCTACTCTTGCGATTATCACAGCTTTATCTTCTATCGGTCTTGTATACCGTAAACGCAAAAAATCACAATAAAAAATAAATCTCCTTACTACCGTAGGGAGATTTTGTGATAAAGAAGAAAAATAATAATCTGTTCTACTTTTGTTCTACCTTTTATTTTTACATACGATTTAGAGAGTGGCAAAACCTTGATTTATCAGTATTTTTGTTACTCATTTTTACTTATTTTAACTCTAAATCGACTGTAGGGGGCATCTAAATACAACAGAAAAAAGCCTTGTAAATCAAGGCTTTTTTTGCTTGTCTATAACTGATTTACCCCATCATTTGTCCCACATTTTAAATCTATCTTTTCTTTTTGAATCAAATTACATCTTTACAAATAGTGTAAAGCCAGTTACTTTTGCTTTGATTCCATACAATATTTTCATGTAGAGAAGACAAATTTTATCTTCTCTTTTTATTTTCAAAATAATAAAAACTGATTTTCTTTTCATAAATCAGACTGAAACTTCCAAATTTTCCATTTTGTTTATTGATATTTCCTCTAAAAAGGTGTATAATATTTTTATTATCAAACTATACTATATAACAGGATGGTATTGAAATGAAATTTTCTAATCGTTTATCGCTATTCCTTGCAGGAGTTATTTTTGTCCTTTTAGCACTCTTTCTATTTACAGACCCAGTAGCTAATCTTGTTGCTTACAGCTGGTGGATTGCATTTGGTTTACTGGTTGCTTCTATAGCAGCTATTTTAGGCTATTTCTCTGTACCAAAAGAGCTTCGCTCACCAGCTCATCTTTTCCAAGGGATTGTTAATCTTCTCTTAGCTCTTTACCTCGTTGCCTATGGCTTTGTGACGCTGCCAGTTGTCATTCCAACTATTTTAGGAATTTGGTTAATTGTAGAAGCCATTATAGTTTTCTTTAAAGGCAATCGTCTGGGATTGATTTTCCCTATTATTGGCAACCATATCATGTGGATAGCGTTGCTTGCATTTTTACTAGGTCTAGTGATTTTGTTCAATCCAGTAGCTACAAGTGTCTTTGTCGTTTATGTCGTTGCCTTTGCATTATTAATTGTTGGTTTCACCTATATCCTTGATGCCTTTCGTAAATAATCTAGCTGCCATTTTGGGCATATTAAAATAGCTGGGGAGTTACATTCTCAGCTTTTTCTGTTGCCTCCTTAGCTCAGTTGGTAGAGCAGTAGACTCTTAAGCTATGGGGCGCAGGTTCGAGCCCTGCAGGGGGCACATCTAAATCAACAGAAATAAGCCTTGAAACCAAGGCTTTTTTTAACGTCTAATAGCTTTTTGTAGAAAAGTATTTAAAAATAAAAGAGAAGAGAATCTCTCACTCTCTTCTCAGTATATCTTATTAAATTTAGTTTTTCTTAATCTAGCTGATTTTCCTTTGCAACGACAAATTCCTTAACCAATCGATAGATAACAGCAAAT
>ERZ773203.1795-NODE-1795-length-10504-cov-7.325964_pt1 | contig 10504 bp, 5 predicted proteins | sample MGYA00580529_ERZ773203 | MGnify/ENA primary metagenome ERZ773203 (study PRJEB29015, sample SAMEA2738176) | human oral metagenome | biome: human oral; feature: human-associated habitat; material: saliva | place: China | collected 2177 ...
GCGACCCCGACCTTGGCAAGGTCGTGCTCTACCAACTGAGCTATTGCCGCATTTACTAAGTAAGTAACGACTTACTTCAAAACTCTATGTGAAGAGGAGGAGACTCGAACTCCCACGAAACAATTTTCACTACCCCCTCAAAGTAGCGCGTCTACCAATTCCGCCACCTCTCCAGCATATACGAGACATTCTGATTTAGAAAGTGCCCAGAACAGGACTCGAACCTGCACGTCGTGAAACACACGCACCTGAAACGTGCGCGTCTACCAATTCCGCCACCTGGGCATAATAGAGAAAAACTCTGGAACTTAATTTGGAATGTCAATGAGCGGCAAACGAGACTCGAACTCGCGACCTCGACCTTGGCAAGGTCGTGCTCTACCAACTGAGCTATTGCCGCATTTAACGTCTTCCTTTCACCAAAGGGCTAGACTTTGTCGGGGCGACAGGATTCGAACCTGCGGCCGCCTGGTCCCAAACCAGGAGCGCTACCGGGCTGCGCTACACCCCGCAATAAATGCGATTTTGTTTTTGCGTGTGCAAAGGTAGTATTTTAATTTGAAGCAACCAAAGTTTTATGGCTTTTTCTATGCAATGCTATTACCATTTACTGAGAAAGATTGCACGATTAAGATTCCGATTGAAGTTGTGTTGGACAATAATTTTTGCAAATTTCCATCTTTATAGAAATAAACATGATTCTTATCTCTATAATAATTATTGTCAATTTCTTCAAAAGTATCTGCATCAACTGATAAAGGTTCTATTTCAGCTTCTTTTCCTTCAAAATTAGAAATTTTATATAATGTGTTTTTTATTTTTATAAAATTATAATTCCCTGTTACTTTTCTTTTAAAACTAAATAAATTAGTATTTGGAAAAATTGCAATTCTTCTTATTTGATATAAATCGTCAGATAGACAAACAGAACCTGAGTCTGTTGCTAAAGCGAAGGTATAACCTGCTTTCTTTGCCATTTCCTTAGCATAATCATTTAGAATTCCATAAGGATAGGCAAAAGTTATAATCTCTCTACCTATTTTTTTTTCCAAAGGTTTTTTGACATCTATAATTTGATGTTCAATTTCATCATTTGATAATGTGTTAATCTTAGGATGATTAAAAGTATGAGCTCCAAACTCTATTCCATAATCTTGCATCTCTTTTATCATATCCACTGACATAAGTGTAAATTCTTTTTCACCACTAGCTTTAACATCCCATTCGTTATACGTTGAACTTCCCATTAAAAATATAGTAGCTTTAAAGCCAAATTCTTTTAATATAGGGAAAGCTAAATCATAATTATCCTTATAACCATCATCAAAAGTTAAAATTATGTATTTTTTATCTTTTTCAAATCTATTTCTCCAAGATATTTTATCTAAATCTTTAAAGGTGATAACTGTATAATTTTTATCTTTTAGATATTGCATATGTTCTCTAAAGATATTTTCATAGATATATGTTCCATGTACTCCTTCATCTTCTGAGTTATTTATCACTCTATGATACATAATCACAGGAACTTCATACTTTGTTTTATTAACATATAGCTCAAAATATTTCTTTTCTATTCTATCAACTATATTATGTAAATTTGTCTCTTTAAATATAATATTTTTTAATTCTTCTTTCTCAGTTTCAGAAAGCTCCAAAGCTTTTTTAATATCATTTAAAAGAATATCTTTTTCAATCTTAGGATATTTCATAGAACCAATATCACCAAAATTTGAAGCTAAAGACTTATCTAAACTTTCTTTGTTAATAAAGCCCATATATTCTGTTTCACCAACAGCAATTAAAGAAGATTTATTTAGTAAAGCCTCAAAAGCTACTCTACCTGCTCCAATTACTATATCAGACTCAAAAATCTTCTCTTGTATATTGGGAACATAGCCAATGAATTCGATGTCTTTTTCTTTAAATTTTACAAATCTTTCTGGTAGTTCCTTTCCACCTATAAGACGAATCTTATATTTTTTTAATAGCTCATCATCTGATAAAATACTAAGTAAATCATAGGCAACATCTCCTTTTGGTCCTGAAAGTCTACCTATAATTGAAATAATCTTTTTATCATTTAATTTTTTTTCTAAATTTAATTCCTTGTAGTTTACAGGATTTAAGATAACAGAAGTTTTGTTTTCAGAAAATCCTATGTCATTTACCATATGCTTTTTAATATTTTCACAGACAGCTATAGAATAGTCACCAAAAGCCTTGATAAGTTTACGACTAAAATGTATAGGTTGTCTTCCATGAGTTGTCGTAATAAGTGGTATTCCTGCTAATTTACAGGCAACCTGACAACTCCATGAAGAAGCTCTTGAATGAGCATGAACTATCTGTATATCTTTTTCTTTTATAAGTTTATATAGAAATTTTATATGTTCTATTCTTTTTATCAAACTTCTCTTATTGAATTCCAGCTTTATGTATTCAGCCTTGGTAGGAGTTGTTAGAGTGTCAGAAACTATATAAACTTTATTTCCTCTCTCTATAAGCTCATCTGCAATGGTCGTTGCATAAACTTCAGCTCCTGTAATTTCAAGTTGAGATAATGCCATAAGTATATTCATATTTTACCTCTTATAAAAATCTATAATTATTTACATTGATAGCCTCATTTTCAATAGCATAATCAATTTCTTTTATCATTCTTGGGATATCTTCAGGTAAATTTCCTTTTAAGTTTAAATAGTTAGAAGCATGGTTTGCTCTAAATATTATAGGACTAGTTATTTTAGAAACATCCATACTAGAAAGTATTAATTTCATTTCTTTTAAAACTTCAATACCTTCCATATAATCATATTTTCCTTGTTGCATAAGGTCATAAAGTTCTGTTCCTTCATAAAGTCTTAAATTTAAAATACTTGCATATTTCGGAGATATATCAGTTATAATCTTTGCAGTATTGATAGCATGCATCTTATTATCTTGATATTTTCCTAAAAGTCCAGCAATTAAAGTTATAGATAAATCTATACCTACACTCATAATCTTTTTAGAAAGTTCAACTACCTTTTCAGCCTTAATTCCTTTCTTTATAAATTTTAAAGCTTCATCATCTCCACTTTCTACACCTAAGTAGACTAAAGTTAAACCTTTTTCATAAAGTTTCTTCAAATCTTCCACAGATTTTTGATGTATAGCTATAGCTGTTCCATATATAGAAACTCTTTTACATTCAGGAAAAACTTCTTTTATATAGTCTAAAACTTGTACCAATATATTAGTAGGTACAACAAGTGCATCTCCATCTGCTAAAAATATCTTTTCAACAGGTCTATTTTTATATAATGCTCTAAAAGCATCTATATCAGATTTTATATCCTCTATTGGTTTTATAACAAATTTTTTGTCCTTATACATACTGCAAAAAGTACATCTATTGTGAGAACATCCAAGTGTTATTTGAATAATTAAACTGTAAGCCTCACTAGGCGGTCTGTATAAAGGGAAATCATATAAATCGTACATTATTGGTATCGCTCCTTCTATCTTCTTTTATTGAATTTTTATGTAAAAATAAGTAAATTACGCTATTAATATACTAGTAAAAAACAAGTGAATCTGCATTCTAAATTTTAGATAAAAAATCAAATAGAATGAGCCGAGTAAATCTCGACATGTTTGAGCTAACTTGTTAGCGAGTTGGTCGAATTTACAGCGAATTCTTGATTTTTTATCGTTAAGAAATTTAGCTAGCAATGAACTGTTTTTTACTTTCCAATTTAGCTTATAACAAACTATTTTTATATTTTAGAAGTATGCCTTGAATTTTTCTGCTCTCTTAGCATCTAATTTTTTAAGTTCATCATAATATTTTTTAGCTTCTTTTGTTTTTTCATTTAAAAGTTTATAGTAAATTAATTTTTCTATAGAATAAGCTTTTAAATCTTTATTATCTTTTGTTGCATAAAGTTTTGTAAATAATTTTTCTGCTTCCACATTATTTTCTTGTCTATCATAGATTTCAGCTGCTCTTAGCATAGCATCTTCTGCTAGTTTACCTTTCTTTTCATAAACTAACTTATAGTCAGCTAGAGCCATCTTTAAGTTATTTTCTTTTTCATTTGCCTGTCCTAATCTATATAGAACATATTCATCTGGATTTTTATTTACTGAAACATGAGTTCCATAATATTTTTTAGACTTAGCTAAATCTTTTTTATCAAAGTAATAATCTCCTAGAGCCTTTGAAGCATAAGCCTTATATTTTTCAGATTTCAATAATGTTTCATATTCTTTTACAAGTTTTGGATCTTTCTTTTGTGCATAATATTGAGCTGAATAATAAGCTCTTTCTTCAGGATCTGATATCTCTCCTAGATATTTTTCCATATCCTTGTAATCTTTCTTTTCTAATTTTAGTCCTATTATTTTAATAGTATTATTTTCTTTAACATCTGCATCATCTGTATTTGCCTTAGACTTATCAAGAGCTTCTATAGCTTTTGCTGTATCTCCACTTTCTATATAGAAGTTTGTACTTAAGTTTGATATAGTAGTTTTTAGAGTACTATTTGGATATACAGATAAGAAATTATTCTTTTCTCTTTCAAAGGCTTCAGTATTTCCAAGTAGACTAAGAGTAGTTATGTATTTATAGTAAGCTTGCTCACCATAGAAAGTTTCTCCATAGTTGTTATAAATAGCCTTGTATAACTCTCCTGCTTTAGCATAGTTCTTTTCATTATAGTAACTATCTGCTATTTGGTATTTTCCATAGACTTCATAACCCTTCATACTAGCAATTTTTGAATAATAAAATCTAGCTTGGTCATATTTTCCTACTCTGAAGTAACTCAATCCTATTTTATCTAACATTTCACTATATATAGCTTTTTCTTTTTCAGGATTTATTCTAGATAAATATTGTTCTCCTGCTTGTATTGCTTCATTATATCTTTCAGCTAAGAAGAAGTTTCTAACTCTGTTCAAGTAAACCTTTGTACTTAAACTCTTATCTCCACTAGCTAAAACTTTTTGGAAATGAGTTTCTGCCTCATCATATTTTTTTAGCCCCATAGCTGCTATACCTTTTAAGTAGCTTAAACTATTATCATCACTTACACTTGAAAGATATTGATTCATTTCATCATATTTTTGTTGGTCTAATAAACTAGACATCAAACTTGATATGATTTCTGTGTTTGTATGTTGACTCAAATATGCCTTATAAATTTGTTCAGCTCTTTCAACCTGACCTGCCTTATAGTAGGCATCTCCTGTATATAAATATACATCTTTCTTATATTCAGTGTCATCAGAATACAATTTATTATATTGATTAAATCTTATCTGTAAATCTTCCATATCCAGCATTTGGCTATCTAAAAGTATTACTCTAAACAGATTATCCTTATCAGGAGAAACTGCAAAAAGTCTACCATAATAATCTTTTGCTAATTTATAGTTTCCAACTTGATATGCAGAGTTTGCAATTATTCTTATGATATTATCTGTATCAACTTGGCTAACTACAACCTTTCTTATAATTTCTCTATCTCTTATAATTTCATCAAAGTTCTTTAACTTATAGTTTATAGCAAATATATGATAGATAGATTGGTTATAATAATCACTATTTTTTAATGATTGGAACTTCTTTAAAGCTGCTTCATACTTACCACTCTTATAAAGTGAGTAAGCTTCTCCATAAATAAGTCTTGGATTATTTTTATCATCACTTTGATCATAGTATTGAAGAGCCTTATCGTAATTTTCTTTTGTTACATATAAGTCACCTATCATAGTCATAGCAGTATTATATTCTTTTGTACCCTTTATTTTTTCTAGATAGAAGCTTACTTTTTGCTCATCTTTTTTATTACTGTAAATTTCAATTAAATATAGTATTGCTTTTTTTGAATAATCATTAGCAGGATTTGTGTTTGCTAATTCTTCAAAATCTACTATAGCTTGTTCTGTATTTCCTTTTCTATAAAGAGCTGAGGCTTTTAAATAAGAAACCATATCTTTATTTTCTTTAGGTTTAGATTTTTGAAATTCAGAAAACCAATAGATAGCCTTATCGTAATCTTTTAAATTATAGTTTACTATACCTAATCCCATCATAGCTTCTTTATCATTTTCATACTTTTTATCTATAATTTCTCTGTAAATATCTTTAGCTGCTTCATTATTATCCTTAGATAAAAAATCTTGTCCTACTGCAAAAAGTGCTCTTTGATAAGTTTTTTCATTTTTTATTTCTCTTAAATAAAATCTAGCTTCATCTGTTTTGTTTTGTAAGGCATTTATTCTTGCTAAGTAAGAAGCATACTCATCTTTTTCAGATTTTTTTTCTTCCATTACAAATAACTTCTTGAATACTTCCTCAGCTTTTTTATACTCTTTCTCTAAAAAGTAAATTTTTGCAACCTTATCTCTCATACTCTTTTGATGTTTGGACTCAGGATATTTCTCCAAAAATTTCTCTGATTCTACAAGAGCTGATTTAAAATTTTTCTCTTTATAAAGTTCATTAACTGTTTTAAAATCTTCAGCTTCTCCTGCAAAAATTATACTAGAACTAGCTAAAAGTGATATTATTAAAAATTTTTTCATAACTCTCTCCTATTAACTTATTTCTTCTAAAATAGTGTAGATATCTTCAATAGCAACTGTTGTATTGATACAAGATTCATTTTTTATTTTATTGAAAACTCCATAGACTAAAAAAGGTTCTGCATCTCTTATTCCACTTATTAAATCTCTTTTACAAGCCACTGCAATTATTAAATCAGGTCTTAAATCTTTGACATACTTTCTTGCAAGTGTTCCTCCTGTCGCTATCTTAACATCTATATTTTTATATTTATTTTTTATATCAACAAAATTATAGACCACACATTTACCACAAACTCTACAATTATTTATATCTGCTGTTATCTTATATTCGCAATCATAAAGTTGTATACAATGAGGTAAAAGTATCAAAATTTTATCATTAGTTTTCTTTTTTATCTTTTTTAATACATAATTATTATTTATCTCTAGAAATTTTTGAGAAAAATAATTATTTAATTTTGGATTTTTAAACTTAGTAGTCATCATAAACAATATATATAACAAAGATTTTAAAAGATTTATATAAAATTTTTCCACAATAATCTCCTCAATAATTTGTTTACCAAAATTATAACATATTAAGTCTATTATTACAATTTAAGATTAATTATTTACCTTAGACTTTGAAAAAATCTTGAAAGTTTGTTTAATTTTTTCACAAAAATAGGGATTGTAATTACAATCCCTATGAAATGTCAAATTTTTTGAAATTTTTAATAGTATTTTGTATGTTTTTAATTATAGAAGAAGATTTTTCAGAAATATCATCAGACATTTTATCTATTCTAAGTAATTCCTTTTCACTTACTTCATAATCTTCTTTTAAAGTTTCAGAAATCTTATTCAAAATATTTTTAAAAGAATTCTTTTTGTTTTCTGACTTATTATTTCTATCACTTTCTAATTGTTTATGAAATTCATCTATAGTGTTTTTATAGAATTTATTTGCTGATAATCCCATATTTTGATAAAAGATAAAAGTTGACATCTTAGATGAGATTTTATATAGAAAATCTGCAATGTACTCTATTCTTTCATAAGGAACAATTTTTACTTTTCTAAGTGCTTCTATGTATTTATCTTCATCAATATTAAGTTCTCTTGCATAGACTCTAAATTTTTCTTCATCTGGTTTTTCTGTTAAAACTTGTCCACAAAGAAAACATCCCACCTGTGTTTCCCCTAGAATAATAGGACTTGCAAAGTCAGTCAAGCCAGCATGGCAAGGATAAATAATAGGTTCTTTATTTATTTTTGCTTTACAACCACCATAAGAATCAAAAAATTGACATTTTTTTAATCCTTCTTCACAAGCTCTCACATGCTTTATACAAAATTCTGTAAAGTTGCTTGGTTTAGTTAAAGGTATTCCATTCACATCTGTAATAATACTTGCAATTCCAAATTCTTCAGCAAATCTATCTTGTAAAGTTTGGAAAAATTCTATGTCTAAAAAATTATCTGTAGTTACTTTAAATTTCATTGTTATCATCCTTTACTTTAAAATATAGCCAAAGCCTCTTTTTGAAACAAGATTATCATTTAAAATTGGAAGCTTCTTTCTCAGTCTTTTCAAGCATTGATCGACTGCCTTATCACTTATATCTAAATTTTCTTTCCATACATTATCCAAAATGTTTACTCTTGTTAAAAGAAGTCCTTTATTTATAATAAAATAATGTAAAACTTCAAATTCATTTTTAGATAGTTCTATAAATTCATCATTATATAAAGCTGTTTTATTAGTTAAAAACAGTTTTATGTTCTCATAAGTTATAACCTCTTTATTTTGAGGCAATCTTTTTATAAATTTTCTTAATCTTATAACTAATTCTTGAGTATCAAAAGGTTTTTTGATATAGTCATCACAACCTAATTCAAGATTTTTATTAACACTTTCCTGAGAAGTATCAGCTGTAAGTGCTATAATAAACGGTTTTCCATAGAGTTCTGGAAATTTTCTAACTTGTTCACATATATAATTCCCATTTCCATCAGGAAGAGATAAATCTAGTAAAATGATATCGAACATATCTTTTTTTACTAACTTTATTCCATCCTTTATGGTATTGGCATCTGAAATTTTTATGTCAGTTTCATTAGACAGTATAAGGCGTATTAAATCTACTGTTTCTTCTGAATCTTCTACTATTAAAAGTTTTATCATCAATTATCACCTTTTCTCACTGAGTATGAATTTTTCTAAGCAACTAAATAATACAGAATCATTAATTGGTTTTGTTATATAAGCATCAAAACCATAATTCAAATATTTTTCTTTATAACCTATTATTGCATGTGCTGTAAGTGCAACAACAGGAAGATTCTTGAAATTATCATTACCCTTAATCGTGGTAACAGTTTGAACACCATCCATAACAGGCATAGATATATCTAAGAACACCAAATCAAACTTTTCAATCTTCAAGAAATTAAGAGCTTCTAAACCATTTTCTACACAAATAACTTCAATAAGTGGAGTTTCTAGCAAGACTCTTAAGAAATCTCTTGTTTCCTCAGCATCTTCAGCAATTAAAATTTTAATTTTTCTTTCTTTAAATTGAAGATAAGTATTAAAAAGTTCATTATAATCTAAAGTATGAGTCAGATATTCCAATTCTTCTATATAGTGTAAAATAGAGTCAAAGGAAACATTTTCTTTTTTTAATTCAAGAGATATTTTCTCAGAAATATCATAAACTAGTGATAAATTAAGATTTCCATAAGTTCCCTTTATCAAATGATTGATTTTTCTAACTTCTTCAATATCTTGTTTTTTATGTGCATCCTTTAAATCTTTTATTCTAAGAGGTAATTTTAAAATACTCTTTAAAAATATAGTCTTTATTCCACTATTATTAGAATTTAAAAGTTTATTTACAACATCTGAAAAGTTTTCAAACTCCTTTTGTGAAGTTTCAATAGGAATTTGAATTTTAAAAGTAGAGCCCTGTCCAACTTTACTTTCAACCTCAATTATTCCATTTAGTACTTTAAGTAATTTTTTAGTAATACTCAAGCCTAAACCTGCTCCTGACTGTTCCTTTCCTATTTGAACAAAACTTTCAAAGATATTTTGTATATTATCTTCTGAAATACCAATACCACTATCATAGACATTGAAATATAAAGTATTCCTTTCAACAAAAACATCACACAATACAAAACCTTTATTTGTATATTTCAAAGCATTATGAATAATATTTTTAGCAATTTCGTAAATTTTTATCTTATCAGAGTAAATTGAAACATTTGCATGCAAATAATCTATTTTAAAATCAATTCCTTTAGCTTCAGCTAAATCAATATGTTCATGATATATATCCTGAAATAAAGCTCTTACATTAAAGGGTTCATAATTTAGATCAACCTTCCCTGACTCTATCTTTGAAAAATCTAAAAGTTCATTTGTAAAGTTCAGTAATTTAACTCCTGATGTATGGATTATTTCCAATTTTTCCTTATATGATGGTTCATCTATATCCTTTGCTAAAATTCTCGAGTATCCAATAATAGGAGTAAGAGGTGTACGCATTTCATGGCTTATTTTAGCTAAAAATTCATTTTTAGCTTTATTTGCAGACTCTGCTATTTCCTTTGATATACTTAATTCTTTTGTTCTCTCAGCAACTTTATCTTCCAAATTTTTATTCAATTCCTTTAACTCAGTACTTAAAATTTCTGCTTTTTCTTTTTCTTTTTTTATTTCTTCTTCTTTTACTAAAATATCTAGGATATCTAATTTTATAGTTGAGAATACCTCATTAAAACATTCTTGTAAACTTGAGAAATTATCTTCTAGCTCATTTATAAATTTATTATGAATTATAGAAAGAATTTTATCTAATTTTTGTATAGTCTTATAAGTATCCAGTAAAAAAAACTTAGTAAAGAAATTGGATAGTAAATAATAAGAAAAAAT
>ERZ773203.1796-NODE-1796-length-10503-cov-30.607102_pt1 | contig 10503 bp, 4 predicted proteins | sample MGYA00580529_ERZ773203 | MGnify/ENA primary metagenome ERZ773203 (study PRJEB29015, sample SAMEA2738176) | human oral metagenome | biome: human oral; feature: human-associated habitat; material: saliva | place: China | collected 2177 ...
GCACGACGACGAACCAGCAGATGGTGGGCCGCCTGGCGATGGAGCAGCTGGGGGCCGGCGCGTCCGGCAAGCTCGTCGCCGGCGAGGACGTCGTCGAGGAGCGCATTCACGAGGCCTGAGCACCTCACGCTCTGACGGTCTCTTCAGGCGCGCGTTCGGGCACAGCAAGCGCGCGCAGACAAACAGCCAGACAGGCACGGTGTGGGGCCGGAAGCTGATGCTTCCGGCCCCACACTGTCACACGTTTTAACGTGTGGTCACATGGACTTACTGTGATGTGTAGACTGTGTCCATGAGCACAAACCGTAACGTCGCAAACCTATCGATCACCGTTGTAAAGACATTGGTCAAGATGGCCGGTTTTGGCTTCGCCGCTGACATGATCGACGGCGCACAGGAGTGCCTCAACCTGCTCGCCGACATCAAGAACGATGCTCTTGGTGATCCCAATGCTGAGATGATTCGCGGACTGAACGGTGCAGTCAAATCGGAACTCGATGCTATTGAGAACGCGCTCAATCAAAACGGAATGAGTAGGAAACAGATCAAGCAAGCCGTGGCTCAGTTATCGGATGCAGCGCGCCAAACGATCAAGGACCTGGCAGAGGACGACGACGCGCTTATCCGAGCGGTACAGCAACCCCAGTGCTTCGCCGAACAGCTCAGAGGTCACGCTGCACCACTTCCCGATTACTCCAGCGATGAGATGCAGGCTCACTACGAAACGCTCCTCGATCGAATCGCGGAAGAATTCCTTACCCTCGCACCCTGGTCGCCGAACTTCAACCGCATCGCTCTCACCAACCTGTTGCACTGCTTTTCGGCCTTGAAAGCACAAATCGCACGCTTTGAGCAGAGCACGCATGATCGCTTCGACAGCCTCGATAAGACCATACGCGAAGGGCACGAAACTACTTGTGCACAAAACCAAGCCGTCATGGCCGGGCTAAATTCACTTAGTGCTGATGTCCGGAATATAAGCTCCACAAGACAACCTGCAAACTTGACCAATGAAGTTTGGGGAAGCCGCCCAGCGAGGCAAGCACACTGGGTTGAGCGCCATCCCACTAGCATGGGTACAATTCTACAGGACGTGATCTTCAGCTCTCCATCATCGCAGCGTGGTTCTCGCAGCGTGCTTGCCGGTCGCGCAGGAAGCGGAAAGACTTCTATCGCTGCATCCATCGCCAGCAGGTGCGAATCCGATAAGTGGTCGTTCGTCGCTTGGATTGACGCATCGTCTCGCAGCAACATCGAAGGCGAATTGATCGCGCTGGGTGAATCAGTTCTCGGGATACAGACAGACAGTAAGCAAGAACAACGACTTAAAGTTCAACAAGTATTAGCAACACTCCGACACATCGGCAAGAATCGTTGCCTATTCGTGTATGACAACGTCGAGGGCGTCGATGATCTCGACGGCGTTTTACCGGACGGTTCTGGGGTTCACATCGTTGTCACAACACAGCGCAAGAGCGGATGGCCCAATCAGAAGGATTGGAGTATTTTCGCCATTGGCAACTTTTTGCGCGACGAGTCAGTAAAGCTCCTTATAAGCGTGACGAAAGATTCAGATCGCGAAACTGCCGATAAGCTCGCCTCGGATCTTGGTGATCTCCCTCTTGCCGTCGCGCAGGCGGCAGCAACATGCTCGAGATACTATGCGAATCTTCAAGACTACTATGCTGACCTGCAGGCCACTAATATTGAAGAACTTTTGGAACCCATCGAAGGCGGTCATTACAGTAAGGGCGCCATCGCATCCCTTCAATTGGCTGCAAGTTCAACACTCTCTTCTATAAGAGACCCACAGGTCCTAACAGAAGCTCAGACAATCTTAGCCGCCCTATGTTATTTGGCTGAATCAGGCGTACCTACCCTGTGGTTCAAATCTAGAAATTATCTTCCTTCACAAAAAGCCTTCAAAGTGCTGCAAGACTCCTCGATTATTGATCAGTCAAACGATGGTAAGACCACCAGCATCCATCGTCTTCAGGCTCACGCGCTACGAACTTCCCACGACAGTCGTATTGCTCATGAGGGAATACTCATTACATCCCACTTCCTTGACAAGATTAACAGAACCCAGTATGACGAAGACATCGACATACTCAGTCAGTCACGTCAGATCACATACCAACTAATCAATCAATTCAGCGCTCTTTGCTCACAAAGCTATTCGAAGGCTCTATTTGATTACACGAAGGTTCAGCAATGCCTATTTGACACTCTTAGAATGACAGTCCTTGACCCCAACAGCTGGCGCCTCGTGGCCATCAGACTCGCCCAGGCATTCTCGATAACAGAAGGTGCCCTCGGTGCCTCACACCCTCAGATTGTACGCGCACGAGGTTATCTCGCGTGGGCACACCTAATGGCCGAACAATATTCCGCCGCACTCTCTTTATACCAAGTAACGACCACTCATTTCCTTAACACCCTTGGACCAGCACACCCCGACACCATCAAAGCGCGCAACGATCTCGCAAGCGCGTATTGCCTGGCGAAACAATACGCCGACGCCATCGCTGTGCGCAAAGAGATAATCGCTCAACTTAAGAGCATCTTCGGGCCCGAGCACCCTGACACCATCAAAGTGCGCAACCAACTCGCATGGACCTACCAGCGGGCAGGACAATACACCGACGCCATCGCCGTGCACAAAGAGATAATCGCTCAACTTACGAGCAACCTCGGGCCCGAACACCCCGACACCATCGAGGCCCGCGACGAACTCGTATGGCCCGACCAGGTCGCAGGACAATACACCGGCGCCATCATTCTCGACGAGGAGCTGCTCACCGACATCATCCCCATCATTCCCGTCCTAGGCGAAGACCACCCCTAACTACGACGGTACGCGAGAATCTTGAGGCCGCCAGGCGCGAGCTGGAGCAGCAAGAAGAGGACTCAGCAAACGAGGAGCGCGAGCAGGAGGACTAACCCACGAGGCGCAATCCACTAAAACACGCTCAGGGGTCGGAAGCCTTCGGTTCCGGTGCCCGATTGTCAGGCTCTATTCTTCGAGCGGGGTGCGAGTTTCTTTCATATGTCAAGTTGGCTGATGTAGCATTGCCGGTATGGGCGATCCTGTATTGATGACAGTAGTTGGTGTTGGAGCAGCTCTGACGAAGATGTTTTTGCGTGCATGTGATGCAGCGTCTGCCGCCGACCTAATCGGAGACGGCCAGGAGCTGCTCGGCACACTGTTGCGTGCGTTGCGCCGCACTGATGAATCTCGGGGCCAGATCGAACGTCGCGTCAGTCAGACCTTGGCTAATCGCCTACAGGCGATGCAAAGACGATACGGTAGCCAAAGCGTCGATCCCGTTCTGCTCTCGGGGGCTTGCACCGAGGTCGAAATCATCCTCGACAAGATCGCCAATGATGACGCGCTTCTCCTCAGTGCAGTCCGCAGCCCCGAGAGCTTTCCGGAGAAGCTACGGGACTACGCTGCTGAACGGCGCACAAACGTTGAATCTGCAGCTGAGCCATATTTCGACGAACTCATTGAGGCAGCCGCAACACAGTACGCTGCTTTCGCCCCATGGTCCCCCAGGTTTCAAATTGAGGCGTTCAAGAGCATTCTTTCTGGAATAGACGAGATAAACGATAAATCGCGTCGCTCTCTCCAAGCACACGAGATGACTCACGAGATGCTCGATACGGTCTTGTCCAACCTGGCCGAGGTGACTCGTCATGAGGACAAGCCTCGCCGCATATTATTCGGAAGTCGACCGGACGTTGCTATCGGCAGCAGCTTTGTCGCACGAGTTGAGCAAGACAAATTAAACGAGCTGATTACCGATACAACGAAGCAGCGCACAGTTCTGGTTGGCATGCGTGGCTGTGGAAAGACTCAGCTTGCCGCCGCTCTCGCCAAGCAATGTGAAGACGCAAACTGGAGCCTCGTTGCATGGGTAAATGCCGTATCTCCAGAGTCCATAAAAAGCGCTCTGGTCGAACTCGCCAAGGAATTGAAGCTCGACACGAGCGACCAACCGACTCAAGAGCAGATCATCGGCCGCTGCCTGAACTCCCTGCGTTCGAGCGAAGCATCGGACAGACTCGTCATCTTCGACAACGTCGAGTCAATCAACGACCTTCGTGGGCTTGTGCCGACAGGTGACGGCTTACGCGTTGTCGCAACGACGACGAACAACACCGGATGGGACTCTCAGGGGTGGGGCACCATCACGGTCGGGGTCTTCGACCGAGAGAAGTCAATCAACTACCTCCTCAATACAACCAGCTCCACTGATCACAAGGCCGCCGACACGTTGGCACACCGCCTCGGAGACTTACCTCTGGCTCTCGCACAAGCCGCCACGACTGCGCGCAACGGCAACCTATCGCTTGCCCGCTACCTGGACCGACTGGATTCATACGGCAGCGAACCTGCCATTCGCCCGGTCCCCGGGGACTACTACGCGGACGACGTGACCACCGCTCTATGTATGTCCATCGAGGTCGCGCTCGAAAACCTTGCGGACGCAACGCGACAGTCTGCTCGACGCCAGTTGGGTGCGCTCGCGCTACTCGCGGAGTCCGGTGTGCCCACGCGATGGCTCGACCCCACCATTGAGCAGCAGGACGACTGGGAACTTCAAGGCACTAATCCCGCCGAAGACGAGGACACTCACGATGCACTCACTGAGCTCATTCACAGGTCCATTGTTCAGCAGTCCACAGACGGATCGACAACCATGTTGCATCGACTCCAGGCACAGGCTTTCCGCGAATCCTGGGCTGAGAACGAAGCTGCAGAGGCCTATCAATCGGCTGCAATTTTACTCGGTAAAGTTGATATCGATCAGTTCCCTACTAACGATGCTGATTCCCGCAGACGCGAGACCGTTGATCTCGTTAAACAACTTCGCAGCATTAGCGGGCAGAGATACTCCATCCGACTGTTTGACAGTAACGAGACAATAGTTGCGCTCGCTCGAGCATTCAACCACTCAATTGTCTTAGGGTTTTACGACAATGCCATTACTCTTAGTGCGGCAGTTGACCATGTCCAGAACGTTCTCGGTACCGAAAGTTCCGATACACTCGCCTTACTAGGGAGCCTCGCAAACGCATACGCATCTTTAGGCAATTTGGACGAGGCAATTTCACTATATGAACAGATCGTTGCACATGAAACCAGACTATTGGGTGATGATCACCCACATACACTAACCTCAACCAGCAACCTCGCGTACGTCTACCAGAACGCTGGTCGCGTTAATGAAGCAATCGATCTGTTTGAAACTACCCTCGCGAAACGCACCCAAACTATGGGCGCAGATCACCGCGCCACACTTACGACACGCGCGAATCTCGCAGGAGCGTACCTGGCGGCCGGTCGCCTCCATGAGGCACGTGAACTGACGGAGCAGGTGCTCACTGGTCGAACACAACTATTGGGCACAAATCATCCAGATACTCTGGCCTCACGCCACAATCTGGCATACATATACAGGGAAACGAGCAAATTCAAAGAAGGCATCGCCTTGAACGAAGAAGTTCTCGTTGAATACAAGAAACGATTTGGGGAGGACCACCCTAATACCCTCGTCGCTGAGAACAGCCTAGCAAGCGCATATCAAGCCGCGGGTCGGCTCGATGAGGCAAGAGAACTATACGAGTATATTCTCAACAATCGCAGACGTGTTTTAGGTGACACTCACCCCCATACATTGGCATCAATTGCATTTGTCGCGGGAGCTTACCGGGATGCGGGACGCATCGATGAAGCCACTGAACTATACGAGCAACTTCTCAACGACCGCATGCGCATTATGGGCAAAGACCACCCAGAAACACTTACTGCCCAAAGTAATCTCGCCGGAGCTTACCGGGACGCGGGACGCATCAATGAAGCCACTGAACTATACGAGCAACTTCTCAACGACCACATGCGCATTATGGGTAAAGACCACCCAGAAACACTAGCAACATACAACAACCTTGCCAGCGCACTACAAGACGCGGGACGCATCAATGAAGCCATTAACTTGTACGAAAAAGTTAGCGCCGATTGTCTTAGTATTCTTGGGGAAGATCACCCTCATACGTATATTGCTCTTGCGAATCTTGCAGGTGCATATCAAGACGCGGGACGCATCGATGAAGCTCTCACCTTCTACCAGAGGGTGGTTCACCATCGGAGCCGTATCATAGGCAGGTACCACCTCGATACTATCGCCTCACGGAACAATCTTGCAGTCACACTCCAAGCGGCTGGTCGCCATGCAGAAGCAATCATATTATACGAGGAACTTCTCGATGATCACACCCGTCATCGGGGTGCACATGATTCTGTCACACTCAACACTCGAATTGCCCTTGCACGCGCATATGAGTCAGCGAAAATGGTCGCAAAAGCGATCGAGGTATTCGATGGATTCCTCTCCGACTGCCTCACGGTTCTAGACCCTAACAATCCTGCTGTCACCAAATTACGCGCAAGCATCGCTGAAGCCCGGAATAAACTGGATCCATCGGAAGGAGATCCACGACCGGACTAGCAGACAAGCACACGCGTTGGTGCCGGAAGCACTCGCTTCCGGCCCCTGCCGTTTTGTGGGCCCTACCGGGCTCGAACCGATGACCTTCTGGGTGTAAACCAGACGCTCTAGCCAACTGAGCTAAAGGCCCCACGCACGCGCCAATCTACCAGAAGTGACGCGTACGGTCACGTTCGAGGCAGAGCGTCACAGCGCAGGACAGCGCTGGCCCACCCAGGCCTCGTCGAAAAAACTAGCGGCGCGAACGCGGACGGGCCGTCAGGCGCACGCCCGCCCAGTTACCACCCAGGGCCGTCGAGGTCGTCGCATGCAGGCCAGCGATCTCAGCGGCTTCCTCCACGTCACCCACGCGCACCGAATTGGGGCGCCCCGCCTTGGGAATCAGCACCCAGATCAGCCCACCGTCATCCAGGTTCGACATCGCGTCCACGAGCACGTCCGCGAGGTCCTCTTCCTCAGCGTCGTCCGCACGCCACCAGACGATCGCGCCGTCCACGACGTCCGCGTAATCGACGTCAACGAGCGGCTGACCCGTCTCCCCTTCAATCGCTTCGCGCACGGCCTGATCCACGTCGTCATCGACGTAGAACTCCTGCACGATCGCATCCGACGCAAAACCCAGGCTCACTGCCATCACGCAGCACCGCCCATCGACGAGCTGGCGCTCAGTGTCATATCAACGTTCACGCCTTCATCCTAGGGCATTGGAGCTACTGGAATGCAAGGGATAGTCCACGATGAAACACTCCCACGAACGCTCCCCCGCCTGAGCTGCGGATTCATTCGACGCGGAACGCCTACCAAGCGGTGATGCGCACGTCATAGTCACAAGCCGAGGCAAACACTCGCAAAGGTCTGCCAATAGTGGGACAATGGTCCCGAAATGTGCGGTGTCGCCAGAGGACACCGCTCACGCAGGCTGCGCGAGCAGCACCGAGTCAAGCGAGAAGGTACACCGTGAGCCAACTCCACGAGTCCCACCCCGTCGTCAACGGCCTGATTCCTCAGGTTCCCGACAACGATCCCCAGGAGACCGCCGAATGGGTTGAGTCCCTGTCCGGGCTCATCAACGAAAAGGGCGGCCCCCGCGCACGCTACATCCTGCTGCACATGCTCAGCGAAGCGCGCCGCAATGGCGTTCAGCTCCCCCAGGAATACACAACCCCCTACGTCAACACCATCCCCGTTGACCAGGAGCCGTACTTCCCCGGCGACGAAGCCATGGAGCGCGAATACCGCCGCTGGATCCGCTGGAACGCCGCCGTCCAGGTGACGCGCGCCCAGCGCCCCGGCGTCAAGGTCGGCGGACACATCTCGTCCTACGCCTCCGTCGCCACCCTCTACGAGGTCGGCCTCAACCACTTCTTCCGCGGCAAGGACCACCCCGGCGGCGGCGACCACGTCTTCTTCCAGGGCCACGCCTCCCCCGGCCCCTACGCGCGCGCGTTCCTCGAAGGCCGCCTGTCCGAAGAGCAGATGGACGGCTTCCGCCAGCAGGTCTCCACCGAGCACGGCCTGCCCTCCTACCCGCACCCGCGCCAGCTCGAAGAGTTCTGGGAGTACCCGACCGTGTCGCTGGGCCTGGGTCCCGCCGAAGCCATCTACCAGGCGTGGTTCGACCGCTACCTGCACATGAACGGCATCAAGGACACCTCCCAGCAGCACACCTGGGCCTTCATCGGCGACGGTGAAATGGACGAGCCCGAGTCCCGCGGTATGCTCCAGCTCGCCGCCCAGCAGCGCCTGGACAACCTGACCTTCGTCATCAACTGCAACCTGCAGCGTCTCGACGGCCCGGTGCGCGGCAACGGCAAGATCATCCAGGAACTCGAGGCCTTCTTCCGCGGCGCCGGCTGGAACGTCATCAAGGTCATCTGGGGCGAGAACTGGGACCCGCTCCTGGCGGCCGACGCCGAGGGCGCACTGGTCGCCATCATGAACGCCACCAATGACGGCGACTACCAGACCATGAAGGCCAACGACGGCGCCTGGGTGCGCGAGCACTTCTTCGGCCAGGACCCCCGCACCGCCGCCATGGTCGCTGAATGGAGCGACGACGAGATCTGGTCGCTGCGCCGCGGCGGCCACGACTACAAGAAGATCTACAACGCCTACAAGGCCGCCACCGAGTTCAACGGCGGCCCGACCGTCATCCTCGTGCACACGATCAAGGGCTACTTCCTCGGCACCCACTTCGCCGGCCGCAATGCGACCCACCAGATGAAGAAGCTGGCCCTGGACGACCTCAAGGGCCTGCGCGACCGCTGCGGGATCCCGATCAGCGACGCCCAGCTCGAGGCCGACCCCTACCAGCCGCCGTACTACAAGGAGCCCGACGACTCGGACGCCATGGCGTACATGTTCGAGCACCGCCGGGCCCTCGGCGGCTTCCTGCCCGAGCGGCGCACCACCGGCAAGGAGCTGCAGCTGCCCGGTGAGAAGGCCTACAGGTCGATCAAGAAGGGCTCCGGCCATCAGAAGATCGCCTCGACGATGGCCTTCGTGCGCATCCTCAAGGACCTCATGCGCGAGAAGAGCTTCGGCCCGTTCGTCGTGCCGATCCTTCCCGACGAGGCCCGCACCTTCGGCATGGACTCGTTCTTCCCGACGAACAAGATCTACAACCCGAACGGTCAGAACTACACACCGGTCGATCACGACCTCATGCTCAGCTACCGCGAGGCTGTCAACGGACAGCTCCTGCACACGGGCATCAACGAGGCCGGCTCGGTCGCCGCCTGGACCGCCGCCGCCACCAGCTACGCCACCCACGGCCAGCCGATGGTCCCGATCTACCTCTTCTACTCGATGTTCGGCTACCAGCGCACCGGCGACGCGATGTGGGCCGCCGCCGACCAGATGGGTCGCGGCTTCTACATCGCGGCCACCGCCGGGCGCACGACGCTCACCGGCGAGGGCACCCAGCACATGGACGGCCACTCGCCGATCCTCGTGAGCACCAACACGGCGCTCGTCAGCTACGACCCGTGCTACGGCTACGAGCTGGCGCACATCGTCGAGGACGGCTTGCGCCGCATGTACGGCGACGAGCCCGAGGACATCGCCTACTACATCACCGCCTACAACGAGCCGATGGAGCAGCCCGCCGAGCCGGCCGACGTCGATGTCGAGGGCATTATCAGGGGCATCCACAAGATCGCCGACGCACCCGAGAGCGATGGCCCCGAGGTCCAGCTTCTGGCCTCCGGCGTCGGTGTGCCGTGGGTCCTGGATGCCCGCCGCATCCTGGTCCGGGACTGGGGGGTGCGCGCCTCGGTGTGGTCGGTGACCTCCTGGGGGGAGCTGCGCCGCGAGGCCCTCGCCGTCGACAAGGAGAACTTCCTCCACCCCTCGGCCCCCCGGCGCGTCCCCTACCTGACCGGCAGGCTCGCCGGCGCGAAGGGGCCCTTCGTCGCCACCAGCGACTACGACCACGCGGTGCCCGACCTCATCAGGCCCTGGGTCCCCGGCAGCTACCACGTGCTCGGCGCCGACGGCTTCGGCTTCTCCGACACGCGCGCCGCGGCCCGCCGCCACTACCTCATCGACGCGCACTCCGTCGTCGTCAAGGCCCTCCAGGCCCTCGCCGACGACGGCGGGCTCAGCCGCGAGGTGCTGCAGCACGCCGTGGACCGCTACGACCTGAGCAATGTGAGCGCCGGGCGCTCCGGCGCCCAGGGCGGGGAGGCCTGATCGACCGACCACATGCCCTGAGCACCTCGAGCGGGTGGGGCCCGGAGGAATGAGCCTCCGGGCCCCGCCCGCATCGTGCGCCTCCGCGCCCCTGTCGTCCTGATAGCGCGCGTCGAGACTCCGGCCCCCCGCCCGCCTTGTGCGCCCCGGGTTCCCGGCTCGGGCTCGACGACGGCGCCGCCTCTCCCCTCACGATCGCCCAGCTGACGGTGATCGCCTGGAGGGCGGTGCGATCCCTTTGAACCGCCAAGGAGCTGCCACCATGGAACTGGGAACCGTCATCAAGCGCCTGGGG
>ERZ773203.1800-NODE-1800-length-10495-cov-2.723946_pt1 | contig 10495 bp, 7 predicted proteins | sample MGYA00580529_ERZ773203 | MGnify/ENA primary metagenome ERZ773203 (study PRJEB29015, sample SAMEA2738176) | human oral metagenome | biome: human oral; feature: human-associated habitat; material: saliva | place: China | collected 2177 ...
GATTAATAGAGGTGTAAGGTATTAAAAAGAATATAGAACCTCGTACTTATTGTACAGTGTGTTTTTATAGTTGTTAGTATTTTGTTTTGTACGGCACCCCAAATTGGGGTGCCGTACTCTTTTATTAATCACACATAAGTTAATGCTTACCCATTAATAAGATAGATTTTGTAAAACAGGTAAAACCACAGATACAGGACAGAAAATATTGCTTTCTAAAATAATAACTCTCTACTCAGTGGTACTCCTCTTGTTTATATTCCCAGTACTTTATCTAATTAAAACCTTACTGCAACATAATAAAAAAGCCACCGTTAAACACGATGGCTTTTTTTTGCAATCTTTATTAATGTAAATTTTAATTATCTATCCTCTCCCAACCTTTATCTGTACCTTCATAGAAGTTTCCTGTATCTGGATTATATACCAAAGTACCTATCTCGTGAGGAGTACCATTGATAACTTTAGATTTTGGCAGAGTTTCTATATTAGCCGAACCATAAGGTTCATTTACCAAGGAATAGACTTTTGTATTTCCTGAGCCTCTTCTATCCTTAGACGCAACAAGCACTCCTTTAGCTGATGCGTATTGCATTTCTCCTAAAATAGTCGGAGCACCAGATACAGAGGAATAATCCTGATATTCTTCTAACCATTCGTAAGCACCATTTTCTTTTACGCCTGAAAAAATATTTCTCCCCTCTCTCTCTTGTAGATACATCTCTCCTGGTAAGCCACATTTCTTAGTAGCAGCTATTATAATACCCATAGATTGCATTCGTGATTTCGCTATATCATTACAATAGTGCTTATTACTTAACCCCAAGTCCCTAGAATTTGATGGCCAATCTCTCACATTAGCATATCTACTCCAGCCTTCCAAAATCTTATCTACATTGTAAGCAGATAAATAAGAGCCTTCAAACATTCCTTTTGTATCATATGAAGGTATATGAGGATCATAATTTGTTACACTTCTAATATTCCAATTCCCAATATTTTGATTAAAAGAAGAAGCACCAAAAAATATATTTCTGATATCTTTTACTTTTGATGTATCCCAATTCCCAATAGGTTGGTTAAAGGAAGTAGCTTCTCTAAACATACTTCTCATATCCATAACATTAGAAGTATTCCAGTTACCAATAGGTTGATTAAAGGATGTAGCTCCCCTAAACATATCTCTCATATCCGTAACATTAGAAGTATCCCAATTCCCAATAGGTTGATTAAAGGATGTAGCATTTTCAAACATATAATGCATTACGTTTACATTAGAGGTATTCCAGTTACCAATAGGCAGATTAAAAGAATTGGCACCAGCAAACATTTTAAACATAACTCTAACATTAGAGGTATCCCACAGTGGGAAAGTAGAATTTCCTACCAATGATTTACAGTTTTCAAACATATTTGCTAAGTCTGCATCCTTTGCAAATTGAGGCATATCAGTAGCTGTTACCTCTAATTTCTCTGCACCTGATATATTAAATCTTTCCCACTTTGCTGTACCCCACTGCTCTATTCTTATTGCTTTTGAATAATAATTTTCACCAACTAACATCGATAAATAATACTTAATATTGGGGGGGAATCTCACTCTATATTTGCCTGGTTTAGTAAAACTACAAGTCAAATGTCCCGCATTAGGAACTGGATGTAGAAATTCCCATACTGATTTATCCGGTATATCCTCTGGCTGATATTGTAATTTTATAGGTGCTCCACTCAAGCTCCCACTATGAAAACCCATTTTAAATGTAATACTATATTTATTAGTATATGGGTGATCAATTGTCGTATCATACACCACTACAAACCAATCGCTATCCTTAAGTTGTGCTTTTAGATAGCTACTCCCCACTCCTGTAAATAAATACAGAAATGAGATTAATAATAACAACCGCTTCATTATCTATTGCGCTTTAAGGTTTGTACTGCCTTCGTAAGTTCTTCTATTTTCTTCTCCTGAGCATCATTTCTTGCGCGCTCTTCCTGCAATGCCCTCGTAAGCACAGGGATTAGCTGAATATAATTCACTGATTTTAGCCCCTCACTATCCGTAGATACCATCTCTGGATAAAGACGCTCTACTTCCTGTGCGATAAAACCATACTGTAGAGTATTATCTCCTCCTTTTTGCTTTCCTTTTTCATTCCAATAATAGGTAACTGGGCGGAGCTTTGAGAGTTTATTATCCAAAGCTATTGGCTGTATATCTCTCTTCAGCCTCTGATCTGAATTAAGATTTACTGCCGTAGTTTTTACTTTACCATTTACTAATATTACTGGCTCTGTACTTGTATTTCCTGCTTCTCTTGTGAATAATACATGCTTCATTTCTGAAGGTAAAGTTACCGTTCTGATGTGGTCTGCATCATCAGTCAATGTACCATCCTGAGCATAAAATGTTCCTCCACTATTTGTGCTTGCTCCCAGTGCTTGCCAAAGACCTGCTGGGTGTGAGTAATAATAATATCCCGCTTCTTTTACATTTTTTAGTTTTCCATTCTGGTCTCCTTTTGGCATTTCCTCTGTCAAGAAAACGGTTAAAGCATTTTGCTCTTCTCCAAAAGCAGGTTTAGCGGTCATTACTTTCATCTCATCAGCAGTTAGTCGGGGAATGATTATCCCTTTCATATCACTGTTTCCACTCTCAATATGAAGAGTAGCTCCTGGATGTATTGATTACTACCCTCCCTCTATAATCATCTGTAGCCTGCGCCTTCATCTGAACACCGAAGCCTAATACAGCAACGGCAAATAGTACTCTGTTTTTCATTATGTTAGAATTTATAATTGTTAATAGTTATAATTGTTAGTATTTTATTTTGTCTATAGCTATATTAAAAGAGAGGTTAAAAGAAAAAGCCCTTTTAACCTCATTTTAGATATTCTTTTTTTACATCTCCTTGTATTTTTTTTATAGTAAAGTTTTAATTCACAAAATTAAAAAGTTCCAAAAGTAGCATTTCCAGTGGTTACACCTACACCTCCATACATATAGAACCATTGGAATACATTATCTCTCTTCATACAGAAACCAAAAGCAGATACTTGTTTGCCTCCTTTATTAAACTCTCCATAGTTAATAGTACCTATAGTTTCTTCTTTACACTCTGTTGCTGCCTGCATTTTTACAGGAATAACAGTAGCTTTTAGCTTACCTTCTTTATCTGCTACTACCATACGATCTGTTGTAGCACTTGCGTCTTTCATAGCTCCTACGGTTAGATTACCATCATCACCTACAAAGAGGTTTTTAGCATCTTCTCTTGCGGTAGAACCATCTGAAAGTGTAGTAAGTTTTACGCGATTGTTTGCAGAATCATTTGTCCATTTAGAACCTTCTAATGGCTTCCAAGTACCCCCATTAAGAGTTGTTGATTTATTTTCATAAAAATAAAAACCTGGTTTCACATCTACATTTCCTGTACCTGTTTTAGCTTTACCTGTCCCCTCATTATAAACAATCATACCATCTAAATAAGTTGGGAATGATGTAGGAAGTCCACTAACTGGAGCAGATAAAGAAAGCATAGCTGTAAGGTCTGTTCTTGGAAATACTAAACCCTTACCATTATTTGTGCTATTATTCCATTCTTCAGAAGAAGAGGCATCTAAAAAGGCTGTTGTTTCATTAATCCCCTCATTTGCTGGAGTTAAATTATTTACAACTTGAGCTGTTACAAATGAACTTATTAAAGATACAGATAAAAATATAAAAACTTTTTTCATCTTATTAAATTTTAAAATTAATATTTAGTTATTAGTATGAACTTCTTGTTACCCACGTTGCACCATTATACATAATACAAGCTGAATGAGATGGCTGAGCTGTTGCTCCTTTCCCTATAGCATATGTAGTAACAGGTTTATATTGAGCAAAAATGCAAAGCTCTCTCCCTGCAACTGGTGTTGCTGGTAATGTTAGTGTAGCTGCAGTATTACCATTGTAATGAATCATATAATCGTCATCAGCAATAACAATAGGAGCTTGATCTGTTACTCTAACTTTCCTTACCACCGCACCTGGAGTAGAAGGTACTGCACCACCACCGCCAGTTCCTATTTTAAGAACACCATTAGCATCTGCATATACAGGGCGATCTCCTGTACCTGCTAAAGAAGTTGTTTTAATCTTACCATCTACGGTTAGTTTTTCATCTGGAGATTTTTGATTAGAATAGAGACTGCCAATACCTACATTACCTCCATCGGTAATAATCATTTGAGTATTTAAATTAGTTCCATCAGCAGCATACGCCCAAAAGTGTAACCCTGGATTATACTTAGCACCTGTAGCTGTATTGGTCATATTAAATATTGCCCAAGTTTTCACTTCCTTCCCTGTACTTTTTTTAGGATTGTCCAAATAAAGACGCCCTCCTTCATTAGAATCTACTCTTGAAGTAAAATTACCTTCTGTTACAAGCACACTCCCCTTTTCTACATGGAGTTTTACAGAAGGCTGACGAGTACCTAAACCTACAAAACCATTATTAAGCACTGTCATTAAGTTATTACCATCGCCATTATTAAGTTCAAGATTTCTTGTTGTGCCATTATTTCTACCTTGTAAAGACTTCACCGTTAATGTAGCCTCTGGATTTTCTACATTAATCCCAACATTTCCATCATACGGAGTTGTTACTTGCGCACTGGCTAGTGCCCCAAAGCCAATGAAACACAATACGCTTGCTCTATAAATCACTTGTTTCATAATAAAATTGTTTACTTATTTAATTAATATTAATAATATAACGCCAAAGAAACAGGCAATTTAATACTATTAAAACTGCTTACTGATTTTCAATGGAATTATATTCTCACTTTTTCGGCGCAAAGATACTGATGTTTTTCATTTATACAAATAATTCATAAGAAAAATAATTTCTAAAAACGGTTTACAATATATTTTCTATAATATCTTAGACTTATTTCTGATATAATTTCTAAAAAATGAAAAAGCAGGATACTCCTGCTTTTTCAATATTAAAATCCTTCTATCTATAACTTAACCTCTCTAAGTCTTTTTATAGACTCCTCTTTGCCGAGTATTTCTAATATATCGGGCACATCCGGACCTTTAAGCTCACCTACGAGGCAGAGGCGGAGGGGCATCATCACCCTACCCATACCGAGAGCTTTCTCCTCTGCATAGCGGTGAATGGCTTCTTTTAGTATTTCTGCCCTAAAATCGGTATTCTCTAAAACCACTGCCAGCCCGCTGATAATCGCTGGAGTATCTTCTTTCCAAGCCTTTTTTACTGCTTTTTCATCATACGATTGTGGCCGTTCAAAGAAGAATTTGCCATCATTATAAATGTCTTTTACAAAGGTGGCGCGCTCTTTCATCAGGCAGACGATTCGCTCGAGTTTTTCATCGGAGAGGTTTGCCTCAGCCACGCCTTCTATCTGTTTTAGAAGGCTTACCAGCTCTGCTACCGATTTCTTTTGGAGGTATTGGTGATTAAACCATTCTGCCTTTTCTTTGCTAAATCTCGCCCCAGCCTTATGCACCTTGTGGAGGTCAAATTCCTTTGCCATTTCATCAAGGCTAAGGATTTCTCTGTCCTCCGCAGGAGACCAGCCGAGTAAAGCGAGGAAATTCACAAATGCCTCTGGGAAGTAGCCCTCTTCTCTATAGCCTTTGAAAGTCTCCCCCGAAGCCTTATCATAGAAATCTAACGGGAAAACAGGAAAGCCAAACTTGGCGCCATCTCTTTTGCTGAGCTTACCCTTGCCCTCAGGTTTTAAGATAAGCGAGAGGTGCGCAAACTGCGGAGCTTCCCAGCCCATAGCCTCATAGAGGAGAATGTGCAAGCCCATAGACGGCAACCATTCCTCGCCACGAATAATATGAGAGATTTTCATCTCGTGATCGTCTATAATATTGGCGAAATGGTAAGTTGGCATCCCGTCATTCTTTACAAGGACTTTATCATCCAGAGTATTGGTATTTACGGAGAACTTACCGCGGATAATATCTTCAAGGTTAAGGACTCTATCAAATGGCATTTTAAACCTCACGACATAAGGGGTATTTTCATTGAGCAAACGCTCTACCTCATCCGCAGGAAGGGAAATCGAGTTTCTAAGCCTTGCTCGGGTCTGATAATTATACGCGAAGACCTCGCCTCTTTCCTCATATTCTTTTCGGATTTTATCTAATTCCTCAGCCGTATCAAAGGCGATATAAGCATAATCTGTCTTTAAAATCTCTTGAGTGTATTTATCGTAGATATGCCTCCTTTCAGACTGGCGATAAGGAGCATAAGGACCTCCGTGTTTAGGGCTTTCATCCGGGATAATACCACACCATTCAAGGGCTTCCATTATATATTCCTCCGCACCTTCTACAAAGCGGGCGGTATCTGTATCTTCTATTCTTAAGACGAAGTCTCCACCTTGGTTTTTAGCAAATAAATAATCGTATAACGCCGTTCTGGCACCTCCTAAGTGGAGGGCTCCCGTAGGACTTGGAGCAAAACGAACTCTCACTTTTTCCATACTTAAAATTTAAGGTTGCAAAAATATTGTTTTTAATTGAATTTCCTTTTCAAAGCAATAGAAAACCTCTCCATTAGTATTGGTAAGGAGAGGCTTTCAAAATGTATTTAAATTATGAAGTTATTTATTATTCTGCTGCTTAATGAGGTTAAGAGCAGAGCCTGCTTTAAACCAGTCAATCTGTTGCTCGTTATAAGTATGGTTGGCAATGATGATGTCTTTGCTTCCATCTTTATGCACAAACTCAAGGGTAAGCGGCTTACCTACGGCAAACTGATCAAGGTCGAGGAAGTTTACCGTATCATCTTCTTGAATTTTATCATAGTCTGCCTTATCATTAAATGTTAGACCGAGCATCCCTTGTTTTTTAAGGTTGGTCTCGTGGATTCTCGCAAATGATTTCACAAGAACAGCCCTTACGCCAAGGTGTCTCGGCTCCATAGCTGCGTGCTCACGGGAAGAGCCTTCGCCGTAGTTTTCATCTCCTACCACTATGGTTGGGATACCTGCAGCTTTGTACTGCCTCTGTACCGCTGGCACTTCGCCATACTCACCTGTCAGCTGGTTTTTAACATTGTTTGTCTCCATATTATAGGCATTCACAGCACCGATGAGCATATTATTGGAGATATTATCAAGGTGCCCTCTGTACTTAAGCCAAGGTCCCGCCATAGAAATATGGTCAGTAGTACACTTACCAAAAGCCTTAATAAGCACCTTAGCTCCTTCTATATTTTTGCCGTCCCAAGCAGGGAATGCTTCGAGGAGCTGAAGCCTGTCAGAAGTAGGGCTTACGATAACCTGTACATTAGAACCGTCTTCGGATGGTGCCTGGTAGCCGTTATCATCTACTGCAAAGCCTTTTGTTGGGAGCTCATAGCCCTTAGGTTCGGCTAATTTTACCTGCTCTCCTGCTTCATTGGTTAGGGTATCTGTAATAGGGTTAAAGTCTAATCTACCAGAAATAGCTACCGCTGCCACCATTTCTGGGGAAGCTACAAAGGCGTGGGTATTTGGGTTTCCATCGGCTCTTTTAGCAAAGTTCCTGTTGAAAGAGTGTATAATGGAGTTTTTCTCTTGCTTTTCTGCTCCCTCTCTATCCCACTGACCGATACAAGGTCCGCAGGCATTGGTAAAGATTCTTGCATTATCAAATTTTCTAAAAGAATTGAGGAAACCATCTCTCTCAGCGGTAAATTTCACTTGCTCAGAACCTGGATTAATACCGAGTATAGCTTTTGGCTTCACCCCTTTTGCTACGGCATCTTCTACGATAGAAGCTGCACGGGAAAGGTCTTCATAAGATGAATTTGTACAAGAGCCTATCAAAGCCCATTCTACATCCAAAGGCCAGCCGTTTGCTTCTGCTTTCTCTCTAAACTCAGAAACAGGAGTTGCCAAATCTGGGGTAAAAGGTCCATTGAGATGTGGCGTAAGCTCAGAGAGGTTGATTTCTATTAACTGGTCATAATATTTCTCTGGTTCAGCATAAACTTCGGCATCAGATCTAAGGTGCTCTGCTACTTTATCAGCAGCATCTACCACTTCCTGCCTGCCCGTAGCTGCAAGGTATCTCCTCATAGAATCGTCATAAGCAAAGGTAGATGTAGTAGCACCTATCTCTGCTCCCATATTACAAATCGTACCTTTACCCGTAGCGGAGAGAGATTCTGCACCTTCACCGAAATACTCTACGATACAACCTGTACCTCCTTTTACGGTCAAAATGCCTGCTACTTTCAGGATAATATCTTTTGGAGCCGTCCATCCACTCATTTTACCTGTGAGTTTCACTCCGATGAGCTTTGGCATTTTAAGTTCCCAAGGCATTCCTGCCATTACATCTACCGCATCTGCACCTCCTACACCTATCGCTACCATACCGAGCCCGCCTGCATTTACGGTGTGAGAGTCTGTACCGATCATCATCCCGCCAGGGAATGCATAATTCTCCAATACTACTTGGTGAATAATTCCTGCTCCTGGCTTCCAGAAACCGATGCCGTATTTATCACAAACAGAACCTAAGAAGTTAAACACCTCTTCGTTCTTGCTTTTTCCTACTTTTAAGTCTATTTCTGCGTTTTCTTTTGCCTGTATCAAGTGGTCTGCGTGTGCCGTAGAAGGTACTGCTACCTTAGCCTTACCCGCCTGCATAAACTGTAAGAGCGCCATCTGTGCTGTAGCGTCTTGCATTGCTACTCTGTCGGGTGCGAAATCTACATAAGAACTCCCTCTTTGGTGTGCTGTGGTTGCATTTCCCTCCCAAAGGTGGGCATAAAGAATCTTTTCTGAGAGTGTAAGTGGTCTGCCTACGACTTTTCTTGCTTCAGCAATTCGTTCAGGATACCTTTCATACACTTTTTTAATCATATCAAGGTCAAAAATCATATCGTAAATGAGTTTATAGGATTAAACTTTTATTGTCCCCCCAAAATTAAGACTTTTATATGATAAAAATCATCTAAATAATTTAGATTTTATACAAATTTTTGTGATATGTAATGAGTTAGGGTGCAAGGCCCCTTTTATTATAAGGCATTGAGTGCTCTATTTAGTATTATAAAAAATTAAGAAAACAACGGGATATTATTCATTTTTAAGACTATTTTTTCGTGATAATAAAGCACAAAAAAAGAGGGAAAATATTTTCCCTCTTATCCTAATTAAAGGGGCTATGCCCCTAATTTTACCATTTCGGTTACTTCTACGCCGTAACCAGAAATCATTGGTTTGTGTTCTGGATTTTGGCTTATCACTCTGAATTTGCTTATGCCGAGCTTCTTTAAAATCTGAGTTCCGATACCGTACTCTGCAAAATTCGGGTTTGTGATGGGCTTCTGACCGTCTTGCTGACTATTGAACTGCTGAAGTTTCCTCAGCGTATTTTCAGCATTAGATACATTGTTGATGAACACAAGCGCACCTTTTCCCTCATCATTGATGAGCTTTGTAATCCTGTCGAGGAGAGGTTTTTCACCATTGGTAAGCTGGTGGAGCACATCAAAATAAACACTTGAGCTCTGAACTCTAACCAAGACAGGTTCATCAAACTCCCAGCTTCCTTTCGTTAGTGCAAAGTGCAGTTGGTCGGTATGTTTCTCTTGAAACACATAAAAATCATAATCTCCGTAGAAAGTCTTTACTGGGCGCTCCTCAATCTTGTTTACAAGGTCTCCTTTTTTGAGTTGATAGTCTATAAGATCTTCTATGGATATGATTTTAAGGTTTAATTTCTTTGCTAATTCTATGAGCTGTGGAAGCCTTGCCATTGTGCCATCTTCATTCATAATCTCACAGATTACGCCCCCCTCTTTAAGCCCTGCAAGTCGGGTAAGGTCTATAGCAGCTTCGGTATGCCCTGCTCTTTTTAATACTCCACCAGATTTTGCCCTAAGCGGGAAGATATGCCCTGGTCGCATAAAATCGGTAGGCTTGCTGTTCTCATCCATAAGTGCAGCTATGGTTTTTGCTCTATCCGATGCAGAAATCCCAGTAGAAACGCCTTTGCCAAGCAAATCCACAGAAACCGTAAATGCGGTTTCCTTTGGGTCGCTGCTTCGGTATACCATTATATCAAGCCCAAGTTCATCGCATCTTTTTTCAGGGAGAGGAGTGCAAATAAGCCCTCTGCCGTGTATCGTCATAAAATTAATCACCTCCGGGCTTACTAACTCGGCAGCGGAAAGAAAATCACCTTCATTCTCTCTATCTTCGTCATCTACTACTATGATTACTTTTCCATTTTTTAAATCCTCAATGGCTTCTGGGATTGTATTAAGTATTATTTCAGACATTATTTTAATTTTTCACAAAGGTAATACTATTTTTAAGGGAATAAAACGAATGCTTAAGTTTATTAATAAAACCGAAACAGCTACTTCAAAAAGAATGAAGTAGCTACCTCAAAAAAGTATCTGTCAAATCAAACTCCTAAATTAATGATGATGCCCATGATGGATGAATGGTCCATCTCCTTTCG
>ERZ773203.1802-NODE-1802-length-10491-cov-4.388463_pt1 | contig 10491 bp, 4 predicted proteins | sample MGYA00580529_ERZ773203 | MGnify/ENA primary metagenome ERZ773203 (study PRJEB29015, sample SAMEA2738176) | human oral metagenome | biome: human oral; feature: human-associated habitat; material: saliva | place: China | collected 2177 ...
TCCCATACCTTCCCTTTACTTCAGATATACCTACACCGAAGGATGAGCGAAGGATAAGCGAAGGATAGTCAAACAACAACCGAATACACAACTGACATTTTGTCATTAATAAATGTCATTTTGTCAGCTATTAAGCATTGGCACAACTATTGCCTTACCCTATGCGAGATTGTTGAACCCTAAAAAAGAATTTAATATGAACTTCAATACATTTACTATCAAAGCGCAAGAAGCGGTACAAACCGCTCAGCAAATTGCCCAACAATACGGGCATCAGGAATTGCAATGCGAACACTTCTTTAAAGCTATCGAGCAAGTAGACGAAAACGTGTTGCCTTTCCTCTTTAAAAAACTGAACATCAACCGCGAACAGCTCAGCAAAAACTTAGAAGCTGCCTTACAGTCTTTTCCAAAAGTAACGGGGGGTAGTATGGGCATCTCTCGCGAAGCCAATACAATGCTCAACGAAGCGGCTAACATCGCTAAAAAATGGAACGACGAATACGTATCGTTAGAGCACTTGCTTTTAGCTATCTTCAAAAGCAATAGCAAGATAGCACAAGCCCTTAAAGACCAAGGCGTAAGCGAAAAAGAAATGGAGAAAGCTATTCAAGAGCTGCGCAAAGGCGAACGAGTAACTTCCGCTTCGGCTGAAGACACTTACAACTCGCTTAACAAATACGCTAAAAACCTCAATCAGCTGGCTGATAGTGGCAAGCTCGACCCTGTGATTGGTCGTGATGAAGAGATACGCCGCGTGCTACAAATCCTTTCGCGTAGAACCAAAAATAACCCTATGCTGGTGGGTGAACCAGGGGTTGGTAAAACTGCTATTGCCGAAGGGTTGGCACACCGTATCGTAAAAGGCGATGTACCCGAAAACCTTAAAGACAAAGTGATTTACTCGCTTGATATGGGTGCCCTTATCGCAGGTGCCAAATATAAAGGCGAGTTTGAAGAGCGACTCAAATCAGTAGTGAAAGAGGTAACCAGCTCTGACGGTAGCATCATCTTGTTTATTGACGAAATCCACACCCTTGTAGGGGCTGGCGGTGGCGAAGGTGCTATGGACGCTGCCAACATCTTAAAACCGGCTTTAGCTCGTGGTGAACTACGTGCTATTGGGGCTACTACCCTCGATGAGTATCAAAAATACTTCGAAAAAGATAAGGCACTCGAACGTCGTTTCCAAAAAGTAATGGTAGAAGAACCTGATACCGAAAGTGCTATTTCTATCCTTCGTGGTATCAAAGAAAAATACGAAACTCACCACAAGGTGCGCATCAAAGACGAGGCTATCATTGCAGCGGTAGAGCTTTCAGAACGTTATATCACCAATCGTTTCTTGCCCGACAAGGCTATCGACCTAATGGACGAGGCAGCTGCTAAACTGCGTATGGAAATCAACTCTAAACCTGAAGAGTTAGACGTACTCGACCGCAAGATAATGCAGCTCGAAATAGAGATTGAGGCTATCAAACGCGAAAACGATGAGGCTAAACTCAAAATACTCAACGTAGATTTAGCCAACCTAAAAGAAGAGCGCAATGCTATCTACGCCAAATGGCAAGGCGAAAAGGGCGTGATTGACGAGGTACAAGCTACCAAAGAAGCTATCGAACAGTACAAACTGGAAGCGAGCAGAGCCGAACGCGAAGGTGATTACGGAAAAGTGGCTGAATTGCGCTATGGCAAAATAAAAGAAGCTGAAGCTAAATTGGCTGCTTTGCAAGAGAACTTAGACAACAAAAGTGAAAGTAATAGCTTAGTAAAAGAAGAGGTTACGGCTGAAGATATAGCTGAGGTAGTAGCCAAATGGACAGGCATACCGGTATCGAAAATGCTACAAGGCGAACGCGAAAAGTTATTAAAACTCGAAAGCGAATTACACAAACGCGTTGTAGGACAAGAGGAGGCTATAGAAGCAGTATCTGATGCCATACGCCGTAGCCGTGCAGGCTTGCAAGACCCTCGTCGCCCTATAGGCTCATTCCTTTTCTTAGGTACTACAGGGGTCGGTAAGACTGAGCTTGCCAAAGCGTTGGCTGAATACCTCTTCGACGATGAAAACGCAATGACGCGTATTGATATGAGTGAATACCAAGAGAAACACGCAGTAAGCCGATTGGTAGGCGCGCCTCCAGGATATGTAGGTTACGAAGAAGGCGGTCAGCTAACCGAAGCCGTACGTCGCCGTCCGTATTCTGTTATTCTGTTAGACGAAATTGAGAAAGCGCACCCTGACACTTTCAATATTCTTTTGCAGGTATTAGACGAAGGACGTTTAACCGACAACAAAGGTCGTACTGCCGACTTCAAAAATACTATTATTATTATGACCTCTAATATGGGTAGTCAGCTTATTCAAGAAGCGTTCGACAAGTACGCCAATGACACTGAGCGCGCTATTGAAACCTCTAAAAACGAAGTGCTACAACTGCTCAAACAGACAGTACGCCCTGAGTTTCTGAACCGTATAGACGATATCATAATGTTTACACCGCTCAACGCCAACAATATCCGCAGTATTGTGCGTTTGCAACTCGATGCGGTTATCAAAATGGTAGCCAAAGAAGGTATTCTTATAGATGCCACCGATGAAGCGGTAGACTACTTAGCACAAAAAGGCTTTGACCCTCAATTTGGTGCCCGTCCTGTAAAACGTATCATTCAGAAGGAAGTGCTCAACCGCCTTTCTAAAGAAATACTAAGTGGCAATATCCACAAAGACAGCACCATACTCTTAGACGCTTTCGACGGAAAATTGGTATTTAGAAATTAGTCCTTAGTTATTCGTCACTTGTCATTCGTAGTTAGTATCTTGTCGCTTTCTAACGACTAACGACTAATCACTAACGACTAAAAAAATGACATTTTGTCAGTTTTTAATGCTTTGGCACAATCATTGACTATCTACTAATGAAATTAAAAATAAGTGTTGAACTAATAATAACGAACAATTAATATGAGCAAGATTATAGGTATAGACTTAGGAACCACCAACTCGTGTGTTTCTGTTATGGAAGGTAATGACCCTGTAGTAATTACCAATGCTGAAGGCAAACGCACTACTCCATCAGTAGTAGCTTTTGTAGACGGAGGCGAAATAAAAGTAGGTGACGCCGCTAAACGTCAGGCTGTTACCAACCCTCACAAAACTGTTTATTCTATCAAACGTTTTATGGGGAACAAATTCTCTGAAATAGGAAAAGAAATAGCACGCGTACCTTACAAAGTAGTGCGCGGCGACAACGATACTCCTCGTGTAGATATTGACGGACGTTTGTACACTCCTCAAGAAATTTCAGCTATGATACTTCAAAAAATGAAGAAAACCGCTGAAGACTTCTTAGGGCAACCAGTAACCAGCGCGGTTATCACCGTACCTGCTTACTTTAATGATGCACAACGTCAGGCTACTAAAGAAGCGGGCGAGATAGCAGGTCTAAAAGTAGAACGTATCATCAACGAACCTACTGCTGCTGCCTTAGCTTACGGTCTTGACAAAAACCACAACGACCACAAGATAGTAGTATTCGACTTTGGTGGTGGTACTCACGACGTGTCTATCTTAGAGCTTGGCGATGGTGTGTTTGAAGTACTTGCTACCGATGGCGATACGCACCTTGGTGGTGATGACGTAGACGAAAAAATCATCAACTGGTTAGCTGAAGAGTTCCAAACTGAAGAAGGTATCGACCTACGCAAAGACCCAATGGCACTACAACGCCTTAAAGAAGCGGCTGAAAAAGCTAAGATTGAACTTTCATCATCTACTGAAACTGAAATCAACTTGCCTTACATCACCGCTACTGCTTCAGGTCCTAAACACTTGGTGCGCAAACTCTCTCGTGCTAAGTTCGAGCAACTGATAGACGACTTAGTAAAACGCACTATCGAGCCTTGTAGAAAAGCACTACAAAACGCAGGTTTAAGCGTAGGTGATATAGACGAGGTTATCTTAGTAGGGGGTTCTACTCGTATCCCTGCTGTACAAGAAGCTGTAGAGAAATTCTTTAATAAGAAACCTAATAAGAGTGTAAACCCTGACGAGGTAGTAGCTATAGGGGCTGCTATACAAGGGGGCGTACTTACCGGTGATGTGAAAGATGTATTGCTCTTAGACGTTACCCCTCTATCATTGGGTATCGAAACTATGGGCGGTGTGATGACTAAGCTCATCGATGCTAACACCACTATCCCTACTAAAAAATCACAAGTATTCTCAACTGCTGCCGACAATCAGCCAAGTGTAGAGATACACGTACTACAAGGAGAGCGCCCAATGGCTAACGACAACAAAACGATAGGTCGTTTCCACTTAGACAACATCCCTCCTGCTCCACGTGGGGTACCACAAATTGAGGTTACTTTCGACATTGATGCTAACGGTATCATCAACGTATCAGCTACCGACAAGGGTACTGGCAAATCGCACAACATACGTATAGAAGCCTCATCAGGACTTTCTAAAGAAGATATCGAAAAGATGAAACGCGAAGCTGAAGCTAATGCCGAAGCCGACAAGAAAGCCAAAGAGAAAGCTGATAAGCTAAACGAAGCTGACGCGATGATTTTCCAAACTGAAAAGCAATTGAAAGAGTTTGGCGATAAGCTACCTGCTGACAAGAAAGGGGCTATAGAAGGCGCGCTAAGCGAGTTAAAAACAGCTTATGACAGTAAAGACCTTGGCAACATAGAAGCAGCGTTAAACAAAATCAATACTGTTTGGCAACAAGCTTCAGAAGACCTCTACAAAGCGCAACAAGGCGGTGCTACCGGACAACCTAACGCTGGCGGACAACAACAGCAAGGCGGTAATACCGACAACGTACAAGACGTAGATTTTGAAGAAGTAAAATAGTCCGTAGCACGGACAGGCAGATAACAAAAACACCCTCAGTAATGGGGGTGTTTTTTATATATTTATAAGTTTGTATGTTTGAAAAAAGATTGTTACCTTTGCACGCTATAATTCTGTAGAAATAAATTAATAAGAGATAAAAACAAATGTTTTATAAACTTTTACAAAGAAAAAGAGATGAATGGTTAAGGCAAGAAAATTGTCCTGTAAATTCTCTACTATCTTATATACAAAATAGAGGAATGATGCGTGACGCTCAAATAGAAGCTATTAAAACGTATCTTTTTTTGAAAATAAGCTGCAATAATAAACCTTTGTGGAAGCTTTTTACCGAAAATAACTTCTTATCTATAGATGTTGATAGCATTAGTCTGACTTCTCTATGTCGAAATATTCTGCTAAACAATAATGCAGCAGCAACACTTTATGAATATGCTTGCCTAAAAGATGAGAAAGGCAATACTTTGATGCCTTCGCTAAAAGATTTTATCGAAAAGAACCCCGACAAAATTGATTACGAACAAGTATTTAAAGCGTTATTTTACAATGTAAGTTATCCCGACTATATTTTTAGTCTTCCGATGGGGGCAGGAAAAACTTACTTAATGGCTGCTTTTATCTACCTAGATTTGTATTTTTCACTAAACGAACCTGACAACAAGGCTTTTGCTCATAACTTTATGATATTAGCCCCTTCAGGATTGAAATCATCTATTCTGCCAAGTATCAAAAATATTCAAGACTTTGACCCTACTTGGATTTTACCAGAACCTACTGCTTCTCAAATTAAAAATGAAATTCAGTTTGAAATACTCGATGAACAAAAAACAGCTAAAAAAAGTAATCTTGTAAAAAATCCTAATGCACAAAAAATAAGTAATCATCAACCTTTTCAATACCTTCGTGGTTTGGTAGCTATTACTAATGCAGAGAAAGTTATTCTTAATAAAATAGACAAAAGTGATGCTCAAAACTCTCTTTTTTCAGAAAAAGAGTTAGAAGAGATAAAAAACTCTAATGAGTTGCGCAATATCATTGCCAAAATCCCTAATCTTTCCATATTTATCGATGAGGTTCACCACGCTTCGGATGGAGATATTAAGCTCCGACAAGTAGTAAACAAATGGATGGAAACTGAAAGTTTTAACTCAGTCTTGGGCTTTTCGGGTACTCCTTACTTACAAGCAGCAGATGCTGTAGTAATAAACACCGATTTATCACTACAAAATAAAAACCTTTCTAACGTGGTGTATTATTACCCACTTATTGAGGGGGTAGGCAATTTTTTAAAAATACCTACTATCAAAATTTCAGATGGTGATTATAAGGATATTGTAAAAAAAGGCGTAACCGAGTTTCTTGATAAATATAGCGATACGATCTATGCCAATGGCACTTGTGCTAAATTAGCTATCTATTGCGGACAAATAGCCCATTTAGAAGAAAATATTTATCCCATCGTATCAGAACTTATATCGGCACGAGGGCTTACCCCTCATACTACCATTCTAAAATATCACGGAGGAAATAAAGAATACTCACTACCGCAAGAAGCTGCTACCGAATTTGCTTCGTTAGACACAAATTTATCAAAAATTAGAGTAGTATTATTGGCACAAATAGGTAAAGAAGGCTGGGATTGCAAGAGCCTTACCAGCGTTATATTGCCACAAAAAGGAGTCTGCCCGCAAAATATGGTGTTACAAACCTCTTGTCGATGCCTCAGGCAAGTAGAAAGAAACCAACAAGAAACAGCTCTCATTTGGTTAAATGAAGATAACGCAAAAGTACTAAACAAAGAGTTAGCCCAGCAGCAACACACTTCTATAGAAGCTCTTAGTAAGGCTAAAACTACTCAACTCTACTATTTGCAACGCTTCTCTCGTATGGAAAAACTACGTGTACCCCCTATTGACTTTTACCAGCTAAAAGTTTCTTATCAAACACTAATAGCAGAAGAGAAACTAAATACTGCTGACGAACTTAAAAAAGATACCATCCTTAAGAAATCCGATGATATACTTATCAAACAGCAGGATTTAAAAGGAAAAATCACCCATAAGCAGCTCGAAATAGTACAAGATGAGGAGCAACATACCCCTATCACTTTCAGCAGTTGGCTACATTTAATTGCAAAAGAAAGTTTTGGCACACTGAAAAACGATACACTTAGCCAGTACGCAGAGCTACTTAAAGGCACATTCGATAATATTACCGAAAAAAAAGAAGATGTGTATTATCCTAAAGGAATATATAATCACAAAGAAATTCGAGCTAATATTCGCAAAGCATTTATACCCAATCGCTCTATAAAAGTAAAAGAAGAGGTAATCCCCGATAAAGCAAGGTTGTTAGCCATAGAAAAACTTACTTCGCCTATTGCTGTAATGAGTACCCAAAATTACTATCCCTCAGAAAATGAAGTGAAACAAATTATAGAAGCCGATAAAGGAAAGAAAACCTTGAAAGCTGCTATTAGCACCACTATACAAACCCTACAAACCTTAGGTAATCAGGGGCAAACTATTGAGAAATTACTCAATAATCCTGATAATTACGAAGCTATTGATGAGCAACTTTATAGTAAAACCTATCATTATCTGCCTTATAAGTTTGACAGTAGGTTTGAAATTGACTATTTCAGCACTTCGCTCCAAACCATCATCAGAGACAAACAATTGGAAATGTATTTCAATGGTGATGATGAACTTACCGAGTTTAAGATACGTTGCTACAAACAAAAAGGTAAAAATTGGAGCTATATAGGCGAATATGTACCCGATTTTCTTTTGCTAAACCGCAATGAAGAAAATAACATCAATCAAGTAATTATCATTGAAACCAAAGGAGAAGGATTTGCTCAAAAATTCGCAGAGCGAAAAGCTTTTATGAGCGAGTTCGTAAGGCTAAATAACGAAAAATTTGGATATAACAAATTTGATTTCCTATATATAGAAGATACCCTTAGCAAAACAGAACAAGACACTCTTACTATCAGTGCAATTAATAATTTTTTTTAAAATAGAAAATAATTATGGCAATTAAATATATACCTTATTACCCTACTACCCTCCAGGGGCAAGCAATGCTCGATAATTTTGTACGTACACAGCGTATCCTGCGCTATCGCGATAACGACAAAGTAATAGAACGTATAGAGCGAGGAATGCCTCTTTATGAGGTAGAAAAACAAGAAATAGTAGGAGAAAATCCACATAACAACACTATTATCAGAGGAGAATGCCTTTCAGCTTGCGCCTATCTAAAAGAAAAAGGCATAAAAGTAGATTTGGTATATATAGACCCTCCTTTTGCCAGTGGTGCCGATTATGCCAAAAAGGTTTACCTTCGTCGTAATCCCAAGGTAGCAGAAGCTATTAAGCAAGCCGAAACAGAGATAGACAGCGATGAAATTCGTGGCTTTGAAGAAAAAATGTATGGTGATGTATGGGATAAAGAGCGTTATCTCAACTGGATGTACGAAAACCTAATGGCTATAAAATCAGTGATGAGCGAAACTGCCTCTATCTATGTACATTTAGATTGGCATATAGGGCATTATGTAAAGATATTGTTAGACGAGATTTTTGGAGAAGATAATTTTATAAACGAGATTATATGGTGCTATACAGGACCAGGTTCTCCAGGTATGCAACAATTTAGCCGTAAACACGATACAATATTCTGGTACTCAAAAAGTGAATCACATATATTTAATGGAGATGATGTAAGAATCCCTTCAAATGTCCATTCAGGAGGTTTTAATGGAGAAATGAATAAAGATGATAGTGGAGCTTACTCCAATAAAGGTAAGATTCCTGAAGATTGGTGGGAATTTGCTGTTTCCTCACGCTTTAGAGTTGATGGGATTAACAGAGTAGAATACGCTACAGAAAAACCGTTCAAATTGTTAGAACGTATTATCAAAGCAAGCAGCAATGAAGGTATGCTCATTGCCGACTTTTTTGGAGGTAGTGGCGTAACAGCTACGGTAGCCCATAAGTTAGGCAGGCGTTTTATTCAGTGCGATATAGGTATCAATAGCATTGAAACTGCTCGCGACCGCTTGCGCAAAGCTGGAGCTGAATTTGAGGTATTAGAGGTTAAAGACGGCGTTTCACTCTATCGCAATCCTATCCAGACAATGGATAAACTCAAAAGCCTGATTTTAGGGTTACGCAATGAAGACCGCCTCGATAAATTCTGGGAAGGAAGTATCAACGATACCAAAGAGGGGATGATGCCCGTATACCTGCCTAACCTAATGGATAGCAGTACCCGCTTGCTCGATACTGCCCTAATGAACCGCATTCTCAAAGAAGCAATGCCCGACTTGCCTGATGATACTAAAAAAGTGATTATATACTATATAGATATCACCAGTAAGGAAGAAATAGAACAATTTATCAAAGAACAAAACGATACTCTTATAAAAATAGAACTTAGAGACCTAAAAAACATACTCGACAATGTAGTTGTAGAAGACGAGGCAACATTTAAAATAAAACAAGTGCAGCCCGAAGGTCAGGTGTTTAAAGTATGGCAAGTATATATAGAACGTTTCTTTAGCGACCGAGTAAGTAGAAAGATTGACGAATATAACCTAAAAGGACAACAGCAAGCTCTTAAAGGAAATAAAGAATATGTTCCTATTACAATTAGTGAAGAAGGACTTGAAACGATTGAGTTTCTTAGTCTTGATTGTACAGCAGCTGAAGGTACTTGGCATAGTGATGCCGAAATTCTTATAAACAGATTAGGCTATGTTCGCAAGAATGGTATAGATACTAAAGAATTTTGGGACGGAGCTATAACTTCCGAAAATAAACCACTTCGCCTAAAGATACGCAATATTTGTGGTGACGAGAGGATTTATTTACTATAAAATAAAAAACAAGGAACTTATATTTAATCTTTACACATTATAAAAACATAATAACTATGAAACCTCCTTTTTTTAACCTAATAATTCATACAGAAGAGGCTACAATTCCTATTTTACATGGAATATGTGCGGGATTTGAAGCAGGAGAATGGAGAAAGGAAGAGTTGGTAAGACATTTGTTTACTTATCTACCTGAATTTGCTTTAACTTATCAGGAGTATTCTACTATTAAAGGTGAAGATGCTGTTGAGAAAATACAAAAAGCTGCTGCAAATGTATATCAAACTGGAAAATTTGAAAAAAGAGGTGAGTTTGGAGAGTTATTGTTGCACGCTATAATTAAAGAATCTTGTAATACAATTCCTGCTATTAGTAAGATTTATTATAAAGATGGTCCTAATGAAACAGTAAAGGGCTTTGACGCTGTACATGTCGTAGTAACAGATAATGACTTAGAATTATGGTTAGGAGAAGTTAAATTCTATGACAATATTAATAATGCTATTTCTGATGTTATAAAGGAATTAAATGCACACATAGAGATTAAATATATAAAAAATGAGTTTATTGCTATAACAAATAAAATAGATAACAGCTGGCCTTATGCCAATAAATTAAAGTCTTTGCTTCATCCTAACACCTCTTTAGATAATGTATTTTCAAAAACTTGTATTCCAGTACTTCTTACCTACGATTCAACTATCCTTGCAAAATATAATAATAAATCTAATGAATATATAGT
>ERZ773203.1804-NODE-1804-length-10470-cov-5.167739_pt1 | contig 10470 bp, 7 predicted proteins | sample MGYA00580529_ERZ773203 | MGnify/ENA primary metagenome ERZ773203 (study PRJEB29015, sample SAMEA2738176) | human oral metagenome | biome: human oral; feature: human-associated habitat; material: saliva | place: China | collected 2177 ...
GGCCGGGGAAGTTGGCCGGGTACCTGTGGGGTGTATGTGATTTGCCTCTACTCTGGGTGCGTCCTTCGCTTGATGTATTCGTAGGTGGCTTGCTGGGCGCGAAGGGGGGGGGCGTCGTTGCGGATGAAGATGTTGCGCAGCTGGCCGTCGATGTGGCAGGCCTTGACGTTGTCGCGCAGCTGGATGTCGAGGAGGTCGAGGATCTCGCGGCGGACGTCGGGCGAGAGGATGGGCACGGCGGCTTCAATCCGTCGGTTGAGGTTGCGCCGCATCCAGTCGGAGGAGGTGAGGTACATCGTCTCTTCGCCATCGCCGCGGAAGTACCAGAGGCGGGCGTGCTCGAGATACATGTCCACGATACGCGTGACGCGGATGTTGGGGCTGTAGCTACGGTCGGGCGTCAGGCAACAGATGCCACGCACGAGCAGGTCGATCTCCACGCCCGCCTGACCGGCCTCGTAGAGTTCGTCGATCATCTGCTTATCCTGGAGGCCGTTCATCTTGAGAATGATTCGCCCTCCACGACCGGCACGCGCTAGGTCGGCCTCACGTCGGATCAGGCGGATCAGCTCCGGCACCATGTTGAAACGCGCCACCAATAGGCGGTCGAAGTGTGGCTCCGCGAGGCGCCCCTCTAAGACCTCAAAGACACGGCAGACGTCGCCCACGATGGCTTTGTCGCAGGTCAGGAGAGCCATGTCGGAGTAGCCCTTGGCCGTCTTCTCGTTGAAGTTGCCCGTGCTGAGGCAGGCAAAGTCAGCGGCCTCGCCACGACGCAAGACGACGGCCACCTTGGCGTGCACCTTCAGCCCGGGTATGCTGTAGATGATCTTGATCCCCGCCTGACGCATCTCTTCGGCCGTGCTCATGTTGTTCTCCTCATCGAAGCGCGCCTTGAGCTCCACGAAGACCGTCACACGTTTGCCATTGCGCGCGGCACCGATCAGGGAGTGGATCACGGCCGAGTTTTCCGCCACGCGATACTGCGTGATCTTGATCTCCTCCACGTCCGGATCGAACGACGCCTCCATGAGGAAGCGCAGCAGATAGTCAAACGATTGATAGGGGAAATGCAGCAGCACGTCGCCCCGCTCCACGGCGCGAAACATGGACGCCAGCTCCTCGAGATACGGCACCCGCAGCGGCGCGGGGGGCGTACGCACCAGCTCCGCCCCGATGGGATTCGGAAGGCGAATCATGTCTTGCAGGTTCATGTAACGCCCGCCCACGACGAGGTCGTCGGCCGCAATGTGGAACGACCGACGGACGAAGGCCAGCACATCGGGCGGCATTTCGCGGTCGTACATGAAGCGGCTCAAGGCGCCGATCTTACGCTTCCCCACCTTCGTGCGAATGGCCTGAAGGATGCTCTGCGGCGTCTCTTCGTCGACATAGATATCGGCATCGCGCGAGATCTTAATCCCGTAGCATCCGTCGGGCACATAACCGGGAAAGATGGCGGGGAGGTTGTAGCGGATCATGTCGTCGACAAACATGAAGTAGTGCATGCCCTCATGCTCGGGCAGGGCGATGAAGCGCGGCACATTCGAGTGCGGTATTTTGATCAGCACATAGAGCGGTTCACGTGTCTCGCGCTTGAGGATGCGGGCGATGAGGTAGAGCCGGCGATCGCGGATGAAGGTGCGGAAGCCTTCATGGAGCGTGACGGGCGAGAGGTAGGGGAAGATCTCTTCGTCGAAATAGCGGCGGACAAAGTCGCGGTGGAAGGGCAGCGGCTCGTGCGTCTGATAGAGGTAGACGCGCTGGCGACGCAGCTCGGGCAGGATGCCGTCGTTGAAGATGCTGTAGAAATCCTGCTGCTGACGGTTCACCTCGGCGGTGATCTCGTTGAGCGTCTCCTCGGCCTTCTCGGAATTGTCGGCGCGATAATTCTTTTTCATGATAGCGCCGCGTTGATCGGCCACGCGTATCTCGTAAAACTCCTCCAGGTTGGAGGCGTAGATGGAGAGGAAGCGGATCCGCTCATAGATGGGTAGGGTGGCGTCTGCGGCCTCCAGGAGGACGCGATAATTGAATGACAACCAACTGATGTCTCGCTTGAAATAACCGTATTTCTTTTCCATGTGCGGGCAAACATAAGTCGCTGATTTCATTGCCCCTCTCCCACCCCATCTATTTTTGCGCGCGCATCATTCGCCTCCCATACAACTTCACACGCCCTCTGACTACCCCATAACCACCTCTTGACTACCCCCATAACGACCTCGCAACCCATGCTTTCCACCGTCCAAGCCTACATCGCGCAACACCAACTGCTTCGGCCCGCGGCGCCCGTCATCGTCGGACTGAGTGGCGGCGCAGACTCTGTCGCCCTACTGCACATCCTCACCCGACTCGGCTACCCCTGCGTGGCTGCCCATTGCAACTTCCACTTGCGCAACGACGAGTCCGACGCCGACGCCGACTTTGCCCAACAGACCGCCGAAGCGCTCGGCCTCCCCTTCCGTCGCATCGATTTCGACACAGCCGACTATGCCCACCAAAACGGCGTCTCCACGGAGATGGCTGCCCGTACCTTGCGCTACGAATGGTTCGAGACGCTCCGCCGCGAGCTGGGGGCTGAGGCCATCGCCGTGGCTCATCACCGCGACGACAACGTCGAGACCGTCCTCCTCAACCTCATCCGCGGCACGGGACTCAGCGGGCTGTGCGGCATGCGGCCCCGCAATGGGCACATCGTCCGGCCACTGCTCTCGGTCGACCGCCACCAAATCGTCCGCTGGCTTGCCGATCGCCACCTACCCTTCCGCACCGACAGCTCGAACGCCTCCGACGTCTATCGGCGCAACTTCGTCCGCCTCCGCCTGCTGCCGCTCATGGAGCAACTCAACCCGTCGGTCCGAGACGCCATCCTGCGCATGGCTGGCCATCTCACGGACGTCGAAGCCATCTATCGCAACGCCATCGATAGCCACCGCGCGCACCTTATCGACGCCGACGGCCGCATATCGATCGACGCCCTCCTCCGCAGTCCCGCCCCGCAGGCCGTGCTCTTCGAACTGCTCACGCCTTATGGCTTCACACCCTCACAGTGCGCCGACATCGCCCGCGCCCTCAGCGGCGAATCCGGTCGCTCGTTCGTCGCCCCCGGCGGCCGATGGCACCTCCTCAAAGATCGCCTCCACCTGATCCTATACCCCGCCGACGAAGTGTCCGCAGACGCCTTCACCCTCACGCTGGGCAGCGAACTCACCGCGCCCATCCGCCTCAGCCTCGAGGAGCGCATCGTCGACGAGGCGTTCACCATCAGCCGCAGCCCCCACGTGGCCACCTTCGACGCCGATCGCATCGCCCTGCCGCTCACCCTCCGGCGTTGGCGCGCTGGCGACAGCTTCGTGCCCTTCGGCATGACGGGCCAAAAGAAACTCAGCGACTACTTCACCGACCGCAAATTCAGCCTCCTCCACAAAGCCGCCGCGTGGATCCTCTGCGACGCCTCGGGGCGGATCCTTTGGATCGTGGGCCATCGCACCGACAACCGTTTTCGCATCACCTCGAAGACGCGCCGCGCACTGATCGTCACGCAAGGCTGAACGCGCCTCATGCTCCCGCCTCCGTCGTCGCTTGAAGTCGTTTTCATCTAAAAAAGTGGGGGGAACAATGCTCGAAGCCCCGTCATACGACATGAAATGACTTTTCCAATCGAAAATGCGATTTCATGCGACATGAAATGGTTTTTCCAATCGAAAATGCGGTTTCGTGTGACACGAAATGACTTTTCCAATCGAAAATGCCGTTTCATGCGACATGAAATGACTTTTCCGATCGAAAATGCGATTTCATGCGACATGAAATGACTTTTCCAATCGAAAATGCCCCGTCGTGTGAAACGAAACCTTCTATCTATCGGGATATAAAAACGCATCCTCCCGACAGCGAACCTTTTTGAGAGAGGCCCCTGTCGAGAGGATGCTTAGCGTTGCGGCTATTAGGCGACGCCTACTTTGTGCCGAAAATGCGGTCGCCCGCGTCGCCCAGCCCAGGCAGGATGTAAGCCTGCGGATTCAGTTCGCGGTCGAGCGAGGCGGTGTAGATGTCCACGTCCGGGTGGTTCTTCTGTACGTAGGCCACCCCCTCAGGTGCCGCCACGAGGCACATGAGACGGATGTTGGTGCAGCCCTTCTCTTTGAGCATACGGATCGCGTCCGAGGCACTGCCACCGGTGGCCAACATTGGGTCGGTGACGATCACCATACGGCGGTCGATATCCTCCGGCAGCTTGCAGTAATAAAAGACGGGGCGGTGCGTGTCGTGATCGCGATAGAGGCCAATGTGCCCCACCTTAGCCACGGGCAGCAGGCTCAGCAGTCCGTCCACCATGCCGAGGCCGGCGCGAAGAATGGGCACGATAGCCAACTTCTTGCCCGAGATTTCATACGCCACGGTGCGCTCCATCGGTGTCTCGATCTCGACCTCCGTCAGCGGCAGATCGCGCGTCACCTCGTAGCCCATCAGCATAGCAATCTCGCGGAGCAACTCGCGGAAGTCCTTCGCACCCGTGTTCACATCCCGGATCCGCGTCAACTTGTGGCAGATCATCGGGTGATTAATGATATGCAGTTCACTCATATATCTATAGGTGTTTTGTTTTCAAACGGCGCAAACGTACTTAAAAGGGATCTTTGGAAAAGGTCAGCCCCGGCCCCGCATCTAAGCCACGCCTCCAATCCGCCTTCACCTCTCCAGCCAAAGCCTGGAAAACGCCTTTCCTTAGAAAAAGGCTGATTGATTGTATATTTGCCCCCGAAATTACGACGGGGGAACACTTTGGTTCCCTTTCTTTTTGCACAATAATGATCGAACGAAATACAGTGATGCGTCTGGCTGAAGCCGCCCTGGCCGACTCGGCTTGCTACCTTGTGGATGTCGTCATCGGCGCCGACAACGCCATCGTTGTGGAGATTGACCACGACGAGGCCGTCAGCATCGACGATTGCGTGGCCCTGAGCCAATATATCGAGCAGCACCTCGACCGTGACGCCGAGGATTATGAGCTGGAGGTCACCTCCGCCGGCCTCGATCGCCCCTTCAAGATCGTCCGCCAATACCGCAAGCATATCGGCAGCGAAATCGAGCTCAAGCCCCGCGAAGGCACCCTCCGCACGGGCGTGCTCAAGGATGCTGACGAGACGGGCGTCACGCTCACCGTAGCCAAAAAGGTAAAGCCCGAAGGTGCCCGTCGCAAAACCACCGTGTACGAAGACGAAACGTACCGATATGATGAGATAGCATACGCGAAAAGTAAAATCCGATTCAAATAGAGAGAAGACAAGAGAATATGGCCAAGAAACAGGAAACAGTCAGCATGATAGACAGCCTTCAGGAGTTCAAAGACCTGAAGAATATCGACAAGGAGACGATGATCAACGTGCTCGAAGAGTCGTTCCGCAACGTGATCGCTAAAATGTTCGGCACGGACGAGAATTACGACGTGATCATCAACCCCGAAAAGGGCGACTTCGAGATCTGGCGCAACCGCACCGTGGTGGAAAACGGACACGTCAGCGACCCCAATCTGGAGGTCTCGCTGCGCGATGCGCAACAGATCGACGCCGACTGTACCATCGGTGAAGAAGTGACCGACGAGGTGCACTTCGCCGACTTTGGCCGGCGCGCCATCCTCAACCTCCGACAGGCGCTGGCCTCGAAGATCCTGGAGCTCCAAAAGGACAACCTCACGGCCAAATACCGCGAGCTGATCGGCACCATCGTCGTGGCCGACGTCTATCAGGTATGGAAGAAAGAGGTGCTGCTACTCGACGACGAAGGCAACGAGCTCCTGCTGCCCAAATCGGAGCAAATCCCCGGCGACTTTTATCGCAAGGGCGAGGCCGTACGCGCCGTCGTGCAGCGGGTAGAGACGGATAACAACACGAAGATCTACCTCTCTCGTACCGACAAGGCCTTCCTGCAGCGCCTCTTCGAAATCGAAGTGCCCGAGATCAACGATGGCCTGATCACCATCCGCTCCATCGCACGCATCCCCGGTGAACGCGCCAAGATCGCCGTCGAATCGTACGACGAACGCATCGATCCCGTCGGTGCCTGCGTCGGCATGAAGGGCTCACGTATCCGCGGCATCGTCCGCGAGCTACGCAACGAGAATATCGACGTCGTAAACTACACCACCAACACCGCACTCTATATTCAGCGCGCACTCAGCCCGGCCAAAGTCTCCTCCATCCGCGTCGACGAAGAGGAGCATAAGGCGGAAGTCTTCCTGCGCCCTGAAGAGGTTTCGCTGGCCATCGGTAAGAACGGACTCAACATCAAGCTGGCCAGTATGCTTACGGACTACACCATCGACGTCTTCCGCGACATCGATACGGCCGACGAGGAGGATATCTATCTCGACGAGTTCGCTGACGAAGTGGAGCCTTGGGTGATCGAAGCCCTCAAGGAGATCGGTTGCAACACCGCCAAAGCTGTGCTTGCCCTCGCCCCCGAAGAGATCATGGAGCGTGCCGACCTGGAAGAGCAGACGGTGGACGACCTGCTGCGTGTCCTCTCAGCCGAGTTTGAAGACGAAGCTCAACCGGCACCCGACGATTATGCTCCGGAAGAGGAACAACCCGTCGACGAACAGCCCGTTGACACAACCGACGCATCCGAACCCGTCGACGAACAGCCCGCTGAATCCACCGACGAACCGGACGAGACGCCGACAGAAGATGAACCGGAAGAAGACGACGCCGACGAAGAAGCGGACGACGACACCCCTGAAGTGTTTCAAGAAGACGACACCGACGAAAAAGAGGAGGATTAAATCAGAGATAACTACACGAGGAAGAGAGATATGCCTGTTAAATTGAACAAAGTATTGAAGGACTTGAATGTCGGCTTGCAGACGGTTGTCGACTACCTGCGCGGGAAGCGTTTCGAGGTCGAAAGCAACCCCAACGTCCGCATTCCCGATGAGCAGTACACCCTGCTCGTTAAGGAATTCGGCAAAAACCTGCCGGAGTCCGAACGAAGTCGCCTGCTCGAAAAAGCTGCACCGACAGAAACGCACGTGAAACCAGAACCCAAGCCGGAACCCGTAGCTCAGGAACCCACCAAGACGGAACCGGATGTGATCAAGACCGAGATACCGGACGACATCCTCCCCAAATTCGTCACCAAAGGCAAGATCGATCTACCCGAAACGAGCGGACACGGATCGTCGCACTCCCGGCGGCGTAAACACAGTGGACATTCCGCGGCCACACACCACACGGAGACGAAGCCTGCTGCCGCTACTCCAGCGCCCTCTGAGGGAGAGGCTAAGCCGGAGACTCCTGCCGTAAGCGCTCCAACCGTTGAGGCGCCTGCCCCCAGCGTAGAGCAACCGAAGGAAGGGACAGCCCCCGTAGAGATCAAGGCGGAGGCCTCTGCACCCACAGCGCAAACGCAGGAAGCGCCTGCACCCATCGCCGAAGCGCCCGCAGAACCCACACCGACCGTCGCCGAAACGCCCAAACCGGAGGCATCGGCCGACAGCACGGCGCAGACGGGATCGACGGAGAAAAAGGAGGACGAGGTGTTCCGTCTGGAGACACCTCGCTTGGAGTCGAACATCAAAGTGACAGGCAAGATCGACCTCGCCACCATCAACCAATCCATGCGCCCCAAGCGCAGGGGCTCCGAGCGTAACCGTGACCGTCGGCGGCAGCAACCGCAGGCTTCCGCTACCCCAGCTAAGCCCGCTGCATCTGCGACACCCCATGCCCCCGCCACCCCATCGGCCACCGCATCCGCCGACGCCAAGAAGAAGCGTAAGCGCATCAAGAAAGACCGCATCGACATCAACGCCGCCGTCAATACGGGTGCACGGTCGAACGACAACAAGCGATCGAACGATAGCAAGCGCCCCAAACGCCCCGTGCATACGGAGGTGAACGAGGGCGATGTGCAGCGTCAGGTGAAGGAGACACTGGCCCGTCTGACCAGCAAGGGCGCCAAGAGCAAAGGCGCCAAGTATCGCCGCGAGAAACGTGACGCTGTGGCCTTCCGCGAGCAGGAACTGCTGCGCGCCGAAGAACGCGAAAGCCGGATCCTGAAGCTCACGGAGTTCGTCACCGCCAACGACCTGGCCAACATGATGGACGTCTCCGTCTCCGAGGTCATCTCCACCTGCATGAGCATCGGTATGATGGTCTCCATCAATCAGCGACTCGACGCGGAGACGATCAACATCGTAGCCGAGGAGTTCGGCTTCAAGACGGAATACGTCAGCGCCGAGGTGTCGGAAGCCATTAAGGAAGAGGAGGACAACCCCGAGGATTGGGTGCCGCGCCCACCGATCGTGACCGTCATGGGCCACGTCGACCACGGTAAGACGTCGCTGCTGGACAACATCCGCAACGCCAACGTGATCGCCGGTGAGGCCGGTGGCATCACGCAGCACATCGGTGCCTACAGCGTGACCCTGCCCGACGGTCGACACATCACCTTCCTCGACACCCCGGGCCACGAGGCCTTCACCGCCATGCGTGCACGTGGCGCCAAGGTGACGGACATCGCCATCATCATCGTCGCAGCCGACGACAACGTCATGCCGCAGACCGTCGAGGCCATCAACCACGCCTCCGCGGCCGGTGTCCCCATCGTCTTTGCCATCAATAAGATCGATAAGCCCGGCGCCAATCCGGACAAGATCAAGGAGAAGCTCTCGCAGATGAATTACCTCGTCGAGGAGTGGGGCGGCAAGTATCAGAGCCAAGACATCTCGGCCAAGAAGGGCATCGGCGTGCAAGACTTGCTCGAAAAGGTGCTGCTCGAAGCCGACCTTTTGGAGCTGAAGGCCAACCCGAAACGTCGCGCCACGGCCTCCGTCATCGAGTCGTCGCTCGACAAGGGGCGCGGCTATGTGGCCACCGTACTGGTGAGCAACGGGACGCTGCGCCAAGGCGACATCGTGCTGGCGGGCACACACTACGGACGTGTCAAGGCCATGTTCAACGAGCGTAACCAACGCGTGGAGAGCGCTGGGCCATCGGAGCCGGTGCTGATCCTCGGCCTGGACGGTGCGCCACAGGCGGGCGACACGCTCAACGTCTTGGAGACCGAGCAGGAGGCGCGCGAAATCGCTGCACGCCGCGAGCAGTTGCAGCGTGAGCTGGGGCTCCGCACCCAGAAGCGCTTCGGACTCGAGGAGCTTGGGCGCCGCCGTGCACTGGGCGACTTCCACGAGCTGAACCTCATCGTCAAGGGCGACGTGGACGGCTCCGTCGAAGCGCTCTCCGACACGCTCATCAAGCTCTCCACCGAAGAGATTCAGGTCAACGTCATCCACAAAGCCGTCGGGCAGATCTCCGAGTCCGACGTCGAGCTGGCCGCCTCATCCAGCGCCATCATCATCGGCTTCCAGGTGCGCCCAGCCCAGGCCGCCCGTAAGTTGGCCGACAAGGAGGGCGTCGAGATCCGCCTCTACTCCATCATCTACGACGCCATCGAGGAGGTGCGCTCGGCTATGGAGGGCATGCTCTCGCCCGAGATTCGAGAGGAGATCTGCGGCAACCTCGAGGTGCTGCAAGTCTTCAAGATCTCGAAGGTGGGCACCGTGGCTGGCTGCCTCGTGAAGGAAGGCAAGATCAAGCGCGCCAACAAGGTGCGCGTCATCCGTGACGGTATCGTGATCCACACCGGCGAGTTGGCCTCACTCAAGCGCTTCAAAGACGAGGTGAAGGAGGTCGTGGCCGGACAGGAGTGTGGCCTCTTCATCAACAACTACAACGATGTGCAAGAGGGCGACATGATCGAGCCGTTCGACGAGATCGAGGTCAAGAAGACGCTGTAACCCGCAGCCCTCGGACGCGCATGACCTGGCTGGATATTGTGGTCTTAGGCCTTGTCGGAGGGGGCCTCGTCAAGGGCTGGCACGACGGATTCGTCCGTCAAGTGGCCGTTCTTGGCGCCGTCGTGGCCGTCATCTATTGCTGTTCGCGCGTGGCCCACTGGCTGCGCGCGCTCGTTCTGAGCGCAGGGTGGGTGTCAGAGGGCAGCGTGACGTTCGTCAGCTACATCGGCGCCTTCGTCCTCATCTTCGCCACCGTCCGCCTGGCCGGTCGATGGATGGACCACTGGGTAGACGAGAGCGCGCTCAACATCCCCAACCGCCTGGCCGGTGCGCTCTGTGCCGCCAGCGTCGCCCTGTTCGTCAGCAGCTTCACGCTGAACTTCGTCGAGGGGATCGACCGCCACGGCTTCCTCCTCACAGAGGAGACCAAGAGCCGTTCGCGCACCTATCCCTTCATCCGCGAGACGGTACCGACCCTCTTTTCGCCCAAGTTCTTCGTCTGGCGAGAGCGGGATCTACAGGAGTCGCATCGCCCCACCCCGACAAGCCGCGGGGGGCACTCATCTCCAGCCCGAGGTTTGTGCGCAGGGCACCCCAGAATCTGATTCCGGGCCATTTGCAGACCGTGCAAATCCTCCAGAATCTGATTCTGAGCCATTGCAGACCGTGCA
>ERZ773203.1808-NODE-1808-length-10441-cov-4.215868_pt1 | contig 10441 bp, 8 predicted proteins | sample MGYA00580529_ERZ773203 | MGnify/ENA primary metagenome ERZ773203 (study PRJEB29015, sample SAMEA2738176) | human oral metagenome | biome: human oral; feature: human-associated habitat; material: saliva | place: China | collected 2177 ...
AGTTGCGCTCGCCGGAAATAAAATCAAAGCGCGGGAGCTCAATGCGTTCTCCGTTCAACAGTCTGTTCAAATCGCGGTTAAAGCCATCCACATCGAGCGCGGCGAGTGACTCAAAGTCATAGTTTCCCTTTTCGTCGCGCGGCGTATCGCTGCGATTCTTAAAATAGTTATCTACTTCGATGGCATGCGGCGTCTTGCCGAGTGCAAGAACTTGTGTCGCAAGACGACGCGCAAAGGTTGTTTTTCCGGAGGAACTGGGACCCGCAATCAACACAATTCGAACTTCATCCCGGCTGCATATTTTTTCCGCGAGATCGCCGATGCGCTTTTCCATCTGCGCCTCGGCGCACAGGATGAGCTCTTTCATCTTCCCTGCCGCCGCACGGGCATTCAGCGCCCCCACGGTCTCAATGCCCTGGCGTTCCAGATTCAAACGACTCGACTCCATTGCCTCAAAAATCTTCTGTGTCGGCTGAAACGACATGAGTGTTTCGGGCTTACGCCGATCCGGCAATTTCAGCACAAAACCATCCTCGTAGGTCTCCAGAGAAAAGGTCTTGAGATAAGAGCTGTTAGGCAACATGTAACCGTAAAAGTAATCTTCATATTCGCCGAGGCGGTATAGATTGACCGAGGAATATATGCGAAAGCGAAGCAATTCCGCCTTGTCTTGCATGCCACGCGCCGCAAAGAGCCGTACCGCTTCACGCGTCGGAACGCTGCGCTTTTCAATGGGAAGTGCGGCCGCGGCTAGGACGCGCATTTCCGCCTCGAGGCGTGCGAGCTCTGCCTCCGTCACTGCCTGTCTGCCGGCAATGCGACAGCGCAAGGCGCCGCTCTCTTTATAGTCAATCCAGACAGCCGCGCCTTTTTCACCGTAGAGTTTGTGATAGGCGGCGAGCAGAAGTAAAATCGCACTGCGCTCGTAACTCTGATATCCCGCTTTATCCCGTATGGTCAAACAGCGGAGTTCTCCCTCCTCTTCCACGGTCGTTCCGAGCTCATGCAGAATACCGTTTAGCGTCACAAGCAGAATGGGCGAAGTATATCCGGACGAGAACTGTTTTGCGAGCTCCAGAAAACGGGTGCCCTTCGGAACTTCGAGTGTTTTTCCGTCCAGTCTAAGTTTTAATTGTTGTCTCATCTCTCAATCCTCGAAGCGCGCCAGCGTTTCTTTGAGCAAAGCCAGGCTGTCACGCAGTTCCTCATGTTTTTTTGCTAAGGCCGGGCGTGTTGCCGCATCCGGTAGCTGCGCCAAAATGAACTGCTCTTTCAGGAGTAACTCCTGCAAGTAAGTGCGGAGCAGCGGATGCCGCTTAAGCAGCAGTCTGGGACCGAAACGGCGCGAAGCTGCGACGGAAAATCCTGCGGCAAGGGCCTCTCGATAGGCAGTTTCCCCGTTTCCGTTTTCACAGACCAGAATGACATAGTATTTGCCGTCTTCAAAAAGAAGCTGCTCGTCCGCAAGCTGAAAATCATGTGCGGCGAGATAGGCTCGGAAGCCCTCCCATTCGGTGTGCGGCGAGAATACATAGCGCTTTACAGACGCCCGAAAAGCAGGTCCCGGCCGTCCGCCTTCCGAAAGGCCGCATGTCAGAATGTTCTGCATGAGTTGTCCGCCCATCCCCGCAATCAGCACACAGTCCGCTTCCCCGGGTTTCAGGGCGGCAAAGCCATCGGATTGTCGCAGGGAAACAGCTTCGGAGAGTCCCAGAGAAGCGAGATTCGCGGCAGCGCGCGCCAGCGGCCCTGCACCGATATCAAGCGCTATGGCATTTGGGATGCAACCGCGCTGTAAGAGATCTGCCGGAATCCAGGCGTGATCCGTTCCGATATCTGCGAGTACGGAACCTGCGGGGACTAGATCGGCGAGCGCACGGAGGCGTGCGGATAAATGTACTTGCTCTTCTCCCATGTGTCACCTCCGGATGGTAAGTTTTAAGTGTTGGAGCTCTGCTTTTTCCCGCATGGCAGCCTGCAATTCTTCGGCAGTGCTGCTGTTTCGAAGTTTCCGGTCGGCCGCATCTTTTCGGATACTGCGGATACAGTCTAGAATCGCCTGATCTTTCTCGGCGACGGAGAGGGTCTCCCCGGGTGCTGTGTGAAAAACGGAGGTTACGAGGCTTTCCTTTTCACTGTCTTCCACATAGTCGTTCAAAAGAGCGCCGATATCTGACTTGCCGCACTGCAGCATTTCAAAGACTTTCTCGGCGAGTTCCCGATAAAAGGCGTCCGTAAAATCGGACGGAGAAATCCATGCCGAAAGCTGGGAATACAGCGCAGGTTCTTCCGCGAGAAGGGCGAGTAACAGTTTCTGACTTTTCAGAGAGGCATTCTCCCTGTCCTTCCGGACATTGCGTTGCGTTCCCGGACCCGGTCTCGGATCCACCTCACCGCCCGCTGCCATGCCGGAAGCACCGACGCGGTTGACCAGCTGCCGGAGAGCATCAGCCGGAATCATCTGCTCTCTCGCCACAGCATCGATATAATTATTGCGCTCGAGCGGTTCTGAAAAACTTGCGAGCAGAGCTGCGATTTCTTCATAAAAACGCGTCTTTTCAGCCGGATCCCGGAGGTCGTGTTGTGTGGCCAGAATCTGTACTTCCCAGAGAACCGCATTGCGCGCTTCCCGAATGCGCTCTTCGTAGGCTTCCCGGCCGAGTGCTTTGATAAATTCATCCGGATCCTTATACGGCTTCATCGAGAGAACCCGAGGCTGCAACATGGCATTCCGAATCATGGGAATGGCACGGCGCGCTGCCTTAATGCCGGCATTGTCCGAATCATAGCTTAAAATTGTTACATTCGCGTTTGGAAGCGTTCTCTTGAGATGCAGAATCTGCTGCTCCGTGAGAGCTGTCCCGAGAGAAGCGACCGCGCTCGCAAAGCCCGCCTGATGCAGAGCAATCACATCCATATAACCTTCACAGAGAATAATATACGCTTCGCGTTTGCGCCGCGCATAGTTGAGCCCGTAGAGATTTTTGCTCTTGTCAAACAGCTTGGTTTCCGGTGAATTCAGATATTTCGGCTCTCCGTCTCCCATGACGCGCCCGCCAAAGGCGATGACACGACTGTTGCTGTCCATAATCGGGAACATCACGCGATTCCAGAACTTATCCCGGGCGCCCCGCTCTTCGATGGTCACAAGGCCTGATTCTCGCAGCTCCGCATCCGTATAGCCTTTACTCTTTAAGTAGTGATAGAGTTCGCCCGGGCGTTTGCTCGAAAAGCCAAGGCCGAAATGCCGTATGGTTTCATCGCTAAGGCCTCGTTCTTTCAGATACCGGTAGGCATGCAAACCTTCTTCGGTGTGCAGCAACTGATAAAAATGAGTTGCCGCAACTTTATGAATTTCAAGCAGCCGTTCTTTTAAACTGCGCTCCCGCAGTTCTTCTTTGCTTGCCTCGCGCTCCGGCAGTTGCATACCTGCACGCGCGGCGAGGGAGCGCAGAGCTTCCGGAAAGGAAAGATTTTCATAGTCCATCACAAAACCGATGACGTTGCCTCCCTTTCCGCAACCAAAGCAGTGATATGTCTGGCGATCCGGAGATACGGAGAAGGAGGGCGTTTTTTCCGAGTGGAAGGGACAAAGTCCCACATAGGTTTTGCCTCGTCGTTTCAGCGCAAGGTGTTCGGAAACAAGATCCACAATGTCATTTCGTGCGCGTACTTCTTCAATAACCTCTTTGGAATAATACAAGTTTAAACCTGCTTTCTCAATGCAACTGCTTATAACACGGTCCAGGCACGCGGTACAAAAAGCTCTCCGAAAATGCGGACTGCGTACTGATCACTCATTCCCGCGATATAGTCGCAGACGGTTCTCTCGATGGGTTGATCGAGTTCGGACATAAAGTACCGATACTCTTCCGGCATCTGTTCCGGATAGTTTAAAAAATATTCATAGAGGCGTGCAATCATAGCTTCTGCCTTGCCCTCCTCCGCTTTGGGAGCACTGCCCCGGTAGACATGCTGAAAGAGCCAGGCCCGAAGCTGCATCATAATTTGAAAGCGCTCCGTGCTCATGTTAACGGAATCGGCAGTGAGACTGGTGTGAATCACATCCCGTATCATACAGTTGAGCCTGTCTCTCACACTGTGACCGAGCGCATCTGTGAATTCCGCGGGGATATCTTCCTCCCGAAAGATACCTGCGCGAATCGAGTCGTCGATGTCGTGGTTAATATAGGCAATTTTATCCGCAAGGCGGACAACAGCCCCCTCATAGGTGCGCGGCGTGCTGTGTGTTCCGTGGTTTCGGATACCGTCGCGCACCTCCAGCGTCAGGTTGAGCCCCTTTCCGCGCTTTTCTAAGAATTCAACGGTCCGCACACTCTGTGCACTGTGCTTGAACCCGCCCGGGCAGAGGCCGTTCAGAACACGTTCCCCCGCATGCCCAAAGGGCGTATGACCGAGGTCGTGTCCCAGCGCAATGGCTTCCGTGAGGGTTTCGTTGAGATGCAGGCACTTCGCGATGGTGCGTGCAATTTGTGAGACCTCCAGCGTGTGTGTGAGACGCGTGCGATAGTGATCGCCCTCGGGGGCGAGAAACACCTGCGTCTTGTGTTTCAGACGACGAAACGCCTTACAGTGCAGAATGCGATCGCGATCGCGCTGAAAACAGGGGCGCAAATCGTCTTCGGCCTCTAAGCGTTCTCTTCCGACCGAGTCCCGGCTGAGCGTCGCATACTTCGATAAAAAGCGGCACTCTTCCTCTTCCAGCTCTTCCCGTATGGTCATATCACTGCCTCCTCTCTGACGATTCCACAGTTTCATTCTATCAGAAAAAGCACCGGACTCTCCGGTGCTCATTTCGTGCAGAGAAAGGGACTTGAACCCTCATGACATTGCTGTCACACGGACCTGAACCGTGCGCGTCTGCCAATTCCGCCATCTCTGCGAACAAAGAAGATTCTACCAGAGAGGCGAAACACTGTCAATTGTTTTTTTATCTTTTTTCACCTACTTTGTCTTATGTTCCAGCTCGCTCAATTTTTGATTCATTTTCCGTGCCAGCTTTTTCTGATTCAGGTAAAACCCAAACCAAATGCCAAAGGCAATCAAAAGTTGTTCTGCGGCTATCTTGGCAATCCCAAGGAAGCCCTGCTCGCGTGGAATCCAGCCCACAACCCATGAGGTAAGCAACAAGACAATACACCCGATTCCCATATGAATCATAATTTGTACGGGAAGAGACAGTTGCTCTCTCTCATAGACAAGTGCCGGCAAGCCGAAACCGAGTCCTACCACCAGTGTGCCCAATGCCATTTTGGTAAAACCGTAGTGATATAGAGCCGTTGTTCCGCCGTTGATACAATCAAAAATGACTCCGGTCAGCACAAAGATAATTGCTGCAAAACCGATTCCGTACAGAGCGGATGAAAATAACGTATGTTTCTGTTCTTTCATAGAAGCGACCTCCTTCTTTATATCCCCAAATATCGTTTGAAAGCGGGTAGATATTTTCTGGAAATATAGTCCCGCAGTCCGTTCTTCATAACCAGAACCATGACGCCGCCGAGGCTGGGGGCGACATAATCGAGCAAGTGCAGGTTGATGATTGTGCTTTTGGAAACGCGCATAAAATCCGGCCCCAGCAAGGCCTCCAATTCATAGAGCCGTTTGCCGCTTCGGTACTGCTTTTTGTCTCCGTGAATAACCGTTTTTTCTGCCTCCACACGCACCAGATAAATATCCTCCGGATGGAGCATCACGATTTTGTCGTCTTCACCTGCGGAAATCAAAGCGGCTCTTTCCTCCGAGAGCATCGCCGCGGCTCGTTGTACTTCGGCTGTGACTTCTCCCGTATGAATCACGGCAAAGGGGAGCTTTAACTCCGGCTGTAACTTGATTTCGACCTTCATGCGATTCTTTCCTCCTCTCTCTGTAACTGCAGTATAGCGAAAGTCCTAAGTCTTGTCTTATTCTTTCCGCCAAGCAGAGATTTCGGCGCGGTGAGTGGTATGAAACTGCGGTTGACTTGGTTCGGAATAAAAAAACAGACCTCTGCCGCTCCGTTGCCGGAGGCAAAAGTCTGTTTGTCTTTATCGCCGTTACTTATGCGAGCGCTTTCTTTGCAGTCTCAACGAGCTTTGCAAAGCCCTCAGCGTCGTTGATTGCGAGCTCGGAGAGAACCTTGCGGTTCAGAACGACATCAGCCTTCTTCAGACCGAACATAAACTTCGAGTAAGAAATCTCGTTCATTCTGCAAGCTGCGTTGATTCTTGCAATCCAGAGCTGACGGAACTGTCTCTTTCTCTGCTTTCTGCCCTCGTACGCTGTGCTCAGCGCTCTCATGACAGTCTGCTTTGCAATTCTGTACTGCTTGGAACGTGCGCCTCTATAGCCCTTAGCGAGCTTTAAAACTCTGTTGTGCTTTGCCTTCGCGTGCATCGCGCCTTTCACTCTTGCCATCTTGCTTCCTCCTTCTTCACGTCAAGTCCGATTATAAATACGGCAGAATCTTCTTCATGACCTTCGAGTTCGTGCTGTCGGTCACGATGTCTTTTCTCAGATTTCTCTTGCGCTTCGTGGACTTCTTCGTCAAGATGTGAGACTTGTACGCCTTGTTCCGAATCAGCTTGCCGCTACCGGAAACTTTAAAACGCTTTGCTGCTGCTCTGCTTGTCTTTACCTTCGGCATGATACTTTCCTCCTTAGTTCTTCTTTGCGCTCATAAACATGACCAACGTTCTGCCCTCAACTTTCGAAGGCTTGTCAATCACGGCGATATCAGCGAGTGACTTCGCGAAATCATCCAGGATATATCTCGACTGGTTCATGTGCGACATTTCTCTGCCGCGGAAGCGCAGCGTTACCTTTACTTTGTTGCCCTTCTCCAGAAACTTTCTGGCAGCATTGGTTTTTGTGGCCAGATCATTCGTGTCGATATTGGGGGACAAACGCACTTCCTTCAATTCAACAATCTTTTGCTTCTTCTTGGCTTCCTTGTCCCGTCGTATCATCTCATAGCGATACTTCCCGTAATCGATGATCTTGCAGACAGGCGGTTTTGCCATCGGGGAGATGCAGACCAAATCCAGTTCTGCTTCTTCCGCAATTTTCAGAGCATCCTGCGAGGACATAATTCCAAGCTGCTCTCCGTCTGTCCCGATGAGACGAACCTCACGGAAACGTACCTGTCCGTTAACCAATGACTCGCTGATAGCTGAACACCTCCATTTATGCTGCAGCTGCTGCTGCAATAAAAAAGACATGGCAGCAGTTCCTGCCATGTCTAAAGTAAAGGTCATCAAAAGGAAAGATGAATCCACTTTATGAACCCGGGTCACAGATATGTGCCGAGGTGAGGCAAGCCTGCTTTCTTGATAAGTACAACGATGATAGTATAGCGATACTTCCGAACGCTGTCAACACTTTTTGCAATGAAAGCTGCGCTTTTATCACGCATTCGTTTTGCATCGAAAGCCGGAGGCCGGAGTTGCATTCCTTTGACAGTATATACCAAAAATGCGAACAACGCAAAAGGAGCTGTGCCGCCGCACAGCTCCTTCCGTGTTACTGCTCTTCTCTTTTTCGCCGAACCGCAATGTCTGCGGGCAGAAGTCCGAGTGCCGAGCTCCGCAGGTCGTCGGTAGCGGCTGCCTCACCGGTCTTCGGCAGGCGGCGCGCCTTTCCGGTCGAAGTCTTGCCCCGTGTGGGGAATATTTTCTTACCGGAACTGCTCGGCGCAAGCCTGTTCTCTTCGGTCTGTCCCGCAAATTGCTGCGGAACCGGTTCGGGTTCCGAGGTCCGTTGCGCTGCCGTATCGGGCACATCCGCCCCGTCTGTTGCGGATGGAGCTAGTCCTTCCGTTCCTGCTCCTGTCTTTTGACCGGAGCCGCTGCCGTTTTTGCCGGTATGCGTTCCGCCACCGCCTGCGCCGCCGCCGGAACCTCCGACGTTATCGGTATCCTGGTCTTTCTGGTAGCGCGCCACAAGTGCAATATCGTGCGTGGTGCCGGCCGGTATCGTGTTGATGAATTTACCGCCGACCTGTTGCCAGGTCCAGAAGCGAACACCTTCTTTTACCGTGCCGAAAAGAGTCACCTCATCCTCAATCGTAAAGCTGGTAGGATTCTGAGAATTGTTGATGCCGCCCACCGTGTCATAGGTAATGCGATAGCGAATCGGCTCCCAAACCGCTCGGAAGGTCACATCGCCGTCGCTTTCCGCCGGGATACTGTTGACTGCGACGCCGGGCGCGGAACTCTTCTCCCAGCGGACAAAGGTGTAGCCCGCGCGGGAAGGCGTCGGCAGCGTAATCGCCGCATCCTCAATGGTATAGGAGGTCGGAAGATTCGAAAGACCCTGAATCGGGCTGTTTCCGGTCTCACCGGTTTCAAAACGTATGCCGTAATGATTGACCGTCCATCCCGCGGTGAGATTCAGGTTGCCCGTGGTTCCCTCCGCTATGCGCGTGACCGGCTGACCGTTCAAGAGCCAGGTGCCGGTATAACCGCGGCGCACCGGCGGATCCAAGTTGACCTCATCTTCTACCGTAAAGCTCGGAATGTTGACCGCCGGAGAAGTCGGCGCACCGATGCCGCCGCCCGGATTCAAATCATAGCTCATACTGTAAGAAGTGAGCGACCACTTTGCATAGTAGGTCTTCGGCTCTGCGTCATGCGTGTGCAGGGTCGTAATCGGCGTTCCCGTGAAGGTGGCATTGTCATACCAGCCGAGGAAAGTCGCTCCGTTTCGAGTCGGCACCGTGAGTGCAAAATCCGCATCCTCGACGGTGTAGCTCATCGGCCCCACGGTGCTTGCCGGACTTGCGGGTCTGTCGTTCAGCACATAGCTGATCGGGTAGACACTCGGCTGACTCCACTTCATGTAGAAATGTTTGTCCTCAAGATCCCGAACCCGAAGTCCTGTCACGGGATGCGTGAGTGCGGCATCGTCAAACCAGCCCTCGAAGGTATAACCCGGGCGGGTCGGCGTTGCGAGCGTAAAGTCGGAACTCAGGACGGTGTAAGAAGTCACCGTGTTCGGATTCGTCGCCGGATTTGCCGCTGTGTCGTTCGCATGGTAATAAATCTGATAACTGTTCGGGCTGCCCCAGCGCGCATAATAGTGCCGGTCGGTTGCATCCATGCTGTGAAGCGTTGTGATTGCCGTGCCCGAAAGAGCTGCATTATCGAACCAGCCGAGGAAGGTATAGCCCGCACGCGTTGCCGACAAAAGTGCAAGGTCCGGATCGAGTACTGTATAGCTGCTGACCGCATTCGGATTGCTTGCCGGGTGACCCGCCGGTGTTCCGTCGTTCAGATCCCAGTTCACCGCATACGTCTTCGGTGCGCTCCACTTCGCATAATACTGCTTATTCTCAGCATCCATGGTGTGAAGGCTCGTGACGGGCGTGCCGGTGAGTGCTGCGTTGTCATACCAGCCCTCAAAGTCATAACCGGTCCGCGTGGCCGGAGCCAGGGTCACATTCGGATCCAGCACGGTGTAGCTTGTGACCGTGTTCGGGTTGGTCGCAGGATGCCCCGCAGGCGTGCTGTCGTTCAGCGTATAGGTAACGCTGTAATTGTTCGCACTGCTCCACTTTGCATAGAAGGTCTTGGGCGCCGCATCCATGGCCGGGAAGCCGCTGATCGGCGTTCCCGAGAAGGCCGCATTGTCATACCAGCCCTCAAAGGTATAGCCGTTTCGAAGCGCCGGCAGGAGGCTTATGTTACCGCTGCCGTTTGTGAGCACCGTGTAGCTCGTGAGATTCGCTGCCGGATTGGTCGCCGGGTGACCCGCAGGGCTTCCGTCATTCAACACATAGTGAATCGGATACGAATTCGGCGTGCTGTCCCACTTTGCATAGTAAGTCTTGTTCTCCGCATCCATGGTGTGCAGGTTTGTGACCGGCGTTCCCGTGAGTGCTGCGTTGTCGTACCAGCCGAGGAAGGTATAACCGGTCCGCGTTGCCGGCTGAATGGTGACATCCGCATCCAAGACGGTATAGCTTGCGACGGTATTCGGATTGCTTGCCGGGTGGCCTGCCGGTGTATTGTCGTTCAGATTCCACTGCACCGTATAACTCTTCGCCGCACTCCACTTTGCATAGTAGTGCTTATTCTCCGCATCACTTGTCGGGAAGCCGGTAATCGGAGTTCCCGTAAAGCTCGGGTTATCGTACCAGCCCTCAAAGTCATAGCCGGTCCGCGTTGCAGGCGCCAGGATAACATTCGAATCCAGAACCGTGTAGCTTGTCACGGTGTTCGGGTTGGTCGCCGTATGTCCCGCGGGGGTTCCGTCATTCAGCGTGTATGCAACCGTATAGGTATCGGCACTGCTCCACTTTGCATAGAAGGTCTTGGCCGCCGCATCCATCGCCGGAAAGTCGGTAATCGGAGTGCCCGCAAAGCTTGCGTTGTCATACCAGCCGAGGAAGGTATAGCCGTTTCGGCTCGCCGGCTGCAACGCAATGCTGCCGCCGCCGTTC
>ERZ773203.1816-NODE-1816-length-10400-cov-16.207637_pt1 | contig 10400 bp, 6 predicted proteins | sample MGYA00580529_ERZ773203 | MGnify/ENA primary metagenome ERZ773203 (study PRJEB29015, sample SAMEA2738176) | human oral metagenome | biome: human oral; feature: human-associated habitat; material: saliva | place: China | collected 2177 ...
GACCTGGGGTTTACGATATCCACTCACCACGTGTCCCACAAGACGGTGAAATTGATCACACTATCGAAGCAATCTTGGCAAAAGTACCAAGTGGCAAAGTTTGGATCAACCCTGACTGTGGTTTGAAGACTCGCGGAATTAAAGAAACAAAAGAAAGCTTGATCAAGCTCGTTAATGCTGCTAAAGAAGCGCGTGAACACTTGTAAGAAATGTTTCGAGGACCTTCTATCATCGTGTAGAGGGTTTTCGAATCGTTCCTTTATCCTAGAAATAGTGGCTCAGAGTTCTTGATCAAAGAAACAAAAGAAAAGGATAGAATATGTCACAACACACACCGTCTCTGTCATTTGAAGTTTTTCCTCCAAATCCTGAAGTAGGCAATGCCAAACTCTTACGTGCTTTGGCAAATATGCAGGAGCTAGCTCCTCACTTTATTAGTGTGACCGCTAGCAATAATAAATACAATATCAAAGAGACGACGGTTGCTTTAGCCAATTACATTCAAAATGAATTGTCTATTCCGACGATTGCTCACTTGCCAGCCGTCTATTTGAGCAAGGAAAAAGTGGCCGATACTCTTCATGAGTTAGATGAAGTAGGAGTTCATCGGATTTTGGCTCTGCGTGGGGATATTATCCCTGGTGTGGAACCTTTAAAAGACTTTCGTTATGCAACGGATCTGATTGAATTTATCAAAACAGAAGCGCCCCATTTTGAGGTGATTGGTGCTTGCTATCCTGAGGGACATCCGGATTCTCCAAACCAAATTTCAGATATTCAAAATCTTAAAAAGAAGGTAGATGCAGGGTGCTCTAGCTTGGTCACTCAACTTTTCTTTGACAATGAGCGTTTCTATGATTTTCAAGATAAGTGTACCTTGGCTGGGATCAATGTTCCTATTCATGCAGGAGTGATGCCGATTCTCAATCGCAATCAGGCCCTTCGCCTCCTTAAGACTTGTGAAAATGTTCATATCCCACGGAAGTTTAAAGCGATTTTAGACAAGTATGAGCATGATCCAAAGTCACTCAGAGCAGCAGGACTTGCCTATGCAGTCGATCAAATCGTTGATTTGGTTACTCAAGATGTGGCAGGTGTCCACCTTTATACCATGAACAATGAAGATGTCGCTTACCACGTCTACCAAGCAACAAAGGCGTTATTTGCTCATCAACCGAATTTTGAAGTGAATTAATCAACACTTTTAGTAGGAAGTGTAGAGATTGAGAAAGAATCGTTCTCAGTCTCTTTTTATTTGGATAAATTACTTGCTAAAAGCCAACTTTTTTTTTATAGTATTAATATGAAATTTTTGGAGGCGCTTGCAATGAAGAAAGATCTCACGTTAAAGTTATTTGGACCCCCTAAGGTTGTTTTCAATCAGAAAACTATTCGGTTTTCTTTTTCGAAGATGGAGGCCTTACTTTATTATTTAGCGGTCATGGGCCAGGTCAACCGCGATGAAATCGCCGGTATTCTTTGGGGAGATAAGGAAAACCAAGTAGCTCGCAAAAACTTACGGAATACGGTTTATCAAGCCAATAAAATTTTTGAAGGAGATATCATTGTCTCTCCAAGTCGGAGCAGTTTGGCCCTTAATCCTGATTTGAGCCTTTCTTTGGATGTCAAACTCTTTGAAAGAGATCCACTAAGTGCCTTGGATCTTTATCGGGGAGACTTTTTAGAGGGCTTCTATGTCAAGGATGATGAAGACTTTGATCAGTGGGCTTCTCGCAAACGGGATGCTTATAGGAAGCTCTATGTCGAAAACTGCTATCAAAAAATTGAGCAGGTCGGTTTTGCAGATCCTAGTATAGAACTCTTGCTCCATCATTTGGTAGAGCTGGATGAATTTGAAGAGAAAAATTACCAGCTCTTGATGGAGTATTATAGCTTCCATCATCAGCTAGGAAAATTTTTCGAGACCTATTATAAGCTAGTCGATTTATTGGATCGCGAGCTCAGTGTGCGTCCCAGTCGAGCGATTGAGGAACTTTATCACTCTGTTTTGGAAGCCAAACGAACTCATAAACTGAGTCATCGCATAAATATCCATGAACTTCCCTTTTTTGGTCGGAAGCAAGAACTCTCGCAGCTCGAGGAATACCTCTCTTTAGTCGAGACGGGTGAAGCGGTAGGGCCTTTTCTCGTGATGGGGCAATCTGGAACAGGCAAGAAACGTCTCTTACGGCAGTTGGTCTTGATGTCCAATCGCAGTTTTAATTTTATCAAGGTGGAAGGAAAAGCTACCAGTCAGCGCTATGAAGGAAGCGCCTGGAATGATCTCAGACAAGCGCTAGAGAAACTGGGGGATGAGATGGGAATTTCCCTTCTGGAAGAGGAGGATGATCTCATTTCTGTATGGAATCAGCTTCAGAGCCTTAGCAAAGAAAAACCGCTCCTGATCCTGCTTGAAAACGCCCAGTGGATCGATGCAGTGTCTCTAGAAAAAGTGAAACAACTAGAGGAGAGAAGAAACCAGGAGAAATGGCAACTGATTTTTACAGCTGAAGAGCCTCTGCCAGCTTCCTTCGTCAACTTCTTGGGGAGCTTGAAGGTAGAGAAAAGGCTGTCTCAACTAGAGTTGACCAATTTTGCCCCAAGTGAAAGTCGTGCTCTCTTGAAAGGGGAACTGGGAGCAATAGAGCCTGCAGTGATGGAGCAGATGGTCGAATGGAGTGAAGGCAGTCCGTTCTTTCTGTCCAGCTATATCGAAGAGTGGAAAGAAAATGAAAATTTAGAACCCTTGCCTGATATCATTCAAGCCTATCTTTCTCAGGAGCTTGGGGATATGAGCAGTGAGGAAGAGGCTCTTCTACACTACCTATCTTGTTTTCATAAGCCAATTTCTCTGTCTATCTTAGCAGAATTGACGGCTACAGAGCTTCCTGTTTTGACAGAATTAATCGAGCCTTTATCTGAAAGAGCGATCGTCTCAATCGTAGAAGAAGGAGAGGCTCTCATGGTTCAATTCTGCAAGCAATTGGTAGCCATGTACTTTTACCATCTTCTTTCGCCAGCTAGACGGCGGCTCTTCCACCAACAAATTGCGCAAAAATTGGAAGAAACTTTAGAAGATTCGACGGACCTTCTTCTTTATAAGGAAATTGCCTACCAATACAAACAATCCCAAAATCTTTTGCGTTCCATATCTTTTGAGTTGACCTATTTAGAAGAAATCCTTCAGCTGGAGCATGAGCTGTTTCCGATTTATTCCAAGGTAGATGAGGGGTTCCTATCAGATGGTACAAATAGCCATTTGGACATTTTTGGAGAGCTATCCCGCATTCGCCAAGAATTAGATAACCTCTTTTCAAGGCACCAAAGAGATAGAGAATACAAGCATTTACAACTGCGTTACTTGTACCTAGAAGGTCGCTATTTTATTCGAAGTGGGGAGTATCAAAAGGGGATTCATGATATCCAAAAAGTCATCTCCTATGCGCGGGAACTCAAGCAATCCGACTTCCTCTTAGAGGGTTATCGGCAAATCATTTATTATTGCATTCAAACGGAAAATATCTCTGAGATGGCCTATTATACAGATTTAGCTTTAGAAGATGCCATCCAAGCTAATAATCATGAGGTCATCGCGATCCAGTTGCGTTTGAAGGGCTTGTATCACCTGATGGTTGGGGATGAGGAGCAGGCAACCCGGCATCTGTATCGCTCTATTGATTGCTTTAGTTTGACCAATAGCATGCAGGCCAAGTATGCCATTCAAATTGCGGCTTCTTTGGCCTACCTCGCTGAAATCGAGCAAGTGAGAGGCCATTTCCAAGTAGCCGTCACCCACTTAGAAGAGGTTCTGCGTTTAGTGGGGGATCAAGCTGTTGATTCCGTCCGTGTCGTCTTTGATATTGATCTTGGGATCGCCTATTATTGGAAGGGAGATTTGATCCAAGCTCGCCTCTGTTTTGACAGAGCTCAGAAGATTTTGTCCAGTGTTCGCTTCCCTTGGAAGGAAGAATTGCTCGAATTTTACCAATCCTTAATTGCCTGTCAGCAAGGAGATCGAGAAAAGGTTGCGGCTTATCTGGCTCGAAAAGAAAGGACGATGAATCCATCTGCTAATTCACGGGATAAGGGGATGGTTCATTATCTATTGGCTTTCTTATCTGATCAAAAGGAGAAAGGAGAAGAGCTCGATCCTGCCCTGAGAACCTTCTTGAAAGAAGATAAGAATTACTACAAGAAGGTGGCAGAGCAACACTTGAATCCCTACAGAGATCGTCAGTTTCTTAAGAAATTAAAAGACCTGTAGTGTCTCTTGCCTAAATCATAAGAGAGGGCTAAGCGGCCTATCCTCCTTTCAGGCAAAGATCATTGTGCTGAAAATGAAGAAAAAGCATAGAAATACCCTAGCAATGGTGATTTCTATGTTTTTTATGTGTGAAAAAATACTCTTAGTTTAGTTTTTGTTGCGCCAATATTTGGGTCAAGTAAAAGATAAAGGTCGCAGCAAGGTTTGAAGTATGGTTGTCAATGTCATGAGGAGGAGAAACTTCCACGACATCAAATCCGATTAGTTTGCCACTGGCAGCAATGTGTTGGAGAAGCAGGAGGGCCAGTTTAGAATCGACACCAAGTGATTGGATTGCGCTAACGCCAGGAGCAGAGCCGACTGCAAAGCAATCCATATCGATAGACAGATAGATCGCGGTTTGGTTTTCTAAAAATTGATCGATTCGATCCAGAATGGCTTGGTGGCTCATCTGGAAGAGATCTTGGCCAGTTAAAAAATCAATGCTTGGTGTTTTAGCAACGTAATTAAAGAGGAAGAGGTTATTATTGTGCTCTTGGATCCCCAGGATGAGGTAAGGGAAGTCCTGACCTTTTTCTTTAGCATGATCAGCCATTTGACGAAAACCTGTTCCAGAATTGGGACCGGTTTGGTCGTAAGGTCGCAAATCAAAGTGGGCATCCAGATTGATCACAGCCAGTTGTTCATCTTTTTCTAAACTGGATTGAATCCCTAGATAGTGGCCGTAAGCAGTTCCGTGACCGCCTCCTAGGACAATGGGTTGGATCCCTAATTGGTACATGCGCTGGATCGCTTGTGAGAGACTTTCTTGGAGTTCTTCTAGTGAATGGTTAGGCCCGTCAATATTTCCCACATCATACACTGTCACATTGGTTCCCCAGTGCCATGGAAGTTTAGCGATTTGAGAACGGATGGCTGTAGGACCCTCGACTGCTCCCACACGCCCATTATTGATATAGACTCCTTTGTCGCTCTTGAAACCAATTAAGGCAAAGTTGACTCCCTCAAAAGGTTTTAAGTTTGGGTCATTTAAATTCAAGAATTCGATAACCATACCCCATTTGGCAGCGTATAAATTATCCTCGACCCCCCGTTGATAATAGCTGTTATCTAATTGATAATAATCTTCTAACATAATCTTTTCCTTTTCCATAACGATATTGCGATTTTATTATAAGAGTTTCCGCTAAGCCTGTCAATGGCTTTTGGCGGGAAAAGAAGCCCAGCTGCATGAGAGCGGGCTTCTTATGTTAGCTTTTTACAAAGGCATCAGCTTTAGAACTGAATGCTCAAGTCCACAGCCTTTTCAACGGCTGCTAGGAATTCTTCGTTTTCAATCAGATCAGAAGCCTTGTTGAGCTCTTCATAGATTTCGATGTCCTTATCAAATTCGATAAAGCGGACATGTTGACGGAAGAGGTCGTAGGCTGGTTTGGTTCCCTTGCCCAGTTCATGGTTTTCTGGTTTCAGATCCAGAGCTTGGCAGGCTGCCATGATTTCTGTTGCCACGATGCGGCGAGAATTCTTGAGAATTTCAGCTGCCTTGCGTGCTGCTGTAGTTCCCATGCTGACAAAGTCTTCTTGGTTTTCACAAGATGGGATAGAGTCTACGCTGGCTGGATGAGACAAGACCTTGTTCTCAGAAGCGAGCGAAGCACAAGCATACTGGGTAATCATAAAGCCAGAGTTGAGTCCTGGGTGTTTGACCAAGAAGGATGGTAGCTTGCTCAGTTGGCTGTTGACCAGACGTTCTACACGACGCTCGGATACATTACCGATTTCAGAAATAGCGATACCGAGGAAGTCGAATGGCTGTGCCATTGGTTCTCCGTGGAAGTTACCGCCTGAGATAACATGGCCTTCCTTAGTAATGATAGGGTTGTCTGTAACGGAGTTGATCTCAATCTCAACCTTGGTCTTGACATAAGCGATAGAGTCCTTGCTGGCACCATGAATCTGCGGAATACAACGCAGGGTGTAAGGGTCTTGGACCCGTTGTTGAGTGGCTACGGTTGTGTTGCCACTGCCTTCTAGAAGGTTGCGGATATTGCGGGCTGTAGCCAACTGTCCGCTTTGAGGACGGATGGTATGTAGGTCTTCTTCAAATGGACTGGTAATACCATTGTGGACCTCCATGGAAAGGGCACCAGCGACATCTGACAATTTAAGTAGCTGGATGGCATCGTAGGTAGCCAGAGCTCCGATACCTGTCAGGACAGTCGTTCCGTTAATCAGTGCCAGCCCTTCCTTGGCTGCTAGATCGATTCTCTCGATGCCGGCCTTGTCCAAAGCTTCTTGTCCAGAGAGCAATTGGCCTTGATAGTAAGCGCGCCCCAGTCCCAGCATAGGCAGAACCATGTGAGCCAGTGGTGCTAAGTCACCAGAAGCTCCCAAAGAGCCTTTTTCCGGAATGTAAGGCACGACGCCTTTATTGAGCAATTCTAGAAGTTTTTCGACGGTAGAGAGACGGATACCAGAATAGCCCTTGACCAGAGAATTAATCCGGATTAACATGATAGCACGAACTGCATCTTCAGGAAGAGGATCGCCAAATCCTGAAGCATGGGTGCGAATCAAGTTTTCCTGCAGTTGAGTTGTATCTTCTGGCGAGATGCTGACATTGCAGAGAGAGCCAAATCCAGTTGTAACACCGTAGACTACCCGCTTTTCGCGGACGATGTCATCTACGATTTTACGGGAAGCTTCTACAGCTTTCTTAGATTCTTGGTCGATTTCGCAGATAGCTCCATGACGAGCTACTGCAATGACATCTTCTAAAGTAAGGTGTTCGCCATCCAAATTGATTACATGTGTCATAAGATTCATTCTCCTTTTTGTTCAAGAACTTTATTTTTACAAATCAGTACTATATAGATATAGTAGACTGCGCTGGCGACAAGGACACCGATGAGACCATAGACATAGTTCATTGGATTTTCACCCCAAATCATGACGAGGCTGACTAGAACTGCCAAAATTGGAATGACTGGACCAAATGGAACGCGGAAGACCACTTTCTTATCTGGATATTTCTTTCTCAATACCAATACGGCTAGAGCAGTTGGGATGTATTGGAAGAAGCGGAAGACTACGCTGAGAGCCGCTAATACTTCAAATGTTCCTGTAAAGAGTAGGGCGATGGACAAAAGTCCAGAGATAATAATGGCAATTACAGGGGCGTTTTTAGCGTTGGTTTCAGCGATTTTTTTAGGTAACAAGCCTTCATCTGCAATGGCTGCACCATAACGTGGGACCATGATAGATTCCCCGATGTTAAGTCCAGCAATAGAGATCAGCGCTCCGATAGAAACAATCCATGCTCCAGCAGGGCCAATCATTTCGACAAAGGCGTCTTGCACAGAGGCATCTGTTTGTAGGATTCGGCTACCTAGCATGGCGATAGTTCCTGCGATAATCAGCATATAGAGAACAGATACAATACTGATAGAGCCCAAAATAGCCCGAGGCACATTCTTTTCTGGGTTGCGCATTTCACCAGCAACGATAGACATGGTTTCAAAACCGATGAAACCGTAGAAAATGTAGATAGCTGTACTAGAGATGGCTTTCATGATATCCACGCCAGGTTCTAGCTGAAGAAACGGAGTGAAGTTCCCTTTGTCAATTCCTCCTTTGATGAAGAAAATTGCACATAGACTGAAAGCGACAATTGGGATGAGCTTGGCTACAGTTGCGGTCAAGGTGAACATTTTGGAAGTCTTAAGACCTGAGATATTCATCAGACTGAGTAGGATAATCAGGCTCACACTGAGTAAAAGTTCATAGGGGGCAAAGGATTTAAAAGTAATGACAAAAAGTCTCGCAAATCCTGCTGCCATTGCTGACCAAGCGATGATGGTAACCGCCCAGCCTAGGAAGCCAACATTAAATCCGACAAAGTCTCCAAAGGCTGCTTTGGAATATTGGAAGGCTCCGCCGTTTTTATTAAAATAACCCGCAGTTTCTGCCAAGCAGACGGCTAAGAGAATAACGAGGAGGGCAGTTCCCAGCATGACAGCTAGAGAAGCAGGACCCAGTCCTTTATAAATCTTTTGAGGCAGGAGGAAAATTCCTGAACCGATAACAGCATTGATACCATAGAGAGTAGCGCCAGAAAAGCTGAATTTCGCATTTTCTCGCTCTTGTTCTTGTGCAGTGAGTTTAGTCGCATTCATAATAATGTTTCTCCTTTAGAGATGTGGGATCCTTTCCAAGTAAAGATAGAACGATAATAGGACATCCTTGTATCTTTACTTAGTAGGGATATGGGTCAAACCAGCCCATATAGCAAGGGGAGCACCCGTTGGCTGGTTACTCGAAAACATTATTTGCAGCTCAGTTTCCTGAGCCTCTTTTTCCACTATCAGAAGTTGCCCTGTCTCTAGGTTAAGCGATGGCAGGCCTGTTCCTGTCACCATCAAATCACTCAAGGCATAGATAAATTGAATTGCTTCATCTTGACTAAGCACTTCTCTATCTGAGATGGCAAGCATCTGTCCCTGATAATGGTCGCTGTAGATTAAGTTAAAGTCGGTACAAGTCCCACGACTTGTGATAGAATCACTCCCTTCGAAAAAATAGGGGGTAAAGGGAGCTAGGACCGTTTCCTCCTGCCGGCTGGCATTGTGGAGATGAAGTGTGTGGTCCAGGCTCATGAGAATGCGGTGAAAGCCGCTGAGGTCAGAAAACTGACTTTCAGCCAACTCCACAGTCGCTGTTGAGAGCCGATAGTCAAATTCCCGCTTGCCATAGTGGCCGGTTGGCGGGGAAAGATAAAGTTGCTTCGTCTTTCCCCCTGACCAATCGGAAACTTGAAAATCGTTTACTCTTAAAAGGGTTACATTTGTCATTTTTGGTATTTATTAGAACAAACCGCTGATGTTGCCGTCTTTGTCAACATCAATCTTTTCGCTGGCTGGCACCTTAGGCAGCCCTGGCATGGTCATGATTGCACCAGTCAGAGCGACGATGAATCCTGCACCGGCAGAAACTTTTAGCTGGCTGATAGTCACAACAAAGTCTTTAGGTGCGCCCAGTTTCTTAGCATCGTCTGAGAAAGAGTACTGAGTCTTAGCCATACAGATAGGATAGTTGGAGAAGCCCAGTTCTTCCAGTTGTTTGAGCTCACGTTTAGCGGCAGGAGTCAGGCGAACGCCCTTGCCTCCATAGACCTTAGTAACAATTTTGTTGAGCTTGGTTTCAATGGAGTCCTCTTCATTATATACAAATTGGAAGTGATTGTCTCCTTCGGCCAGTTCAACGACTTTTTCAGCCAATTCTTTACCGCCAGCTCCGCCATTCGCCCAGACATCAGAAATCACTACGTCAACCCCGCGTTTTTGGCAGGCGTCATAAACTGCTTGCAACTCTGCTTCGGTATCCAGCGGGAATTTATTGATGGCAACGACTGCTGGCAGGCCATAAACATCTTGAATGTTTTCCAGATGTTTTTCCAAGTTTGGCAGACCATCTACAACGGCTTGGACATTTTCTTCAGCTAGGTCACTCTTAGCCACCCCACCGTGCATCTTGAGAGCGCGGATGGTAGCAACCAGAACTACAGCTGATGGACGAAGGCCAGATGTACGACACTTGATATCAATGAATTTTTCAGCACCTAAGTCAGCACCGAAACCAGCTTCTGTGACTGCATAGTCGGCATATTTGAGAGCCAGCTTGGTAGCTAGGACACTGTTACAGCCATGAGCAATGTTGGCGAAAGGTCCGCCGTGAATCAAGGCAGGCGTGTGTTCCAGAGTTTGAACCAAGTTTGGATGGATAGCGTCTTTGAGCACAGCAGCCATAGCGCCACCAGCTTTCAGATCCTTAGCAGTTATTGGCTTACCTTCAAAGCTGTAGCCAATGATGATTTTTTCCAAACGGTTCTTGAGATCGGTAATATTTTCTGACAGACAAAGAATAGCCATAACCTCAGAAGCAACTGTAATGTCGAAACCATCTTCACGTGGAACACCGTTGACCTTGCCCTGCAAGCCATTTACGATGTGGCGTAGCTGCCGATCATTCATATCCACTACCCGCTTCCAAGTGATGCGACGAGAGTCAATGCCTAAGGCATTGCCATGATGGATGTGGTTATCAATGAGGGCTGCCAGCAGGTTGTTGGCAACACCGA